>Ga0302320_10012693_pt1 | contig 17654 bp, 26 predicted proteins | sample Bog_T0_3_FD_202130 | JGI IMG/M metagenome (GOLD analysis project Ga0302320, IMG submission 202130) | Peat permafrost microbial communities from Stordalen Mire near Abisko, Sweden - Bog_T0_3 | ecosystem: Environmental > Terrestrial > Soil > Wetlands > Peat | place: Sweden: Abisko, Stordalen Mire...
AACATCCCTTCCACATCCTCAAGAACCTCTTCCACCACCGCAAGACCCGCTACCGGGGCCTGGCCAAGAACACGGCCCAACTCCACACGCTCTTTGCCCTGGTCAATCTGGTCATCGCCAAACGCAGTCTGCTGGCCGAGGTTCACGCCGCATGAGGGCAAAACTGGGGAAAACTCCTAAAAAAGCCCGAGAAAAACCTTTTTCACTGACGCGAACCGCTGACTTTTTCGATCTGCCCTCCAGTATCGGTCGCTCTCCAGCGCGAAAAAATCAACAAAATCCAGATCGGTCAACCCAAGGCGCTTTGTTCAGCGGTTCCTTAACGGTTCCTAAAGGCTGACCGGGCGTCACCTCCTTAGGAATAGGGGCAGGATTGGGAATCCCAAGTTCTTCTTGAACCGGCAGCAGAGCAGGTTTATCGGGCTCCGGCGCACTCAAGATGAAGCTCCATCTGTCTTATTTCCTTCTCATGCCGTATGGCGGCTACTCTCATGTCCTGAGCTATCCGCATCATATCGTGGGCGATGGATTGCGGGTTAGACAACGAAAGTTCCTGCACGGGCGAGGGACGGGGGGAAGCAAACTGCCTTCCCGATACGAGAATCGATCCGCCACCAATCAGTAAATCGCGAATGGTGTTCATGCTTAGAATATATTGCCAAAACGGTCGGTCGACAAGCTTAGGATGACAACATGTGGAGTCTTTGGATTGTCGCTCCTCTGAAAGAAATTTTGACATCATTCCTTTATATCGGCAAATCAAAGCCCTTCCTGAGCCATTTTGGAGTAATTGCCACGGACTTTTTCGTTGTTGTGTACACCGCACCGCAAAAAAGATCCCAAGCACTCTCAATCTCAATAATAATTATCTCACGAATTCTCGATGTCTTCCAAAAACCGCTCCGCCTCGATCGCCGCCGCGCAACCCGTCCCCGCCGCCGTGACCGCCTGCCGGTAAACGGAATCCGCCACGTCGCCCGCCGCGAAAACACCAGACACGCTCGTGCGCGTTCCGCCGTGCAACTTGATGTAGCCGTGCTCGTCCGTCTCCAACGCGCCGCCAAAGACCTTCGTGTTCGGCGTATGGCCGATCGCCACAAAAACGCCCGCGCAGTCGAGCGTGCTCGTTTCACCTGTCGTGATATTTTTGACCTTCACGCCCGTTACCTTCTTCTGCGCCACGTCGAGCACCTCGGTCACCACGGTATTCCAGACCATTTTGATTTTCGGATGCTTCAACGCGCGTTCTTGCATGATCGCGCTCGCGCGCAGCGAGTCGCGCCGATGGATGAGATAAACCTGCGACGCGAACCGCGTCAGGTACGTCGCCTCCTCCACCGCCGAATCCCCTCCCCCGACGACCACCAGCGGCTGGTTGCGAAATTGCGGCAGCGCGCCATCGCACGTCGCGCAATAGGTCACACCATGTTTCTCCAGCGCTTGTTCCGACGGCAGGCCCATGCTGCGCGGGCATGAGCCGGTCGACACAATCACCGTGCGTGTTTCGACCGGGTCGCCGTCGATGATCAGCTTGAGCGGCTGGCTGGAGAAATCGACGCTGTCGAGATTGCCGAATTTCACCCGCGCGCCGAAACGCTCGGCCTGTTTTTGCAGCCTCTGCATCAGCTCGAAGCCGTCGATGCCCTCCGGAAAGCCGGGGAAATTCTCGACAATGCTCGTGGTGGTGAGCAGCCCGCCCGGATGCGAGCCGGTGAGCACCAGCGGCGAGAGATTCGCGCGCGCGGTGTAAATCGCAGCAGTGAGCCCGGCGCAACCTGTTCCAATAATGACGACCTGTTCCATGGAGGAAATAGCATGCCACGGCTTTTGCGCTTGTCGAACACCCGGCTAAAAATTTTGACAGGAAAACATGAAATCATGAAGACATGAAAAAAACAGAAACTTACGCCCTCCCTTCTTTAAAATTCCCCATTCTTCCTTCATGTTTTTCTGATTTCGTGTTTTCCTGTTAAAAATCCCGTACTGTTCTCCGCAGGAGTTCCTTCGAAATTCCTCCTGCCTTTTCCCCTCTGAAAAATTTAGTAATTTTGTAAAATTTGGAAATTTGGTTATTCCCCTCAAAATTCCCCCGCCTTCAATCTTGTTAATCCCGTCCAAAAAGGAATAATCGCGCCATGAGCCAATCGACCACCGACAAGTTCGTAGAGTTGTTCCGCATGCAGCAAGCGCTGAACGAGCGGATCGGAGTGCGCACCACCGGCATGAGCGAGGAGGAGCAGGTCAAATGGCTGCTCAACTACACGCGCGCCATGACGCAGGAAATCGCCGAGCTGACCGACAGCGTGCCCTGGAAATGGTGGGCGAAATACCAGAAATTCGACGCCCAGAACGCCCGCGTCGAAGTCGTCGATTTGTTCCACTTCCTCATCTCCATGGCGCAGGTCTTGGGCATGTCCGCCGACGATGTCTTCGACGCCTACATGAAGAAAAACGAAGTCAACTTCAAGCGCCAGGAATCGGGCTACACCGTGAAGGACGAGGCCGACTCCCGGCATATCTGACGCACATGATATTTCCCGCCCTGCTTTTGCTCTTAAGTTCAACTGCGGGCCTTGATCAGCCTGAGAACACGCCGGCGCCCGGGCCGGAATTGAGAGCGATCGAATCGCGCTACGATCAAACCCAACTCGCGGGAAACGAGGCGCTGCGCGAAAAATACATCCTCGAACTCGCCGCGCTTCGCTGGAAACTCGCCAGCCACAACAAGCAGGGCTGGCAGGCCGTCGATGCGGAGATCGCGCAGCACCCCGCGTCGGCCAACGCCGATTCAGACGTCGTTTCAAAATTGCGCGTCGGTGTCTGGCACTCGCCGCGCCACGACTATCTCTTCATGGCTGACGGAACGTGGACGATGGATCCCGAGGGCACGAACGCCGATTCCACTCACGGCACATGGACCATCCAGGGCAACTCCTATTCTGAAACCGTCGCCATAACGCCTCCAAAAAGCGCGACCTACACCATCATTCTCCTCGATGCCGACAACTTCATCTACGCGGAGCCGGGCACGGCCAGGGTCTATTTTGAAACGCACACACTCCACGGCGGCCTGCCCATCCGCAGGGATGACTCGGGGCAGTAATTGTAGCCGCCGTCGTGAGACGGTGGCCATGCTCTTATAAGCGCCGCTACACCCTCAGCAACCGACCGCCAGTAAATAGCAACGAGACGTTAGCGCTCGCCGGGGCTTTGTTGCATGTTGAATCCATGCAACCGTCATCGACCCTGCACCACTCCGAGCTGCCCGCTCCCGCCTCGATCCACTGGCAGCGCCTGATCTATGTCATCCTCGCGCTGGCCGCCCTGCCGGTCGTCGCCATCCTCATCTGGCAGGGCCTCACCTCCAGCGGCAATCCCGATCCCACCCTGCCGAACACCAGCCGCCTCTCCGCCATCCTCGACACCAGCGTGCTCGTCTTCCGCGAAGGACTCGAAAGCATCCTCGTTCTCGCCGCCATCACCGCCGGCCTCAGCCGCAAGCAGGGCGGCTTGGCCAGCCCGATTTTCCTCGGCGCCAGCACCGGCTTTCTCGCCACGCTCGCCACATGGTTCCTCGTACGCGGCATCGTCAACGACATCAGCCAGAACGTCTCCTACCTCGCCCTCCAGGCCGCCACCGGATTGCTCGCCGTCGTCGTGCTCCTCGTCGTCATGAACTGGTTTTTCCACAAGCTCTACTGGAGCGGCTGGATCGTCGCCCACAATCGCCAGAAAAAGAAAATCCTCGATTCCGCCGGGCATGGCAGGTCGCCCGGACTCGTCTTCTGGGGCCTCGTCCTCCTCGGCCTCACCTCCGTTTATCGCGAGGGCTTCGAGGTCGTGCTCTTTCTCCAAAGCTATTACCTCAAGCTCGGCGGCTGGACTGTCCTCTACGGCTCGCTCCTCGGCCTGGCGCTCACGCTCGTCGTCGCCGTCATCACCTTCTGGATGCACCAGCGCATGCCCTACCGCAAAATGCTCATCATCACCGGAGTCATGCTCGGGGCCGTCCTCCTCGTCATGGTTGGCGAGGAAGCCAACGAAATGCAACTGGCCAACTGGCTATCGACAACAAACATCCCGTCGCTCGCCCCCTACATGCCCGACTGGACCGGCGTCTGGTTCTCGCTCTACCCGAATTGGGAGACGATCATCGCGCAGGCGCTCGCACTCGTGCTCGTCGTCGGCTCCTACTTCCTCTCCAGCAAAATCATCGCCGCGCGAAATCCGGCGGAAGAAGAAGCGTAGCGAGGGTAATAGTTAGAGACCAGCAAGGAGCACACTCCAGTCTGCCTTGAGCGACTTACGAAGTTGAACCAACAAGGCCAGGGACGGCGTGTGTAAGCCCCTCTCTAGCTTTTGTAAATAACGAGTCGTGACATGTCCGGAAACTTGAGCGCGTCGGATTGCCGGGTCTATCGGGACTTTGAGGTCAGCGGTTTTTTCCAAAAGCCTTTTGAAATTGGTTTGTTGGCCGAGATGCTTTTATCCAAATAATGCGCCATCAAAACAAAAACGGCGATCCCTTGCGAGGATCATGAGATAGGCGAAAATTTACTCTTTCGCTATTTATCCAAATGCATGGCCAAACGATGACGGAGCAGAGGCAACAGATGGGGCGCGATTGCACCGAGGCGTCCGGCAAAGGCGGAGTTTGGCAGAGTGGCAAGAAAACCGAGTCGAATCACCGAGGATGCCTTGAGACCGGACAACGCGAAATCGGGATCACCGACGGCAAGGATGTGGTCGAACCCGGCCACCTCCTGCTGCACCTGCGAACTGATTCCACAAACGAGCCAATCGCCATGGGGCGGCATCAGGCGCAAGACCAGGACGGGGCGCAGCTTGAAATGGGCATCCGCCTGCTGGACACGGGCAAGCGCGACGGCCCCTTCCTTCATGGGCGAAGATCGGCTTCGGAGTATTCCGGCTCGCTGGTTCCGTAAGCGGCGGCAAGACCCGCCGCAGCCAGAGAGTAATGATCCGCTTCCTCGTCGGTAGCGTCCAGCAGCGTCACCAACAACCGCCGTCCGACTGGGAGTTCCATCGGTTCATCCAGCAGAATCTGCTTACCGTCATAATGAGCATGAACGCTATGCGGAGCCATGAAAATAATTTAGCCGGGTTGACGCGCAACTCAAGGCTGTTTTCGCGAGAAGAGGGCGAACGCGGCCGGCTTTGAATTCTTCCGAAACCTATTAGGGTCGGGACGGCAGACACGTCTGGCGTCGACCCTCCATGACAGGGAAAAGCAAAAACGGCGATCCCCTTGCGAGGATCGCCGTTTTGTTGGAATCAGGTCCGGTCTTACTCTTTATCTTCAGACTTCTTTTCCTTCTTCGGCTTGGCGGCTTTCTCAGCCTTCGCGGGCTTTTCGGCCTTTTCAGCCTTTTCAGCCGCAGGTGTCTCCGCCTGTTCGACGGGAGCCACTTCGGCCTGGACGACGTAATCGACCCATTCGAGGAAGGCCACGGGCGCCGAATCCGAGTCGCGCGGCCCGAGCTTCACGATGCGGGTGTAACCGCCCTTGCGGTCCTTGAACCCGGGCGCGATGGTCTTGAAGAGCGTTGCGACCGCGTCCTTCTGGCCGATCTTCGCCACGGCGAGCCGGTGGTCATGCAGTGTGCCGCCCTTGCCGAGCGTCACGAGCTTTTCCGCCAGCGGGCGGGCGGCCTTGGCCTTGGCCAGGGTGGTTTTGACGCGCTTGTGGATGATCAGGCTGGCCACAATGTTGGCCAGCATGGCATCGCGATGCTGCGAAGTGCGTCCGAGTTTGCGTGTATTTTTCTGGTGGCGCATGGAAATTACTCGGTTTTGCCTTCCGTGGCGGGCAGGTCGACGAGTCCGGGCTCAAGCTTCATGCCCAGGCTCAGGCCGAGGTTCTGGAGCTTGTCCTTGATTTCGTTGAGGGATTTCTTCCCGAAGTTGCGGTACTTGAGCATCTCGGCTTCGGTCTTCATGGCCAGTTGGCCGACCGTCGTGATGTTCGCATTGTTCAGGCAGTTCGCGGCGCGGACCGACAGCTCGATCTCGTTCACGCTCATGTTCAGCAGCTTCTTGAGCTTGCTGTTTTCCTGGCTGACCTGCGGCTGGCTCTCCTCGAACTCGATGGTCTCCTTGTCGAAGTCCACGAACAGATCGAGATGATGGCGCAGGATCGCGGAGGACTGCAACAGCGCCTCGTCGGGCGTGAGGCGTCCGTCCGTCCAGATTTCCAAATTCAGCTTGTCGTAATCGGTGCGCTGGCCGACGCGCGTGTTCTCCACTGCGTACTTCACCTTGCGCACGGGCGAGAAAAGCGAATCAATCGCGATGACGCCAATCGACTGCTCGGGGTGCTTGTTGTACTCCGCGCTGACGTAGCCGCGGCCCACTTTGACTTCCAGTTCGGCCTCGAAGCGATGCTTCTTGTCGAGCGTGGCAATGACCTGCTCCGGGTTGAGCACCTCGACGCCCGCGTCGAGTTTGATGTCGCCCGCCGTCACCGGCCCTTCCTTCGTGACGTTCAAAAACAACACGCGCGACTCGCGGTTCGGGAGCTTGAAGAGAACTTTCTTGAGATTGAGAATGATGTCGGTGACATCTTCGACCACATGCGGCAGCGTGCCGAACTCATGCACGGCCCCTTCGAGCTTGATGCTTGCGATCGAGGCGCCTTCCAGCGAGGAAAGCAGAACGCGGCGCAGGGAGTTGCCGAGGGTGTGACCGTAACCGGCTTCAAAGGGATCGGCGACAAACTTCGCGTAGTTACCCTTGGAAGCCTCTTCGTCTTTGGCCAGACGATTGGGCATTTCAAAACGACCGAGGCGGATAGGCATTTAATTTCTCCTGGCTGGGTTTCCCGAATGCCGCGACATGCTATCGCCGCACCGGACCAACAGCCAAATGGCGATGTTCTCCTTCTGCTGCCCTTCCCGCACCGCCGGTCGAAAAGAGTCAGGCAATCCCGCGACGGCGGGACCGCAAAAAGTTTATCGTGAGTAAAGCTCGATGATCAACTGCTCGTTGACGATCGGCGCGATCTCCTCGCGAGTCGGGATCCGTTTGACTTCACCCTTGAAATTGTCCTTGTCGAGCGTCAGCCAGTCCGGCACCGCCGTGATCTGTGTCGCCGCAAGCCCGCGCGTGCCGAGCTGGCGCGAAACGGCGTTGTTGCGCACTTCGACCACATCGCCCACCTTCGTGGTGTAGCTCGCGATGCTCACCCGGCGGCCGTTCACGTTGACGTGGCCGTGGTTGACCATCTGCCGCGCCGAGCGCCGCGAATTGGCCAGCCCGAGACGAAACACAATGTTGTCCAGACGCGTTTCCAAAAGCTGAAGGAGCAACTCGCCCGTCACGCCGCGACGGCGCAGAGCGGTTTCAAAATAGCGGCGGAACTGGCGTTCCAGCAGCCCGTACATCAGGCGGAGCTTCTGCTTCTCGCCGAGCGCGGTCGCATATTCCGACTGCTTGCGGCGGCCTTTGTCGCCATGCATGCCGGGCGGATAATTGCGGCGTTCGAGCGCCTTGTGGGGGCCGAAAAGGGGTACGCCGTAGCGGCGGCTTTTTTTGGTGCGGGGTCCGGTATAACGAGCCATAGGAGTTTAATTAAAAGGGAAACTTTAGACGCGGCGTTGTTTGCGGGGGCGGCAGCCGTTGTGGGGGGTGGGCGTCACGTCGGTGATGGAGGTCACTTCCAGCCCGATCGCCTGAAGCGCGCGAATGGCCGACTCGCGGCCTGTGCCGGGGCCCTTCACGCGGACGGAAATTTCCTTCAGCCCGTGGCCCATGGCCTGGCGCGAAGCGTCCTGCGCGACGACCTGCGCGACATACGCGGTCGACTTCTTCGAGCCGCGAAAGCCGCACTTGCCGGCGGACGACCAGCCGATGACGTTGCCGTTCATGTCCGTGATCGAGACGATGGTGTTGTTGAACGTTGCCGAGATATGGGCGATGCCCGTGAAAATATTCTTGCTCCCCTTCGCCTTGACGATCTTCGGCTTCTCCATGTCGTTCGGGTCGAGCGACAGGCTGGTCGAAATTTGCTCGGCGGGCTTTTTCTCCGCCACGGCGGTCGCGCCTTTTTTCTCACTGGCAGGCTTCTTTTCGCCGACTAGTTTCTTCTCGGCCTTCGGGGCGGCAGGCGCGCCGGCTTCTTTCGGAGCAGCGGCTGCGGCTTCTTTTTTCGGGGCGGCGGCCTTCTTTTCGGTCGCGGGTTTCGGCGCCGATTCAGGAGCGGCGGGTGTTATCGGAGTTTCGTCGGGCATGGGATTAAGGGGCTTTCAGTTAGACTTTGCCAGCCTTGGCATCCTTGTTGCGCTGCACGCCGACCGTCTTGCGGGGGCCTTTGCGGGTGCGGGCGTTGGTGCCGGTGCGTTGACCGCGCACGGGCAGGCCGCGGCGATGGCGGATGCCGCGGTAACAATTGATCGCCTGGAGGCGCTTGAGATTCTGCTGCAATTCGCGGCGAAGATCGCCTTCGATGATGTACTTGTTTTCCTGGATCACCTGGATGATCCGGTTGAGCTGCTGATCGCTCAGGCTCTTGGCGCGGATGTCCGGGCTGATCTCAGCCTGTTCAAGCACCAGCTTGGCGCGTGCCGGGCCGATGCCGTAAATGTAGGGAAGCGCGGCTTCAATCCGTTTGTCACCGGGAATATCGATACCGAGAAGACGAGGCATATTTTAAAGGTAGAAGTTAAGTGGTGAAACCGGGATCAACCCTGGCGTTGTTTCAGGCGCGGGTTTTTCTTGTTGATGATGTAAACACGGCCCTTCCGACGGACCACCTGGCAGTCCGAAGTACGGCGTTTGACGGAAGCGCGAACTCTCATATTTGATCTTATAAAAAGGGTGATTTGCACTCTAAACGCAGAGACAATAATGCCCCCACGCGATAAAGCGCAAGAGTGAGAGACTATCAAAAGGCAACGGCATGGCAAGCGCCTTGTTCAAGTTTTTTCATGAACGGTCTGGACGCGCCCAACCTCAGTGGCAGGATGATAAGCGAAACTGGAGAAGATGAAGCTTCTGTACCTTACGCCAGCCCGTCTGGAATACGAACGAAAGCTCGCCCGGATTGCTCAACGCCCTTTTACGACGCATTCGGTTGGAGATTTTATCGAGGACATCGAGAGGCTCGAAGCCGAAATTCTTCTCCATCCCGGACTTCGCAAGGTGATAAATGCGCCTGTGGGCTATTACCGGTCGGGTCCGAACAAAATCTACTCTTACTTTCTCATTTACCGGATTCATGAGGGAAACGCCATCATTGTAGCGGTATCAGCACCCGAACGCCGCCCGCTTGTATTGGAGAAGGAGAAAAACTCAACCCAAACCGTAACGACGACGAGCTTCGGCATGCATCTCTTGGGATAAAGTACCCTTATCCGCCTTGGATGCGAAGGCCCCCCAACGCTGCTCCAATTCTTCATTGGTAAGCTCCGGCTCCTCCGCCGAATCAAGGGCCGTAGCCAGCCTGTGAAGCAAGCGCGCTTGATCTTCCGGCGCAAGCTTCAAGGCCTCGGCCTCAAGTTCGATAATGCTCATCCTCCAATCCTAATCGTTTTCTTCGACAGAGCAACCTCCGAGTCCGGCCGCTCCCACCTGGTAGCCGCTGCGGGGCCCTGTGGCGGGCCTTCCGTCCTGAAGGGTCGGACTCCGTCCCGACCCTTTTCCACTGAATTTCGCACAGAGGACTGCAGAGGGCTGAAGAGGAGGAGGCAGCAGGAAGCCGATTCAGTTATCGCAAAATAAGAGTGGAGCAGACCATAGGAATTTCAACCTCCGCCGCCCACAGGCCGATGCAACAGTTTCACTTCCAACCCGACAATCTTTCCATTTTTTTCGAAATCCTCATCCAGTGTAACGATGACCGCTTGGTGAGCCACCGCCACCGCCGTGATCAGGAGATCAATCGCGCCAGCCGTATGGCCCGCTTTGCGGCAATTTTGGCCGAGCTTGGCGGCTCGATTCCAAAGATCAACAGGCGAGGGCAGCCGGGGTAGTGCTTCGAGCCGACGGGTCAGGAATTCGATCTCAGCGGGAAGAGCGTTGCGGAGAAGCTCGAAGGCGACCGGGTCGGCGGTATGCGCAGAGGGATCAAGCAAGTAAGGCGCGATCCGTTGCCGAAGGCTCTGCGGCGATTTTCGCCGTGTAAGATCGATCCAAAGACTGGTGTCGATAAGCGTGATCATTCTCTCATCATGCGTGCCCGCTCACGGCTCTTTTTTCGATCAAGGGCTCTGCTCTCCTCGAAGCCCTTAAGCTCGGCCCCCCATTTTCCCGATAGAATCGGTTCGAAAAGCGCTTTACGACGCCCGATCTCGAGCGCATTCACCACCATTTTCCGGATCGCAGGACCTTTTTTTTTTCAGGCCGGTAAATCGGCAGACTTCTTTCAACTCGGAATCGGAAAGTTCGACCGATATTTTCATACTTTGATGATATGACTTTCTGACTTTGAGTCAAGTTGCGGGCTCCCGCCACCTGAAAATTCCTAAACCAGCAGGATGATCCGACCACGGGACAGGTCGTAGGGATGAAATTCGAGCCGGACGCTGCCGCCGACGGAGAGTTGCGCTTCATCGGGCGCGCGGGCGATGCAGCGATGGCCGTTGGCCAGCTCAACCCGAAAGGCGCCGTGCTTGAGGACTTCAATCACCGTGCCTTGCGCCGGGATTTGGTTGGCGTGGAGCATGGGAGGAGAAACTTAGAGCGTAGAGCTTGGAAGTCTGAAGTTCTTCGTTCTACGCTCTTAGCTCTTCGTTCTTAGCTCCGCCTTCTCCGACAGGCAGGTGAGGATTTCCGGGCCTTCCTCGGTGATGAGGACGGTGTGCTCGAAATGCGCGGAGGGTTTTCCATCGGCGGTGACGACGGTCCAGCCGTCGGCGAGCTGGCGCACCTGGGCGCGGCCCATGTTGACCATCGGCTCGATGCAGATGGTCATGCCGGGTTTGAGCTTCGCCTTGATTTCACGGCCATAGTTGGGGACGTGCGGCTCCTCGTGGAGCGCGCGCCCGACGCCGTGGCCGACAAATTCGCGCACGACGCTGTAGCCGTTGGAGACGACGAAGTTTTCGATGGCTTCGGAAATGTTGTGGACGCGGTTGCCTGCCTGCGCCTGCTCGATGCCGACGGCGAGCGCTTCCTGCGTTTTGTCGAGGAGCCGGGTGACGGTCGCCGGGATGACGCCGACGGGAATCGTGGTGGCAGTGTCGCCAACCCAGCCGTAAAGGATGATGCCGATGTCGAGCTTGACGATGTCGGCGTATTGGATGCGGCGCGCACCGCCGATGCCGTGGACAATTTCGTCGTTGATGGAGATGCAGATGTGGCCGGGGAATCCGCGATAATTGAGGAAGGGGCTGCGTCCGCCCCGGTCGTTAATGAGGCGCGCGGCGAGCTTGTCGATTTCGCCGGTGGTAACGCCGGGCACGACGGCCAGGGAAACTTCTTCTAGTATTTCGCGGGCTGCGCGGCAACTGACGCGCATCGCCCCGATTTCGTCAGGGGTTTTAATGGGGATACTCACTGGAGGGGAAAGTATGAAGTGAGAAGTAAGAAGTTAGAAGTCAAAAGACCGATTTTAACTTCAACATCGACGCCAAACACCTGCATTTACTTCTTACTTCTACGCTCATGCTTCTCATTTTTCAAAGCAGCACCGAAACCACGGCCCCGATGATGAGGAGGGCGGCGATCCCCGCAAACAGCCAGACGTAGGCCCCGGACTCGACGGCCTGGCCCTGTCCGAGCGTGGGCACATTGGCCGCGGAGCGACCGCGGATGCGGCCCTTCTTGAGGAAGCCGTCGTAATGGCGCTGGAGGAGATAGGTTTCCATCTGGCGCATGGTATCGAGCATGACACCGATCATGATGAGCAAGCTGGTGCCGCCGAAAAATTGGCTGGTGAGCTGGGGCACATTCGCCCCCTGATTTGCGGCCATGGGGAGGATGGCGAGAACGGCAAGGAAAACCGCGCCGGCAAGCGTGAGCCTTGTCATGGTGTATTCGAGGAACTCGGCTGTCGGCGTGCCGGGACGCACTCCGGGAATGAAGCCGCCGTTGCGTTTGACGTCCTCGGCGATCTGGATCGGGTTGAACATGAAAGAGACCCAGAAGTAGGAGAAGAAAAAGATCATCGCGATGTAAAAGATGTAATGCAGCGAGCCCATCGTGAGCGAATCGCCGAAATCGCGGAGCCATTGGGGCGAGTTGCCGGGCAGAATCCTGATCATGAAGGCGGGCACGATGAGGAGCGATTGCGCGAAGATGATCGGCATGACGCCGGAATAATTGACCTTGAGCGGCAGGAAGGAGGTCTGGCCGCCGTAGACTTTATTACCCCGGACCTGCTTGGCGTACTGGATGGTGACCTTGCGCTGCGCCTGCGTGATCGCAATAGTACCCGCGATGACGGCAAAGAGGAACAGAAGCATCATTGGAAAGGCGATAACCGGAATTTCACCCCCATTGGCGGACGGAGTCCGAATCATCAACCAGCCTTGTCCCAACGCCGCGGGCAGCCGCGAGACGATGTTGATGGTGATGACCATGGAGATACCGTTGCCGATTCCCTTGTCAGTGATTTGTTCACCGAGCCACATCAAGAGCAGCGTGCCGGTGAGCAAGCTGAGGACGGTGGTGAATTCAAAAGCAAGTCCGGGATGCGCAACAAGGGGACCGTATTGGCTCGTGATCTTCTCGATTCCCGAGAACAGCCCGGTGCCCTTGGGGGCCTCGAATTGTTTCGCCGTGAAGTAGCCCTGGACCAGGCAGATGACGATCGTCGCGTAGCGCGTGTACTGGGTGATTTTCTGGCGTCCACCTTCTTCGCGGGCGAGCTTGCTGAGGCTGGGAACAACCGCGGTCATCAACTGGAGCATGATGCTCGCGCTGATGTAAGGGATGATGCCAAGAGTGAAGATGGCGCAATTTTCCAGCGCGCCCCCGCTGAAGAGATTGAACAGTCCGACGACGGTATTATTCGGGTCCTTCTCGACAATTTGTTTGAAGAAAAGCGCGAGGATTTCGGTGTTGATGCCGGGACATGGAATGGCCGCGCCGATGCGGATGACCACGATGACGCAAAGCGTGAAAATGATGCGATGACGCAGTTCCGGTATCTTGAAACAATTAGCGAAAGCCGAGAGCATGTGCGGGCGGGCCGTTAAGGATTAGGCCTTGCCCGGCGCAGAAGCTTTTTTACCGGGCGTTGAGGGCCGGTCTTTGCTTCTGGCTGGCTTGGAAGTTTTGGCGATCACCTTCGCGCTGTTGCGGGCGGGATAAACCTTCCCGGCAACGAGTTCGATGGTGCCTCCGGCCTTTTCGAGCTTTTCCCGGGCCGAGGCGCTGACCGCACTGACTTTCAGGGAGAACTTTTTGGTGATTTCCCCGCCGCCAAGAATCTTGACGCCATCCCAGTTGCCGTTGACCAAGCGCTTTTCGCGCAGGCCTTTTTCGTCGATTACGCCGGGCTCAAAATGCAATTCAATGTCGGCAAGGTTGACCGGCGCGTAAGTGATTTTGAAAGCGGCATTGTTGAAGCCGCGCTTGGGGATGCGTCGAATGAGGGGCATCTGGCCGCCCTCGAATCCGAGACGGAGGCTGCCGCCGGAACGGGCTTTTTGGCCCTTATGGCCCTTGCCGCTGGTTTTGCCGTGGCCGGAGCTTTCGCCGCAGCCGAGCCGCTTGACGCGATGGCGCGAACCGGGACGTGGCTTCGAGTTGTGAAGACGAATAGAGGATGACATAAAGAGAGAAATTTATTGTGAAGGTAAATGTTAAAAGGAAAAAGATAAAACGTTGAGAATCTTATTTGATACTTTTTCCTTTTACCTTTCCACCTTTTTTCGTGATTAAGAAGCCAGCGCGGGATCGGAGTCGCCGGCTTTGTGGGCCTTGGCGGCCTTTTCAGGCTTTCCACCTTTGCCCTTGCCTTTGCCTCCCTTGGCGGGAGCGGCCTGTTCAGCCGATTCCGTTTTGGTTTCTTCCGTGGCCGCAACGACCGGGGCCGTCTTGATCGTCTTGCCACGCAGTTGGAAGATGGTTTCCTTGGGACGGAGCTGTTTCAGCGCGTCGAGCGTTGCCTTGACAACGTTGGCGGGGTTGCCCGATCCAAGCGATTTGGCGAGGAGATCCTTGATGCCGGCGGCTTCCACCACGGCGCGCACGCCACCACCGGCGATGAGGCCGGTTCCGGGCGAAGCGGGACGCAGGAAGACCCTGCCGCCGCCAAACTGGCCCATGACTTCATGGGGAATGGTGGGGCCGCGGAGCGAAACGGGTTCGAGATGCTTGCGGGCGGCATCGGTGGCTTTGCGGATGGCTTCGGTGACTTCGTTGGCCTTGCCAAAACCGACGCCAACCTTGCCCTTGCGATCCCCAACAACGAGGAGCGCACTGAAGCTGAAGCGGCGACCACCCTTGACGACTTTGGCGCATCGGTTGATGAAGACTACTTTTTCGAGGAGATCGGATTTGTTTTCTTCGCGACGAGGGCCGCGATTGCCGCCGGGACCGCGACCACGGCCGCGTCCACCCTGTCCGCCTCCGCCGCCGCGAGGACCGCCACGGCGGTCGCCGCCGCGATCTGTTGCGGGAGCAGCGGGAGCTGCGGGAACGACAGCAGCGCCTTCAGGCGCTTCGACAACCGGGTCAATGACCACGATTTCTTCGGCGAGTTTCTCTTCAATGATGGGATCGGGCTTGGGGGGCATAGGGAAGTAAGAATGTAGACGTTAGAACTGAAGCCCGGTCTGGCGAGCGGCATCGGCCAGGGCTTTGACTTTTCCGTGATAACTGAATCCGCCCCGGTCGAAGACGACCTGGGTGATGTTCTTGGCTTTGGCGCGCTCGGCGACGAGCTTGCCAATTTCGCCCGCGCCTTTGACGTTGGGGCGAAGCTTCGATTCGAGGAGCGACTTTTCGGTGGTGAACGCGCTGACGAGGGTCTTGCCCGTGACGTCGTCGATCACCTGCGCGCGGATGTGGCTGCCGGAAAAATTGACGGAAAGGCGCGGGCGCTCAGTGGTGCCTTTGACCTTGCGGCGCACACGCACGTGGGTGCGAATGCGGGAAGCTTTGGAGGTTAGTTTTGCCATAAAAAATCCTTACTTGCTTTGGGCTGTCTTGCCTTCCTTGCGGATGATCTGCTCGCCGGCGTAGCGCACGCCCTTGCCCTTGTAGGGCTCCGGCGGATAGTAGGCGCGGATGTCGGCGGCAACGGCCCCGACCTTCTGCTTGTCGGCGCCCTCGATGAGGATGTTGGTGTTGTCGGTGACCGTGACTTTGATGTCGTCGGGCACGGAATAGGTGATGGGGTGGGAGAAGCCGAGATTGAGGCTCAGGTTTTTGCCCTGCAGCGCGGCTTTGAAGCCGACGCCCTGGATCTCGAGCTTTTTCTGGAAGCCTTCGTGGGCACCCTGGACAAAATTGGCGAGCAGTGCGCGGGAAAGACCATGGAGCGCCCGGTGCTGGCGTGTGTCGCCTTTTTTCTCGACGAGCAGCGTCTTGCCGTCGAGGCGCGCTTCGATGCCGGAGGGCAGTGTGTGCTTGAGCTTGCCGCGCGGTCCGTCGATGTTGATGAGAGGTCCGTTGACGGCGATTTTCACCTTGTCGGGGACTGTTATGGGTTTTTGGCCGATGCGAGACATATGATTCTTCCTGTTGTGCTGGACTCTAGTAAACGGTGAGCAGCAATTCGCCGCCGAGATTTTGTTTCTTGGCCTGATGACCGGCCATGACACCGCGCGGCGTGGAGACGACGGAGATGCCCATGCCGCCGAGAACGCGAGGGATTTCCTTCGAGCCGACGTACTGGCGGCGGCCCGGCTTGCTGATGCGGGTGATTTGCGTGATGGCGCGGGTCTTGCCCGTGCCGCGCAGCTTGACGCGGAGCTCGGGTTTGCCGGCTTTGGCTTCCTTGTCGGAGACTTTTTCGACTTCGAGGACGTAGCCTTCGTTTTTGAGGATATGGGCCACATCGCTGCGCATGCGCGACCAAGGCACGCGGATTTCGCTTTTGGAAGCGCGCGCCGCATTGCGGATGGTGGTGAGAAAATCGGCCAGGGGATCGGTTTGCATAGAAAAATGGGTTACCAGGAAGCCTTCGTCACGCCGGGGATCTCGCCGCGCAGAGCCAGTTCGCGGAAGGCGATACGGCTGAGGCCGAACTTGCGCATGTAGGCGCGGCGGCGGCCCGAGAGCTTGCAGCGGTTGTAGGCGCGCGTCGAGAACTTCGGTTTGCGCTTTTGTTTGACGATCCAGGTGGTTTTGGCCATAGGGGGTTATTGAGGGGTGAGTTTGCGGTCGGAGAAGGGCATGCCGAAGAGGGCGAGAAGTTCCTTGGCTTCGTCGTTCTTGCGGGCGGTGGTGACGATGGTGATGTCCATGCCGAGGTTGCGCTTGACTTTGTCGAGCTCAACTTCGGGGAAGATGGTCTGGTCCTTGACGCCGAGCGTGTAGTTGCCGCGGCCATCAAAGGCGCGGGGCGAGACGCCGCGGAAATCGCGGATGCGGGGCAGCGCGGTGCGGATGAGGCGCTCGAGGAACTCGTACATGATCGCGCCGCGAAGCGTGACCTTGACGCCGATTTCCTGGCCTTCGCGCAGCTTGAAGTTGGCGATGCTCTTGGTCGACTTCGTCTTAATCGGCTTCTGGCCGGTGATCATTTGGACTTCGTTGAAAGCGTCTTCGAGGGCGACCTTGGTGTCGACACTGGAACCGATACAGCAGTTGACCACGACCTTGGAGATCTTGGGCACTTCCATGACGTTCTTGTAGCCGCGGCTGGCGACGAGGGCCGGGACGACTTTTTCCTTGTACTCGGTGGCGAGAGTCGTCGGTACTTTGAGGGGAATGGCGGGAGCGGGCATGGCTTACTTCTTTCCTTTGGGAGTGGCCTTTTTGGCGGCGGGCTTGGATGCGCCTGCATCCGGCGCTTCGCTTTCCGTGGTCTTGGCGCCCTTGCGCGAATCATAATCGGCGGCGAGCATGACCTTGGAGATGTGGAGCGCGCCTTCGCGTTCGACGATGCCGCCCTGGGGCTGCTCCTGCGATTTGCGGGCGGCTTTTTTGATGAAATTGACGCCCTCGATGATGACGCGGCTGCGGTCGCGGAGAACTTCCAGGACCTTGCCGCGCTTACCCTGCTGGGTGCCGGTGAGGACAACGACTTCGTCGTTTTTCTTGACGTGAAAATGGGCCTGCGGATTGCGGGGCTTGTTGACGCGGTAAAGAGTAGCCATGGCTAGACAACCTCCGGTGCGAGGGAAATGATTTTCATGAAATTACGCTCGCGCAGTTCGCGGGCGACGGGGCCAAAGATGCGGGTGCCGCGGGGATTGAGGTCCTTGTCGATGATGACGACGGCGTTGTTATCGAAGCGGAGGTAGGAACCGTCGCCGCGGCGGATGGGCTGGCGGGTGCGTACGATGACGCAGCGAACCACTTCGCTTTTCTTCACGGTGCCGTCGGGAGCGGCTTCCTTGACGTTGGCGGTGATGACATCGCCGATACCGGCATGACGGGATTTCTTGCCGATGACGCCAATCATGGTGGCGCGGCGGGCGCCGGTGTTGTCGGCGACATCGACCCAGGAGCGAATTTGTATCATGGCTAGTGTTTGATGATGGAGACGAGTTCCCAGCGCTTGAGCTTGCTCAAGGGGC
>Ga0302320_10012697_pt1 | contig 17648 bp, 15 predicted proteins | sample Bog_T0_3_FD_202130 | JGI IMG/M metagenome (GOLD analysis project Ga0302320, IMG submission 202130) | Peat permafrost microbial communities from Stordalen Mire near Abisko, Sweden - Bog_T0_3 | ecosystem: Environmental > Terrestrial > Soil > Wetlands > Peat | place: Sweden: Abisko, Stordalen Mire...
AATCAAGCCGATGGTTTTCGCGGGCTTGTATCCAATCGAGTCGCACGAGCACGGCCTGCTCCGCGATGCGCTCGAAAAGCTGCGCCTTAACGACAGCGCTTTCAATTTCGAACCGGAAAACTCCGTTGCTCTCGGCTTCGGTTTTCGCTGTGGTTTTCTTGGTTTGCTTCACCTGGAAATCGTGCAAGAGCGCCTCGAACGCGAGTTTCAGATCGATCTCATCACCACCGCACCCGGCGTCCGCTATCGAGTCACTACGACCGCCGGCGATCTGGTCGAAGTCGACAATCCGCAAAAGTTTCCAGATCCCACCAAGATCGAACGGATCGAAGAGCCCATCATTGACGCCACGGTTATCACGCGCGAAGACTCTGTTGGCGAGATCCTCAAGCTCCTGGAAGATAAGCGCGGCGTACAGAAAAAGTTTGAATACATTGGCGGCGACCGCATTCTTCTTCTCTACGAAATGCCGCTCAACGAAATCGTTCTCGATTTCTACGACCGGCTTAAGTCTGCCAGTCGCGGCTACGCCTCGCTCGATTACCATCTATCCGGCTATCGCGCTTCGCCCATGGTCAAGTTAGACGTGCTGGTGGGCGGCGAACCAGTCGACGCTCTCGGCATGATTGTTCACCGTGATTTCGCTTACGAACGCGGCAAGACTCTGATTGAGCGTTTGCGCAAGCTCATTCCGCGCCAGATGTTTGAGGTGGCCCTGCAGGCTGCTATCGGGAACAAGATCATCGCGCGCGAAACCATAGCGGCCATGCGCAAGAACGTGCTCGCGAAGTGTTACGGCGGCGATATCTCCCGCAAACGCAAACTTCTCGAAAAGCAAAAAGAAGGTAAGCGCCGCATGAAGCGCGTCGGGCGAGTGGAAATCCCTCAGGAAGCATTTCTCGCCGTCCTGAAAGTCAGTACCGATTCGGGTGAGTAGCCGAACTCACAAAACGGCCAACAACTCCTCTACTCGAATCGGTTTCGAGAGATAGCCATCCATCCCCGCCGCCAGACACTTCTCGCGATCCCCGCTCATCGCATTCGCCGTCAGCGCAATGATGCGAGTATGTTCGCCGCTTTCCCTTTCTCTCTTCCGGATCATCGCCGCCGCTTCGAGCCCGCTCAGCACCGGCATCTGGACATCCATCAACACTAAATCGAATGTCTCTTGTTCAAGCGTATCCAGGACCTCACGCCCGTTATTGGCCACGCGTACCGAATGCCCTTGCTTCTCCAGTAGTTTCACCGCCAGACGCTGATTGACCGGATTGTCTTCAGCCAGCAAAATACGCATCCGGCCTTCCTGGATCGTATGCCGCGTAACCAGCTTTCGTCCCACGGGTTCAGCACCGGTCATGCCCAAAACATCTGTGACACCTTGCAAGAGCGCACTCCGTTTGATTGGTTTTCTCAGGTATCCTTCTATACCAATGCCCTGGCAACGCAATGCGTCGCCTCGCTGGCCATGCGCTGTCAGTAGAATCAGCTTGGTCTCGTCGGACGCAGATACCCTTCGAATGCGTTCCGCTACCGTGAAACCGTCCATTCCAGGCATGTGGTCATCCAGAATAACCAGCTTGTAGCTCTCACCATTTCGCCGAGCCCGCTCAAACTCCTCGAAGCCCGCGTTGCCGTCCGCGGTTAGGGTGACTTGTGCTTGCAACTGATTTAGGATCTGTTCCAACATGTTACGGTTTACCGCATTATCATCGGCGACCAAGATCCTCAGACCCGCCAGCGCCAACCTTGGCGCGGCCGTAGTTGCCTTCCCGCTCAGACCAAAGCGCGCCGTAAATTGAAAAGCGCTGCCTTGCCCCAACTCGCTCTCTACCCAAATCTTTCCCTGGAATAGTTTAACGAGTTTCGTACTAATGCTAAGGCCCAGCCCCGTCCCCCCGAATTCACGCGTAATCGAGCCATCCGCCTGCGAAAAGGGCTCGAAAATATGCGTCAGTTGTTCCGGCGCAATGCCAATCCCTGTATCGTGTAGTCGGAAGTGCAGATCCACCGAACGTTCATCGCGACCCATTACGCTTACCTGCAAACCCACTTCACCCTTTTTCGTAAACTTGATGGCATTGCCCAACAGATTCACCAGCACTTGGCGCAATCTTCCAGGGTCGCCGAGCAACCTTTCGGGAACATCCGGCGCGATGTTCCAAACCAGTTCCAACCCTTTGCGGTGTGCCTGCAACGTGAGCGGACCTAGCGCCTGGAAGAGCGCGTCTTCCAACTCGAATTCGATCGTTTCTAGCGTCAGCTTGCCCGATTCGATCTTTGAATAGTCCAGAATCTCGTTGATCAGGTTGAGCAACCCTTCCGCCGAACTTAGCACCATCTCTAGATGCTCCCGCTGCTCACCGTTTAGATCCGTATCCAGCACCAGTTCAGTCATGCCAATCACACCGTTCATCGGGGTACGAATCTCGTGGCTCATATTCGCCAGAAACTCACTCTTGGCCCGGCTGGCGGCATTCGCTAATTCCAAAGCCTGGCTCAACTTCGCCTCACTTCGGTCGCGCTCTGACACATCCACTCCCATCGAAATCGTGCCAACCGCAAAACCCTTGGAGTCGTATTGCTTGGCTTCGAACCACTTGACATGCCGCTCCAATCCATCGAACGCTCGAACATGTTCCTCCCGCCCGACCGTTGGTTCGCCTCTGTTTTGGGATGGCTCCTCGTTCGCGCCGCTAATCACAGCACTGACGAAGTGCTGCTTCCACTCAAGTCCAGTCACCGCCGCCGCGGGACGCCCAAGCAATTGCGAAAGTCGCTCGTTGCACCAGGTAACTCGTCCCCCTGAATCCACGCTCATAGCCAATAGCGGAAGTTTGCTGAGCACTTCGTGCCGCGTTTTCATTGCTTCTTCTAGGGCACGCTCGTGTTGTCCAATTCTCCTTTTTTGCGCATAGATATATCCACTTGCTCCTAAGATTGCCAACCCACCCAACAGGAGCAGCCCTATTACATGTGCCGCCGTCCACCATGGCGGCCCAGCCAGCACCTGAAAATCTGCTTCCGAACGCGCCAGAATTTCGTAAGATTCCGGGTCGCCATTGTTGTCTTTCACTGCCGCGCAGATGCCCGTCACGCGAATCGTCGAGCCTGGCAGGCCGACGCTCTCCGTGGTAAGTGTCCTTCGTTCCAATTTGACCGGAACAAGCCTGGCGCCCAGCTTCAAAAGAATGTAGTCCAGCGTTGCGCTTTCACTATGCTCAATAACCGTTCCATCAATTTGCACCAGTTGGCCGTCGTAAGGAACATAAAAATCGGCCAACATTTTTTCAACAGTCTTGCTATCGTCGATGCGCTGCGGCTTGATCGGAGTTGTCTGCCCGATCACCCGAAAAACCGCGTCTTGCAAAACCGGCGAATAGGTACCAAAGGCCGCGAAACCAGCGGCTTCAATTTCCGTTCCCGGTGTTACTAGTTCTGTGCTCGTTGTGTGGACGAGGAGCGCCAAACTGCCATGCTGAATGTAAATATCGTTGGCGGAGTTCTGGAAAGTGACCGTTCCACGCACACGGATCCGGTGAAATGCCGCGCTCCCTTGCCCAAACCGCAAGAGGCCGTTCAGCTCGCGTAGCGGCGCATCATACGGCTTACGGCTCCCGGGGGTGATAACTGAGATATCGCGCAAGCTGGGTACCACCAACTTGAACCCAGTCAGTTGACGCCGATCGTTGTAGATCGTGGCCCATACTCCCTTCACCCGCACGGCTGCGTCAATCAATCCGGCGTCGCCCCCTGCGTAATCCAGGACGTTAACACTAATGAGGCCGACACCGGTATCAAGGTTAAGAACCAGTCCTAAGTAGTTCCCAACCGTTTGCTCTTGCGCCCTGTGCACCACCCCGGTTACCTCAATCCATTGGCTGTCTTGATCCCCCCCATTGAGGTCCCCCATGCGAAACTCGCGGCTCTTCGGCTCCGGAGCGTGTCCGACGACCTTAACCGTTTTCGCGGAGACCGATGGCGCAAACCAGCCCGCCTCCGAGACGCCCTCAATTTCAACCAAGTCGCCCGCGTGGTAGGTAGGATTTTCGTCGACAGGGTCTACTGCGATACCGGCTGTATCGTCCTGAAAAAAGAAGCTATTGTGCCAAGCGTTTGGCGTTGTGACCACACCGCGCAACCGCACCGGCAAATGCTTGCTCGCCTCTTCTACAGGAAGTCTCCGCACAGAGGCTACCGTTGTCAGCGCGTGAGGCTCGCTCGCTTCGGCTCCCAAAAGACCATTCGTCACCGGCAGGAGCGCTGCAAGAGCGCTGATCCAGCCAACCCAATTTCCGCAACTACGGTTAAGCCGTTTCAATACACGTGTGCCTGCTGGTATATCGGCTCACTTCGACGCTGCCAGTAGCAAAACCCAGAAAACAAGGGAGCAAGGAAGGATACAACGGAAAAATCGGAAGGAAGGACTAGCCGGGAACTAGGAACTAAGCTACTGACGGAGGGGAACATTCAGGCTGCTCTGTTCATTTGGAGCGGGAGACGGGATTCGAACCCGCGACATCAACCTTGGCAAGGTTGCACTCTACCAGCTGAGTTACTCCCGCTTAAGTACTGCGTACAGCCCAATTGACATTCTCTAATGATCTTGTTCGGAAGTCAATTCATCTGCTTGCAACAGTTGATCTTTTACGTCGCAGCCTACCCCGGAATAGCCCAAAACGGTCTCCAAACTTTCGATTTCTTTCTCGCCAAGTTATTGATTTAGAAGGCATTGCAAATACATAAGATTTCTATTTCAATTTCTATTCCCTGTGTTATTCTGAGTTGGTCCGCAGAAGCGGAACGTCTCCCACAGTCCGAAAATCCGTCGGCGATCCGCTCGGCGGAGGTAGCCCCAACCGGCATACAAGTTAGGCGTTTTCCCACAGGATGTGGAAAACCTGTGGGAAATTTTTGCTTTTTTTAGAACGATTCCATTTGGAGGAAAACGCGCGAACTTGGCCGACGCTTGGGAAGAAATTAAGGAAAGGCTCGCTGCAAAACTGGGCGACGGCGCTTACCAGAATTGGATTTCTGGCACCGCTCTAGCCTCATTCGAAAACGGAGAGCTCACCGTCAAGGTCCCTAATCCAACCACCCAAGCGTGGATCCAGCAAGAATATAGCTCGCAAATTCTCGATGCCATTCGCGAATTGAATCTCCCCGTCCGTAAAGTGCTATACAGTATTCAGTCCATGGCTCTCGCTACCTCTGCTTCGTCGGGCGGCGGTTCCTCAGTTTCGCCGTCGGCATCACAACAATTCCCTTCGCCCGAGTCACTCTTCGAAAGCACCGCCAACTGGCTGAATCCCCGGCTCACCTTCGACGCCTACGTCGTCGGTTCCTCCAATCAACTCGCGCATGCCGCCGCGCACGCTGTCGCCACTATGCCCTCTAAGAGCTACAACCCGCTCTTTATCTATGGCGGTGTGGGTGTTGGCAAAACGCATCTCATGCATGCCATTGGGCGCTGCCTGCTTGATCGTTTCTCCGGCCTGAATGTGGTCTACACCTCTAGCGAACGGTTCATCAATGAGATGGTCGCCTCCATCAAGCTCGATCGCATGCCGCTGTTTCATCGTCACTATCGCTCGGCCGATGTCCTCTTGATCGACGATATTCAAGTCATCGCCGGCAAAGAACGCACCCAGGAAGAGTTCTTCCATACGTTCAACGAGCTTTATGATCACCGTAAGCAAATCGTGATCTCTAGCGACTGCGCGCCCAACCAACTCCCGGGCTTGGTCGAACGCCTGCGCTCGCGTTTCGAGTGGGGACTTATGGTTGACGTGCAAGCCCCCGATCTCGAAACCAAAATGGCCATTCTCGATAAGAAGGCCGAATCCGAAGGCATCACTCTGCCTGAAGATGTCCGCGTCTTCATCGCCACCAAAACAAAGTCAAACGTTCGTGAGTTGGAAGGCGCCCTTACCCGCCTCATTGCGGTTTCTTCCATGACCGGCGCCGCTATTTCAATGTCGATGGCCCAGCAGGCGCTCAAGCACCTCAACTCGACGCCCGAACGCAAAATCTCTGTCGATTCCATTGTTCGCGCCGTCGCCGAGCGCTTCAACATGCAGCCCGCGCAGATCAAGGTGAAAAGCAACACCCGCCAAATTGCCTATCCTCGCCAGATCGCCATGTATCTCACTAAGGAACTCACCCACGCCTCGCTTCCCGAAATCGGCCGCTATTTCGGTGGCAAACATCACACCACCGTCCTTCATTCCGTTCACAAAATTGAAGAGCTTCGCCAGCGTGATGACGATCTGAACAAAATGCTCCAATCGCTCATCGATACCATCCGCTGAGCGGCCGTGGCGGTTTCATCGCAAACATGCTCTACGCTACATGCGCCCCTTGCGTCCCCACATACAACGAGTACAACGACTGACTCGCCGCCATAAACAACCGGTTGCGCTTCGGCCCCCCGAAACACAAATTCGCGCAAATTTCCGGTAACAGAATCATCCCAATTCTCTGGCCCGCCGGCGAGAACACCTGCACGCCATCGTAGCCCGCGCCTCCATTCGCTCCCGCCCAAATATTCCCATCCACATCCGCCCGAATCCCATCAGCCGAACCCGGCTTCTCGCCCAACTTCATATCCGTGAACAGCTTCTGGTTGCGCAGCTTGTTATCGGCAATATCGAATACCTGCACATTCTTCGGCACGCCTGTATCGCAGATGTAGACCTTCTTGTAATCCGGCGAAAAACAAATCCCGTTCGGCTTATCCAAAGCATCAGTCAACATCTCCATCTTGCCCGTCTTCCCATCCACCCGGTAAACCGCTTCCTTGATCTCCGGCTTCGCCTGATTGCCTTCATAGTTGCCCAGGATGCCGTAAGGCGGATCAGTAAACCAAATCGAGCCATCGGGATGCACCACAATGTCATTGGGCGAATTCAGCGGCTTGCCATTGTACTTGTCGGCAACCGTCGTCACAGCACCGCTATGTTCATAGCGAACCACCCGCCGCCCCGCATGCTCGCATGAAAGCTGCCGCCCTTCGAAATCAAACGTATTGCCATTGCTGTAACCCGACGGACTGCGGAAAGTCGCCACATGCTCGTCTTCTTCCAGAAACCGCAACTGACGGTTGTTTGGAATATCGCTCCAAACAAGGTACTGCCCCTCGCCGCACCAGGCCGGCCCCTCCGCCCATCTCGTTCCAACGTAATGCCGGTAGAGAATCGCGTTAAACATCGCATATTTCGCAAAGCTCTTGTCCAACACAACCACGTCCGGATCCGGATACCGCACCGGATTCACCCAATCACGCGCCGTTTGCGCTCCAATCGGAGCCGCGGCTGCTAATGTCAGAAACGCTCTCCGGCCCATACCCGAATTCTTAGAATGTTTTTGATAATGATTGGATGGCATCGGCGTAATTGTATGTCATCCTTCTCGGGCCACTTATGAATCTCTCGTTGATCTTCGCCATCCTGAGCGTCTTCCTCTTCCAACAGCGACCGTCGTTTGATTCGCTCGATCTTCACAACGTCCAGGCGGAACCGACCTCCTATCGCGGACGCAACGCCATTCGCATCATCGACACCGCCCCTCCCACGCTCGGCGACGCCGGACGCCTCGCCTCAATAAGGAAAGCGGCTGGACTGTCGCAGTTGAGACAAACGAACTCCACGCACGGCCACGCTGGGCGGATTGATTCGTAAGCATTTAGACCGAGTCAACGCAGGAGATTATTTCGGACTGCTGGTTTACTTGCCGATGTTTCCGGAGATCGAGACCGCGCTGATGGAGATCCGGAGGAAGATTCTGGAGGCCAAACAAGTGGCGACGGTATTGGGATATCAGCGCACGGCAAATTCGGGGGTGTTCCTGCAGATCACTTGCGAGGACGCAGACGATTTGGTAGTACCGGGACAAGAATATACGTTTGGTGCGGTCAAAGCGGCCCAGGCGCGCGAGGATTTCGAGGCGCTGGCCGAGCGCAGGCTCTTGCGAATTCACTTGGGCAAGGACGTGAAGGCAGGGCTTCGAAAGCTGCATGATCTAGTGAGCGCGGCCTTAGCGCATTAGTTAAATCGCATTAGTTAACTTCATCCGTCACGCCAACTTCCGCGGTGACACCTTCAACGGTTCGGTCAATTCCCGCCGCCAACCGCAGCAGAGTATCCGCGTGGCGGCGCAACGCGAGCGAAGATTCGTCTTTGGCGCCCGTGGAAATTACCGGAGTCGCTGCTTGCAGGTCCGCGCGGGATTTCAGGATTTGGACCTTCGCAGTGTGAGCCGCTTGACGACAGCGTTGGACGAGCGAGCGGATTTCATTGGCGGCATCGGCGCTGGATTGGCCGCCGGTTGGTGAAGTGGCGGATTCGAGGGCTGCAGCAATCATCAAATGGTTGGTGGCGAAAGTGATCTGATCGAGCGCGTCGAGCAGTTCGCCCACCCAGGCGCCGGAGGCATCGATATGTCTTAGAGCACTATCGCCATTCCCGCTTCCGGTTTGCTTTTCAGGCGAAATCTCTTTTGCAATCGCTGGGACAGGAGGGGCGACGGATTGCTGGGCCTCGTGGGAGAGTTCGACAGCGGCCGCAGTCAACTGTTTGGTGTCTTTCCGCAAATGCTTGAGTAACAAGCTTAGCTTTGGCGCCAAATCATGCGAGAACTTGAGCCAAACCTGAAGGGCTAAGCCAGTAGAGGCCACGCTCACACCGAACAACAGCCACATGGCCCAAACTAACGACCCAACTGCGGGCAAACTGGATTGAGAGACTTTTTGAGGCTGCGCAAAACCGACAATCCAATCGAGGTCAGGAACATAGGCAAACTGAGCTGTCATGGTTATGGGAATACCACCGACGCGGTCGACCTTTTGAAACTTGTATTCAGCGAGCTGACCGGCTGGAAGCCGAGTCGCGCGGGAACACATTTCCTGCACATATGCTCTTCCCGCGCTGTCTTTGTCGTTCCAAAGATTGCTACCCTCTAGTGACTGATCAGCCATAACCAAAGCAACGCCGCGATTCTCGCCTGAAGCTTCGAAGATGAAGAGTTGAGGCGCTTGTGGATTCGCGCTGCTCGCGGCGGCCAACTGTCTGACTTGTGCTTTGATTTGTTCTTCGGGAAGAATGGTGTTCAATGCACCGATCACTTTCCCCCAACTGTTCACGAGAGGTTCGTAAGCGGTCAAATAGCCAACTTTACCGTAAACTTCCTTGCCAATGTAAGTCTTGCCGCTCAATAAGGCTTCGAGCACTTTCGCCGACTGGCCCTGGCGGCCATCGGCCGGGATAAATGTCCCAATGGCGCGGGTTCCCTGCTCCGACTTTTCACTGCTGGCGACGCGCAGCATATCGCCTTGCTCGTTCAGGCGTTGGAAAATCGTGGCAGGTGTGCCGGCTATTTTGGTAATTTCATCCACCGCCGGCGCCGGTTGGTCAAAATCCGTCACTGGAAGAAAATCCACACCGCCCGCGGCCATGAGAGGAGTTTGCAAGGCCTTCACCTGTCCCGTGACTTCATTCCTGGCGTGCCACGTCAAGACGTGCGTTCCATCCAGGTGAATTGGCCCAATTTGTCCTAGAATACGTGTTCCACTGGTAAGCGCCTCCACACTGGCCTGCTGATATTTTCGGCACACTTCCAACAAGTGCTGCGTCATCTGGGACAGGTCAAGGTGGGTAAGGGAAAGCTTTGGGGAATCGGCGGCCGCGCCGGCGTGCTCTATACGTTGCAGGATGGCCCAGCCTGCCAGAGTGACAACCAGCATAGGCGCGATGATCAGCATGCTTCCAACGATGGCGACACGACGCTGCAGATTCTTGGCACTGGCCTCTAAAAACACAGGGAGATGGTTCCTTTGATAGCGCGCAGGGATGCCTACGCCTAAGAGTCCCATCGGCTGATTCGTGTTTTGCTTTAGAGGAATAGCAGTTGCGGATCAGTTAGAGACGGCGTAGCAGGATGTTCTCGACTCTGTGATTGGCGCCTTTTTCCAGGATGAGTTGCGCCCGCTCTTTGGTGGGGCCGATGTTAGCGCGCAAATTGGCCAGATTGATCTCTTCCCAGATGCGGCGAGCGGTTTGCACAGCTTCCGACTCGCTGAGCTGCGAATAGCGGTGGAAATAGGAATCTTTGTTGCGGAAAACAGTCTCGCGCAAACGCAGAAAGCGCTCGATATACCAGATTTCGATGGTTTGATCTTCGGCGTCCATATAGATGGAGAAATCGAAGAAATCGGAAACGAACATGCGCGAACCATCGCCGGGGGACTGCAAGACATTTAGACCTTCGAGGATTAGGATGTCGGGCTGTTCGACACGGGCGATTTCGCCGGGGATGATGTCGTAGTGCAGATGGGAATAGACGGGCGCACAGACAGCAGGCGCGCCGGCTTTGAGATCGGTTAAGAATTGCAGCAGCAAACGTTGGTCGTAACTTTCGGGGAAGCCTTTGCGCTTCATCAGGCCGCGGGCTTCGAGAACGGAGTTGGGATAAAGAAAGCCGTCGGTGGTGATGAGATCGACTTTATGATGGTCAGGCCAACGGGCGAGCGAGGCGCGGAGGACGCGCGCGAACGTGCTTTTGCCTACGGCCACGCTACCGGCGATGCCGATGATGTAGGGTACGCGTTGTGGCGCCGTTCCCAGAAAACGCTGGCGCGCGTCGTACAGGCGCTGGACGGCCGCGAAGTGCAAGTTCAAGAGGCGGGATAGAGGAACATAGATGTCGCTGACTTCGCTCAGTGAGACTTGATCATTGATGCCACGGAGCGAGGCGAGATCCTCTTCGCTAAGCAAAAGAGGAGTGTTGGCGCGCAACGCTTTCCAACGTTCACGATCGAATTCTATGTAACGGCTGAACGCCGCTGAGCTCTGCACAGGTGCTTGCGCCAAAATTATCCTGGAAGTCTTGCTTATAAGGTATCGTGACGAGGGTCCAGGCTGACTGATACCCTAGCCTTTGCACCGATGGCCAAACGTTCAGCCCAAGAAGTAATCGACCAACTGATTCGGGGAACAAACCCAACGAGCATACCCTGTACGCGCTGGCCATGCTCTTCGTAGGACTCGGAATCGGCTGTTTCATCTACTCCGTCATTACGGGCCATTGGGCGCTCAGCATTGGATCAGCCATCGAGGCGGGGCTTTTCTATCCGGCGATGAATGCCGTCCAAAAGATCCGGCGCGAAAACCAGACAATTCGGTTGCTGGAACTCGCCCTTACCAATGCAAGCACCGCCGAAGATGCTGCGGCCGCGATCCACAAAGCATTCCTCCAAGAATTCAGCCATAATAAGGGGAGTACCGATGTTGGGACCAAAACACACGGCCCGTGAGGCCGCAGCTATCCTCGTTGCCGACCTGCGAGATGGCTCTATCTCTTTGGGTGAACAGCCGGACGTTTCGGTTGATCTCGAAAAGGAGCGGCTGCTGCTGCAAGATTTTGCAGAATTGTTGGAAGCCTCTGAAGAACAGCGGCAAAGTATTGATAACTCTATTCGCATGCTTGAACAGTTGGCCGAGGCACGCAAAAGGGCCACGACGACCGTCATCCGGCCTCGCACAAAAGTTCAATAGTTAGTTAACGTTTTTCCCATATCGCTGCTACACGACTTGGTTTGATACTATTTGGCTTTCGTACAGATTCAGAAGGATCGAGCCGATGAGTTTCACCGCTTTTAACAACGTAAATCACTATCTTCGGAACGACGCATATCCAACGAAAGCCGACTTCCTGGGAGCGGCAGCCGCTTATTGCAACGCCGCGGAAAATTTAGGACTCTATCAGGCGTACACCCGAGCCCATCCGGACACGCTGCTTGGACTCGTGACGGCCATTTGGAACGGTTGTACGCCACCGGCGATGCCGCCGCCCAATTTCCTGAATCACTTAGCTGGGCAGGTAGATCTGCTTCTCAATAATACCGTTAGGCCGCAAGGCGAACTTCAGCGGCAAAACGAGCGCACCCAGCGACTCGCCCACTGGACTGGCGTGGGCGCCGGCGCTGGAACTTGCCCGACGTTGGAAGAGTACGCCAAACAAGGGGTGAACGCCAAAGGTCTTGAGAAGCTTAAGATCACCAGACTTCAAATGATGGATTACCTCTCGCTGTTGCGCGCGCTCGCCCAGCCTTATCTCGAGGAGACCGCCATCAATAAGTTCAACCAAAGCCACAAGCAGGCGGTGAAACTAAGCGAGGATGCGCCCGGAATTGAAAGCGCGAGCGATGCAGAACTGCTGGAAGCAGATGGTGCGCTGAAGAAGACGAGCGAAAAATGGGCACGAGCCACCGCGTGCGCTAATTATTGGATTCAGGAGTTGCCGGCGGTCGCGGGGCGAAGCCACGTTCGTCACCAGATGGAGACTTGGGGTGGGGCCGGCACTGCGGATATCATAAAGCGTCTTGTGTCGGAGGGTGAAAAAGATCACGTATTGACAAATCAGGTGATTTCTCAGGGGCCGGGTTCCTATGAGCGCCATAAGTGGTTCTATTTTCGAACTGGAGCGCCGGGGGTGGGACATGGTTGGGTATTGACGATCAATCTAAGAGGCGCTGCCATCGATTTCCTGATGGGGATGGCCCAGGAAGTGGGCAATGAAGGACAGAAAACTTCGCCACATGCCCTTCTGCGCAAGGCGCACGAACACGACTGTATTGGCATCCACGAAGACTTGCTCGGCGTCTTCAAGCAGCACATGGTCGTCAATATTACCGGAAAAAAGGCATAGCTCCGATTAGTCTGCTAGGCCGAGCGGCTGGCGGCCGACATTTTCGATGTAAGCAACTCGTCCTCGAAACCGAAATCCGGCTTAGGATAGGCGCGCTTTTTGAGGAAGGCGCGATATGTCACTTTCAGGCCCACATCGAATTCCGTCGGTTTGAACGCGAGCATGCGCTGGGCCTTGGTGATGATCTGGGTGATGGCTGGCACGTCGTAGTAGGAACCGAAGTAGAGCTTTTCACCCGTAACTTGTCCGCCGGCGCGGTAAATCGTTTCACGTGGAACGGAGATGAAGCGGGGGTCTTTGCACCCGGCGGCAAGCGCAAGATGCTGCACCAATTCGTGCTGGGTGATGGCTTTCGGATTGGCAGTATTGAAGGCGTGACCGATGGCGTTGCGCATTTCCATGACGCGAAGCATAATCTCCACCAAGTCCTTGATATACACAAACTGCATCAAGCGGTGACCTTCGCTCGGAAGAATGACCGGGCGATTTGCCTTGAAGCGATCCCAGAAGAAAGCTTCGCGATAAAAAGGATTGCCTGGGCCGTAGATGAAAGGCGGTCGCAACGTAACGATGGGGAAACCGGTGCGCTGGTGAAGACGGAAGAGCGCCCGTTCACTCATGGCTTTATGGCGCGCGTACGGATTCGGGTGATCGTCAGGAGCCAACGCGTCGCCTTCATGGTGGTTCAGACCATCGCCGTAGGCTGCCACGCTGGACATGAAAACGTAGCGGCCGATTTTGCCGTCGAAAATCTGGGCAATGGCTTCGACTTGCAAGCCGGTTGTGCCGTGCTCCCAATCGTAAGCATTATCGAACACCACGTCATAGCGCGTGTCCGATATGGCTTTGCGAACACTCGCTACATCGTTCCGATCCGCCACCAGATTGCGCACGCGCTTACCGAACGGGTGGCGCGGCTTGCGATGGAGAATGTGGACTTCGTGTCCAGCCTTCACCAAATCAGTCACCAGCACCCGGCCGATGAACTGAGTTCCGCCGATGATCAGGATGCGCTTCGGCTCCGGATCATCGGTGCGGGTAGAGCTTTTCGCCTTCGCGGCGGAATGACTAGCGGGAGCGGCCGTATGCATGAAAGTCACCTAGTATTAGACGGCTCACATGCGGCCGTGTATTTAATCGTAATATTCGAGCCCCAAATGTGTAATAAGATCTTCACCTTGCATCCACCGCAGTGTATTCTTGAGCTTCATCAATTGGATGAAGATATCGTGCTCTGGATACAATCCCGGAGCAGTCATCGGTCCTTTAAAGTAAAACGACAGCCACTCTTGGATACCCTTCATCCCTGAACGTTGCGCCAAATCCATGAAAAGCACTAGGTCCAGCACCAACGGGGCCGCCAGAATCGAATCGCGACAGAGGAAATCGATCTTGATTTGCATAGGATAACCGAGCCAGCCGAAAATGTCGATATTATCCCAACCTTCTTTCGCGTCGCCGCGCGGCGGATAGTAATTAATACGGACCGCGTGATACAAATCTTTGTAAAGGTCTGGGTAAAGTTCAGGTTGTAGTATTTGTTCGAGTACGGAAAGCTTGGTTTCTTCTTTGGACTTGAAAGAGCCCGGATCTTCGAGCACCTCGCCGTCGCGATTGCCCAAGATGTTGGTGGAGAACCAGCCACGGACGCCCAACATGCGCGCCTTAAAACCGGGCGCCAGCAGAGTCTTCATGAAAGTCTGGCCGGTTTTAAAGTCTTTGCCGCAAATGGCCACTTCGTTGTTCCGGGCGAGTTCCTGAAGGGCAAGCGTATCGGTGGTTAAGTTCGGTGCGCCATTGGCAAACGGTACGCGCAAACGTAAGGCGGCATAGGCATAGATTTGGCTAGGGGCGATGTTGGGATCGTTTTTGCGCAACCCTTCCTCAAAGGCGGCGAGACTCTGATGCACAGCGGCGGGTTTATGAAAAACTTCCGTGGATCCGCACCAAATCATGACAAGGCGGCTACAGTTGTTCCTGGCTTTAAAATCCCGGATATCCTGCATGAGTGCTTCGGCCATTTCCATTTTGTTGGCGCCGGTTTTGACGTTCGGGCCGTTGATTTTCTTAACATATTCCTGATCGAAAACGGCCTTCATGGGTTTGATGGCGGAGAGCGGTTCCTTTAACTGATCGAGGATAGGACGATCCAATACGTTGGCGCGAACAGCGGCTTCGTAGCTGTTGTCCTCGTAGATATCCCAGCCGCCAAAGGTGAGGCATTCGAGCGGGGTCAGTGGGACGAAATCTTTAATCTTTGGGGTGCGGCCTTCGGTGCGTTTGCCGAGACGGACGGTACCCATTTGGGTCAGCGAGCCGATGGGCAGGCCCAGGCCGAGTTTAATCGCTTCGACGCCGGCGATGAAGGTGGATGTGACGGCGCCCATGCCCGGGATGAGAATGCCTAGCTTGCCGTCGGCAGGCGCAATTGTGCAATTCGGTTTAGTTGTCAAAAGAAAATGCTCCTGAAAAAAAGTTGAAGGAAAGATGATGGAGGGCTGCGCTTGTCTGCAAACGTTTGCGTGTTTTGAGGGTTCTGGAAACTGTCTCTAGGGGTTGTGACTGCCTTAGCAGAACCACAGCCTCATAGAGCGGTTAGCCGAACTCGACACGCGAACCGCCGCAGGCAAAGGAAGATACCTACGCTATACTAGCATTCGAATGTCCCAGAGTGTGACGGGAACGATCTCGGCCCTCGTGGTAGACGACGAGCAGCTCGCACGAGAAGAACTTTCCTTTCTTTTGAAAGACTTCCCTGAAATTGAGGTGCTGCAATCGGCAACCAACGGCCTGGAAGCTGTGAAACTGATTGGGCGTCTGGAACCAGATCTGGTGTTCCTGGATGTTCAGATGCCGGGTCTGGACGGACTGGGTGTGATTGCCAAGGTTCGGGAGAGCGGGGCCAATTTACCTCACTTCGTTTTGACAACGGCTTTTGATCAATATGCGGTGGAAGCCTTCCGTCTGGAAGCGCTCGATTACTTGCTGAAGCCGGTGGAGAAAGAGCGGCTGGCGGAGACGGTATCGCGGGCGCGGCGCATTGTTGAGGATAAACACCAGGCGCAGGACAAGGCTGCTGCTTCGGAAGCTTCGGCCACGGCGGCGACGGCTACTAAATCGGCAATCCAACGCAGCAAGCTACTGGTTCGGTCAAATAACAAAAATTTAATGGTGGATGCGCAGGATCTGATCTACGCCACGATTGATGACGGCTTGATTACGGTGGTGACGGCGCACTTTGAGGGGCAATCGAATTACCGCACGATTGAAGAGCTGCAATCGAATTTAGATCCGAATCTGTTTTGGCGAGTGCATCGATCTTTCCTGGTGAATATCAACAAGATCAAGGAAGTGATTCCCTGGTTCAAGTCGAGTTTTCAATTGAAGATGGATGACAAGAAGCAGACGGAGATACCGGTGAGCCGGATGCAGACGAGACGGTTGCGAGAGTTGTTGAAGATTTGAATGCTTACATCGTGCAGGCATCTGTCTAAACTACGGAGTAACCCGGCCGCGACTTAAATGCGCCACTCACTTTGGACAGGCATAGTTCCGCCTGTACCTCACAAGGAGATTTCAATGAAGAGATTATTGGGAGTAGGGCTATTAGGTTTGGGTCTACTAGCCCCGGTGGCGGTCACTTTGCAAGCCGGCCAAGAGCACAAACACGAATGGAACGATGGAGAAAAGGACGCTTGGCACCGTTATCTGAAAGAGCGCCACATCAAGGATCACGAATGGGAAAAAGCCAGCAAACGGGAAAGAGATAATTACTGGAAGTGGCGCGACAAACACGCCGGTTAATTTTTTCTAATCTTGTGTGGTGACAGTGATTGGGCTGTTGGCGGGGATGGGCCGACAGCCTTTTGTGTCTTCAGAAGCTGAAGCCGGGTCTCAATTATTCGTTCTGAGGTGCTCCGCCGGACGGTGGCTTGGTCTGGGCAGGTTTGTTTTCCGGCTGTGGGGCGGCGGTTTCAGCATCGCCGAAAGTAATAGTGGATTCCGCCTCGAACTTTTTGTAGTTGGAGTAACGGACAGTCGTGCGCAAGCGCTGCGGGAAATCGCGGAAGAACAGCGTGTCGTCAGAATAGGTTTCAACGGGAAAGAAAAACTTGCCATCGATCTCACGCCGGATCGTGGTGAAGTGCGGGGTAAGATTCTGTTCCTTGAGATTGTCGATCTGCGGGACGGCTTGGCCTTCGGCGCGCACCACGGCGAAATCAGTTTCCCTCACCCAAAGCATTCCTTCAAAGAAGCGCTGACCGGCCAGAATCTGTTTTGGCTTCACATGTACGAGGAAACATGGAAAACCGTCCATGGTCTGCTCGCCTTCATAGCGGCCGTTATAAAGAGAAACGTTCTCGGTGGTGAGCAGGAAGGGCTCAATGTTGCGAATATCGTTGAAGTCTTCCTGGGTGAGACGAACGCGAGTGAGCGTGCTGTGCGCGGGAGTGGTGACCTTCTCAAACCTGCCCATCTGCGGGGAAAAAGTGATGTCGCGGACTTCGCCATACTCGCCGACGATGACGCCGCGAACATCTATCTCCTGCACCGCAACCGACTGGCGAAAGGTATAGTTTTCGCGTGCCTTGGCGCTGGCGGTTTCGCCCTCGGCGATCTTCCGGAGGAAACCGGGCGGCGGTTCGGCCGCGAACATGGCCGATGCTACGATGAGGGCGATGCCAAGGAGGTTCCGTCCGTTTTTCATAGTGTTAGCGTGCACTTGGAGCGCTTTGCTGGTGGCGGACGTGTCTTATCTGAGGCAATTTCCCGGTTCTCCCTGGATGACAAGGGCTCTGCTCCCGGCTCTGGCGGTGGAGGTTGGTTGTTACCTTGCATCTGTCTTTACTGAGACGCGAAATTCATTCGCGTTATTTCGTCCGGCGAGAGCGCAGGCCCTCATTCTTTGGTTTAGTGCGTTACTCCCCTACCTTATTTTTAGCTTAGGG
>Ga0302320_10012700_pt1 | contig 17646 bp, 14 predicted proteins | sample Bog_T0_3_FD_202130 | JGI IMG/M metagenome (GOLD analysis project Ga0302320, IMG submission 202130) | Peat permafrost microbial communities from Stordalen Mire near Abisko, Sweden - Bog_T0_3 | ecosystem: Environmental > Terrestrial > Soil > Wetlands > Peat | place: Sweden: Abisko, Stordalen Mire...
TTGGACGGCTATGGCTACGGAACGGATGGCGAGTTCTGTGGTGCCCGGGGCCGGGCTCGAACCGACACTTCCTTGCGGAAATCGGATTTTAAGTCCGAAGCGTCTACCATTCCGCCACCCGGGCCATAACACTAGGTGGGAATCTCTGGGAATCCCGGGCCCGAAGGCGAGCCTTTGTCGCGGGCCCGAGCGACCCGGCCCGGCCGGCCCCGCCGCGGGGCCACACGGCGGCCATTACTTCCCAACCTGCTGCGGCACGGCCTCTTCGACGCGTTTGCGCAGGAACACGGCCCTGTAGATGCTCCGTGGAACCGAGCCCATCACCGTGGCGCCTCCCGGCATGTTGGCCTGTGCGTTGAGGCTCCCCATGCTCGCAGCGGGCGCCCGCCCGCCCACGGAAACCTGGTAGCCGCCGCTGTTGTTCTGGTTGTTCAAGTTGGGCGTCGACTGGTCCATCGCGACCACCTGGTTCGAGAATCCCTCCGGGCTGATGCTGGAGAGCACCATGTCGGCCTGGACCGCGTCGGCTTGGGCGCGCAGGATCGGCACGTAATCGTCGGTGTCGGCCGTGAACTTGGAATAGCCTATGACCGTGTACCCGCGCAGCTGGGCCCTCTGGGCCTCGTCGGCAAGGTCGCCTGCGTCGACCCGAATGAACTCCGCGGGCCCCGAATGGGGGAGCAATGACCGCTCCGCGCCCGCGGGCAGATCGTTCCGGTATTTCTGGGCGTAGTAATTGCTCTGGCAACCGCTGAGCAAGGTAAGGGCGAGCACTGCTAGGGAAAAACGCTTCATGGGGTTAGGGATTGGCCGCTTCTCTTCTAGGGGAACGCTAGTCGCCTACCGGCTCCCTGCAACTGCGGGGTGAAGGTTTGCGGCCTCTAAAAGGTTTCCGAACACCCACCATTAGGGGCCTGAGGGGCGGGGCGGAAGGCATCGGCAAAAGTGGGGTGACTTGGGAAATTAGGCTTCCCAACGACCGCTGCAAGGGACGAACCTTCCGGAACCATGACATTCCCGTTCCACAAGACCTGCGCGGCCCTGACTCTGACCCTTGGATTTTCGCTCACGGCCTACCCCTGGGCCGCGGAGGGCCACCACGCCATGGCCCTCGCTGCGACCCCGAACCTCTCGGAGGCGGCGCGCGCGCACGTGGTCAAGATCCTCGGGAGCGACGACCTCTCCTCGATCGCCGTGTGGATGGACGATGTTAGGAGCGCAGGGTACCATTCCGGCCCCCTGGGGTCCGACCCGGAGGCGCTCCGCTTCAACGCCCTCTTCCCGCGCAACGGCGAATGGCACTACGTCGACTTGCCGCTCGGCGTGCAGGCCTACGAGCTGAACGGCGAATACGAGCGAGGCGACGACGTCGTGCACGAGCTTGAGGCAGCGATAAACGTCCTCGAGGGGACGGGCGACAAGCGGATCTCCCCGCGCGAGGCGCTGTGCATGGTCGTGCACTTCGTCGGCGACCTCCACCAGCCGCTCCATGTCGGAAACGGCGTCTTCGCCACCGCCGCCGACGGCACGGCGAAGCTCGTCGAGGATCCCGTGGCCGCGAAGGGCCTGCCCAATGACAAGGGCGGCAACGCGGACTTCTTCGGCCCGGGCAAGTATGACGAGCTCCACGGCTACTGGGACTTTGAGCTCGTGGAAAAAATCGCGGGATCGAAGGAACCGGAGGCCGTTGCGGCTGTGATCGGGAAAAGGGTGTCCGCCGAGGGGGCCTCATGGAAGAGCGCGGGCGACTACCACCACTGGCCCGAGGCTTGGGCGACGGAAAGCCTCGCCGCCGCGCGCACTGCATTTGCCGGCATCACCTACGGAGCCCTAACCCCAGACGGGAAGGGGGGGATCAAGCGGATCGCTATTACGCTTCCCCCTCACTATGATGATACTTGCGTGCCGCTCGCGACCGAGCGCCTCGCAAAGTCCGCCTTCCATTTGGCCGAGCTACTAAACGCGATTCACTGGGCTGATTGAAGCCGCGCCGGGGGACAAAAGACTCGCCCCGGCGGGGGGTCCCTTGGCAGGCTGGGATAGACAGTTCCAACCCCCCTACCCGTCAATATGAAGTCACCCAAAGCCTGGCAACTGGGCGCAGCCGGAGCACTGGCAGCCACCCTCATCCCGTCGGTTCGCGCGAGCGAGTCCGACATCAAGATACCCGACCTGAACGCGGTTTCATTCATGGGAGGCTCCCTGAGCGGGTCCGCCGTCCTGTTGATCGGCCTCGTCGTCTGCCTTGGCGGCATGGTCTTCGGCTGGATACAGTATATCCAGACCCGGAACCTGCCCGTCCACAAGTCGATGTCGGTCGTCTCCAACATCATCTGGGAGACGTGCAAGACGTATCTGGGGCAGCAGGGAAAGTTTCTCGCGGTGCTGTGGGTGCTGATCGCGGCCTGCATGACGTACTACTTCGGGGTGCTCTCCCAGCAGTCCGTGGGGCACGTGGTGGTGATCCTGCTCGCCTCGATCCTCGGCATCCTGGGCAGCTACGGCGTCGCCTGGTTTGGCATCCGCATCAACACGGTCGCCAACTCCCGCGCCGCGTTCTCGGCCCTTAAGGGCAATCCCCTGGCGACGCTCCTCATTCCCCTCAAGTCGGGGATGAGCGTTGGCCTCCTCCTGGTCGCCATTGAGCTCTTCTTCATGATCTGCATCCTGAAGTTCATCTCGCCGGAGCTGGCGGGCCCGTGCTTCATCGGCTTTGCGATCGGCGAGTCCCTGGGAGCCTCGGCGCTGCGCATCTGCGGCGGCATCTTCACGAAGATCGCCGATATCGGCGCCGACCTGATGAAGATCGTCTTCAACATGCCCGAGGACGACCCCCGCAACCCGGGCGTCATCGCGGACTGCACGGGCGACAACGCGGGCGACTCCGTCGGGCCCACGGCCGACGGCTTCGAGACCTACGGCGTCACCGGCGTGGCCCTGATCGCGTTCCTGGCCCTGGCGCTCGTCTCCAACCCCGCCCTCTGCGGCACCCTGATCGTCTGGCTCTTCGCCATGCGCATCCTGATGCTCATCACCTCGCTCCTGAGCTACTTCATCAACGGCGCCATCGCCCGGTCGCTCTACGGCGAAAAGAAGGACTTTAACCTCGAGCAGCCGCTCACGAACCTGGTCTGGATCACCTCGATCGTGTCGATCGTGGTCACCTACGCCTCCACCTACGTGCTCCTCGCAAAGCAGGACGGATGCCCCGAGGGCCTCTGGTGGGTCCTGGCGAGCATCATCTCCTTCGGGACGATCGCAGGCGCCCTGATCCCCGAGTTCACGAAGATCTTCACCTCGACGGAAAGCCGCCACGTGAAGGAGGTCGTGACCTCCTCCAAGCAGGGCGGGGCGTCGCTGAACATCCTCTCCGGCTTTGTGACGGGCAACTTCTCGGCCTTCTGGACCGGGCTGGTGATCCTCTCCCTCATGTTCGGCGCCTACCTGATCTCGGGCAGCGCTCCGCTCCAGGCGATCATGCCCGAGGAGTTCAAGTTCGCGGCGCCGATCTTCGCGTTCGGCCTGGTCGCATTCGGCTTCCTCGGCATGGGCCCGGTCACCATCGCGGTCGACAGCTTCGGCCCGGTGACCGACAACGCGCAGAGCGTCTACGAGCTCTCGCAGATCGAGTCCAGCCCGGGGTCTGCCGCCGAGATCGAGAGGGAGTTCGGATTCAAGCCCGACTTCGAGAACGCCAAGCACCAGCTCGAGAAGGGCGACGGCGCGGGCAACACGTTCAAGGCCACGGCCAAGCCCGTCTTGATCGGCACCGCGGTCGTGGGCGCCACGACCATGGTCTTCGGCATCATCATGCTCCTGAAGCGCCTCCACCCCGACACGATCGAGCGCCTTTCCCTCGTCCATCCCGAGGCGATGATGGGGCTCCTGATGGGCGGCGCCGTGATCTACTGGTTCACGGGGGCCAGCACCCAGGCGGTCGTCACCGGCTCCTACCGGGCGGTCGTCTACATCAAGGAGAACATGAAGCTCGACTCGACGACCGCGTCGGTCGCGGCCTCCAAGGAAGTCGTAAAGATCTGCACGCAGTACGCCCAGAAGGGGATGGTTAACATCTTCATCGTCGTGTTCTGCTTTGCGCTCTCGCTCGCTTTCTTCGACCCGTACTTCTTCATCGGCTACCTGGTCGGCATCGCCTTCTTCGGACTCTTCCAGGCCATCTTCATGGCCAACGCCGGCGGCGCCTGGGACAACGCCAAGAAGATCGTCGAGGTGGAGCTCAAGCAGAAGGGCACCCCCCTGCACGCCGCAACGGTCGTGGGCGACACGGTCGGCGACCCGTTCAAGGACACGAGCTCCGTGTCGTTGAACCCCGTCATCAAGTTCACCACCCTCTTCGGCCTCCTTGCGGTCGAGATCGCGGTCAAGATGGAGCCGGTCCTAAAGCACGCCTTGGGCGCGGCGATCTTCGTCGTCGCCCTGGTCTTCGTGTACCGCAGCTTCTACTCGATGCGGATCCCCGCGGACTGAGGCTCCGCGGGAGCGGCCTCGGCGGACACCGTGCACTGTACCTGCACGGTGCCCGGCTGGACTTTGCCGAAGATGGTCGTCAGGCCGGCCGTGGATGCATCGCGCCCACGGGTGGCCTCGACGATCAGGCCCGGGGCAATGTTGTCGGTCGGGTCGAACAGGCGCCAGGCGCCCCCCATGTAGGCCTCGACGCAGGCGTGGAAATTCATGGGCTCAAGCCCCACGGCATAGCCGCCCACGTAGCGGGTGGGAATCGAGAGCGCCCGGCAAAAGGCAATCGCCAGGTGCGTGTAGTCGCGGCACACGCCCTTGCGGGTCTGCCAGACATCCCAGGCGGAGGTCCTGCCGTCCGTCGAGCCGGGCAGGTACTCGATGTTCTCGCCCACCCACTTGCAGATCGAGCGCACCTGCTCGGCCCGGTCGTCCACCTTGCCAAACAGGTCCCACGCGATTGGGCCGAACCGGTCGCTCTCGCAGTAGCGGCTCGGGAGCGTGTAGGTGAGGATGCTGAGCGGCAGCCGGCCCGGCCGGTCCGCGGGGACGTTCGCGGGCATCTCCGGCCGATCGACCTCGACAAGCGCCGAGTAGGCCAGCTCAAGGGGCCCGGCCAGGACCTCCATGCGGAGCACGCGCTCGCCCTTTGAGGTGGCCGCGATCTCCGTCGCAATGTCAGGGGTGCAGCGGATGGTCTCTGAGAGCACGCGCTGCTCGGGGCCCCTGTTTATGAGGACGTTGAAGGTGAATGAGGCGCTGGACGCTACGACCTGGTATCGCAGCACGCAGCCGGCGGATATCTTCATCGGGGCGCAATGTGTGCAATAGGCCGCCCAACGGCAACCCGCGATTGAGGTTCCGATCCGGGCCGGGGGGCCCGACCGCCGGCACCAAAAAATCCTCATGGTCAAAAGGTTATGGCGGATGCAATCGGCATGGGCGCAGCGGCTGGACCGTTTAAGATTCAAAATGGGCCCCTGCGCTGTCTGCATCGGGCGATGATCGGAGTTCCCCCTGAGAGAGCCCGGATGCGGCTGGAGATGTTCGCCCTGTCGTTTGCGGCCCTTTTCCTGGAGATGATGGTGATCCGCTGGGTGCCGTCCGTCGTGCACCTGGTCGCCTACTATGCTAACCTCATGCTGCTTAGTTCGTTCCTTGGCCTCGGCGCCGGGGCCATGGCCAGCGGCAGGCGTTGGAACCTATTCGGCTGGTTCCCGGTGTTCCTCGCCTGCCAGATAGCGACCCTCCTCTTCTGCCGCAACGCCGTGCTCGGGAGCACCGCGAACGAGGCGCGCTTTTTCCAGCTGGCCCCCTCCACGTTCAACGGATTCGTGCTCATCTCGGTCTTCGCGGTCAACGCGCTCATGTTTGTCCCGCTGGGCCAGCGGATGGGCGTCCTGTTCAACTCCCTTCCGCGCCTCTCGGCCTATTCGTGGGACCTGGCCGGCGGCCTCATGGGGACCCTCTGCTTCGGCCTGTTCTCGCTTCGGCTGTTCTCGCCGGTCCTGGGAATGGCGGTCGTGATGCTCGTGTACCTGGCAATCTGCGGGCCCAGGCGGTGGCTCCTCGCGATCCCGGCCTTTGCGGCCGTCCTGGCCGCCGTCGTCCACGGCGGCAACCCGCGCGCAATCTGGTCCCCCTATTACTACATCACGGTCGTACCCTACGACAACGGGGCGACAACGGCCTCGGAACCGCCTCCGGACCTGCGCACGATGCGCAATCCCCCGATCTACAATGTGAACGTGAACCAGTTCGGGTACCACCAGGACGTGGCCCTTGACCTGGCGCGCTACGACCCCGGATCCGGCGAGGCCCGCGCCCTCGCGGAATTCCTGCCCCAGTACAACCTCCCCTACGCGCTCGGGGCTGCGAGGGACCGGGTGCTCGTCGTGGGGGCGGGAGGGGGAACCGACGTGCAAGCCGCCCTCCTGGCAGGGGCCCGCCGCGTGGACGCCGTCGAGATCGACCCGGCGATTGTCGGCATTTCCCGGAAGTTCAACGCCGGGGCGCCCTATGACGACCCCCGGGTGCGGGTGCACATCGACGACGCGCGCTCCTTCCTCGCCCAGGCGGAGCCGGGCTACGACCTCGTCGCCTTTGGGTATCTGGACTCGCAAGCCCTGTTCAGCAGCATGAACAACGTCCGGCTCGACGGGTACGTCTACACGGTCGAGAGCATTCGGTCGGCATACCGGCTCCTGAACGACCATGGGATGCTCAACCTCTCGTTTGCCCTCGGCAGGCCGTGGCTCGGGCCCAAGCTCTACCAGCTGGTCGCCGAGGCCACGGGACGCACCCCCGTTGTCTATAGGGCCGACATCGGGATTGGGATGGACCTTTGCGTCACAAAGGACGGCCGCCCGCTCCCGGCCGTGGTAGGCCCGATGCACCAGGTTTCCTACGCCGGCTTGCCGACGCTCGATGTGCCGACCGACGACTGGCCCTTCCTGTACCTCTCAAGGCGAACGATACCGAAGGACTACCTGGTCGCGATCGCCTGCTTGCTTGCTTTCTCCGTCACCGGGGTTGCGCTGCTAAGGCGCGGCTCGTTCGGACTCCAAGACGTGCATTTCGGCCTGCTCGGGATGGGCTTCCTCATGCTGGAGACCAAGAGTATCAGCGACACCACCCTCTTCTTCGGCGCCACGTGGTTTGTCACGATGCTGGTCGTGGTGGGCGTCCTCCTGATGGTGATCGCGGCCAACCTGCTGGCGGAGCGGTTGCGCGCATTTTCCCCCTGGATGTACGCGCCCCTGTTCGCTGCCCTGTTTCTGCTGCTCGCCGTGCCGCGCGAGTATGTGCTCGGCTTCAGCTACCCGGGGCGGATGCTCTGGACGCTGCTGGTCGTGCCGCTTCCCATTTTCTTCGCCGGCATCATTTTTTCGACCTCGTTCCGCGAGTCGGGGGCCCCCTCGGCCGTCTTCGGGGCGAACCTGATCGGCGCGATGCTCGGCGGCTTCTGCGAATACCTGAGCATGGTCATCGGCAACCATCGCCTGTCCCTGCTTGTGGCGGCGGCCTACCTCGGGAGCATGCTCGCCGTCATCGCCGCGGGGCGCCGTAGCCGCGCGGCCTAGCCGCGGATGTCGCGCTCGTTCGTCTCGGGTAGGACAATGCACCCGATCACGAACGAGGCCGCGGCAACCCCGATCGGAAACCACAGCCCCGCGTAGATGTCGCCGGTAAAGACCACGATCGACGCCGCGATCAGGGGAAGGAATCCCCCGAACCAGCCGTTGCCGATGTGGTAGGGCAGCGACATCGAGGTGTAGCGGATCCGGGTCGGGAAAAGCTCGACGAGGAACGCCGCGATCGGCCCGTAGACCATCGCCACGTAGGACAGGAGGATGATCAGGAGCGTCACGACCCGCGGCTTGTTCACGAAGGCCGGGTCGGCGCTTTTCGGGTAGCCCGCGGGGGCCAGCGCCGCCTCGTAGGCCTTCGCGTCGAAGCCGTTCACCTGGGTGCCCCCGACGGACATCGCCACCTCGTAGGCCGAGCCCTGAAGCGGAGCGAGCGTGAACGGAATGCCGCGGCTGTTGAGGAAATTGCGGGCCTTGTCGGTCTCGGTCCTGGGCTTGGCCGGAAGCACGATCTTCTTTGCCGCGTCGACCAGCGCCTCGAGCGCCAGGGCGCCGCTTCCGCGGTACTCGGCCGTCGAGACCACGACCGGCGTGCGCTCCATCGCGTTTGCCAGGGCCGGGTTGGCGGCCCGCGTCAGGTTCCTGAATATGGGCTGGTAGGTGAGGACGGCCAGGAGCATGCCGGTCATGATGATCTTCTTCCTGCCGATCACGTCGGAGAGCTTGCCGAAGCTGATCAGGAGAACGGCGCCCACGACCAGCGAGATCGCGATCATGTAGTAGGTCGTCACGTAGTCGACCTTGAGCGTCGTGCTCAGGAAATAGAGCGCGTAGAACTGGCCCGCGTACCAGACGACGCCCTGGCCCGCCGTGGCGCCAAAAAGGGCCTTGAGGACCACCTTGCCGTTGTCCCAGCGGGCGAAGCTCTCCGTCAGAGGCGCCTTCGATCCCTTGCCCTGGGCCTTCATCTCGGCAAAGACCGGGGACTCCTCGAGCTTGAGGCGGATGTAGACCGAGACCGCCAGGAGAAGGAACGAGAGCAGGAACGGCACCCTCCATCCCCACGCCGCGAACTGGTCGGGGCTCATGTACTTGCGCAGGACGCCGATCACCACGAGAGCCAGGAACAGGCCGAGCGTCGCCGTGGTCTGGATCCACCCCGTGTAGAGCCCCCGCTTTCCCTCCGGGGCGTGCTCGGCCACGTAGATCGCCGCGCCGCCGTACTCGCCGCCGAGGGCAAGTCCCTGGGCTATCCTGAGGAACACCAGGATGATCGGGGCCGCGAAGCCGATGTTGGCGAAGGTGGGCAGGAGGCCCACCAGGGCCGTCGAGAGGCCCATCACGACGATCGTGATCAGGAACGTGTACTTGCGGCCGGCTAGGTCACCGAGCCTGCCGAACACCAGCGCGCCGAAGGGGCGCACCGAGAACCCGACGCCGAAGAGGGCCAGGCTCGATAGGTATCCCGCGGTCTCGTTGTCCGCCGGAAAGAACAGCCTTCCGAAAAAGGCAGCAAGGGTCCCGTAGATGTAGAAGTCGTACCACTCGAATACGGTCCCAAGCGACGACGCAATGATGACGAGCTTGTGCTTGCGATCCAACGCAGCTTCTTCGGCCATGGGGTAAGGGAGGGGGATTGGGGCTAACCGGGGCGCCAGAGGCAACAAAACGAAGCCCGCGGACGCAAGCCCCGGCGATCAGGCCGGCGCGAAAGCGGAGACGGTCTCGCGCTTGAGTTCCCGCATCATGAGGGCCGAGATGGCGTCGGCCGGCCGGCGGCCCTTGAAGAGGATCGCGTTCGTCTGTCCAAGGATGGGGGCGTCGATGCCCCGGTCCGCGCATAGTCCGGCGAAGGACCGGGTTGTCTCATAGCCCTCGACGACCGTCCTGCGGCCCGCCAGGAGCTCGGGGATGCCTTTGCCCTCCCCAATGCGGTGCCCGAATTCCCGGTTGCGGCTCCAGAGCCCGTGGCAGGTGGCCACCAGGTCCCCGAATCCGCTCAGCCCATAGAACGTCTCCGGCCGGGCGCCGAGCGCCCCCCCCACCTTGACCATCTCGGCCACCGCACGGGTGAGGAGCGCCGCCTTGGCGTTGTCCCCGAGGCCGAGGCCCTCGCAGCAGCCCGCAGCGATCGCGTAGACGTTCTTAAGGCTGCCGCCAAACTCAACGCCCGCCAGGTCGTCGGTCGTGTAGATCCTAAGCGTCGGCCCGCTGACCGAGGCCTGCACGTCGTAGGCCGCCGCGGCGTCTCCCTTGGTCGCCAGCACCATCGCGGCCGGCAGGCCGCGGGCCACTTCCGCGGCGTTCGTCGGCCCTGACAAGGCCCCCACGACGACCCCGGGCAGCTCCTCGGACACGACCTGCGAGGGGCGCATGTGGCTGCCGAGCTCAAGTCCCTTTGCCAGGCTCACCACGAGGCGCGGGCTAGGGCCCGTTCCCAGAGCCTCGCCAATGTGCTTGGAGGTGATCCGGAGCGTCTGGGCCGGACAGGCCAGGAGGACCACGTCCGCCTCGCGGAGACCCTCGGCAAGGTCGGAGGTCACCCGAATCGACTCCGGCAGGATCATGCCCGGCAGGTACTCGCGGTTCTCCCGGGTCGATGAGATGAGCTCCGCCTGCTCCGGCCGCCGCGGCACCAAGGCGACGCTCCGCGCACCCCGGTCAAGGTGCAGCGCAAACGCCGTGCCCCAGGCTCCGGCCCCTACGACGCAGAACTTCATGGGGCCCTTGTAACCCCGGCCACCCCCGCCTGCTACTTCAAAAATGCGGGAATCTTCTCGTTGGCGATCTGCTGCTCAAAGGTTTCGCGGGCCGTCACCTGCTCGAACGCGCTGCCCTTGACGAGCACCTCGGCCGGGATGGGCCGGGCATTGTAGCGGCTCGCCATCACGTGGCCGTAGGCCCCGGCGCTCATGAGCGCCAGGTACTCCCCCTCGCCAACCTCCTGGATCTGGCGGTCCTTGGCAAAGCAGTCCGTGCTCTCGCAGATGGGGCCCACGACATCCGCCACGAGCGCCCGGCGGGTGGTGTCCCGCCTCAACGGAACCACCTCGTGGAACGAGTCGTACATGGCCGGGCGCACCAGGTCGTTCATGGCGGCGTCCACAATCAGGAAGTTCTTGCCCTGCCCCCGCTTTAGGTACTCGACCCGGGTCAGGAGGACGCCCGCGTTGGCCACCATCGAGCGGCCCGGCTCAAGGAGGACCTTCAGGCCCAGCTTGCCCAGCGCCGGCGCCAGCGCGGCGCCGTAGACCTCGGGGGTCAGCGGGCGCTTCGCCTCAGGTATCGTCTCCCACCAGGAGAAGGGCCCGCTTGCCAGGGCGTCCCGGTAGACGACGCCTATCCCGCCGCCGATCGAGATGTAGGAGATCCCGTACTTCTCCTTCAGCTCGGCGGCAAGCGGCGCGAGCTTCCCAAGGGTCTCCACGAAGGGGCCCACCTCGGTGATCTGGGAGCCGATATGCGACTGGATCCCCCGGATCGTGATGTTCGGGTACTTGGAGGCGGCCTCGTAGGCAGCCGCCGCCTGCTTTAGCGGGATGCCAAACTTGTTGGCGCTCGTCCCGGTCGTGATCTTCGCGTGCGTGTGGGCGTCCACGTCGGGGTTCACGCGGATGGAGATGGCCGCCTTCATGCCCAGCTTGCCCGCAACGTGGTTGATCCTCGCAAGCTCGGGCTCGCTCTCGACATGGAACGCGTAGATGCCCGCCTCCAGCGCCAGGCGGATCTCGGTCTCGGTCTTTCCGACCCCGGCAAAGACGCTGTCCTTTACGCTCGCGCCCGCCGCAAGGACGCGGCGCATCTCCCCGGCGCTAGCAAAATCGAAGGAGGACCCGAGATTTCCCAAGTGCCTGATAACAGCGAGGTTCGAATTCGCCTTGACCGCGTAGCAGACCCGCACGTTGAGCTCCTTCATGCTCCCTGCGATCCGGGTGTAGTTGTCCTCGATCGTCGCCGCGCTGTAGACGTAGGTCGGCGTGCCGTAGAGCCTCGCGACTTCCGCGAGATCTACGGATTCACAGTGAAGATTTTGGCCGGCGTACCGAAAGTGATGCATGGTAGGGTCTGATGGTGGACTGGTAAAAATCCGTGAAAGGCAGACATTAGCGAGTTTCCCCTTGAAAAAACGACCCCAAAATACCGATAGTCGACACTGAAGTCCAATGCAGTTCCTGCTGAAAAATCTTTTCCACAGACCGGCCATCCGCTTCGGAATGGCGCAGGCAAACCGTGGAAAATACAGGGACCCCCGGTTCGTGAGCTTCATCTCCGAGAGCAACCGGAAGACGCTCAACACCGATTTCCAGGACGCCGTGCTCCGAGGCCGCAAGGTCTTCAGGTTCGCGCTTGTGGCGGCCCTGGTGGTCGGAGGCGCCTGGGTGCTGCTCGAGAGCGCTCACGCGCTCTCGATGTTCTAGGCCTCAGGCGGCCCGGCTCTGCGGCACGGCCAGCTGGCCGGGGGCGCCGAACGGCAAGATCTCGGCGGAAACCCGCAGGGGCTCGATCGTGCGCCCGTAGTCTGCCGCGAGGACAGCGAATATGCCCGTTACGGTGAAGACGGCGGCCGCGGCCGCGGCCGTGAAGGGGAACAGGGCGATTGCGCCGAGGGATGCCAGGAAGGCTTTGATGGGAAGGACGTTGGTTTTCATGATGTGTTGGTTTTGCTGTTTCCCAGAGAACACCGGCATCAACGAAAAGTTGCTGGAGATTTCGAGGGCCCGCCAAGCAACGGCCAACATCAATGTGCGGCCATGGGATCCATCGACTGCCGCCAAGGGGTTTCCCGCCGCCGCGGGTTCCCGAACGGCAAAAAAGAAGAACCCGGGCCGCGCGGAACGCGCAGGCCCGGGTCACCCTTAGGAGGCGCCGGTTTAGGCGGCGCGCTCCCCGGAATAGTGGCTGACGGCTCCGGCAAACGGCACCACCGCCGCGTTGACCCGCAGGGGTTCGATCGTGCGTCCGTAGTCGGCGACGATGATCGCAAAGACTCCGGTTACGGTGAAGGTGGCTGCGGCCGCCACGGCGGTGAAGGGGAACAGGGCGATTGCGCCGAGGGATGCCAGGAAGGCTTTGATGGGAAGGACGTTGGTTTTCATGATGTGTTGGTTTTGCTGTTTCCCAGAGAACACCGGCATCAACGAAAAGTTGCTGGAGATTTCGAGGGCCCGCCAAGCAACGGCCAACATCAATGTGCGGCCATGGGATCCATCGACTGCCGCCAAGGGGTTTCCCGCCGCCGCGGGTTCCCGAACGGCAAAAAAGAAGAACCCGGGCCGCGCGGAACGCGCAGGCCCGGGTCACCCTTAGGAGGCGCCGGTTTAGGCGGCGCGCTCCCCGGAATAGTGGCTGACGGCTCCGGCAAACGGCACCACCGCCGCGTTGACCCGCAGGGGTTCGATCGTGCGTCCGTAGTCGGCGACGATGATCGCGAAGACTCCGGTTACGGTGAAGGTGGCTGCGGCCGCCACGGCGGTGAAGGGGAACAGGGCGATTGCGCCGAGGGATGCCAGGAAGGCCTTGATAGGAAGATTGTCGGTATTCATTTTCTTTGGATTGGTTACCAAGAAAACACAGCCCCACCCGCAAAGTTACATAAAAAGGGGGGAATTCCCCCAGGGGCCCGCCCGCTTACTCCTGCGCTCCCGCGGCCACCGGCTTGAACGATGAGCGGAAGATCGCCTTAGCGTAGTCTCGGTTCATCCGCGCGATGAAGTCGTGGGAGATCAGCTTCGGGCAGGCGGCGCTGCACTCGTACTGGTTCGTGCAGCTGCCAAACCCGAGGCCGTCCATCGTGCTCACCATGGCGAGCACCCGCCGGTCGCGCTCCGGCTGGCCCTGCGGAAGGAGCCCCAGGTGCGAGACCTTGGCCGCGACGAAGAGCATCGCGCTCGCGTTCTTGCACGCCGCGACGCAGGCGCCGCAGCCGATGCACTGGGCCGCGTCCATCGCAAGGTCCGCGACCTCCTTGGGCACGGGGACCGAGTTCGCCTCGGGCGCCGAGCCCGTGCGGATCGAGATGAAGCCCCCGGCCTGCTGGATCTTTTCGAAGGCGGTCCGGTCGGTCACCAGGTCCTTGATGACCGGGAAGGGCCGCGCGCGGAAGGGCTCGACCACGATCAGGTCTCCGTCCTTGTAGCTGCGCATGTACGTCTGGCACGAGGCGACGCCGTGGTGCGGGCCGTGGGGCTTGCCGTCGATCACGAGCGAGCACGTCCCGCAGATCCCCTCGCGGCAGTCGTGGGCGAAGGCGACCGGCTCGATCCCCTTGGCCGTCAGGTCGTCGTTCAGGACGTCGAGCATCTCCAGGAACGACATGTCCGGGTTCACGCCGCTCACGGCGTAGTCAGCAAAGGCGCCCGGCTTGCCGGGGCCCTCCTGGCGCCAGACCCGAACGGTTACGCTGAAGGTCGTCGTGCTCATCACTTGTAATTGCGAACGCTCATCTTGACCGTCTCGTAGACCAAGGGCTCGGTGTTGCGGATCGGCACGTTGCCCTCCCCCGCGAATTCCCAGGCGGCCACGTGGGCGAAGTTCACGTCGTCGCGCTTGCACTCTCCGTCGGGGTACTGGTGCTCCTCGCGGAAGTGCCCCCCGCAGCTCTCCTCCCGGGCGAGCGCGTCGCGGCACATGAGCTCCCCGAGTTCCAGGAAGTCGGCCACCCTGCCCGCCCGCTCGAGCGACTGGTTGAGCGTGTCGCCCGAACCCGGGACGTTCACGTTCTCCCAGAACTCCGCGCGCAGGGCCGGGATCTCCTTCATGGCCTGCTCCAGGCCCGCCCTGTTGCGCGCCATCCCGCAGTACTGCCACATGATTTGCCCGAGCCTCTTGTGGAAATGGCTCACGGGCTCCTTGCCCTTCACGGTCAGAAGCTTGCTCGTGGCCCACGCGACGGACTCCTCGGCCGACTTGAAGGCGGCATGGTCGATTGCGGGCCGCGATCCCGGCTTCTGCGTGGCAAGGTAGTCGCCCACGGTGTAGGGGACGACGAAGTAGCCGTCGGCCAGGCCCTGCATGAGCGCCGAGGCGCCCAGGCGGTTCGCACCGTGGTCGGAGAAGTTGGCCTCGCCCAGGACAAAGAGCCCCGGCAGGTTCGACATGAGGTTATAGTCCACCCAGAGGCCGCCCATCGTGTAGTGGACGGCCGGGAAGATCCTCATCGGCGCCTGGTAGGCGTTCTCGTCGGTTATTTCCTTGTAGATGTCGAAGAGGTTGCCGTACCTGCTGCGCACAACGGGCTCGCCCAGGCGACCGATGGCGTCCGCGAAGTCCAGGTAGACGCCGAGCCCGCTCACCCCGACGCCGCGGCCCTCGTCGCAGACGCGCTTCGCCGCGCGCGACGCTACGTCCCTCGGGCAGAGGTTCCCGAAGCTCGGGTAGATGCGCTCAAGGTAGTAGTCGCGGTCGGCCTCGGGGATCGACGCCGGCGGCTTCAGCCGGTCCTCCTTCTTCTTCGGCACCCAGATGCGGCCGTCATTCCGGAGCGACTCCGACATGAGGGTCAGCTTCGACTGGTAGTCCCCGGTCACCGGGATGCACGTCGGGTGGATCTGCGTGAAGCAGGGGTTCGCAAAGCAGGCGCCGCGCTTGTACGCGCGCCAGATCGCGGACGCATTGGATCCGCGCGCGTAGGTCGAGAGGTTGAAGACGTTCCCGTAGCCCCCGGTGGCGAGGATCACGGCGTCGGCCGCGTGGCGCGTGATCGCCCCCGTGACCAGGTCGCGGACGATGATGCCCTTCGCGTTCCCGTCGATGACCACCAGGTCGAGCATCTCAGAGTGCGTGTGGAGGGTGATCCCCCCCGCGGCGATGCCCTTGGACAGCGCCGAATAGGCGCCCAGGAGCAGCTGCTGTCCCGTCTGGCCGCGCGCGTAGAAGGTGCGCGAGACCTGGGCCCCCCCGAAGGAGCGGTTGTCCAGGAGCCCTCCGTATTCGCGGGCAAAGGGGACGCCCTGCGCCACGCATTGGTCGATGATGTCCACCGAGACCTCGGCCAGCCGGTGCACGTTGGCCTCGCGCGAGCGGTAATCGCCGCCCTTTATCGTATCGTAGAAGAGCCGGTGGACGCTGTCGCCGTCGTTCTGGTAGTTCTTGGCAGCGTTGATCCCGCCCTGGGCCGCGATCGAGTGGGCGCGCCTCGGGCTGTCGTGGAACACGAAGCAGCTCACCTTGTAGCCCAACTCCGCGAGGGACGCCGCGGCGGAGCTCCCAGCAAGGCCGGCGCCCACGACGATCACCTCGTACTTGCGCTTGTTCGCCGGGTTCACCAGGCGGATGTCCGCCTTGTGGCGGAGCCACTTGGCGGAGAGTTCGCCGGGCGGGATCTTGGAGTCGAGTGTAGCCATGACGTGCCGTTTCTATCGGAGCATGCCGAGGAGGACGCCTCCCGGAATCGCGAGATTGCCCAGGAAATAGGCCGCGCAGATCAGGGTCACCACGGCCCTAAGGCCCCGCTCCCAACGATGGTTCCTCCAGCCGAAGGTCTGGAAAAGGCTCTCGGCACCGTGCAGCAGGTGGAGCGAGAGGAGCCCGACAGCCACGATGTAGAAGATCGCGACGACCGGGTTCCTGAAACCGCCGATCACCATCGAGCGGCAGTCAAGGACCTGCGTGCCCGCGGTGACGACCGTGACCCCGAGGATGTGGTAGTCGCCCGTCATCACGTAGGGGGGCAGGTTCGTCTTGAACGTGGACGGCTGGGCGACGCCCACGGTGAAGTGCGCGAGGTGGTAGAGAATGAAGGCCAGCACCACGTAGCCGGTCCAGCGCATGTAGCGCGACGCGAACGTGGCGCTGATCCACTTCTTGACCCGGTACGGCTCCGCGCCGCGCGCGCGGGCGCTCTCCAGGGCGAGGACGGTGCCCGACCAGATGTGCAGCGTGACGCAGGCCAGGAGGAACAGCCGCACGAGCCACAGGGCGGGCCCCAGGGACTGCAGGAAGTGCGCGTAGCCGTTGATCCTGTCGGGGGACTCGAAGACCTGGAGGTTGCCGACCAGGTGCCCGAAGATGAAGCCGATCAGGACCACGCCTGTGGCGGCCATGATCAGTTTCCTGCCAATGGTGCTGCGGAAGAGGTATCGGGCTAGGTCCATCGTGGGAAAGCGCAGGACCATTCCACAGGCACTATTCGCGGGAGTAAAGAGAGACCGTCAGTCGACGGTCCATGAGATAAGCCACCCTAATCGGGCCCATAAGCCCTATCCCCTCGCCAAGGGCTTCAAAAGGGCAAACTTGCCGCTCGCGGCCGGGGCGATCGCCTTGCGGCGGAATGCGTTCACGCGCACCCCGGGCCCGAGGAGCCCCGCGACCGCCCGCTCCAGGGACTTGTGGTCCGCGGTGTGGTCCGCGACATACTGGAAGTCCCAGCGCATGTCGCCCGTCTGGGAGAGCGCGTAGTGCCAGCAGGCAAAGTCGGAAGGGAGTACCGCGTCCACGTCGGAGGCCGTGACAAGGGAGCCGTCAGGCCTGAAATAAAGGTCGCGCTCGCGTCCGAGGATCCTGAAGCCCTCCGGGCATTCCATCACGATGTCACCGGTGTGGTACCGAAGGAGCGGCATCGCCTCGCGGCCCCGGGTGGTGACATGGATCTGGTGGACGCCCGGGACGTCGGGGCGCCAGGGCACGAGCTCGATGAAGGCGTTGTCGTCGATGACCCGGGAGTTGTCCCTGAAGGCCTCGCCGACGAAGAGGTAGCCGGCCTCCGTCGAGCCGTAGAGGTCGACCTGCGGGGCGGGGAAAGCCGCGGCGATGCGGCGCCCGTGCTGCAGGCTCGCCTTCCCGTAAGTGAGGATAACCGCGCGGACGGACGGGACCGACACCCGGCGCCGCGCCACGGCGCGCGCCAGGAGCGCCAGGTACACGGGCTCTCCCTCCAGGATCTCGGGCTGCGTGGCCTGGAGCTCCACCACGATCCTGTCCCACTCCGCCTCGGAGAATGCGAACGGGTCGCTTGAGAGGTTCAGGTAGACGGTGCCGTCAAAGTAGCGGTGGGGGAACGGATGGTCCTCGTAGGGGCAGAGGTTGCTCGAGCATCCGACGGGGGCCAGGACGCACTTGCGGTGGGGCCTGTCCGCGAACT
>Ga0302320_10012710_pt1 | contig 17638 bp, 13 predicted proteins | sample Bog_T0_3_FD_202130 | JGI IMG/M metagenome (GOLD analysis project Ga0302320, IMG submission 202130) | Peat permafrost microbial communities from Stordalen Mire near Abisko, Sweden - Bog_T0_3 | ecosystem: Environmental > Terrestrial > Soil > Wetlands > Peat | place: Sweden: Abisko, Stordalen Mire...
AGCTGATCAGGGATGCACCCTCTTGCGAGAGAAAACCCTCCTGCGCGGATCCCTGGACATACGATCCGGCTACAAGACCGCTGTCGTTGATGTTGAGGGTTGGGAAAAAAAATCCGAAGTTGCCACCGGGCACGTCAAAACTGACCCAGGCGCCACTCGGTTCACGCACAAACCCATGCGCATTGAACGAAGCGTCCAGATAGATTCCGGTAACCGATCCACCGTTGCTGATGCCTGTTGCATCAGTGCCGCTCGAATCCGGATAATCGATGGTAAAGAGCGCACCGTCCTTCAATTGAACGAAGCCATGTTCCTTTCCATTGGCGTCGAAGTAGGGGCCGGCAACGGCGCCGGAATTGTTGATCACAATCGGGTTGGTTGATGTAGACGGAAAGATCCCCGGAACGGTGAAGGTGGTAAAGATTCCGTCGGGCTTCCGCACAAATCCGTCCTCCCGCGTATCGCCGTAACTACCCGCCACGATACCGGCCGAGTTGATGCTGTCTGGAGTGATATCCGGCGACCCGGGCGCACTGAATGTTTCGAAGAGGCCTTTTGAGGAACGCAGATAGACGTGCTCGGCGTTGGCAGTGTCAGCGTACATTCCGGTGATGAAGCCTTGGTTATCGATGGCGCTGGCGTAGGTCTGGGTCGCATCCGGACCGTCAAAAACGACCAGGCGGCCGGAAGCGGCGGGGTACTCCGTCAAGTCGGAGAGCGATCGAGGTGTCAGAACTGTCGTGAGTTTGCGCGCTAGCCGCAACCAGAGCGGCTGACACCCATAGAAGCACGGCGCGGAACATCGCTGATTTCATGTGCGCCTATTGTGGCATATGGATCGGCTGGCGATTGGCCGCCTGAGCGCGGCGTTCGACTATTTTGGCTTTGGAGACTTGCTGGTTCGGGAACCCGGAACTAATACTTTGCCGACGCGCGGCGCTTCGAGCTTGAAAGCGAGGCTCACGGAGTTTTTGCCGCACTGCTGATCGGCGCTGGGGTAGACAACGAAACTCCGCGCGGGGGCGAGGATTCTCCCGGAGCCGGCCTCTAAAGCCGCGTAGTAATAAGAGGAGAGTTCCGTGTCGGCGGCATCAAGTTGGATGGAACGTTGGACTCCTTCGATCAGGGGGACGCGTTCGTTGGTATTGCCGCCCCAAACGTGAAGATAGATGGGGGATTCAATGGGGTCGTTCTTATCCTGGTTCCGATCCTCAAGGCGGGCGACTTCGGTGGCGTCCACGGCCGCGGTGACCGTAGTGAGCCCGCAGCCTTTTCCGGGTGCATACCTGGGGACTTGCATGTCGAAGGACCAGCCGTCGAAGCCGCCCACTTCATCGTTCTTGCGGCAAGCCACGCGGCGCAAAACATCGGTGGCATCGTGGACGCGCAGACTCCGGGGCGCACGCACGTCTACATGAAAGGGATGCCACTCCTTCAGTTGAGCCTGGCCGGTGCGCTCTTCCTGGCTGAGCTGGGCGAGGTCGCGGTAAGCGTCCGTGAAATGCGCGGTCTGATCAGCGCCGGTGGAGGCGTCGGCCGCGCAGAAATCGGCGGCGGCCAAGTCCCAGCGCGCCTCATGGTCGGAGGGGAAGTAGGGGAAAAGGGCGACAGCCTCCCGAAGGTCCATGATCGCCTCGGTATTGCGGCCTTCAGCGAGCAGGACCTCGCCGAGCGTGTCGAGAGTCATCGATTTCAACTCATTGTTGCGGCGCTCGTAGGCGAGGCGCGTCGCTTCGCGCGAATAGCGTTCGGCCCTCAATGCGAACTCCCAATCCGGCTCGCGGCCGACATCGGAATTCCGGTAACTGAGATACCATTCCCATACCGCGTAGGCATAGCCGTTGAGGGCCAGCACCGAGGCGGAATCCAACTGCAGAGACCGGTGGTATTCCTCCAGAGCCATTTCGAACAACATGCTAGCCTTCGCCGGTTCCGCGGAGCGCGCTTCATTCTCCAGGTCGTTCCCCATCGCATAACGTACACCGGCGTCGTTTTCAAGAGCGCGCACGGCACGCGCATCCCCGGTGACTACTGTTTCGGCCATTGCCGCGTTGCATTGGACGACCGGATCGTCCGGCACCGCCAGCAGGCTGCGCCGGTAATACGCCAGAGCCTGCTTCGTACGGCCTCGGAAGGCGTAGAGCGGAAGGTCTGGCGGATTCGGCAAGGCGTCCGGGGGTTTGTAGGAATCGAGTTTGTAGGAATCGATTTCACAGGGCAGGAGTTCCGCTTCTTCCGCCGGAGCCCGCGGCGTCGCCGACCCGGCCGGGACGCGGCTTTGCGGCAGTGGAAAGCTCCTTTGCCGGTGAAAATCGAGCGTCGCGCCGGTATCGTTGAGGATCGTGGCTTGCAAAGACTTCTCCTCACGGTCGGTGCGATCGCGCGGCGGCATACGCCGGAATAGGGCTTCTGCCTTCCGGCAATAAAAATAAGGCAGGAAATAGACTCGATCCTGCTCCGGCGTGCCGTTTGCCACGTAGGCCTTGGTGAGGGCATCGCGTTCATACAAACAAAAACCGTAGTAAGTCCTTTGGAGTTCCGAGACAGACCCTCCGGCTTCGGTGAGTTCGGCCAGACGCGTCCAGATCTGCATGGCCTCCAGGGGCTGATGCCGGTTGGCGCTGTCCTGGGACTTGGTTCCCTGAGCCGGCAATACGGCGGGGTCGGGCAGGTAGTCCGAGTCGAAATAATAGAGCGTTCGGGCGGCCCAGGAGGCGGCGGGGATAAAGTCCGGATTGGCTTTATAGCTGGCGCGAAACTCGTCCACGGCCGCGCCCGGTTTTCCGTCTCGCTGGAGACAGAGGCCCAAACGGTAATAAGCCAGCGCGAAGCCATGATCTTTTGTGGTGGCAGCCTGGAACAGTTTAGAGGCAGCGTCCAGATCCGGCGGACTTTCGCCGGCGATGAATTTATTCCAGGATTCCAAGCCGGCGCGGAAGCAGGAGAACGCGTCGGCGTCCTGCGATAGACCCAACGCGAGGAACGTGGGCTCTCCTGCGGCGATATCGAACGCAATGGTTTCAATCCCCTTCGCAAGGGGGTCTTTAGCGGGCTCCGCCGGTGAACAGCGCGTTTCCGACTCCGCCGGCGTTTCTTTCGGCGGAGTCGTTGGGGCCTTGTTGGCAGCGCGCTTGGGCGTGGTTGTTTTTGACCCCTTAACAGGTTTCGCGGGCGCGTTTGTTTTCGCGGTTGTACTCTTGTCTTCTTTTGCGGGCGGAGCTTTTTCCGCAGCCGGATCCGGTTCGGCCGGCGAAGCTGAGTCTGGCGCGGGAGCGCGCGCGGATTCCACCCAGCTTTTTCCGTAGTTTGAATTAAACGTAACCGTGTACAGGCCTGGACTGACCTGCCGCACGGTGCCGTCAATCACTTCAATGTGGAGGAGCTTGCGGACCAGCAGTTGAACGGGGGTAGCGAGGAACGCGAGGGGAACCTTGACGCCGCCGAGCTCCAGGTCTCCGCTTTGGGCCACCGACGAACTGAGCGAGGAATCCGTTCCAGCGGAAAGCAGACGAACGGATTCAGCATGGTCGGTGGTCTTGCCGCGGCTCGCGATCACGATGTCCTCTCGCAACGCGTCCCGCAGCCTGCCGAGCGCGTTGATCACACCGGGCGCGATGGAATCCGCGACTGCAACGCCGGCCTTTTGATCCTTATCGCCGATCCAGGTGAAGGAACCGACGACGATTTTTCTGTAGTTGAAGACTTCGCTCAGTCCCGCGACTCCCATGAGAACGACGAGCGGCAGCAGCACGGCCTTGGCGACCAATGTGACCCACGTACCGGAGAGAGCATAATCCAGCACCTTCTTCACGCCGCTGGCTGCCGAGCCGGCGGCCTTTCTGGATGCGCCGAAGAATTTTCGAACGGGCTCGATTTGGAGCTGGTTATTGACGAAAAGCCGGGGCAACTGATTCAACGCATGTTCGGCGACGCGTTCGGCGAACAGGAGCCATGCGAGCAGAGCGACAAAGATATCCAGGGCCGACGGAAAGAAGCCAGCCGAGAACAGGTCAGCCACCGCGAGGGCCACCAGGGGCAGCGCGAAACCGATGGCGATTCCGGCCACATTCCATTTCGGAAGGAGGCTATCGGACTTGGGATCGTCGCGCACGATGGCTATGGCGACGACGAGGAAGAAAACCACGAGAGGGAAGGAACCGAGGACGTACCGCACACTGTCGCCGGCGAGCGCGAACCAGGCGGCCATACAAGCCAGGCAAGCAACGGCGATGGGTTTGAGTATTCCAGGGAGGCGTTTTTCCGGGAGGCCGCTTTTCCAAAGCTCATACGCCACGAACCAAAGGCAGACGGGGAATGACAAGTTCCAGACCAGCGACCAGATTGGGCGGGACGAAGGGTCGGCGAGGTCCTCGTAGGAGACGGCGAAGGACGCGAGGACGGTGACCCATGCGGCGGTGAACGGGAGCCACCAGCGAGCGAGGTCGGCGTCCGCCAACACGAGGATCGAGCCGGTGAGGCAGACGGTGAGCCACAGGACCAGAGGCGCCCACCAGACGTCGTATTGGAAAACCTGCAGCGCGGGGGAAAGGTCTCTATCGAGCAGGGAGACGCGGCCGGCGGCGACGAGGCCAACCAGTGTTCCGAGTGTGCCCGGGAGCCACGCCAGCCCGAACCAGTTCGGCAGATTCTTCTTGAAGTCGAGCAGCCGCGCCAGGCACAGGGAGGGGAGTAGCGCGACGGTGACGAGAGCGATTCGCAGGAACCAAACACCCGCTGGGCCTTGTACCATCACGGTTCCGAAATCTTTAGCCAGCAGCATGTGGCCGGACTGCACGGCGAGGGTGGTGGCCGCGACGAGCGCGGCCAGAATGAGATCGACGACACCAATGGGGATCGACCGGTTCGCCTTCAGGAAGCACGACGACGCCTGGGCCAACAGCACGACCACGCCGATAATCAGGATGGCGAGGGTCAAGGAATCCATTGCGGTTTTGGACAGTATATACGCAAATTTTCGGATTTGTGAGAAGATTTTCCGTATTTTCCGATTGGGGCCGGTGGTTTTTGTTTTTTTCGGCGCCTGGCCGATGGCGAAAACTCGATTTCGTGGGGGTTCGCGCTCGGCGAATTCAAGACTTCGACAGTTCTTCGCATCAACGACAAGGGCGAATGGACTGAGAATGGGCAACTCACGATTGGCGACCGGCCGCCGCAGAAAATGATGGACCTAAGGGTCAGCCGCACTTCCCGTTGAGCGAAGGGTCGCGGCGAGTCGCGCGATTAGGCGGGAACGTACGTCAACCGAATCACGTCCTCGCCAACGCGGTCGCTGGTTACAAGGCGGAGCGGCGGCCGGGGGCCGGAGAAGAATGGCTTGCCGCGACCAAGTACGGTGGGGTGGAGGTAAAGTCGATACTCGTCAATCAGACCAAGGTCGGTTAGGGTTCCTGCCAAATCTGGTCCGGCAACATCAATTTCCCCCCCGAGCTGAGCCTTCAGTCCACGTATCACCGCCTCGATGTCATCCCCGACAAGTGTGGCGTTGGGTCCGACCGACTTCAACGAGCGCGACACAACCCACTTCGGCTGGCGACGCCACGCCGCCGCGAAGTCGTGTTCCTCCGCGACCCAGTCCGGAAGGTCTTCATCCCAATAACGCATTACCTCGTACGTGCGTCGACCGTACACAATGCCCGTCAGATCGCGCACATGCTCTATGAAGTGCCGAAAGAGAGCCAGGCTTGGCCTCAATTCCAAATGGTCCACGTAGCCATCCAAGGACTGGTTCAGTCCATATACGAGCTTTGCCATGCTAAAAAATCTCCGCCCCAGGATTGTACACGATCTGCGCGGCATTGGGAGTGTAACCAGACTGCGGGTGTGCGACATGAAAGTGCAGGCTTTCGGAAATGGCCGGGCCAACAGGAGTACCGAGCGTAGGGAGTACGCGTGGGCTTGCAGGTTGGGTACACGCGGCTTCAAGCCGCGTTTTTCCCGGCGCTCGACCACGGCCAGTCTTGCACTCTGTCGCAGAGTCCGGCTCGCACTGGATTGTTTTCGATGTACCGGGTAACGCGTCCTTCATGGTCCCGGTCGCGAATTCTGCGGTCAAAGTAATCTCTGGCCCGGAATCGCGAACCGCTCCGGTTCAGAAGGCGATTTGCTGCGTGTGCGCTGCTGCCCTTGATGCTCCTGACGGTAGAAGCGAGATCCTGATCTCCCAGGGGGCGAAGCGCGACGCGCACGTGATTCGGCATCAGCACCCAGGCGCCCAATTCATACCTCGACTCCCTCACCCCTTTCCAGAGGCATCGGCGACGACATCGGCAACGTCGCGCCGCTCCAGCCACCTCGGTCCTGTCGACAGCGCGTCGAGGAGTTGGTCCAATTCGACGAATTTGGGTCCGTCGCAGGTCCAGAAGTCGGTCACCCTTGCGACCGGAAGAGACCCATCCAGCCGCCAGGTCAAGAAATACGCCGAGCCCGGGCGCGAGGAATGTTCCAGCCTGCGATGGAAATCCATAGTCGATTCGATGAGTGTTTCCACCATGGAAAACTTCTCAGGCGGCGCCTTCGCGCCTGACTTGGCAAGAACGCGGCTAAAGCCGCGTGTACCGGGGTCGTGTCGCACACCCCCAGACTGCTGTCCTGGACGGCGCGCGGGCACAAGCGCTTCAGGCTTCGAAATAGCGCATCTGGTCGAGATCGGAGATCAGACCCGGGCCTGTGGGGCGCCATCCGAGCCTTTGCTGCGTTAATGCGCCGGAAGCCGACATGTCGAAGCCCACGAAGAACGCGAGCCAACCAAAGTGCTCGCCTGCTTGCTCGGGGGACATGGAGACGACTGGCACGTTGAGGCCCCTACCGATCGACTCAGCGATCTCTCGAAGGGGCACGCCCTCTTCGGCTACCGCGTGGTAGTGGGCTCCGGCAGACCCCTTTTCGAGCGCGAGTCTGTAGAGCTGGGCGGCATCCAGCACGGGCCCCGCGGCCCAACGGTTGAGTCCGTCGCCGATATATGCGGAGACCCCCGTCTTGCGAGCGACATCGATCAGGTAGGTGATGAGGCCTTGTTTGACTCGATCGTGGACCTGCGGAAGGCGAACGACGGAGACGCGCACGAGGGGCGACTCGACGGAAGCCGCCGCCTCTTCCGACACGCGGGGCATGCCGGCGGAACTGGGAAAGGGTGGATCGTCCTCCGTCCTGAGACGGCCCGGGATGCCGGGACCGGTGCCGGAAGTGACGATCAAAGTCCGTTGGGAACCAGAAACGCCAGGAGTGGAAAGGCCAGCGCCGAGAGCCTCGATAGCGCGCCGGTCTATCTCACAGTTGGCGGCGAACTTCGAAAAGTCGTGGATAAACGCCGTGTGAATCACGGCATCCGAGACGGCTGCTCCGCTGCGCAGGCTTTCCAGATCTTCCAGATCCCCCCGATGCACGCCGGCGCCCGCGGCGAGCAGAGACGCTGCTCCGGCATCCGACCGGGTAAGCCCAAGCACCTGATGGCCCGCGTTGATTAGCCCCGGGACGATGGCGGAACCGATAAAGCCGGTAGCGCCGGTGACGAAAACACGCATGATCATTCTCCTTGATGAACTCGCGCAAAACGAACGCGCCCCGCGCCGCCAAGCTTCGCGAGGTTAATGTCAGGTATGGCGGCGCGGGTTCGCGCTCTTTGCGCTCCTAAGAACAAGGTAAGGCTTTGAGGGCGATACAATCTATGCTTTCAGGTCCGTATTATCTTCGCGATCGTCTGGAATTCTCATGGATCCGCTCTCCGATGTGCTTTCGCTGCTGAAACCGCGCAGTTATATGTCCGGGGGCTTTGATAACGGTGGAGAATGGTCCGTCCGGTTCCCCTCGTATGAAGGCATCAAGTGCTACGCTTTGGTTTCCGGCGAGAGCTGGCTGCTGGTGGAGGGTGTTCCGGACGAGGTGCGCCTGAAGCAGGGGGACTGTTTCCTGCTGCCGAGCGGCCGGCCCTTCCGCCTGGCAAGCGACCTGGCTTTGACGCCGGTGGACGCTTCCACGCTTTTTCAGTTTCCGCTGAACGGGGCCATCCGCACGATCAACGGCGGTGGAGGCTGCTTTGGCGTGGGCGGCCACTTCGCCCTTACGGGCTGGCATGCGGAGATTTTGCTGGGAGTGCTGCCGCCGATCGTGCATATCCGGAACGAATCGGACAAGGCGGCCATGCGGTGGTCTCTGGAGCGGATGATGCTGGAGTTGCGCGAGCCACAGCCAGGTGGGTTTCTGGTGTCGCAACAACTGGCCTACATGATTCTGATTCAGGCCCTGCGGCTGCACCTGGCGGAGGGGTTGCGAGGCGGCGTGGGGTGGCTGTTCGCGCTGGCGGATAAACAGATGAGCGCAGCGATCAACGCCATGCACGGCGACCCGGCGCAACGCTGGACGATCGAGGATCTGGCGGGGCGCGCCGGCATGTCGCGATCCACCTTTGCGCTGAAATTCAAACAGACCGTGGGGGCCTCGCCGATGGAATACCTGACGCGCTGGCGGATGCTGCTGGCCGGGGACAAGCTGGTGAATTCGAGCGATGCCATCTCCGTGATCGCGCGGTCGCTTGGGTACGAATCCGAAAGCGCCTTCAGCACGGCGTTCAAGAGGGTGATGGGTTGTTCGCCACGGCAATATAGCCGTGGCCGGAAGCCGGCTGGGTCATCCAGCGTGGAAGGGGACGGCGATCGGGTTGATCGGATTGGGCTCGTCGCCGTTTAGGAGGAGCCGATCGCGGATGGGATTTGAGCACAGGCTGAATGTGCCCACCTTGCAGGCAAGTTGTTGATTCTGTGGAAATTCGAGCGACCGCTTCGCTTTTTTCGAGGGAAACGCGATAAACTCTTGACGAAAGGGGAATTTCTCGACATTGGGAGCTTTCCGGATTCTTGGCGAGCTGTTGGGCGGATCTCGCAAGCCGCTGCGGTCCCAGAGAAGCATACCGAACGGCCGCGCTTCCTCCAATGGCAATGGCCACTACGCCCATGGTGTGGAGGTCGCCGAAACCCCTGTCCTCACGACGCTCCCCGCCGACCAGCGCCTGAAAATGCTGGAGAATGTGCTGACGCATTACCTCGAAAGCTACAAGGAAAACTCGCGAATTATCACCGCGATGGACCAGAAAGCCCAGCGCACGGTCGCGTTCGGCGGCATCTCCATCGCCGCCGTGCTCGCCTTTGTGGCCAAAGCGAAAGGCTATGAGTTACTCGGCACGGTGGGCTATTCCGGACTTACCATCCTCTCGATCGCCATCGTGGCCTTCCTGGTTTCCGCCTTCGCGGGCTTCGCTGTCACCTGGGTTCGTTTTATTGAAGGGATGCTTTCGCCCACTACCCTCGGGCGCATCACCGACGACCTGCTGGACGCCGCCGTCGAACCACAGTCGATTCAGGTATCGATCGAGAACTGGTACCACAAGCAAGGCACCACGTGGACCGGTATCATCGCCTCCCAGGCCAAAGCGATGATGCGTAAGTCGCGATTTCTTATCCGCGCCCAGCGCCTGTCGCTCACGGGCCTTGTGTTCCTCACCGGCTTCCTGCTGCTCGTCGTGACCAGCGTCAATCTCGACATGCTCCCGGTGTGGATACGCCCGCTGCTGCCGCGCTAATTCGCCGGAAAACCGGGAGAGTGTTTGATCTCCCGAATCTGGAGGATGTGCCGCTGCGAATGCGCCGAAATCATCAGCAGCCATTGGTAGCAGTCACGGTCCCAATCCGGCACCTGGTGATGCCGCCAGTCTTCCTTGCTGGTCCGGATATAGGTCAACATGGTGGCGCGGAGAGTTCGAAAATGAGAGAGAGAAGCAGCCACGTCATCGGACTTCCCCGCCGGCGTCTCCGAGGGAACGGTCTTGGTTCGCTCCGTCCGGTCAATCCCATACCAAAGCCGGTCCACGTCCTCGGATGGGGATTCGTCCTTGGTCGCGCGCGTGGCCATCACCTTCTTGAACTCCGCCCAGTATTGCGGCTCGGAGAGATTCAAATGCTCCACGCAATCCAAAATGTTCCATGCGCCTGGAGCCGGACGGAAATGCAACTGCGCTTCGGAAAGGTGGCTTACCTCATCGGCGAGCCAGCTCTCCGTCATCTCAAAATGCGCTACCAGCCGCTGCCTCTCCAAATCGGTTGGACCAACCAGCGCCAGCAAAACGCAAAGCTTAGTAATCATGGGTCCCGCTAAGGCAATTCCCCAACCATTGCCCTTCCAGTCGGGCGGGCGATTCTGGACGAGGGCGCCGTTTCGACGGCCACTCATGGGACGCCGATGTCCGTATTAGGGAAAACCCACTAAGGACTCGCGGCACGCTCCGCCACACGGTAACTGGTCGCCAAGCCCTCACGCTTCATACTTACCGCAACATTCTCCACGGCGGGAATCACCGGCAATCCAGCGGCTCCCGCGATCACCAACTCATCGCCGCGCAACTCCACTTTCACCGGCTTCCCGATTGCCACCCCATCGGCGGGCAGCAGACTCTTCCCGCTGGGCTTCCAATAGAACTCCAGCCATCGCCCGCCATCCGCGCGCGAAAACACCGCCCGCAGCCGCGCGTTCTCCCAAACCTTCTGCTCCCCACCAGCGGCATCCAATAAGTCCGCCGAGTAACTCACCGACCCGCCGCGCGGCATCACCACAAAGCGCACGGCCTGCTCATATGCGGCTGCGCCTGTCACGCGAATCAACGCGGCATGCATCCCAGCCGCGGCATGACCCGCGAACACCCGGATCGAGACCTCGCGTTCCATGGACGCGCCAATACTGATCTCCGCCTTGTCTGGACTGAACTCGAGCCCGTCGCCCTTTATCTCCACTTGAAACGTTCGGATCTCCGGAGCGTTGTTCCTTAACTGCACGGCGACGTTCCGCCCATTCGGCGCCTCCACCGTCACCAGGGGAGGGTCGCTCTTCAATTCGGCCGTCTTGCCGAAATGCACTCCCTCAGCCTCGGCCACATGGATCGAAACCGGCCGCAGAAGTTGCACGCGCGTATGGCTGATGGTCAGGCCGTCGGTTTCAATCCGAAGCTCGGCATGGTCGCCATGAAGCCGGTCAGCCGGTACAGGTACCGCATACTCCACGCTGCCGGGTTTCGCAGTGCTCACAGCCTTCCACCCTTCTGGGAGAATCAAGCGCGATCGCGCCGCGATCTCAGGCGGGGTATACTCCGTCACAAAGTGGTTGATCTGCCCGATCACCATCACATGAGTGTCCACGAACGAGGCCACGTGGTCCGGCCCGGTCATCGCAATCGCGATGCGCACACGCTGCCCCGCCCCCTTGCCAACCGGGATAGGCAGACGCGCGCGCTTGGAATCAGGATCCCAATCGAACGCCGTCGGGTGACCCGCCGCCAGCATCGGGCCTTCGGGCTGGCGCTCCAGCTGCAACACCGCAACCCCTGAAACCGGGGCGTAGAACTCGAACGACAGAATCCCGTTCTCATATTCAATCGCCGTCAATTCCAAAGTGGCGTAGAGCAGCCGCTCGCTGTTCGACATGCCTGTGCAGAACCGGCAGAAAGCCGGATCGGTAAACGACACGTCGACCGGCAGCAGCAGAGCATCGTGCGCGGGGACAGTCACGTCCGGGATCATCACCTTCCGCCCCACCGACCCGATTCCCGCCGTGAGGGCGCCGCGCCACGCTTTCCCGCTGCCGTTCAACACGCTGATTGCCGAGGCCGACGCCGTGGACCTTTGTTCCGCCAGTTCCAGCCCACTCACCTGCCGGTCTTCCGCGCCCTCACTCACCAGCACGCTCGGCCAGTAGGTCCAAAGAAGCGATTCCCTGCGCAGCGTCTGGAGGGAAAGGTTTTCGGCGCCTTCCAGGCTGACTGCGCCGGGTTTGAAGACCGGGAGAACTTCGCTTTCCACGTCGGTCCATATCACTTGCTGGCGGTTGTGCGCGGCCAGGCGGCTCTTCAACAGGGCCCCCGCATCGAGCGCCGAAACGCGCACGCATTTCGCGTCGGGCTGTTCGATAATAATGCCGGCTTCCGCCGCCAGTGAGCTCAACTGAGCTGTCGCGCCGGACGCAGTAATCGCGCGCACACCGATATTCTTCAGCCACACCATCTCCCGCGGCCATAAGTGCGTGGGCATGCGGCTGAAAGGAAAATCAACGAATAGGTACTGCTTCGCTGGAGGCGTTGGCGAGGCGTGTAAACCGGCAAAAAGCAAAGCGCCCGCGACCAGCCGAAATTTCAATGGCGGCTCCAGCTCCCTGTGCGGTAATCCTCTACCAGAGGCATACGGACCACCTTGCACATCTCAAACAGGCGCGAGCGGGAGCGCATCCCCAACCGGTCCGTCAACGTGAGCCGGTAATCCACCTTGCCCGACGCGCCTTCGCTCCTCACCGGGGTGGAATCGGTATCCGACAGGTTGGTTGTCGCAATCAGCGGCTTCCTGTTATTGCAGCGGTAAGTGAGGATGGAAGTGACCGTATCTTCCACAAAGTCGGTTACGCGATGCGCGCCGAGGTCATCCAGCAGCAGGATCTCGCTTTCCATGGCAACGCGATAGGCCTCTTTATCGCTGACGCCGGCGGTGGGGTCGAAGCTCGACCGGATGCGGTCCAGCAGGTTCTGGTAGTCGTAGAAAAGCCCTTCGAAGCCACGCTTCAGAAGTTCGCGGAAGGCGGCCACCGCCAGATGCGTCTTGCCGGAGCCGGGGTCGCCCATCAGCAGCAGCCCAGGGTGCTGATCGTTGGGGAACTCACGCACAAAAGATTTCACAGTCGTCATCACAGACGCAAGTTCCCTATGCGCGCGTTTCGTCGAAAAATTGTCAAACGACGCGTTGCGGTAAAGCGGGGGGATAGAAGCCGATGCTTCATTGCGCTGCGCCCGGCCTTCGAAGTGACAGTGGCAGCGTTCCGCTCCCGAAAGCTCCGCCTGCTCCAAAATCTTCCAACCGGTACCGTTGCAGTCCGGACAAACCGCGATCGACATCCCTCTATTCTATGGTCACCAGCACCACCCCAGCGTCCACAGTCGTATGCGGCGCGGCCGCAATCTGCATGACGCGCCCATCGCGCGGGCTCTTCAGTTCGTTCTGCATTTTCATGGCTTCCACTACGATCACGCCCTGCCCGGCCGAGACGGCGTCACCCACTTCCACCAGCACGCGCACCACCTTGCCCGGCATGGTCGCCCGCACGTGAACCGGGCCGCTCGCTGAGCCTGCCGCGGCCTTCCTGCTCGCCACTTCCACGGCTTGTCCGTTCACCAGAACCTGCTCGCCGACAACCCGCACTTCATACACGCGGGTCCCGTCGATCACGGACCAGACGCCCGGTTCCACCTCAACCAAATCGCTCATCGAAGCGACTCCGCCCGCCCCATGGTCTTCCAACGAGACTCCGAAGCACGGGTTTCCAGCGCCAGCGGTTTCCGCGCCAGCTTTAATACTTCGGAAACGATTGCTTCGTGCGGGTCATTGATTGACTGACGGCGCTCGAAATAACGCTCGAGAAAAGCCGTGTCGAGTTCGCCGGCCAGAAACTCCTCGTCTTTCATCAATTCCGCGAGGAATGCGATATTCGATTTGATTCCCACCACGGCGCATTCGGAAAGCGCGCGCCCCAGCCGCGCCGCGGCGTGACGGCGTGTTCCGGCCCAGCAGGCCAGCTTCGCCAGCATCGGATCGTAATCGAGCGGCACGGTCCAGCCCGCGTAAACGCCACTATCGATGCGCACGCCGGGGCCAGACGGTTCCGCATACTGCGCAATGCGGCCGGGTGACGGGAAGAAACCGTTCTCCGGATCTTCCGCGTACACGCGGCACTCGATTGCGGATCCGCGCCATTCCACTTGCTCCTGACCGATGGGCAGGCGCGCGCCAGCGGCAATCTCAATCTGCAGCCGCACTAGGTCGAGTCCGGTGACCATCTCCGTCACGGGATGCTCCACCTGCAGCCGCGTATTCATTTCCAGAAAGTAGAAGTTGCGCCCGGCGTCCACCAGGAACTCCACAGTACCCGCGTTGAAGTAACCCGCCGCTTTGGCCGCCGACACGGCCGCTTGTCCCATGCGTTCGCGCAACGAGGGTTCAATCGACATGACCGGCGACGGGCACTCCTCAATAACCTTTTGATGCCGTCGCTGAATGGAACATTCGCGTTCGCCGAGGTGAATCAGATTGCCATGGCGATCGCCCAGGATCTGTATCTCGATGTGCCGCGGGCGCTCGATGAGCTTCTCCACATAAACCTCGGCATTGCCGAAAGCGGCCAGCGCTTCGCTCGACGCGGTCTCGAAGCTGGCTGCGAAGTCCGCATCGCGATCCACGCGGCGCATGCCTTTGCCGCCGCCGCCCGCCACGGCCTTCAGCATCACCGGATACCCCACCGCGCCTGCAAAACGAAAGGCCTCAGCCGCGTCGATCATGCCTTCGGCCGTTCCGGGAACCACGGTCGCGCCCGCACCCACGGCAACTTTACGGGCTTCCGTCTTCGATCCCATCTTCCGAATCGCGGCAGACGATGGCCCGATGAACTGAATGCCCGCCGACTCGCACGCGGCGGCGAACCCGGCATTCTCGCTTAAGAACCCATAGCCGGGATGGATCGCATCCGCGCCCGTCTTCCGGGCCGCGTCGAGAATGCGATCGATGGCCAGATAGCTTTCGCGGGCGGGGGAAGGCCCAATGTGTACCGCCTCATCAGCCCGGCGGACGTGTAGCGACCGACGATCCGCGTCTGAGAATACGGCCACGCTCGCAATATCCATCTCGCGCAGAGTGCGCATCACACGGACGGCGATCTCGCCGCGGTTGGCGATCAGAACTTTTCGAAACACGGCAAGTATGGTAACAAGAGAGTTTCAAGATGCAACGAATCTGCTTCTGCCTCCAGGTGAAGCGTGACCGGTTGGAGGAGTACAAAGAGCGGCACCGCTCCGTTTGGCCGGAGATGCGGGAAGCCTTGCGCCAAGCCGGCTGGGGGAACTATACGCTGTTCCTGCGGGACGACGGATTGCTGATCGGCTACGTGGAAACGCCAGACTTTGAACGCGCGCTGCACGAAATGGCGATTACTGAGGTGAACCGCCGCTGGCAAGCCGAGATGAAGGATTTCTTCGAGAGCGATTCGGGATTGGGTGCGGATGAGCAGATGCGGCCGGTGGGTGAAGTGTTTCACCTCGATTAGGCGAGATCTTATAGGCGCTGCGGCGGACCCTCCGATTTACGTAATTTGCGTATATAATTACGCAGTATGCGAGGGATTCGCACACTCGATGCGCTGCTGCCCAAGACGCGCCAGGGAATTCTTGCGGCCACGCTCGTGCAGGCGGAGAAAGCCTGGTGCGTCTCGGCGCTGGCTCGCAGGATGAGCGTACCCTCCTCCAGCCTGCAGCGGGAACTGCGGGACCTGAGCGAAGTGGGCATCCTCAAGACCCGCCGGCAGGGTCACATGGTCTACTACCAGGCCAACACGGATTCACCCGTCTTCCCCGATCTTCGCGGACTATTGCTTAAGACAGCTGGCCTCATTGACGTTTTGGCGGACGCGCTGAAACCGGTCGCGGCAAAGCTGCGGGCCGCATTTGTGTACGGCTCCGTTGCCGCCGGCAGCGAGAAAAGCGACAGCGACATAGACCTTATGGTGATCGGACAAGTGTCGCCGGTCGATCTGGCATTGCCGTTGAGGCGCGCGCCAGGGTTGCTGGGCCGTGAGATTAATCCGACCGTCTATACATCTGCGGAGTTCGACAAAAAGCGCGCAGCGAAAAACCACTTTCTGACGCAGGTGTTGGACAAGCCCAAGCTCTTTGTGATAGGCAACGAGTATGAGCTGGGCAAAATTGCTGGCGGATAACCGGGTGACGGCGCTACCGCCGACCGGGGTGGAACTCGACAATCTGCGCACGATTGTCGCCGGTACCTACGAGATGTGGACTCCGCGGGCCTGTCGGCTGACGCCCAGTTCGTGATGGCCTACGACGCTGCCCGGACGTTATCACTGCTCATTGTGCGCGCCTCGGGTCACCGGCCGCGCACGGTCGGCCGACATTACAACACCTTTCTGGCGCTGGAGGTGGCCGATCCGGCATTCGCCAATTTATCGACTTATTTCGATGGCTGCCGAACGAAACGCAATAGTTGCGGGTTGATTTCTCGGGCGGCGTGTCGGATACGGATGCCGAGGGTTTGCTCACTGCAGTGCGTCAGTTCGCGGTCGACGTGGAAGCTTGGATTCGAGCACGTTACCCGAACCTCGTTTAAGCTGAATTTTTCTCGGATTCGGGATGAGGTCACCGCTGCCAGCGCCGCAACTCAACAACCGGTCTTTCCGAGGACAAAGGACCAATAACGCGAGGGCGGTTCAAGAAGAAAATGGATGCGCAGACTGAAGTGTCGAGCGCCACCGGGAGACAGCCAGCGTCAACTTCGGGATTCGGCGCCGTGATGGACACCGTGATAGAAAGGAGTTCAACATGCAATCGAAGCTCATCTGCGCCGCACTTGCCTTACTGGCCTCCAGTCTCCTCACCGCAGCCGACCGCCGCACTTCGTTCGACGAGAACTGGCGCTTCAGTAAAGGGGACGCGCCCGGCGCCGATCAGCCGGCATTTGATGACAGCTCCTGGCGCAAGCTCGACCTGCCCCACGATTGGGCCATCGAAGGTCCGTTCGACAAGCAGTACAACCCCGGCACCGGTGGCCTGCCTGTCTTCGGGGTGGCATGGTACCGAAAACATTTCAGCATCCCGGCGGATGCGCGCCGCAAATTCTACAGCGTCGAGTTCGATGGCGTCATGTCGAACTCGCAGGTCTTCCTCAACGGTCACGACATTGGCGGACGCCCTTACGGATACAGCAGCTTCGAAGTCGATCTCACGCCCTATCTGAACCTCGGAGCGGAAAATGTGCTCGCGGTGCGCCTCAATCCGGAAGTCGATTCCTCGCGGTGGTATCCCGGCGCGGGCATCTATCGCAACGTCTGGCTGGTGGTCACCGGGGCCGTCCATGTGGCGCATTGGGGCACCTATCTCACGACGCCCAATGTGTCGGATTCAAGCGCCACGGTTTCGCTCCGCACCGAGGTTCGGAACCGTGGTAAGCAACCGGCGCAAGTAACTGTCGAAACCCGAATTCTCGACGCGTCTGGACGCCAGGAGAGCACCCAGTCCGGCCAGTACAGTATTCCGGCTGGTGGGACGCAAACTGTCAACCAAAGCCTCAAGGTGGCTAACCCTCAACGCTGGGATATCAGCCACCCCTATCTCTACCAGGCCGTGACGAAAGTGATGTCGGATGATGTCGCGCTTGACACTTACACCACTCCGTTCGGCATCCGCACGATCGAATTCAATCGCGACAAAGGCTTTCTTCTGAACGGCCGCGTTCTCAAACTCCGCGGGGTCTGCAATCACCACGATCTCGGCTCGCTTGGCACCGCGGTCAACCGGCGCGCCGTCGAACGCCAGCTTCAAATCATGCAGAGCATGGGCGTCAACGCCATTCGAACCAGTCACAACCCGCCCTCGCCCGAGTTACTCGAATATTGCGATCGCCTCGGTCTTCTGGTGATGGATGAAGCCTTTGATATGTGGCGCGTTCCGAAAGTGAAGAACGGCTACTCGAAATACTTCGATCAGTGGAGCGAAGCCGATTTACGCGACATGATCCGCCGCGATCGGAACCACCCC
>Ga0302320_10012711_pt1 | contig 17638 bp, 10 predicted proteins | sample Bog_T0_3_FD_202130 | JGI IMG/M metagenome (GOLD analysis project Ga0302320, IMG submission 202130) | Peat permafrost microbial communities from Stordalen Mire near Abisko, Sweden - Bog_T0_3 | ecosystem: Environmental > Terrestrial > Soil > Wetlands > Peat | place: Sweden: Abisko, Stordalen Mire...
GGGCGAAGGACGTTCCCTCGATCTACGAGGTGCCGCTGGGCTTTGCCAAAGAAGGCGTGGACGCGCTCATCCTCAAATATCTGCACAAGGATGCGCCCGAGGCCGACTTGACGAAGTGGAAGGATCTGGTGGATCGCTGCTACCACCCCAAGGACGAAGTCTCGATTGCCATCGTGGGTAAGTATGTGGAGTATGAGGATAGTTACAAGTCTCTGAAGGAAGCTCTGACGCATGGAGCGATTGCGCACAACCTGAAACTCAAGGTGACATGGATTGAGGCTGAGGGGCTGGAGTCGAAGACTCCGGAGGACAGGAGTTATGAGTCGCAGTTAGAGGGATTCGACGGAATTCTGGTGCCGGGCGGCTTTGGCAAACGCGGCATTGAGGGCATGCTGAACGCTATTCGCTATGCGCGCGAGAAGCAGGTGCCTTACTTTGGAATTTGCCTGGGTATGCAGACCGCCTGCATTGAGTTTGCCCGCAATGTCTGCGGCTTGAAGAACGCTAACTCGAGCGAGTTTGACCCAGCCAGCCAGCACCGCATTATTTATAAATTGCGTGAGCTATTGGGCGTGGAAGAGATGGGTGGGACGATGAGGCTGGGCGCATGGGCCTGCGTTCTGGAGAATGGCTCGCTGGCGGCCAGCGCTTATGGCGGAGCTACCGAGATCAGCGAGCGCCACCGGCATCGCTACGAGTTTAACCGCGAGTACGAGGCGCTGTTGACCGGCGGCGGGTTGCGCATCAGCGGCACGACCCCGGACGCGACTTATGTTGAGATTGTGGAGCTGCCGGGGCATCCTTACTTCTTGGGCTGCCAGTTTCATCCCGAGTTTAAGTCGAAGCCGCTGGAGCCGCATCCGCTGTTCCGGGAGTTTATTAAGGCGAGTTATAAGAACCGCGCGAACCGCAGCGAAACAAAGATGGTTTCCGAAACGGCAGTTTCGTAGGTTTCGTGAAAGGCGGCCCGATCGATGTTCGATGAATGCCCCGGCGTCGAGAAGCAGTCTGACGCGAGGCAAGAATCTTCTGACGACCAGAAGAGCACTTGGTGGTTGGGGCGCTGGGCTCATGTCATCACCATACCGGTCTGGTTCATTCTCTTCGTCTCGTTCGCAGACCATCCATGGGGCACATATATATCCGTCGCGGGCGGCTACACCGCTTTCGTTCTTTGTCTTGCGCTAGGGAATGCCTTCAAAGACATGGACGATGTCTTAGGCAATCCCCGCGCACTCATCTATATCGCGAAGCTGCTGATTCCGCATGCATTCATACTGGCACTGATTGTTTGGGGCGTTTCCGAGTGGCTTCATCTCGCGCCAACCTTACCATCCTGGCTGACTCACGAAGGCCGTAAGGGTTCATTGTGGTATTGGTGCGGGATGCTTCCTCTTGGATGCGCGGGGTACTGTCAGGGCTTGCGGATGGCGAGCATGCGCAGAAAACATTGCCAGGTGGATGAAGGCTGAGTCAACACGATCCGCTCGGAAGACAGCGACTGAGCGTAGAACGCTCGGCCTACCCCAGCAGTACCGCTCCCTTCACCTTCCCGGCCAGCGCCCGGTCGAAGGTGACCAGGCGAATCCCGGCAGCGATAGTAAATGCGGCGAGATAGCCATCTGCCCATTGCTTTGTGGATGCTTCGTCCCGGTCGGTGAGCCGCCTAAACACAGGATCGATTTTGGTCGGCTCTTCCATCATTCGGTTACCCGGATTGGCAAGGAATGCATCGAAGGCTCTCCAAGCCTCGGACTGAGTCAGAACGTCTTCTCCCATTGCACTTGGGTTGGTGAGCAGGCGCAGCAGTCCCAGTTGGGTAAACCGGCAAAAGCAGACCGCCGTATCGCTGTCGAGCGATTCTCCCCACTGCCTGGCCGCGTGGTGATGCGGATGAATCTCGTGCGCCAGCGCAAACCAGACGTTCACGTCAGGGAAAAGGTATGTATTCGTAAACACCTTCCTCGCCCAGCTTCAGGGAGCCAGATGTCTTCGAGCGAATCACGGGGAACCTGGGCCGGCCGTCTTGCTTCGCTGGCGCGCGTCCAGCGCGCAACCTTACCGCAACACCTTCCAGGACAATCTCTTTAATCGTCGTGCCTTCGCTGGCGGCGCAGATCTTCATTTCGCGGTAAAGGAGGTCGGGGATGTCCACGGTAGTGCGCATAGAAGCATCATAGCATATTTATGTATTTATGTATGATTCGGGCTCGGTTCGCGAATCCCATCCATCGAGTACAGATCGCTCGATGGATGGCACACGTAGCTATTTGTTGGGAATGAATCCGCTAATGCTTCAGGAGGAAGACGAGTAGGAGCACGACCAGCAAGACAATGATGACGATCAGGAGGATTGGCACGAGCATCGGCATCTTGTCCGCTCCCGGCTCGGGTGGCTTTGGCGCTGGGGGTGGCGGAGGAGCCGGCATGGGCGGCGGGGGCGGGGCATACATCGCAGGCGGCGGTGGGGGTTGATAAGCGCCGGGTTGCGGCACTGACCCCATTCCCTGTATTGCTGGCATGGGAGGCGGAGCAGGCGGCTGATAACTTGGCATGGCGGGTGGCGGAGGCGCTGCGGGGGCCTGGGGCGCGGGCGGAAGGCCGCCTCCGCCGGAACCGCCGCGCATGGCCAGTTCACGCATTCTTGAAGCATCGAGGATGCGCGTAAACTCGCTGGGACCGGAGGAACCAGATGGCTGGGAGGGGGGCTGGCTGAAGCTGGCTGGCGGCGCGGCGGCCTGCACGGGTGGAGCGGCAGGGGGCGGAGCCCATGCTGGGGTTTTTGGAGCCGGCTCGTTGGAGGCGGAGAGGGAAGCGAAGGTCTGCGTCCAGGCACCTGGCTCCTGAGCGCGGGGCTGGCTGACCGGCGCTGGCTCGATGCGCGGGGCTGGCTTTACCGGCTCGTCCAGCATTTGAATCAGGCGTGTAATGCCGACGCTGCCCCCCGGCGGATTGCTTTCAGCGGGTTTGGCCGGAGTGAGGGGGGGCGGGGAAAATGGATCCTGGCTCGTTGCGGCGAGCGCTCCCGAAGCTGGTGTCGCGCCGTAATTTACGGCTCCCGGCAGGGGCTTGCGCTCCTCCTGAAAAGAGGGTGCAGCAGCGGGAGGCAGCGGCTCAAGCGATAACATGCGCGTGAAGGAACCGGCGGCTGGGCGCGAGGAATCTGGCGTGGCGCGGTCGGGGGCTGGTGGGATGTGGGCGCTGGCCTCACCGGCTCCGAAGGTACCGAATAACTGGGTGAAGGCTCCTGGTTTGTTTTCGGTGGGCGCGGGCGCGGCGGCTGCCGGATAAAAGTGAGCATCGGCGGGGCGCTGCGTGGGAGGAGCGCTCGACGCGGAATCTGGGCCCAGCGTTGTCTGTAGCAGTTGCGTAAATCCGCCGGGAGCGGGAGGCGGCGCGTTTGGTGGCGTTGGTGGAAGACCCGTTGTCGGGGCTAAAGCCCCCGCAGATTCGGCAGGCTTCGTGCTAGGGTTGAAACCCCAGCCTCCCTCCGGGCCGATTTTTTCTACAGGCTGAGCAGTTGGAGCGGGGGCTTCATCCGGCGAGTTGAGGGTTCGCAGCAAAGACGTAAACCCCGACTCTTGCGCGCGACGCGGAGGAGGTTGCACCACTCGCGCGGCGGGCGGCGGTGCGGCCGAATCTTCTTCCAATGTGCGCAGCAGCGCTGTAAATCCTCCGCTGCCTGCTCCACTCGGGGCTGGCGCTGGAGGGGGTTCCGCAACCGAAGCTCTTTCAGCCGATGCCAGGCGCATGCGGTCGAGAAGCTCTGGAGAACGCTCCGCGCCGGCTCCAAGTACGACCTTGTGGACCACCGGCTCAGCGAGCGGCTTTGGGGCGGGCGGTGGCTGCGGTTTGGGAGGCTCCTGCGCACGAAGCTCCTGCAACCAGGGTTCCGGCGGCGAGCCAGCCGACTGCGCGGTTGTTTCCACCACCCGAAATACGCCGGTAGCACCAAAACTCTGTTCAGAGCCGGATTCTTCCGGCCAGGGTGATGGGTTCGATCCGCCTGGTGTCGTCGGTTTGTCCATGCAATCGGGCCTCCGGGGGATGCCGGTAGCATAAATCATTCCATCGCACCAGATTTGCCTATTTACCCAAAAAGATTTTACGTATAATGCGGTTGCACCCTGCCCTACCGGACGAATAGACTCAGCGAAGGTTCTGCGGAATTATCGTCCGGAGCGACGGCATGTTCTTTCGATCGAAGCAAAGCTGCCCTGGCTGGAGTTTCGCCTTCGATCGAACTGAAAAATCCGGCAAGCAACCCGATCCTCAACTCTCGCCCATGGTGGTTTCCCTACTATGAAATTCCTGTCACGGGTCGTCTGGTCAGAAGGAATGCATCTAGGTCCTCACCACTTCCAGACGCAGAGCCGTTATTTTGAAGACACGCTCTGGTTTCTCAATTCGAATTTGCGCCAGGATCCCTGGGGATTCCTCCATTTTTCTATTGATACGGAAGCGCTGAGCAACGGCCTTGCCATTCTGACCTTTGCATCCGGGATTTTGCCGGACGGGCTCATCTTCGATCTTCCAGACTGCGATGCGGTTCCGGAGCCAGCGCAACTGAGCAACCTGTTTGCCTCGACCGACAGTGAGATCATTCTGCATCTGGCGATCCCACCGCGCCAGGATCAGGGGCTGGACTGCGATCTGGGCGGTGGCGGCGGCGTACGGTACGGCGCGGTGCAGCGCACACTGCGAGACGATGCGATTGGGCAGGGAGAGAACAACGTCTCGTTTGCCCGCAAGAACCTGACCCTGCTGAGTCAGGCACAGCTCACTGAAGGAACGGTTTCCTTTCCTATTGCGCGCGTCTTCCGCGACGGCAAGGGGGGCTTTGCCAGCGACCCCGAGTTCGTTCCACCTTGCCTGCGGATCAGCGCGTGTGAAGGGCTGGTGCTGATATTGCACCGGCTGGTTCAGGCGATCGATGAAAAGGTTGTGTCGACTCGCAGCATGAGGCTTAGTTCTGGCGGCTTTGAACTGGGTACCTCAGCGCTGGATGTGGCCAACTACTGGTTTCTCCATGCGCTTTGCTCAAGCCTGCCCGCCTTGCGCCATCATCTGCTGGACAAGCGCAGCCACCCGGAGGAGGTCTACCGGGATATGGCCCGGCTTGCCGGCGCTTTGAGCACGTTTTCGATTGAGGCCAGCCGAGATGAAATCCCAGCGTACAGACATCGTGATCTGACTTCGACATTCAAGGAGATGGATGCACTTATCCGTCGTTACCTGGAGATAGTGGCTCCATCCAACAGCGTTACACTCCAGTTCCGCAGGGCAGACAATTACATTTTTGCCGCCGAGGTGAAGGACGAGCGCTGCCTGCGGCGGGCGCGCTGGATTTTCGGCGTCCGCTCTTCAGTTGCCGAATCGCTGCTGCTGCGCCAAACGCCCAAGCTGGTGAAGGTTTGCTCGGCGGAGGGCGTTACAAAGCTGGTGCAGAGGGCACTGCCCGGCCTTGAGCTGATGCATCTGCCGGTGCCGCCCGCCGCTCTGCATGCGCAGGCGGACATGCACTACTTCTCTATCTCTCTCAGCGGCGCTTGCTGGCAGCATATACTCCAGACGAAACAGGTGGGCGTGTATCTGCCCGGCGACCTTGGCGACGCGACCTTTGAAGTGACCATCATCACGGAGACCCAAGCATGACACCTTCTCCAGCTTCCCCCCTTCAAGAGATGAAGACCAACAATCTTGCGCTGGCCTTCCAGGAAGTTTTCACGGTCATTCTGCGCACACGCTTCTTCGTTCAGCGGGTTGAAAACGCCGATTCGTTTCGAGCGACGCTGCGCAAGATGATCTCTGCGGCGGTGAAAGACGCCTCCGCTTTGGGATATAGCGATGAAGCATCCAAGATGGCGATTTACGCCATGATCGGATTCCTGGATGAAAGCGTGCTGAACTCGAAGGATCCGACCTTTGCCGACTGGGCACGGCGGCCGCTGCAGGAAGAGATGTTCGGGGGGCACTTTGCCGGCGAATACTTCTTTCGCAACCTGACCGATCTGCTGAACCGTCCCGAATCGGCAGAGGTTGCCGACGTGCTGGAGCTTCATGCGCTTTGCCTGCTGCTGGGCTACCGCGGCCGCTTCGCCTTTGGAGACGCCTCGGAGATTCACACGATTCTGCAACGCATCCGTGACAAGATCACACGCATTCGCGGTTCGTATGCGCTCTTCCGCCCAGCGGAGACACCGGCTGCGCCGCCGAAAGCGAAGCGCGACCCCTGGGTAGGCCGATTGCTGATCACGGCGATCCTGCTGGCTGTCATTACCATTCTGGCTTACGTCGGATACATACTTGTCCTCGGCCAGGCGATCCCCTCCAACGCTCGTGGCATTGAGCAATCTCCAACGACTCTGGCGTCTTGCCGGGCAACCAGCCTTCAGGAGATTTCCCTATGAAGCGCATCCTGATTGGGATACTGATTTTTCTGGTTTATCTGGCCCTGGTGATCTGGCTGGGGTTTGCGCTGCACTTTGAAGGCATGAGGCTGGGAGTCTTCTGCGGGATTCTGGGCCTGCTGGGCGCACTGGCGACGATCTTCATTCTTTGGTATATGCACAAAGTGAGCAAAGCCTCAGGGCAATCGAGCGGACCCGACACACCGGACGCGATCAACCTGAGCGCTTTGCTGCGCGATGCGGATGCGCGCATTCGTCAGGCGGGGCGGGCGGGTGCTAAATCCCTTGCCGCGCTTCCCCTTATCTATGTGGTTGGAGACGAGAACTCCGCGAAGACGCAGACGGTGCTGCAGTCCGGACTGGAGCCCGAACTGATTGCAGGAAACGTCTATCGCGACGGAACAATCGTGCCGACGCAGCTTGCAAATGTGTGGCTGGCCGGCAACTACGTTCTGGTGGAAGCCGGGGGCGCGCTGCTGCGGCAACCGCCGCTTTGGGTGAGGTTGCTGAAGGCTACGATTCCCGCGCGGCTTGGCTCGGTTTTTGGCGACAGCCGCCTGCCGGCGCGGTCGGTGGTGGTTTGCGTGAGCATTGAGCGCATCCTGGCTCCCAATACCTCCGAGCAGATTCGCGCGCTGGCGCAAACCCTGAATGAACGCCTGCGCCAGGTTTCGCAGACGCTGGGCATCTCGCTGCCCGTCTATGTGCTGTTTACCAAGCTGGACAATGTGACGCCGTTTGCCGAATACACGAGCCGGCTTTCCGATGAGGAGGTCAAGCTGCCGATCGGCACTTTGCTTTCCTCCCTCGACTCTGGGACCGGCATCTATATGGAGCAAGCCTCGGCTCTGATCGGGTCACGATTTGACCAGCTTGTTTACGCGCTTTCGGAGTTCCGTCTGGATGTGCTGTCGCGCGGCGGGGAACTGCAAGATCTGGCGCGGGCTTACGAATTTCCTCGCGACCTGCGGAAGCTTCGCGCCGGGATTGTTTCGTTCCTCGCGGAGATTGCACGGCCCAGCCAGATAGGCGTCAACCCGTTTTTGCGCGGATTCTTCTTTGCCGGTATGCGTGCCCATGTTGTCGAGGACGTGCTGGAGATTGGTCCTGCGCAGCCGCAGGCAGCCGCTCCGGTCAATGCCGGGGCCACGCGCATCTTTTCACTCGCGTCGCTTGAGCAGCAGGCGCCGACGCCGCAACCGAGGCGAGGCGGCACGCGCAAGGTTGCGCAGTGGGTCTTCCTGCCCCACTTGTTCTCGAAGATTTTGCTTGCCGACAAGTCCGCGCTTGAGGCCAGCCGCGCGAGCACACGGACCAGCTTCCTGAAGTGCTTTCTGCTGCTTTGCGTGAGCGCGGTGTTTCTGGTTGCGCTGACGCTGACAACGATTTCGTTCTTCCACAACCGCAGCCTGGAAAAGCGCGTGGCCGAGGCCGCCGCCGTGCCGGTTATGCCGGCTTCCGCAAGCTCATTCGCTTCGTCGGCGGACCTTGCGAACCTGGAAACGCTCAGAGCGGTCCTGGATGAACTGGGGCAGTATCGCAAGGATGGGCCGCCGCTGATGTATCGCTTTGGGCTGTACCGCGGCGATGCTCTATATCCTGTGGCCTGCCAGGCCTATTCGAGCAAATTCCGCAGCCTGCTGCTGGCGCCGACGCAGGAGAAGATTCTCGCCAAGCTGCGTGCAGTGCCGCCTGCTCCAGCGCCGGACTCGGACTACAGCGCGACGTACAGACCGCTCAAGGCCTACATGATCACTGTCTCGGATCCAGACCCCGACTCAGCACAGGACACGATCGACTTTCTTCCGCCGGTGTTGCTGGCCGAATGGGCGGGCAACGCAACGCCGCCGTCCGATGTAGCCAGCCTGGCGCAAACGCAGTTCCAGTTCTATGCCAGCCTGCTGACGGAGCCGTCTTCGTGCATGGGGCAAACTGGCGCTCCGCGTAACGATGTCGTGATCGCGGGGGCTCGCGCGTACCTGAATGGGTTCCAGGGATTCCAGCATGTTTACCAGAGCATGCTGTCCGCGGCCAACCGCAAGGTTCCGTCGTTGAACTTCAATGCAAAGTTCCCCGGCTCTTCGCAATACATCATTGATGGGTATGTGGTGCAGGGCGCATTTGCCAAAGATGGCTTTGCCTTTATGCAGGACGCGATTCTGCATCCGGACCCCTACTTCCGTGGGGAAGAATGGGTATTGGGGCCGTCGTCTGGGCCGCCGATTGACCGGGTTGTGCTGTCTGGGCAGTTGAAGGAGGCGTACTTTGCCGACTACCTGCAAACCTGGCGGACATACCTGCAAAAGGCGCAGTTCATTCCTTACAAGAACTTTGCCGACGGCGGGAACAAGCTAGGCGCGCTGGACTCGAACACCTCAGCGCTGCTAGAGCTTTTTTCGCTGATCTCAGCCAACACCGGGGTTGCCGCGCCGGAGATTTCGACCGCGTTCCAAGCGCCGCAGGCCGTTGTTCCGCCCTCCAACCCGGATAACCGGCTGATTGGGTCTTCAAACCAGGGATACATCCAGTCGCTCCAGGCGCTTGAGGGCGTGGTCAAGAACCTTTCGCTCAACCCGACAAGCGCCAACGACCCGACCGCTGCCGCGCCGGTAACGCAGGCAGCGATTACCGCCGAGCAGGCCGCGGAGAGCCTGCGCAACGGCTTCGTCCCCGACCCGGCAGGAAGCATGGACAAGGTCACCTTCAATCTGCTGGAGGCACCGATCGAGTCCATCAAGAACCTGGCGGCGCAGGCACCGGCCAATGCGGCCGGCGGCGGGGCAAAGAGCTTCTGCGCGCAGATTGGCCCTGTGCTTGAGAAGTTCCCGTTCAATCCGCAATCGTCGAGCGAGGCTTCTCCCGAGGAGGTTGCGCAGGTCTTCGCTCCGGGATCGGGATCGTTTGCCCAGTTCACAGCATCCATGCATGCACTGGTGGCGCAGCAGGGTGGGCAGTTCACAGTGGCACCCGGTTCCACGGTTCATATCAACCCCGCGTTCCTTGCTTTCCTAACGCACGCGCAGAAGATTTCTTCCAGCCTATATGCGGGCGGGGGCAACCAAGCTTCGCTGGACTTTACTCTAAGTGAGGTGAAGGCGCCGGGGGATGCCGATGCCGTGCTCAATATCGACGGCAAGCAGATCAACACGGGCGGACAGTCGGCCACATTCCACTGGGTCTCGCAGCCATCCAGCAAGATCACGCTGGCCACGCAGAAGAACACCGCGCCACCTATGACCGGACCGTGGTCGGTCTTCCACTTCGGTTTTGCCGCTCCGCAGATCGCACCCAATCGGCTGAAGTTCTTCTTCAGCTTCAACAATCAAGCGCCTGAGATTGTGCTGTTCGACGCCTCAGGCCCAGGGGCACCGCTGCTGAATCCGGAATTCATGAAGGGATTCCACTGTGTGGCGAACGTAGCTCGCTAGACTATTTGCAGAAACAGCAAAAATGCTTTAACGTTTGCGAAACGTGTGCCCCGGTCATCGCAGTTGTCACGAATTAGGCGAAAAAACTACTACCTCTGGAATATCCGAGGCTGGACAATGAACGAAGAACCTACAAGCGATCTATCGACCTCCAGCACATCCTCCGGAGAGCGGGACGCAGCGGCGACTCAAGCCGATGCCGCGCAGGCACCCGCGCCTGAAACGAACGAGCCGCAGGCGGCTACCGATTCGGCGATTGCCGGTGAGCCGGCGAGCAGCCCAGCCGAGTCAGCTGCCGTGGACGCTGGAGCGCCGGCGATGCGGATTGCGGTTTCAGCGCTCAGCGATGTGGGCTGCGTGCGTACGAACAACGAAGACTTCTACGGTTACGACGAATCGCTGGGTATTTATGTGATTTGCGACGGCATGGGGGGAATGGCCAGCGGCGAAGTCGCAAGCTCGCGAACGGTTGCAGCCATCTTGAAGAGCTATGCGGACACGGCAGCCTCAGGACTTCCGGTGAGCAGCAGGCTACTGCTTGCCGTCAACACTGCGAATCTCGACGTTTGGGAAAGCGGGCAGATTCCGGAAAACAAAGGCATGGGAACTACCGTGGTGGTTGCCGCGCTGGATGGAGAGAAGCTGATCCTGGGCAACGTGGGGGACAGCCGCGCCTACATTTTGCAAGGCGACAAGTGCACGCAGCTCACTGTGGATCACTCCTACGTCAATGAACTGATTCGCAACGGGACGCTCAGCATTGAAACGGCGCACCTGGCAGACCTGAAAGGCATGGAGTCTGTGATTACACGTGCGGTGGGCGTGGCTACCGAAGTGCAGCCGGACTTCTACTCCGTCGATCTGAGACCGGGCATTGGGGTACTTTTGGCCACGGACGGGCTGACACGCTATTTTGTCGAGGACGAAATAGCAGCCATCCTCGCGGCCTCGACCTTCGACACCGCGTGCGCCAACCTGATCCACATGGCGAAGCAGCGCGGAGGGCAGGACAACGTTACCTGCGTCCTGGTACTGGCAGTTCCGGCTTGATTGGTTGAAGTGTCAACTTCGGACTGGACCGAGCGAGGCTGTGTTTTGTGAAAACGGCAGCAAGTTAGCCCCCGCCGCGCGGGGATAGCGGGTTAGCAAGTTGGCGGATTTTGCGGGACCGGCGATGGCTTCGGGCGGCGGTTCATTGGAGCCGACCTGTTTCTTATCTGCGCGGACGCCCGCGCTGGGTCGTTTTCTCGGGCTGACTCACCAGGCTCTCCCAGCTGGACTTCACTTGCGGGCCAGCGTAGGCAACGATTCCTGTGACCTGCGTCGCCAACTCTGCGGCTCCGGCCTTGTCGCCATTACGGATCATGATCTTGTATTTGCTGGTGAGGCCGGTGATTGCGCGGTCGGCAAAGATGCGCATCCTGCTCCGGAAGGTGCTTGCGACTGAACCCGCAAAGGGAGAATTTCCTAACGCTGCCGTTACGCGGCGGATGGTGTAGTCGCCTGCCGGCAGGTCAGTTTCAAGAACGGTGTAGGCTCTGCCGATTGTGCGGAAGATCGCCTGAAGCTGCTCATCCCTGAGCGCAGCCTCGGCCGCCTGGACTCGCAGCGAGCGGCGGACTGTGGGCGGGAGCGCCTCAAGGAACTTTATGGCGTCAGCATGCTTGCCATCCCGCGCGAGCCGCGATGCATTTGCCAGCCCCGCCTCAACCTGCTTCTTGAGCGACTCGCGGCCCTCCAATGCCTGATCGTGAAGAAAGCGCAGAGCGGTGTCGTCGTTCTGACGCAGTACCTCATCTAAAAACGCGATCGCTTCCTCGTAGGCCGATGCGGCAATCATCGATTGCGCCTGCGCAACTCGTGCGCGCATGAGCGTCTCGTTGCGATGTTCCGCTTCTTCGTGATGGGCAAACTCCAGCAGCGAACTTATCTCGTCGGTGGCGATGCCGTCGGCCTGGCAACCCTCCAGGATGTGAACCGCGTCCCCGTATCGGCCGCTCTTGAGCGCCTCGCGGGCCTGGGAGAGATATTCTTCCCGACGCTCTTCGACGGTTTGACGCTTGACCCGATCAGCCAGCAGCTTTTCCAGCTCTTGTAGCCGTTCTTCGCCGGGAAGGCGCTGGCGGGCATTTTGCACCACCGTCAACGCTTCTCTGGGGCGAAGGTCGCGGCAGGCATGAACCGTTTCATCTACAAAGCGGCGATTCTCATGATCCTTGATCTGCCTGTCTACTTGCGCGTTCAAACGGATCAGCGCCGAATCCAAGGGCATGGAAGCTATGGCTTCCTGAATCGACCGCGCGCATTTTTGCAGCTGTTCGATGCCGGCCGCTGCATATGCCTCGGTCTCAAGACGCGCAACCAACTCCTTGCGTCGTATCTGTTCCAAGCCGGAATTGGCATCTCCAAGCAGAAGCTGGAGTTCGGGGTTGGTCGGGTCAACGAGCTCGGCCTTTTGCAAAACCTCGATTGCTTCTTTGTAGTGCCGTGCGCTGAGTTCACCGCGAGCTGCTTGCAGCAGCGCTTTGACCTCTGCCCGCTTTTCCGCCTCCTGGGCCTCCTTGGTGAGGAGGTTGACGAGCGCCATGCCCTTGGAGTTTGACTTGTCGACTTTCAACGCTTTGCGGACGGCGGAAATGGCAGCCTGGTAGTCGCCCTCACGACGGGCGGAATCGGCCTGGCGCAAAAACTCGCGAATGCGCTCCTGCTTCTCTTTTGCCTTTTCCACCCGCTGCCGGAGCTTGATCAATTCCTGGTTTCCGGTATCCAGCTCCAAGCCCTCGTCGAGAATGGCAAGGCTCTTGTCGAATTCCTTTTCGTCCAAGAGGCCCTCAGCTTGCTGCTTAATCTGCTGGATTCGCTCTTCGCGCAAGCGCAGGCTGAGTTGCCGCTGAATATCCGCCAGCAGTTCGCGGGCCTCAGGATGCTTGCTTTGTATCTTGAGCAATTGCTGAAGGGCGGCGCGGGCGCGGAGAAGATCGTTGGCTTCGATCAGCCGCTTGGCCTCGGGCAGCAACTCCTGTGCTTGTTCTTCCTGGATCTCCGCAATTGTAGTGGTCAGGTCCGCTGCCATCTCGTCGGCTGTTGAGTAACGGTCGTCAGGAGACTTGGCCAGCGCCCGATCAACGATGGCGTCGAGAGATGGCGGACAGACTTTGCACTTGACGCTCAACGGAGGATGGGGCTCATTGAGAATCTTCTGCATGAGGACAACTTCATCGCCGGCAAACGGGAGTTCGCCGGAAACAAGCTGATAGAGAACGACACCGGCTGCGAAGATGTCGGAACGGCGGTCCAATGGCTTGTCGCGCAGCCGCTCTGGCGCCATGTAGGGCACGGTACCGATGATATGGCCGGGGCGGGTGAGGCTCAGATCCTGGCTCTTCTTCTCCTCGAGGCGCGCGATTCCAAAATCCAGCAGCTTGACCCGGCCGTCGGGCTGCACGTAGATGTTGGCCGGCTTTACGTCACGATGGACCACATTATGACGATGGGCATAGCCGAGCGCGGAACAGACAGCTTCAATAATTTTCAGGCGTTCAACCAGCGAAAGCTTCTCTTCGGAGCTAATCAACTTATCCAGCGGATCGCCGTCGACCAACTCCATCACGATGTAAGGAATGCCCTTGTCGTCGCCAAGTTCAAAGACAGTGACGATGTTGGGATGCTTGAAGCTGCCCGTCTTGCGGCCTTCATCGTAAAAGCGGGCGAGCATGTCTGAATCGCTCTTGATGCCCTCAGTCAGCGTCTTAATCGCGACTTCGCGGCCGAGGTGGCTATCGATGGCGCGATAGACCACACCCATGCCGCCGCGACCGAGTACGCCCGCGATGTCGTACTTGCCTATCCTGGTCAGGGTGTTCGCCGGCTTGTTGTCGGGTGTATCCACTCGGTCGCTCCGCCTCTACGAACTGGTTGAAAAACGAACTCAAGGTCGAGTTTGGTTCTCAGGGGCTCATGCCTGCGCTGATTTTGCGGCATTTGCGGCACGCCACCCAGAGAGTACGCGACCGTGCCCTGACACAACGCCAGAGTCTTTCAACAAGTTCCTAAATTCCCCCCTGCGCCCTATAATGCCGGTCGGCCAGGACGCCTTCCCCTCAAAATGCAAAAAGCCAGCATGTCTCCCCCGAGACTACTGAGCGTCGCCTGCCGGCCTCATATTGAACCTCTCAGCCAGGAACTCTTTGGCGTGACGCCGTTCGGCCGATCCATTTTCGGTGGTGCAACTGAGGTATCGCAGATAGTATTCAGCTGCGCCATCGACATTTTCTTCCTGCTCCCTTGATTTGCCGGCGTCATAGACTTCCTTCGGCAAATCCTGCACCTTTAACCGCACTCTTTGAACCAGTTCATCGCGCGCACCGTTTTCCAGCGCCGTTTGCAGTTCCCTGGTGTTGGGCGCTGTCCCGCCCAGCTTGACTCCTTCGGTGTCGTCGGCCTTTACATCCTCCAAAATTACAAACTGCTTCGGGTCTCCCTTTTCGATTACGATCGGCTCACCCATCTGTCCGCTCAGGGTTTCGCCGATGCGGAACTGGAGCTTGATCGTGTTCCGCACTTCAATGGTCTTGCGGACGTACTGGTAGGGACGAAGCACGTCCGTTGTGACTGTTCGGGGCAACGAGTCAGCGAGCGCCTGAGCGTCGGCAACTGCCTTCTGGTCGGCAGCAATTTTTGCGCTCACCTCATGGATGTCGTGCTTTTTGCCTTTTGCCTCAACACCCTGGAGGGCTGACTGATCTGTGGTCAAATTGCGCATGGCCGCCTCATAGGCCCGATTGGCTTTAATCCATGCCTCACTGGGTTCGTCATGCGTTCCGGCGCGGTATTTCGATTCCCTTGCTTCGAGGCTTGGCGTCTCAACGATCTGATGTTCGAGCACATCTCCGGCCAGTTGGAAATCTGGTTCCACGCCGCCGGTGGACTCCCCGAATCGGACGGCCTTGAGGGTGGGCGCTTCGAGCCCGGTAATGATCGCGTCCTCCAACTGGGGGATAAAGCCGCTGCTGTCGCGCTGCGAAGTCTGGTCGCGGAACTGAACACGGATCGACAACTTGGAGTGCATGGCATGAGCCGGCGACGCCGCGACCTTGGCATCGTGCGCCGCCTGATTGGAAGGCTTGTAAAGCAGCGCTTCGTCGAGATAGGTCCAGCCCAATTCGGTTCCCGATCCGGAGGGCTTATCGAGGTAACGTTTTGCCTGTTCAACGAAGTACCCGCTCAAATCGTCGCCGAGGAGCACCATCGTGTCCTGATAGGAGTCCACTTTGCTCAATTCATAAGCGCGCTCGAGGTAGGCGTAGGCCTTCTCGATTCCGATCTCATCGGTCAAGCCGCGGATCGGATCGTGGGCCTTTTGAAGGTCCTTAGCCGCCCTGACCGCGGCCAAGACGTAGTTCGCCTGCAATCGTTGGATGTCAGCGGCAACGAGTGCCTGCTGATTGGGGGGAAGATTATAGAGAGCTTCAAACGCGTTAATGATGTCTTTCTGCTGCTCGTATCCCTGGCTGCTGGCCAGCGCTTTTGCGGCGGCGGCCTTGTCCTCCACGACGATCAACTGCTTGTGGGCCTCGCTGAGGGCGTCCTGGGCCTCTGCAATGTCTTTCGCACCTACGGCTTTCTCATAGTTCTTGATGGCGCTTGGCCAGTCGCCCGCGTCGCCAAACTGCTTGCCCAGTTGCATGTAGTAGGCATAAGCCGCGTCGATGACCGCAGCTACGCGGGGTTCCTCATCCTTGAATGCGCGCAAGGGAGAGAGTGCATCCAGCGCCTGATCCATCTGCTTGGCCACTACAGCCGATTCCGCCGCGCGCAGCGCGCTGTCAAAAGCGTTGCCTGCCTGCATTACATCGCCAACAAGAGCCTGGCCTGCCGGAAATCCGGAGTCAATTCCGCTTACGGCGTCGCTCAGCTTCCGGGCATTCTGCAAGTGAATATAGCCCGGCGCATGGGCCTTCAATGCAATCTGGTAGGCAGACAGCTCCGCGCTGCCATTTTCGACAATCATGGTGAGCTTGCCGCGGATTTCAACTGTGAGCTTGGGTGTCTGATCAAGGCTGGGGTAGGTGGACTTGGCCTTATCGGCGTGGACCTTGGCATCTTTCAAATCGCCATAGGAGGGCGACGCAGAGGCCTCCGACTTGCTGTATGCTGCGAGCGATGCCTCGCCCGCCGCGACATACAGCGATGCCAGTGCCAGTTTTGCATCGGAGTTGTGAGAAGACGCAGGGTATTTCGCAAGATAGCCCAACCAGCCAGGGATGTCCGCAGCCCGTTGCGCGCGCAAAAACTCGGCAAGATCGAGGTCCGGCGCGGAAAGAAAGACCAGCTTTACGCCCTTCTTCAAGGGCGGCAAGCCACCGGCTCCCAGGACGGACGGTGTGATGGGCGCGCCTGTCAGGGCGGCCCGGTCAGCAAGCTCCGACAATGAATACGTCGCGTTGTGGTCGAACTTGACGTTGTCGGGGGCTACGCACTGGGCTTGCCCCTGGCCCACGCTATAGCGCAATACACCGTCTGCTCCACGCTCGATAACTCCTCCGGGAGCGAGTGTGACTTTTCCCATCTTGCCATAAGCAGACTTATCGATGGGTGCCTGGAAAGGAGTGCAATCGCGCATCTCGAACTTGCCATTGATGAGCACGTCGGAAAGTTGCAGATAGGCTGCGCCCGAGGATCCATCGTAGAGCTCGATGGCCGTGAGGGAAACCTGCTTTGCCATGACAGACGGCACAAAGCAGCCGGACCCAAGCACCGCCCATGCGATGGTCTTCAAAAGGAGACTACGACGCGATCTTGCTTGCCGCACAACAACGAAAAATGCCATGAAATCCCCGAAACTTGATCGAAACGGGCAGGTTGACCGGTCTGCCGTTGATTTAACTGCAATCGGAATGCCTCTGCGCGGGAATTGACCCGAGAATCACCAGCGCAATGGGGGGACCACACCGGCAAACCGCGAACCCTCTTCCCCGAGTTCGCTACGTCTGTTAAACTACCATCCTCCTCCATAGGGGTGCAATGGTTTTTGCGGACCGGCAAGCCGAAGCCCGCGTGGTTGCATCATCAGGGAAAATGGCCGCCATCGAGCAATCCAGACTATCTGACCCTTCCGCGACACAGGCGACTGCCGTGGCGGGCGAGAGCGCATCCAGCGCCGGCGCAGCCCTCTCGATGCGTCTATGGCGGGCCGTTGGGACCAACCCGCCTGCCGATTTGTTCTGGAAGGACATAGATCCAGCTGTGTGTCTGGCGCTGGATCTGATTGCGGCAGGACAAATTGGGCAAACTGAAAATGCCGGAGAAGCCGCCCAGGTTGGCGCCGGAGTTGCGACTACCGCGGACGGCAAGATCCTAGTGGCCGCATTTTCTGAAATTGCCTCCGCGCTCCTCACCGCTCGCCGGCTGCAATGGGCCATTGTGGGATTTGCGGAAGCGGACCGGTTTGTCGGTACGGCTGCCGCGGTTTTAGTCCATTCCAAGGCGGATTTGCCGGCTCTGGCGTCTGACAGTTCCGTTCTGCTCCCGCTGGAGAAGGCCGCAGCAGGGCAGATCCTGCTGACACCTAAGACAGCCGAGCTGTTGCAGGATCTTCCCGGCCTTCCCTTGCAGGCGACCGCAGACGGAGGTGTGAGCGAAGTGCTCTGGCGTGGTGTTGAAGCACCGCCGAGCGGCTCTTCGGACGAGGAAACACTCTCACAATTGATCAAACTGCATGGCCTGGAGGTTGAGGCACCGGCGCCATCCCCGGTACCAGCCCCGGAACCGATTGCCCCCACCGCACCGGTTGGGCCTTTC
>Ga0302320_10012715_pt1 | contig 17634 bp, 17 predicted proteins | sample Bog_T0_3_FD_202130 | JGI IMG/M metagenome (GOLD analysis project Ga0302320, IMG submission 202130) | Peat permafrost microbial communities from Stordalen Mire near Abisko, Sweden - Bog_T0_3 | ecosystem: Environmental > Terrestrial > Soil > Wetlands > Peat | place: Sweden: Abisko, Stordalen Mire...
CCGCCATGGGCGAGTCCTGGCGCTTGGTGAGCGTCAGCCCGAGCAGCCTCGAGGCCGTGACGGCGTCGTCGAAGAACATCTCGTAGAAGTCGCCGAGCCGGAACAGCAGCAGGGTGTCCGGAGGAAGACCGCGCTTCACCTCGAAGTACTGCTGCATCATCGGGGTTGTCTTTTCGGGCTCGGCCATCGAGGGGGATGGGAAAAAGTAGAAAGGGGAAAGTGGAAATGGGAAAGGAAATCTGCTTTCCCTAGCAGGGTGTTGAAAGACTACGATGGCCGGCGCAACGACGGCTCATCGTAGTTTTTCAACACCCTGCTAGCTATCATGCTCCTTTCACACCGCGATCTCGGCGGGGCCGGCCTGCCGCCCCTCGTCGTCCTCCACGGCCTCCTGGGGTCGTCGCGGAACTGGCAGACCGCGGGGACCGAGCTGGCCCGCAGCTTTCACGTGCTGGCCGTGGACCTGCGCAACCACGGCGCCTCGTTCCATTCGGATGCGATGGGGTGGGGCGCCATGCTGGACGACCTCACCGCCTGGATGGACTCGGCCGCACCCGACCCGGCGGCGGTGATGGGCCACAGCCTGGGCGGAAAGGTCGCCATGCTCCTGGCCTGCCGGCATCCCGCGCGGGTCACGCGCCTGGTGGTCGTCGACGTCGCTCCCAGGAACTACGATTGGCCGGAGCGAAGGCTCGAGATTGCCGCCCTCGAGGGGATCGACCTCTCGCGGCTCGCCTCCCGCGCCGAGGCCGAGCGCCTGATCGAGTCCAGGGTGCCCGGGTGGGCCATCCGGAAGTTCCTGCTCACAAATCTCGAGCGCGTGCCGGAGGGAGGCTGGCGATGGATTGTGAACCTGCCCGCGCTGCGCGGAGCCCTTTCCGAATTGCAGGAAAACCCCCTGAAGCCAGGCGACCGGTTCCCCGGGCCCTCCCTCTTCATCGCCGGCGGAAAGTCGGCCTTTCTCCAGGACGGGGACCGGATCCCGATCGCCTGTCACTTCCCTGCGGCGGAATTCGAGGTCTTTGCGGAGTCCGGCCACAACCCCCACATGGACGCCAGGGAGGAGCTGGTGCGGTCGGTCAGGACCTTCTTGACCAGAGCCTGAGCGAGGAAAGCAGGAAGTCCTCGAGTGCGGCCGACTCGTTGAGGTAAATGCGGAGGAGGCCGACGTCGTGCTCGAGCCTTTCGACGGCCGCGACAAACGCCCGGCTGACCGACTCCGAGCCCGCGGCCAGATGGGGAACGGCGAAGGTCCGTGTGGCCCGCTCGATCTCCCCGAAGAGCTGCATGCGGATCCCATTGGCGAGACCCACCTGGATGGCTACCTCCTCCTCGTCCTCGATACCCGGGGGAAGAGACTCCTTCTGGCGGGCCCAGGCCGCCGCCGTGGATGTCGATAGGATCAGGCTGAACCTGGCCACGAGCCCGTAGGCGGAAAAGACATGGTCGGCGACCGCCGCTTTGTCGGGAGCCCCCTGGAGAAGCCTCGCGAGCCACGCGTGGTAGTCCGCGAGCCAGGCCTTCCAGCCCCCGAAGTCGCCCGCCTGCGTCTCGCAGGAAAAACGGAAGTGAAGGCAGCGGCTTCGGATCGTCGAGAGCAACGCGTAGGGGTGGCTGGTCAGCAGCAGGATCGTCGTGTTGGGGGGCGGCTCCTCGAGGGTCTTGAGGAAGATGTTGGACGCAGCGAGGTTCATCCGGTCGGCCTCGTGGAGGATGGCGACCTTGACGGCAGCCACCGAAGGGGACACCTGGAGCCGGGTGATGAGGTCGCGGGTCGGTTCGGCCTTGATCTGCCGGGACTTGCCGGCGGGCCTCAGTTCGAAGCAATCGGGATGGCTTCCGATGGGCGCGTTGGGCGACGGGGAGCGCGACCCGGCCGGCCTGAGAAGGCGGTCGGCTATCGCATAGGCCGCGGCCAGCAGCACGCCCGTATCGTCGCCGTGAAGAAGGAGGCTGTGCCCCAGGCGCCGGTGCTCTATCGCCCTCTCGATGACGGCCGCCGCCGGGGTGCCGGCCAGCGCTGGCGGCCACGGTTGGGCGGTCGCGCTCACTTCAGCAGCTTTTGCGCCTCGGCCCAGATCCTCTTGGCGACCAGCTCCTCGCTCTTTGTCCCGTCGATGACGACGAAGCGGTCGGGCATGCCCTTGGCAAGCACGAGGTAGCCCTCGCGCACCTTGTTGTAAAAATCGATGTTTTCGCGCTCCATCCGGTCGGGGAGATCGGACGCCCGCTGGCGGATCCGCGCCAGGCTGACCTCCGTGGGCACATCGATGACGATGGTCAGGTTCGGCATCACGTTCCCGACGGCGAAGCGGTTGATCCGGTCCACGGGATCGAGCGCCAGGTTGCGTCCGATCCCCTGGTAGACGGTCGACGAATCGAGAAAGCGGTCGGTGAGCACGATCGCCCCCCGGGTGAGGGCCGGGGCTATGACCTGGCGGACGAGCTGTGCCCGGGCCGCCGCGAACAGCAGCAGTTCCGTCTCGGCGCACATCTCGTCGCCCTTGGTGTTGTGGACGATGAGGCTGCGGATCTGTTCGCCGATCTCGGTCCCGCCGGGCTCCCGGACGCTGACGACATCGCGGTTGAGCTCCTGCAGGTGGGCGGCGAGCCGGACGATCTGCGTGGACTTCCCGCTGCCCTCGGATCCCTCGAAGGAGACGAGCACGCCGGGAGGTAATTGCTTCAGGGGCATGGGACCGGACTATGGACGATCAGGGCCAGTTGGCGAGGAAGGTTTCGAGGTCCGACACCGACGGGCTTTGCGCCGTGCGCACATAGTGGCCGCTGGTGGACACGCCCACAAGCAGGGAGGCCTCGGGATCCAGGCCGAGCAGCTGGCCGGTGGCGAAGCCCGCGTTGAAGTGGTCGCCCGCACCCGTCGTGATCAGGGGCTTGGCGGCATAGGGTCCGGGGACCCACCACGACCCGTCCCTTGTGGCGCAGGCCGCAGACTCCTTCGGGTGTATCACCACGGTCGAGATTCCCACGTGGGCCCGGATCCTCTCGGCCATGCGCCTGAGGCCCGATTCGGCCTCGGTCTCGACCCCGAAGCCGAGGGCCGCGAAGACCTGCTGGGCCTCCTTCAGGTTCAGCCCCAGGATGACGCGCCCGAATTTTTCAAAGCGCCCCATCGCGGAGATGGCCTCGGTGAGGTCGGCGCGGGTGCGCTTCTCGGGATCCGCGAGATCGAAGAAGAACAGCCGTTCCGGCCTCGCCGGAGCCTTGGGAAGCACGTTGTCGATGAGATCCCCGAAGACCGCGGTCATGTGGGGGATCATGGTCCAGTTGACGAGGGCGACCAGGTCCACGTCGAGGCTGGCGCGGTAGCCCTCGGCTCCGCCCAGCGCCCCCGCGATGTTGGACGGAGTGATGTTGTCCAGGCTCCGCATCATCCCGAGCATCACCTTGCCGTCGGTGAACTCGACCGCGATGGTGTGGGCCGACTCGCAGAGCGAAACGGCCCGGCCCCGCGTGGCGAGGTCGGAAAACACCGGATGCACCGGCCCCGAGCCGAGCGCGCCGACGCAGGTGACCCGCGGCCCCTGGGCGATCAGCGCGCCGGCCATGATCGGCCCGTTCCCGCCCAGCTTGTCCATGCGCGGATAGAGCTCGATGTTCGTGCTTTTTCCCGCCGCGTCGACGATCCGCCTGCCGAATTCCGACAGGGTGGAGAAGGGGGTGAAGTTCTCCCCCTGCCCGGCGCGCTGGTCCACCGCCGAGACAATGGTGTCCACGAAGCCGTCGAATCCGACGAAACACTTCCGGGAGGAGAGCGAGGGGCGGCGCGCTCTCAGTTCGTGCAGGGTGCGGAGTTTGTTGTCCATGCGGATGTTGTGGGGCCAAGCGAAGAAATACCGGGAGTGCGTGGCAATGAGAATCGCTCGGGGCATGCCGGGAATTTCCATTGAAGGAGCCCGGCAAACAGGCCAACTGTTTGTCTCCCACCACATGCACGCCGCCTTCCTGCTCCAGCCCCTCCTGGCAACGACCAATCCCATCTCGCTTTTCCTGCGCTGCGATCCCGTGGGGCAGGCCATCGTGTGCGGGCTCGGAGTCTTCAGCGTGGTCGCGTGGGCGGTGATGATCGGCAAGCACAACGACCTGGTGCAGCTTCGCCGGATGAACCATTCGTTCGAGCAGAGGCTCCGCGACGAGCGCAGCGTGCTCGACCTGCCGGAATCCTTCAGGAGCCGCCGGGCGATTCCCTATGCGGACCTTTTCGCCGAGGCGGTCGAATCCTACTGGCGCGCCGCGGCGATCGGCAAGGAGAAGGGCATGGACACCTCGCGCTTCCGCCTGGAACACGCGGAGAACGCCCTCCAGAGGGCGCTCGCCCGCCAGACGCTCCGCTACGAATCGAGCATGATCTTCCTGGCAAGCATCGTCTCGGGGGCCCCCTTCCTCGGCCTGCTCGGGACGGTCTGGGGCGTCATGGAGGCTTTCGGCGCGATCTCGGTGCAGCAGACCGCGAGCATCCAGACGCTGGCCCCCGGCGTTTCCGCCGCCCTCCTCACGACGGTCTCCGGCCTTCTGGTGGCCATTCCCTCGCTCTTTGGCTACAATTGGCTCCTCGCCAAGACGCGGACCATGGTCACCGAGCTCGAGAACTTCGCCAGCTCCTTTGCCGACCGCATCGAGCTGGAGAGCAAATAGGCCTCCCCCACCGCCATGGCACGAACTTTCCGAAGGCAGCGGCAGGCCCAGCCCATCGCCGACCTGAACGTGACCAACCTCATCGACCTGGGGTTCACGCTCCTGATCATCTTCATGATCGCAACCCCCCTGATCAACCAGGAGCAGACGATCCCCGTGAACCTGCCCCAAGCCTCGAAGAGCCAGCAGGCGAAGACTGACAGCACCACCCGCTTTGTCGCGATATCGATCGACGCCCAGGGACAGTATTACATCGACCAGCAGCCGGTCCCGGTGGGTCTCCCCGAGCTGCGCGGCCGGCTGCGGGCGCTGGCGGCCCGGTCCAATCCGCCTGTCATCAGGATACGCGGCGACCGCAAGGTGCCCTATGCGAGGATCATCCAGCTGATGGATGAGCTGCAGGCGGCCAACCTGCTGAAATTCACCTTCGACGACGTCGCTCCCGGCGGCTGATTTCGCGCCCAGATGACAGCCCGATCCCCGAACGCCTATCTGATGTCGGGGCTGCTGCACGGGTGCGTGGCGCTCCTGGCGATCTTCCTCGCCTTCGGCATCAGTTCGCCGGCCCCGGAGGCGCCCAAGGTCTTCGAGCTCGTCGCCGGAGCCGGGGACAACTACGCGGCGACCGCGGCACCCGCCCTGGGGGTGCCGGGGGGAATCAGGCTCCACGTCCCGGCCATGCCCGCCGCCCCGGCGGTCGAGGAGCCGCCGGCACCGCTTCCCGCGAAAACCGTGAAGGCCTCGATTGACAAGGCCCCGTCGGCGCCGAGGCCCGGGGCCGTGCCGGATTTCACGAAGGTCGTGGAGCGCACGGAAAGCCGCCGGGCCGCGCGGCTCGAAGCCCGGTACCGCAGGCAGCTTGCCGAGGAGGAAAAGAGGGAGCAGCGCGAGGAAAAGGCGGCGGCCGCGCGGGCTGCGCGGGCGCAGAGAATCGACGCGGAGGGAATACGCGAGGGGGTCGTCGGCGGGTCGGTCGAGAACAAGACCGGAGGCGCCGGCGGCAAGGCGCTCACGCGCGAGGAAGGCGAGCTTCTCGACGGGTATTTCGCCCTGCTGAAGGCGCGCATCAAGGAGAACTATGTACCCACGGGGGACGCCACCGACCGCATGACGGCGCGCCTGGAGTTTTATGTGGCCGCGGACGGCGCCCTTTCCCGGGTTCGCATCGCCCGCTCCTCGGGCAACGCCGATTTCGACAGTTCCGTGCTCGAGGCCTTCCGCCGGACCTCATCGATCGGACCCCGCCCGGACGGGAGGGGGGAGACAGTCACGATGGAATTCAACCTCCGCGAGGACGACTCCAACTGAACCGGAGGCCGGATCGCGCCGGCCGGAAGGGAGTATCGGTCCTCCGCCGGCCGGCCGCGATGGGGCTCCTACTTCTTCTTCGCTGCCAGCTTGGCCTTGGTGGCCTGCTGTGCGGTGACGAGCTGCTGCTTCTTCTTGCTCGCGACGTTCGTCTTGGACTGCTTCTGCGTCGCCTTTTTCTGTACCGATTTCGGTGATCTGTCGCCCATGGTGGGTTTCTTTCGCTGATTGTTTCCTCACCTTCGGAATGTTCTTTTCCCCGAGGGCGTCATCGACCGTCGCAGAGGCCCGTCCGAATGTAAACACATGTTCAAACGGCCCTGGGCCGCCGTTCGTGGCGCCAGCGCCACGAGTCGGGATCGGGCCATCGCTCCGCGGAAAGAGTGGCGTCGATCGCGTCGCCCGCGTCAAAATGCTCCCGTCCGCAGCGCAGGATCTGGAATCCCCAATGGGGCGCGCGTCCCGGGTCGAGCGGGCTGGAACTCAGCCGAAGGTCGTCGTCGACGCGCGCGACGAAATACACCGCGAAGCCGTCCAGCCGGCCCGCCCTGGCCACGGTGCGGGTGAAGCGCACCTCCCCGGGCAGCCCCTCCCTGCCGAGCGTCTGCAGGTCGAATGAGAGGACCGGCTCCGGTTCCGCGAGGAAATGCTCGACCATCCCGCAGTCGCATCCCCGCTGATGGTAGTAACCGGGCTCCTGCGGGCGGTTCCACTCGAGGCTTGAATAGTCGTAGCCGTGGACGTTGAGCTCCCAGATGAAGGGGACGTGGCGCTCGTCCCGCAGCTTGACCGGCTCGCAGTACAGCTCGAACCGGCTCGGGAGGATCAGCCCGCCGGGCTTGAGGATGCGGTCGCGCAGGTCGATGACATTCGCGACCATGGCCTCGTTGAAAAGCCAGTCGCCCATCTGCTCGTGGACGATCGCGTCGACAGGCTCGTCGAGGGAGAACTCCTTGCTGTGCGAGGCGATGAACTCGACATTCTCAAGCTTGTTGTGCCCGGCGAGCTTCCTGGCGTGCCTGAGGATCCGCGAGTGGTCTATGGCGTACACTTTCGCCGCGCCGCGGCGGGCGGCAAGGGCGGCCAGGATGCCCGTGCCCGTTCCGAGGTCGACGACGCGCGAGCCGGGCCTGATGTGCCGCTCGATCGCCGAATTGTAGAAGCTCATCCGGGGCCGGTCCGCCAGCATCCGCTCCTGCTCGCCCAGCTTGGCGAAATACCAGCCGTTGTACTTCCGGTAGCTGGCCTCGGAATTGTCGCCTGCCTCCGGGTAGACCCAGGCCGCCAGGCTCCGGCTCGACTGGATCCAGGCGCGGACCCGGTCCAGCAGGCGGCGCAACGCCGAAAATGCGCCGACACTGAGGCGCTGAAGAGGTTTGTAGGGCATGGACGCAGGGCGCCGCAGCCACCCGGACCCCAGGGTGGGGATGCGCCCCGCCGAAGGCAACGGTCGATTGGGGGTTGCCGGGGAACGCGCGTTCCTGCATTCCAGAACGATGGCAAACCTCTATGAACGACTCCGCGCCGACATCGTGGCCGCGATGAAGGCGCGGGACAACGGCACCGTGCTCGCCCTCCGCACCGCCGACGCGGCCATCCAGCGCGCGTCGATGGACCAGGCAAAACCGATCGATGACACCCTTGCCGCGGCCATCCTCCGAAAGTCGGTCAAGAACCTTGCTGACGCCAGGGCGGAATTCGAAAAGGGAGGCCGCTCCGATCTCGTCGCGGCCAATGATGCCGAGATCAGGCTGCTCGAGAAATACATTCCCGCCGGGCTCGACGCGGCCCGGCTCGACGCGCTCATCGCCGCAGCCATCCAGTCGACGGGCGCCCAGACGCGGAAGGAGATGGGGAAGGTGATCGGGGCCCTGAAACAGGGGCCCGAGGCCGGGCTGATCGACTTCGCCCAGGCGAGCAAACTCATCCAGGCGAAGCTTCCCTGATCGGTTGCGGCCCTACTTGCGACCGGGTCCTGTCCCCGGGGTCGCCGCCCTGGACAGCATCTCCCGCCAGGGCGAGTCGTCGATATGCTCCAGACTGCCGGCGAGCCGCACCGGCTGGCCCAGGATCGAGTAACCGAGTTTGTCCTTCCGTCCCGAAAGAAGGCCGGCCTTCGAAAGGAGCCCGGCAATGCTGCCGCGGGCACCGAGCTCGAATTCCAGGCTCAGCGGCCGGGCGGTCAGCGGCAGGCCGGCGGAAGGGGCGATCCTCCCCGAGCCGGTGAGCCGCACGTTGGCGCTGTCGATCGCAATCTCCTCGAGCAGGAGCGAGCCATCGGGCTCGCTCCTGGCCGTCGCGTAAAGCCGGTCGAAACCTATCTCCCCTATGGCGTTGGTGAAGTCCAACACCGCCTCGGTGTTTCCGGCAAGGTGGTTCTCCCCCGAGTCGCCTTCATGCCTTTTCACTCCGAAGAGCGAACCCACGAGGGAGCCGACGTTGCGGAGGGAATCCGAGGCCTTGGAAGGGGCCTCCGGAATAGAGTCGGCCACATTCGTTCTGAGGATCCTCAGGATGCCTCCCGTGCTCCTGACCTGGTATTTCGCCCGCAGGTCGCGGAATAGGTCTCCGGGTCCGGCCCCGCCGCCGGAGAAAGTCGCCGATATTCCGAAGCGGCCCTCGAACTCCGGGTCCTCTCCATCCCCGGGTTTGGGGAGTACCGTTCTGGCCTCGATCGATTCCAGCGCGGCGGACCCTTCGAGGCTGTACGGACTGCCGGACGAGGGATCGAAGGAGATCGTACCCTCGGCCTTTGCGGCGCTGTGGTTCGGAAGCCAGCCCCGTGCGCCCAGCAGATGTGCGGAACGGCGATCCAGGTCGAGCGTCCCGTCGACATCGTTGAAGTCGCGACCGCCGGCCCGCAGGCGGTCGAAGGAAAACTTTGCGCGGCCAACCCATCCGCCCCAGAAAGGGACCCCTTCCCGGCCCCCGCCGGGAGTCTTGCCTGACGGGGGCTCCGCTCCGCCAGCGACGGTGAGCGGAACGGCCAGCGCGAGGAGATCCCCGAGCGCAACATCCTCGCCCGACAACTTGACGTCGACGCGGCGTGCCGGGCCGGTCCCGGACCAGGTCCCCTCCGCCGACACGTCTGTGACCTCCGTTCCGGAGGCGAACCTGGCAGGGGCGACGAAGGTCCCAGCGCCGCCGGCATCGATGTCCGCGCCAAAGCTGGCGGTCACGACCCGGCCCGGTTCCCGCCCGGCAACCGTCGCCTTCACCTGGACCTCGCTCCATGAGCCGACGGTTGCTGTGAATTCAGCCGATGCCGTCCGGCCCCGGATCCACTCCGACCCGGGGAAGGCGAGCCGGAATTCCGGCGCCGCGATGTTGGCATTGCAGGTGCCGGTGACCTCGACCGGCGGGTCTTCTCCGGACGCCCTGGAAATCCGAGCGCTGACGGTCGCAATCCGCTGTCCAGCGCTGTCGATCGCCAGGGGCGCCGCCTGTGCGTGCCAGCCTTCCGGATCATGGCTTGCGGCGAGGGTCAGCGACAGGTCGAGCCCCCTGGCAAGCGTGACGCCGTCCCTGCGAAGTGAGACATTTCTGGCGCTGAGCGGTGTGGTGGAGCGCAGCGAGAAGCCGTCCCCGCCGGCACTCAGGGCGAAATCGCCCTCCGCATCCCCTCCGGAGACTGCGTACCTGTCCGTGGGCGCGGAGAGCCAGGCCAGCGGCAATCCCCGGACCGACACCGACATGAGGCTGGCTGCGGAGTTGGCCGGCTTGAGATCCCCATTGTCCTCGTCGATTGACAGGGGCTGCTGCAAACGAAAGGTGGCAAACGGCCGCGCACCGGCAAGGACAAGCGAGATCGAGTCGACGCGCAGCGACCGCCCTCGCTGTGTGAGGTCAAAGTCCGCTCCCGCGGAGACATTTCCGATCGCGTCAAGGCGCGGTGCGAACGCGCCAAGGCCTCCGACGACCGCCCGCACTTGGCCGGTGAGGCGAACGCCGGCGAACCCTGCGTCGGCGTAAAATCGGCCCTTCCCCGTGAAGGCAACATAAGGCAGGGGAATGCCGGGAACCAAGGGGGCGATGTCGAAATCCCTCAGACGGGCGCTCCAGGCGCCCTCCAGCCTCCGGCTGGCCCCGGAGGTGGTGCCGTCGGCGGTCAGGACATGCCTGCCGCCGCGGGCGATGTCCAGGTGATAGGTCTCGCCGTCCGCGATGCGGGCCGCGGCCGCCGAGACCGACCCACCGGCCTGCGCCGATCCGGGCACCGGCGGCAGCTCGGCTGCGGCCTCAACGAGCCGCACGGCCCCGGCCGGGTCCATGGTGACAGCGAGGCTCCCCCGCAAGGTCGACCCCGGGGCGGCGCCCTCAGGCGGGACCGCCGTTGCCTCGAAGGCAAAGCTGCCCCGTTGTCCCGCGGCCAGGCCTCCCCCCTTTGCGGCAACCCGGATTCGAATCGGTCCGCCGTCCCCCCTGGAGGGTGCCAGCACATCCCCCTCAAGGTCGGTCCCATCGAGCGAGAAGTCGAAGGGAAGCCCGCGGCTGCCAAGCACGCGATGGACGACGCCGGCCGCCAACCCAGCCGAAACCGCGCCCGCCTCGGATCCCTGGAGCCCGGAAAGGTGGATAAGGTCGAGCGTCCAGCCCTTGGCGACCAACTCCCGCACCAGGACCTTGTGGCGCCACAGCGCGCCCGGGAGCGGGAGGGTTGCGTGGAGGGACGGCACGGTGAGGATCGCGCCCCGCGACTCCGCGCGCAGGTCCGTGACGTCGATCCCGCCAAAGCCCACGGAAAGCGAACCGAGCGAGACCTGCATGCCGGTCGCATGGTCCAGCGCCTCCTGGGCCGCCCAGGTCTGGACCACGGGCAGAAACGCGGCGGCCACAAGCAGGAGAGCGAGGGCAATCAACAGTCCGAGGCATTCCAGGACGAAGCGGAGGAGTTTCACGAGACGGGGATGTCGATTTGACCGCGGGGAGGGGCGGGAGTGTCATCGAAATGCCCGGCGGTGCCGTGTCAGCCCCAATCGGCCGGTATGGGCTTGTTTGGTGCGGAGGCCGGCCGTAGCCTGGAAACGTGCAAGTGCCGGCATTTGATGACATCGCGCGCCTTCCCGTGATCAAGTATTACGAGGATGCCTTCCGGTCGGCCACCGGAGTGCCGCTTGCGGTCGTCGCGCCCGGCGAACCGCCCCGAAGGTGCTGCCTTGGGCGGTCGGAGAACGGATTCTGTGTGCTCGCCGGAGCGACGGCGGCCGGCTGCACCGCCTGCCTTGAGGCCCAGTCGCGCGCGCACAGGGCGGTGGCGCGCCAACAGGGCCCCCAGCAGGTCAATTGCTTCGCCGGGCTGACCGAGGTGGCGGTGCCGGTTTCCGTCCGAGGGCGCCACGTCGCCACGCTTCTGAGCGGGCAGGTCCTCAGGCGGGAGCCAACCCAGCGCGACTTTGCCATGATCCTGAAGTTCCTGGGCCCCGGGCAGGATCGGGATTGGGAAGCCAGGATCCGAAGGGCCTACTTTGAAACGCCGGTGGTCACGGCTGAAAGGTTCGAGGCGATCATCCAGATGCTGGGCGTTTTTGCCCAGTATCTGTCAGAACTCTCGGACCACCAGATGGTCGAGCCCTCGGCCGACGAGCCCGCGGCGGTGTCCAGCGCCAAGCGCTTCGTCCAGGCGCGTTCCGAGGAGGCAATCACCCTGGGGGAGGTCGTGGCCCATGTGGGGGTCAGCAGGTTTTACTTCTGCAAGCTCTTCAAGCGGGCCACGGGCATGACCCTGACCGAGTATGTGACCCACGTGCGCCTCGAGAAGGTCAAGTCCCTGCTTGTGGACCCGTCGCTGCGCATCTCGGAGATCGTCTACGCAGCGGGCTTCGGTTCGATTCCCCGCTTCAACAGCGTCTTCAGGAGGCATTTCGGGATGGCGCCCACCGCCTACAGGGCCGCCCTTCGCGCCCGCCTCCCGGGATGAGCCCGTGCGGGTCACCGTCGGCAAAAAGCCAATAGGCAATAAGAGAACCCCAAGGGGTGAGTAGTTTCCGGGGCCCCCGTTCTGTTACCTTTCGTGTGTGAACAACAAACAGGCCCTGATTGCGCTTTGCGCCGTGATTTCCTGCCTGGCGGGACCCACGGTGATCCGGGCGGCCGGCGACGATGTCGACGCGGCCACGAAGGCCAAGATCGCGGCGTTTGACAAGGGTCCGGCCTCGATCGACGTGTCCGCCTACCCGGGGGGCGCCCAAAAAGGCTACGCGGTGTTCCGTGAGAAATGCACGCTTTGCCACACGCTTGCGCGGCCGATCAATTCCGACTTCGCCCTGCCCGACGAGTGGTCGCGCTACATCAAGCGCATGATGCACAAGCCCGGCTCGATGATCAGCCCGGGCCAGGCAAAGAAGATCTGGGAGTTTCTCGTGTATGACGCGAGCATCCGGAAGAAGGATCTGCTCGACGGGAAGCTCGCGGCGGCGACGCCCGCGGAGCAGGCGGACGCCCGGGACAAGATCGCGAAAATTATCCAGGGTTACGGGCAGAAATAGGGCGACGGACCCGACGGCCATGCCCGCGACCTACAACGTGGAGGTTCCGGATGTCGGCTATTTCGCGCGGCAGGTGCTTTGCCGCGAAGGCTGTCCCGTCCGCACGGATTCGGGCGCCTACGTTCAGGCCATCGCCGAGGGCCGGTATGAGGACGCCTACATCATAGCCCGGGCGCCGAATCCCTTCGCCTCGATCTGCGGTCGGGTGTGCGCCGCCCCCTGTGAGGCGAAGTGCCGCCGCGGCGCCCTCGACGCCCCGGTGTCCATCCGGGCCCTGAAACGGTTCATCTGCGAGCGCCACGGTGTCGAGTCGGACGCGTTCGACCTTGGGCGGGTGTACCCGGAACTTCGCGATCCGCGGCGCGAGCGCCCGGGAGGGGGCAGGAAGGTCGCCATTGTGGGCGCCGGCCCGGCCGGCCTGTCGTGCGCCCACGAACTTGCCCTGATGGGATTCGCCCCGACCGTCTTCGAGGCACAGAACCTGGCCGGCGGCATGCTGGTCCTGGGAGTGCCCGAGTACCGGCTTCCCCGTGAGATCGTACGGGCCGAGATTGCGGCGATCGAGTCGCTGGGGGTGGAGATTCGCCTGAATTCGCGGCTGGGCCGCGACTACGCGCTGGCCGACCTCAAGACGCAGGGGTTCGAGGCTGTGTTTCTCGGCATAGGCGCCCACAGGAGCCGCGACATGGCCATCGAGGGAGTGCAGTTCGACGGGGTCGTGCGGGCGATCGATTTCCTCCTCAATGTCAATCTCGGCTACCGGATGAACCTCGGCCGCAAAGTTGTCGTGATTGGCGGCGGCAATGTCGCCTTCGACGTGGCGCGTTCGGTGGTGAGGCAGACCGAGCGGATGGCCGGGATGAGCGAGGCGGAATTGCGCGTGGCCCTGCGCCAGGCAGCCGCAGCCCTCGAGGAGCTGACGGCGAAGGACGCGGAGGCGCCCGACGAGGTGCGGCTCGCCCTCGATGTCGCCCGCGAGGCCATCCGGAGCGGCGTACCGGAGGTCCACATGTACTGCCTGGAAAGCCTCGACGAGATCCCGGCCGCCCGCGAGGAGATCGAGGAAGCCGAAAAGGAGGGGATCCATCTCCACACGCGGTATGGCCCAAGGCGCATCATCGGACGCGATGGCAAGGTGACCGGCATCGAGCTCGTCCGGGCCAGCCGGGTGTTCGACGAGAACCGGCGGTTCAATCCCAGCTTCATCGAGGGCAGCGAGGAGACAGTCGATGCGGACAGCGTCGTGTTTGCGATAGGGCAGGCCCCGGACCTCTCGTGGATACGCCCGGAGGACGAACTGAAAACGACGCCCCGCGGCACCCTCCAGACGGATCCGGCCACCCTGGGGACGTCCCGTCCCGATGTCTTCTGCGGAGGCGACGCCGCCTTCGGCCCCCGCATCATCATCACCGCAGTCGCCGAGGGCAAGCGGGCGGCCAGGTCCATCGCCAAGTTTCTGACCGGACTCGTCCCCGCCGACCCCCTGGGGGCGAAGGTGACCATTTACGACACGGACAACTATCGGATGATTCCCGACTACGAGAAGATCGCGCGCGCCGCGCCTCCGACGCTGCCCCTGGACAGGCGCATCGGAATCGCGGAAGTGGAGAAGACCTTCCCCGCGGCAGACGCCCGGCGGCAGGCCGACCGCTGCCTGAAATGCCATGTCGGCCCGGTGTTCAACGGCGATGAATGCATCCTCTGCGGAGGATGCGCCGACGTCTGTCCCGAGTATTGCCTGCGCCTCGTCGATGTCGCCCAGCTGAGGGGCAATGACACACTCCAGTCGGCCTTCCTGGCGCGCTATGGGCGCGTGCCCGGGCCGGGGGAGCAGGGCGCGATCATCAAGGACGAAACCCGCTGCATCCGCTGCGGCCTGTGCGCGGTCCGCTGCCCGACCGGGGCCATCACCATGGAGCGCGTCGAACTCGTCCACGCATGACATGAACCCGCAATCGAACGACAAGGACGGAGTCTCCCGCCGCGGATTTTTCCAGCTTTCGCTGGGCTGGATCGCGGGTTCCCTTGCGGCGGCCGCGACCGCGGCCGCGGTCGTCCGCTTCCTGGTGCCGAACGTCCTGTTCGAGCCGGGCCAGCGCTTCAAGGCGGGGACCCCCGACGACTATCCGGACGGCTCCATCACGTTCCTTGAGGATGAGCGGGTCTTCCTTGTCAGGCGCGGCAATTCCTTTCGGTGCCTCTCCGCGGTCTGCACCCACCTGGGATGCACGGTCAACCGGGCGGCCAAAGGCTACCACTGCCCCTGCCATGGCAGCGTGTTCAACGAGGAGGGCGCCGTGGAGGGCGGACCCGCGCCGAGGGCGCTCACCTGGTTCCTGGTGACGCTGAGCAAGGACAACCGCCTGCTGGTCGACAAGGGGCAGGTCGTGGAGCCGGACAAGTACCTCGTGCTGTGAAGACTCCGCTGCCGAAAAGAATCTGGGGCTGGTTTGCGCGGACCGGCGTGGGAAAATCCATCTTCCGGGTGGGCCTGCCGCAGAGCAACCTGGAGAGGTCCCAGGCGATGGTCTCCAGCTTCCTGCTCCACGTCCAGCCGGCCAAGGTCAACAGGCACTCGCTGCGCGCATCCTACTCGCTGGGCCTGGGTCTCATTTCGCTCTACCTTTTCTTCATACTTATCGGCACGGGCGTGCTGCTGATGTTCTACTACGTGCCGAGCACAACGCAGGCCTATGACCGGATGAAGGACCTGCAGTTCGTGGTGTCGGCCGGTCTGGTCATCCGCAACATGCACCGCTGGGCGGCCCACCTGATGGTCCTGTTCGTGATGCTGCACATGTGCCGGGTGTTCTACACCGGGGCCTACAAGCACCCCCGGGAGTTCAACTGGGTGATCGGCGTGCTGCTTTTCCTCACAACCCTGGGGCTGAGCTTCACGGGCTACCTCCTTCCCTGGGACCAGCTCGCGTTCTGGGCCATTACCGTCGGCACGAACATTGCCGGCTACGCCCCCTTCATAGGCCCCAAGCTCAAGTTCCTGATGCTCGGCGGCAACGTCGTCGGGCAGGAGGCCCTCACCCGATTCTACGCCCTGCACGTCATTGTGCTCCCGGCGGCCGCGGGCCTGATGGTGGCGGTGCATCTTTGGAGGGTGCGCAAGGACGGCGGGCTCTCCCGCCCGGAGACCGTGGGCGGGAGCGTCCAGACGATGCCCCAAGGACAGCTTCCCACCAACAAGAGCTACGGCCTGATGGAACTGGCGCGGGGCACGACCCCCCAGGTCGGCCGGGACCCGGACGACGAGGTCTTCTCGTGGCCCCACCTCATCTTCAGGGAGCTGCTGCTTTTCCTGCTCGTGATCGCCTTCGTGCTTTTCCTGGCGGTATTCTGGAACGCACCCCTTGAGGAGATGGCCAATGCCATTCATCCGCCCAACCCGGCGAAGGCACCGTGGTATTTCCTCGGCCTCCAGGAGCTGGTGAGCTACTCGGCGTTCTGGGGCGGCGTGGTCGTGCCGGCCCTTCTGGTGACGGCGCTGGCGCTGCTGCCGTACCTGGACCGGGGCCGTCGCGGCACGGGCCGCTGGTTCGCCCGCGAGCGGGCCATGGCCAACACGATATTCAGCGTGTGCCTGGCGGTGGCCGTGGCCCTCACGATCATCGGCACCGTGTTCCGCGGGCCAAACTGGTCCTGGGTAGTCCCGTGGCGGACGCCGCCGGCCATCACGGAGGGCCGATGAGATGAACGACGGATCTGTCCGAAAATTCTACGGCTGGTTCACCGCGCTGGGGCTGTTGGTCGGCGTGCTCGTGGGCCTCGGCTACTACCGGGACGAGTACCGGCCCTGGAAGGATTACCAGCGCCAGTTCATCCGGGAGGAGATCCGCCGGGCGGCCACGCCGGATCAGAGGTTGCTCGCCCAGAACACGCCCATCCAGCTCCAGCAGATCATCCTGCCCGAACTCAACCGCGTCGACAGGTGCACGACGTGCCACCTGGCGGTGGAGGATCCGAGCTACGGCGGCTTCCCGCAGCCGCTCGCCTACCACCCGCTCCACGACCAGCATCCCTTCGACAAATTTGGCTGCACCATCTGCCACCGCGGCCAGGGCCGCGCGACGACCGCGGCCGAGGCCCACGGCAACGTGCCTCACTGGGACGAGCCGATGCTCCCGCTGAAGTTCATCCAGGCCTCCTGCGGCCAGTGCCATGAGGCCTCGGACAACCCGGCGGCGCCCCAGCTGGCGCGCGGCCAGGAGCTCTTCGAGACCGTGGGGTGCCGGGGCTGCCACAAGCTCGACGGGGTGGGCGGCAATATCGGCCCGGAGCTCGACAGGGTGGGGGCCCGCCGCTCGCCGGATTGGCTCAGGCAGCACTTCCTCGAGCCCTCGGCCGTCACCCCGGGCTCGGGCATGCCTCCCCAGAAGTTCTCGGAGCCTGACATAGACGCGATCGTGCTCTTCATGCTGAGCCAGACGGGGGCCAACCTTCCCGGCTTCTACGCCTCGATGAAGGTCATCCCGAGCGTGGACGAGGGACGGCGCCTCTTCCAGCAGAAGGGATGCATCGGCTGCCACACAGTCGACGGTCACGGCGGCAAGGTCGGTCCCGTCCTCGACGACGTGGCCCTCCGGCGGAAGCCGGAATGGATGATGCAGCATTTCCGCGATCCGCAGTCGGTGAGCCCGGGTTCGGTGATGCCGCGGTTCGGGTTCACCGAGGCCGAGGCCCGGGCCCTGACGGAGTTCCTCCTGCACCTGCGCGACCAGAAGGTGGCCCTGAGCATACCCTCGCTGATGGCGCCGCCGGACAGGGGCCGGGAGGTCTTCCGCAAGTATGGTTGCGCCGGCTGTCACGGGCCCGAGGGCAAGGGCGGGGTGCCCAATCGAAACGCAAAGACGGCGCAGCAGATTCCAGCGCTGACCTTCGTGGGGGACAGCTACACGAAGGCCGAGCTGAAAAAATTCATCCTCAACGGCCAGCGCGACATCGCCTCGCTCGACCCGCAGCTTCCCCCTCCGCCCCTCTACATGCCGGCCTGGGGAAGCACGATCAAGGACGCGGAGACCGACGATCTCGTGGATTACCTGTTCAGCCTCAAACCCAAGGGCGAGGATCTCGGTTTCTAGCAGGGTGTTGAAAAACTACGATGGCCGGCGCAACAAACTATTTTGGTCGCGAGCAAGGCGGGGCTGCCGGTGCAATGCTCAGCGAGCCTTGCCCG
>Ga0302320_10012716_pt1 | contig 17634 bp, 17 predicted proteins | sample Bog_T0_3_FD_202130 | JGI IMG/M metagenome (GOLD analysis project Ga0302320, IMG submission 202130) | Peat permafrost microbial communities from Stordalen Mire near Abisko, Sweden - Bog_T0_3 | ecosystem: Environmental > Terrestrial > Soil > Wetlands > Peat | place: Sweden: Abisko, Stordalen Mire...
TCGGCTCGCATCGCAAGATGCGAGCCGGGGTGGGGTGAAAGTCTATCGCCGTCGTCGGTGTTTCATCGGTTCGACTTCAGCCTCCCGCGAACCATGCAACTCGATATAGATCCGTTCGAGTACAGCCGTCAGATCACCAGTTATCTCCGAATTCCAGAAGCGGACAACACGATATCCCTGCTGCTCGAGCCACAGCTGCCTTTCACGATCACGTTTCGCAGACTCATCCACGTTATGGTGCCCCCCGTCGAGTTCGATCACGAGATGGCCCGCCGGGCAGAGGAAATCGACGACATAGGGACCGATCGGAACCTGCCGTCGAAAATGCGTACCTTCTACGGGCAATTCTTTCAGGGCACGCCACAATATGCGCTCGTGCGGCGTTGTGTTGGCGCGCAATTTCTTGGCCGTTGCCCTGCGGATCGATGTCGAGACCATTTGCATCTCGCTCGCGGATAGACCTTCACCCCACCCCGCTTGCGCTGTGCGCAAGCGACCCTCCCCCTCCAGGGGAGGGTAAGTGGAGCGCATCCGCGAAATCAGAGCAAGGAAAAGCGGCTAAGCGCGCTCGGCTCCTTTTACCCTCCCCTGGAGGGGGAGGGTCGGCTCGCATCGCGCGAAGCAAGATGCGAGACGGGGTGGGGTGATCTCTCAACTCGGGCACCGTTGGAGGGGCGAGACTGTCACCCCACCCCGCTTGCGCTGTGCGCAAGCGACCCTCCCCCTCCAGGGGAGGGTAAGTGAGTGTCACCCGATCAGCACGCCGCCGCCGATGGTGCGGTTGAGGATCTGGGTGGTTTTCTCGATGCGGTCGGCGGCGGCGTTCAGCGCGTTGGCGACCGCGGTTTGCGTGGCGCGGGCGCGATCGGCGGCGATGGCGCGGACGTCGCGCAGCGCCTCAAGTTCCTCCTCGAGGTTGCGGATGCGGGCCGAGGCGTCGAGCAGTTCGTCGCAGGCGGTGATCGCCGCCATCACGGTCAGGCGCGCATCGCCGATCTCGCCGAACTTGCCGCGCAGGCTTTCGACCCGCGCTTCCAGGCTCTCGGCGAGTTTGAGCAGCCGCGCCTCCTGGCCCTCTTCGCAGGCCATGCGGTATTGCCGGCCGTTGATGGTGACGTTGACATGGCTCATCAGGACTCTCCGGCATCTAGGACGGAGCGGATGGTGCCGATCGCCGCATCCAGCCGTTCGGCGATCTCGCGGTTGGTGCGCTCGAGCCGGCGCGATTTCACCAGCGAGCCGTCGAGTTCGTCGGCAAGCCGCGAGCGATCGGCGCCCAATGCCTGAATCCGCGCCGCCAGCTCATTCTCGTCGCGGTCGGCCTCGCGCCGGCGCTCCACCGCGCTTTCCAGGGCATCGAGCGCCGCCATCAGCCGCCGCGTCGCGGCGTCGATGTCGAAGGCGGGCTCGGCGTTGCCGTGACCGTTGGCGGCAGGATCGCTCATGCAGGATCGCTCATAACTGTCAGCGCGCACCTCGGCTTGAGCCGGCCGGCCCGCAAAATCCGCGGTCAGGCCAAGCGGTTAGACCGGGAAATTTACGTGGCAAGTCAGCCAAGCGCAACGCCGCTGCAAAGCTATGCACCGCTAAGCAACTTTTTGACCCGCTGGCGCGTTTCACTACCTTGGACTTCGCGAACCGAGATGCTAATCCAACGCTGACTTCCCGTTGCCGCCGAGGCTCGTGCCGCGGCGATTCGCCCTTGCCGGCGGACCGCCGGTCACCTCATTTCAAACGGATCTCATCATGACCCGCGTCGATCATAACCGTATGGCCAATGCGATTCGCGCGCTGGCGATGGATGCCGTGCAGAAGGCCAATTCCGGCCATCCCGGCCTGCCGATGGGCGCCGCCGACATCGCCACCGTGCTGTTCTCCCAGTTCCTGAAATTCGACGCCGCCGATCCGAAATGGCCGGACCGCGACCGCTTCATTCTCTCGGCCGGCCACGGCTCGATGCTGCTGTATGCGGTGCTGTATCTCACCGGCAATGTCGACATGACGCTCGACCAGATCAAGCGGTTCCGCCAGCTCGATTCGCGCACGCCCGGTCATCCCGAGAATTTCCTCACCTCGGGCGTCGAGACCACCACCGGTCCGCTCGGCCAGGGCGTCGCCTTCTCGGTCGGCTCGGCGCTGGCGGAGCGGCTGCTGGCGGCGGAATTCGGCGAGGATATCGTCGATCACTATACCTATGTGCTGTGTTCCGACGGCGACCTGATGGAGGGCGTCAGCCACGAGGCGCTGGCGCTGGCGGGGCATCTGAGGCTGAAGAAGCTGATCTTCCTGTACGACGACAACGGCATCACCATCGACGGCCCGATCACGCTCACCGACAATGTCGACCAGGTCGCCCGCTTCAAGGCCCATGGCTGGAACGCGGTGCATGTCGACGGCCACGACCAGAAGGCGATCGCCGCCGCGATCGAGCAGGCGCAGAGTTCCGACCGCCCCTCGATGATCGCGTGCAAGACCACCATCGGCTTCGGCGCGCCGACCAAGGCCGGCACCTCGAAAGCCCATGGCGAGGCGCTCGGCGTCGAAGAGCTCGCCGGCGCCAAGAAGGCACTGGGATGGAATTACGGCCCGTTCGAAATTCCCGACGACGTGCTGGCCGCCTGGCGCAATGTCGGCAAGCAGGGCGCCAGCGCGCATGCCGACTGGAACAGCCGCTTCGAGGCCAAGCCGCAGGCGCAACGCGACGAATTCATCCGCCGCGTGATCGATCGCAAGCGCCCCGACACCCTCGCCGATGTGATCGGCAAGCTGAAGGCCAAACTGGTCGCCGAACCGCCGACCGTCGCCACCCGCAAGGCGAGCGAACTCGTGCTCGACGTGCTGGTGCCCGCGATGCCGGAATTGCTGCTCGGCTCGGCCGACCTGACGCCGTCCAACAACACCCGCACCAAGGGCCTGAAGGAAGTGACGCCGGACGATTACAGCGGCCGCTACATCCATTACGGCATCCGCGAGATGGGCATGGCGGCGGCGATGAACGGGCTGTCGGCCCATGGCGGCTTCGCGCCGGCCGGCGGCACCTTCCTGTGCTTCACCGATTATGCGCGGCCCTCGATGCGGATCGCGGCGCTGTCGCATACCTCGGTGGTCTACATCATGACCCACGATTCGATCGGGCTTGGCGAAGACGGCCCCACCCACCAGCCGGTCGAGCATCTCGCCGCCCTGCGGGCGATGCCGAACATGCGGGTGTTTCGCCCGGCCGACGCGGTGGAAACCGCCGAATGCTGGCAGCTGGCGCTCGAGCGCACCGCCGCGCCGACGGTGCTGGCGCTGTCGCGTCAAAACCTCACCCCGGTGCGCACCGTGGCCACTGCCGACAATTTGTGCAGCCACGGCGGTTACGAGCTGGTTGCGGCCAAGGGCGAGGCCAAAGTGTCGATCTATGCGTCGGGCTCGGAGGTCGAGATCGCGGTTGCCGCGCAGAAGCAGCTCGCGGCATCTGGTATCGCAACGCGGGTGGTGTCGGTGCCCTCGCTGGAATTGCTGCTGGAGCAGCCGGTCGACCGCCGCCACGCGATCGTTGGAAGCGCCCCGGTCAAGATCGCGATCGAAGCCGCGGTTCGCTTCGGCTGGGATGCGGTGATCGGGCCGGACGGGATTTTCGTCGGCATGCACAGTTTTGGCGCCAGCGCGCCGGCCAAAGACCTTTACCCGCATTTCGGCATCACCGCCGACGCGGTGGTCGCGGCGGCGACCAAGCGCGTCAATGCGAAGTAGCGCTTTCGCATCATCCGGATTATGATGCATTGCAACGATTGCAGGGCAATAAGCGGCCGTCCCGGGCGTGAATCCGGCCCGGAAATGGACCGAACCCGCGGCAAAACAGGAATTTCGAACCTTTTAAGGAGCAATTGAATGGCAATCCGGGTCTCGATCAACGGGTTCGGCCGCATCGGCCGCAACGTGCTGCGGGCGATCGCCGAATCCGGCCGCACCGACATCGAAGTGGTGGGGATCAACGATCTCGGCCCGGTCGAGACCAACGCCCATCTGTTGCGCTTCGATTCCGTGCACGGCCGTTTTCCCGGCACCGTGACGGTCGACGGCGACTCGATCAGCGTCGGCAACGGCAAGATCAAGGTCTCCGCCGAGCGCGATCCGACCAAGCTGCCGTGGAAGGAGCTCGGAATCGACATCGCGCTGGAATGCACCGGCATCTTCACCGCCAGGGACAAGGCGGCCGCACACCTCACCGCCGGCGCCAAGCGCGTGCTGGTCTCGGCGCCGGCCGATAACGCCGATGCCACCATCGTCTACGGCGTCAACCACGACAAGCTGACCAGAGATCATCTGGTGGTCTCGAACGGCTCCTGCACCACCAACTGTCTCGCGCCGGTGGCCAAGGTGCTGAACGACACCGTCTGGATCGAGACCGGCTTCATGACCACGATCCACGCCTATACCGGCGACCAGCCGACGCTCGACACACTGCACAAGGACCTCTATCGCGGCCGCGCCGCGGCGCTGTCGATGATCCCGACCTCCACCGGGGCGGCCAAGGCGATCGGCCTGGTGCTGCCCGAACTCAAGGGCAAGCTCGACGGCGTGGCGATCCGGGTGCCGACGCCGAACGTCTCGGTGATCGATCTCAAGATCGTGGCGTCGCGCAAGACCGACCCGAAGGAAATCAACGAGGCGATGAAGCGCGCCAGCGAGCAGGAGATGAAGGGCATCCTCGGCTATACCACCGCGCCCAATGTCTCGATCGACTTCAACCACGATCCGCATTCCTCCACCTTCCACATGGACCAGACCAAGGTGCAGAACGGCACGCTGGTGCGGGTGATGTCCTGGTACGACAATGAATGGGGCTTCTCCAACCGCATGGCCGATACCGCCGTGGCGATGGGGAAGCTGCTCTGAGTTTCGTATCCCGGACGCGGTGCGGCGTTCTTCACGCCGCTCCGCAGAGCCGGGACCTACACGCCGGCACCAACGTCAACATGGGTCCCGCTTCTGCAGCGCACCGCTCTGCGCTGCGCAGCGCCCGGGACAAGAGCTCGTGATGTCCAAAACATTCCGCACCCTCGATGACGTCGATGTGAAGGGCAAGCGCGTGCTGCTGCGCGTCGATCTCAACGTACCGATGGAGAATGGCCGCGTCACCGATTTGACCCGGCTCGAGCGCGTGGCGCCGACCATCCTTGAGATCTCCGGCAAGGGCGGCAAGGTGATATTGCTGGCGCATTTCGGCCGGCCCAAGGGGCACGATCCCAAGGAGTCGCTGAAGCCGGTCGCCGCAGCGCTGGCGGAAGTGATCAAGAAGCCGGTCGGCTTCGCCGACGACTGCATCGGCGAGGTCGCCGAAAAGGCGATCGCCGCGATGGCCGACGGCGACATCCTGTGCCTGGAAAATACCCGCTTCCACAAGGGGGAAGAAAAGAACGATTCCGTATTCGTCACTGAGCTGGCAAAGCTCGGCGACATCTGGGTCAACGACGCCTTCTCGGCGGCGCACCGCGCCCATGCCTCGACCGAGGGCCTCGGCCACAAGCTCCCCGCCTATGCCGGACGCACCATGCAGGCCGAACTCGATGCGCTCGGCAAGGCGCTGGAAGCGCCGACCCATCCGGTGATTGCGATCATCGGCGGCGCCAAGGTCTCGACCAAGATCGACCTTCTGGAAAACCTGGTCCGCAAGGTCGACGCGCTGGTGATCGGCGGCGGCATGGCCAACACCTTCCTGCACGCGCAAGGGTTCGGCATCGGCAAGTCGCTGGCCGAGAAGGATCTGGCGGCGACCGCGCTGCGGATCATCGAAAAGGCGGAAACCGCCCAATGCGCCATCATCCTGCCGGTCGACGCCGTGGTGGCGTTTGAGTTCAAGGCCAATGCGCCGTCCCATGCCTATGGCCTCGATGCCATCCCCGCCGACGGCATGATCCTCGACGTCGGCCCGCAATCGGTCGAGCGGATTCGTGCCGCGATCGACGACGCCGCGACGCTGGTCTGGAACGGTCCGCTCGGCGCCTTCGAACTCGCGCCGTTCGACCGCGGCACCGTGGCGGCAGCCAAGCACGCCGCCGAACGCACCCGGGAAAAGAAGCTGATTTCGGTCGCCGGCGGCGGCGACACCGTGGCGGCGCTGAACCATGCCGGCGTCGCCGGCGATTTCACCTATGTTTCGACCGCCGGTGGCGCGTTTCTTGAATGGATGGAAGGCAAACCGTTGCCGGGCGTGGAGGTGCTCCGGGTGAAGTGAAAGGCGGCTCGGCTTGAAGGCCCGCCCGTCCCAGCCTATGTTACATGTAACACTTCGACCGAAGGATATGTGTCATGGCCGATGGCGCAAAGCGGGTCCAAAAGCACCGGGACAAGATGAAGGCGGCGGGACTCAAGCCGGTGACGATCTGGGTACCGGACGTGAACGCGCCGGGGTATGCCGAGCAACTCGCGCGCGAAATCGAAATCGTCAACAACAGCCCGGATGAGAAGCTCATCCTTGAACAGTTGTCGAATATCGAGATCGAAGGCTGGAAATGAACCGGGGAGATCTTGTGACGGTCGCGTTGCCCGGCGCCTATGGCAAGCCCCGTCCGGCGGTCATCGTTCAAGCCGACCGGTTCAAGCATCTTGGTTCAGTGACGTTTGTGCCCTTCACGTCCGACCTTCTACCTGCGGAAATATTTCGCGTCATGATCAACCCGAGTTCCGAAAATGGGCTGCAGACACCGTCTCAGGTTATGACCGACAAATGCAGCACATTGCCGTTGGCCAAGGTGGGCAGCGTTTTTGGACATCTCGGCGCTACCGATCTTGGAAGAGTCGATCGCGCGCTGGCAGCCTTTCTGGGATTTACTTGAGAACCGGCTACTTTGGAATTGAAACGGCGACGTCTGCTGTCGCCACATGCGGAGAATAAAATGGCTCGCATCACGTTGCGTCAATTGCTCGACCATGCCGCGGAGCACGATTACGGCGTGCCGGCCTTCAACATCAACAACATGGAGCAGGCGCTGGCCATCATGGACGCCGCCTCGAAGCTGGATGCGCCGGTCATCATCCAGGCCTCGCGCGGCGCGCGCTCCTACGCCAACGACATCATGCTGCGGCACATGATGGATGCGGTCACCGAAATCTATCCGCAGATCCCGGTCTGCGTGCATCTCGACCACGGCAACGGGCCGGCGACCTGCATGACCGCGATCCAGGCCGGCTTCACCTCGGTGATGATGGACGGCTCGCTCAAGGCCGACGGCAAGACCGCGGCCGACTGGGACTACAATGTCGGGGTCACCAAGACCGTCACCGACATGGCCCATCTCGGCGGCATTTCGGTCGAGGGCGAACTCGGCGTGCTCGGTTCGCTCGAAACCGGCATGGGCGACAAGGAGGACGGCCACGGCGCCGAAGGCAAGCTCTCCCACGACCAACTCCTCACCAACCCGGACGAGGCCGTGAAGTTCGTCAAGGAGACCAAGGTCGACGCGCTGGCGATCGCGATGGGTACCTCGCATGGCGCCTACAAGTTCACCCGCAAGCCGGACGGCGACATCCTGGCCATGAACGTGATCGAGGAAATCCACCGCAAGCTGCCGAACACGCATCTGGTGATGCATGGGTCGTCCTCGGTGCCGCAGGACCTGCAGGAGATCATCAACGCCAATGGCGGCAAGATGAAGCCGACCTGGGGCGTGCCGATTTCCGAGATCCAGCGCGGCATCAAGAACGGCGTCCGCAAGATCAACATCGACACCGACAACCGCATGGCGATGACCGGCCAGATCCGCAAGGTGCTGACCGAGGACCCCAGCGAATTCGATCCGCGCAAATACCTCAAGCCGGCGATGGAAGCGATGGCCAAGCTCTGCAAACAACGGCTGCAGGAGTTCAACGCCGCCGGCCAGGCCAGCAAGTTCAAGAAGGTGCTGACCCCGGCCGAGATGGCATCGCGCTACGCCAAGGGTGAACTCGATCCGAAAGTGGCGTGACGGACGGCCATCCCTCGGCGGCCGCCGGCCTCCCGCGGCAGCAGCGCCTGGTCACAGTCTATTGAGCGGTTGCTTGGGAATTGCCCGAGAACCGTCTATTTTGACTCGCAGAAGCAAAAAACTCCGGAGGAGGCATCGATGAATCTCGCCGATCTGAACAAGGTCGCCGTCGCCATGGTCGCGCCGGGCAAGGGCCTGCTCGCCGCCGACGAATCCACCGGCACCATCAAGAAGCGTTTCGACGCCATCGGCGTCGAATCCACGGAGGAAACGCGCCGCGACTATCGCGAGATGCTGTTCCGCGCCGGCGAGGCGATGAGCAAGTATATTTCCGGCGTCATTCTCTATGACGAAACCATCTGGCAAGATGCCAAGGACGGCACGCCGCTGGTGAGGCTCATCGAACAATCCGGCGCCATCCCCGGCATCAAGGTCGACGAGGGCACGCAAGCCTTGCCGAACTGCCCGGGCGAACTGGTCACGAGCGGGCTGGACAAGCTCGCCGAACGGCTGAAGAAATATTACGAACGCGGCGCGCGGTTCGCAAAATGGCGCGCGGTGATCGATATCGACGGCGCCAAAATCCCGACCATGACCGCCATTCATGTCAACGCCCATGCGCTGGCGCGCTATGCCGCCTTGTGCCAGGCCGCGCAGATCGTTCCGATCGTCGAGCCGGAAGTTTTGATGGACGGCGATCACGACATCGACCGCTGTTATGACGTGACCCAGCGCGTGCTCAACAAGACGTTCCAGGAATTGCGGGTTCAGCGCGTCGCGCTGGAGGGCATGATCCTGAAACCCAACATGGTCGTGCCGGGCAAGAAGAGCGCGAAGCAGGCTTCCGTCGAGGAGGTCGCGGAGAAAACCATCCGGCTCCTGAAAGCGTGCGTCCCCGCAGCGGTGCCCGGCATCGCCTTTCTCTCCGGCGGCCAGTCCGACGAGGACGCCACCGCGCACCTTGATGCCATGAACCGGATCGGGCACCTGCCCTGGCCCCTCACCTTCTCCTATGGCCGCGCGCTGCAGGCGGCGCCGCAGCAGGCGTGGTCCGGCAAGGCCGAGAACACGGCTGCCGGCCAGCGCGCCTTCAGCCACCGCGCCCGGATGAATTCGCTCGCAAGCCTTGGCCAGTGGCAGGCCGATCTGGAAAAGAAGGCGGCATAGATTTGGCCTCCAAACCGGTTCCGCCGCGCCCGTTGCCGCGTCTTTATCTGGCGACGCCCGCGGTGGACGACCCCGCTGAATTGATCGCAAGCCTGCCCGGATGGCTCGCCGGGGCCGACGTCGCCGCGGTGCTGGTGCGGCTCAAGACCACCGACCAGCGCAGCCTGATTTCGCGGATCAAGGCGCTGGCGCCGGCGATCCAGGACCGAGGTGCAGCACTTTTGCTCGATGGCCATGTCGAACTGGTGGCCCGCGCCGGCGCCGACGGCGCGCATCTGACCGGGATCAGCGCCCTGCAGGATGCATTGCCGACCTTGAAACCCGACTGGATCGCCGGTATCGGCGGCCTGGTGACGCGGCACGATTCGATGGCGGCGGGCGAACTGGGTGCGGATTATGTGCTGTTCGGCGAGCCCGACGCGAACGGGAACCGGCCGTCGGTCGAGGCGATCGCCGAGCGCCTGCAATGGTGGTCGGAGCTGTTCGAGCCGCCCTGTGTCGGCTTTGCGGCGTCGCCTGCGGAAATCAGCACATTCACCGCGGCCGGCGCCGACTTCGTGCTGCTCGGCGATTTCATCTGGAATGATTCGCGCGGGCCTGCGGCGGCGCTGATGGACGCGGAGCAGACAATCAGGCAAGCCTACGCCGCGGTGCCCGGAAAAGCCAAAGCTGAACAGGGATAGCGCCGGAACATGAAGCTCCTGCGTCCTATATCGTTGCTGGTGAGCTGCCTGATGCTGACGTCGGGCGCGGCGGCGCAAATCTCGCTGACGCCGCCCGGGGCCCAGCCGCGGCCAGCCGATAACCCCGCGGCAAAGCCGAAGCCGAAACCGCATGTGGTCGCCAAGAAGCCGCCAGCAGCAGCGCCGAAAGCCGCGGCAGCGCCGGCGACCGCAACGGTCACACCCGCGCCGGCTCCCGACGATGCCAGTGCCGACCTGGTGTACGGCGCCTATCAGCGCGGCATGTACAAGACCGCGTTCGACCTCGCCAGCAAGCGGGCGCAGGACTCTAACGATCCCAAGGCGATGACCATGCTCGGCGAACTCTACGCCAACGCGCTGGGCGTCAAGCGCGACTATGCCAAGGCGGCCGACTGGTACAAGCGCGCCGCCGATGGCGGCGACCGCGAGGGGATGTTCGCGCTGGCGATGCTTCGGATCAGCGGGCACGGCGGGCCCGGCAGCCGCGAGGATGCCGTGAAGCTGCTGGCGTCCTCGGCCAAGCTCGGCAACCCGAAGGCGGCCTACAATCTCGCGCTGCTCTATCTCGACGGGCAGACGCTGCCGCAGGACGTCAAGCGCGCGGCGGAACTGTTTCGCGTCGCCGCCGACGCCGGCAATCCGGAAGCGCAATATGCGCTCGCAACCTTCTACAAGGAGGGCACCGGGGTCGAGAAGGACGTCGAAAAATCGGTGCGGCTGCTGCAGGCAGCAGCATTGGCCGACAATGTCGACGCCGAGGTCGAATACGCCATCGCGCTCTACAACGGCACCGGCACGCCGAAGAACCAGGCCGCCGCGGTGGCGCTGCTGAGCAAGGCTGCGCGGCAAAACAGCCCGATCGCCCAAAACCGCCTGGCGCGGGTGCTGGTGAGCGGCGCCGGCGCGCCGATCGACAAGATCGAGGGCCTGAAATGGCACATTGTTGCCAAAACCGCCGGGAAAGGCGACCCCGAGCTCGACGAGGCGCTGGCGGATCTCAAGCCTGAGGACCGCGCCAAGGCCGAAGCCGCGGCGCGCCGATGGCTCAACCTCAAATGATCCGCCTTGACGGCACCTGAACCGCAGGGCACCCAGTCCACAGCTCGGCATCGGGCGCGCGTCTCACCTCCATCCATTGCAAGCCGGGATCATGCTGCATTCAGCCCTCATCAACGTCATGGTCAAGGCCGCGCGCCGCGCCGGCCGCAGCCTCAAGCGCGATCTCGGCGAGGTCGAGAATCTCCAGGTCTCGCTGAAGGGGCCGGCCAATTTCGTCACCATGGCCGACCGCCGCGCCGAGGAAATGCTGCATTCCGACCTCACCAAGGCGCGGCCGGGCTACGGCTTCATCGGCGAGGAAGGCGGCATCCGCGAAGGCGACGACAAGAGCCACACCTGGATCGTCGATCCGCTCGACGGCACCACCAACTTCCTGCACGGCATTCCGCAATTCGCGATTTCGATCGGCCTGCAGCGCGAGGGCACCATGATCGCGGGCCTGATCTTCAATCCCGCCAATGACGACCTCTACATCGCCGAGCGCGGCAAGGGCGCCTTCCTCAACGACCAGCGGCTGCGCGTCGCCGGCCGGCGCAATCTCGGTGAATGCGTGATCGCCTGCGGCCTGCCGCATATCGGACGCGGCGACCATGATTTGTCGCGGCTCGAGATGACCGAGATCCAGAACAGGGTGGCCGGCCTGCGCCGCTTCGGCGCCGCCGCACTCGACATGGCCTTCGTCGCCTCCGGCCGCCTCGACGGCTACTGGGAGCGCAACCTGTCCCCATGGGACATGGCGGCCGGCCAGATCATCGTGCGCGAAGCCGGCGGCATCGTTAGCGGCATCGAAGGCGACGACGACCCGCTTAAAACAGGCAACCTGATCTGCGGCAATGAATTCGTTCACGCCGAACTGGTGAAGATACTGAAGCCGCTGGGGAAGTAGATCCGGCGACGTGTCCCGGACGCGGTGCAGCGCACCTTAGCGCTGCTCCGCAGAGCCGGGACCCACCGTTCGTGCATCAATGGACCCCGGATTAGCAGCGCACCACGCCGCCGAAGAGGCGGCGCGCTGCGCAGCATCCGGGGAACGTGGACGAATCCTACCCCGCCCGCATCCTGTAATGGCTGACGCCCCATTCGCTGCCGTCGGCGTAGCCGAACAGGCCCGATGTGGCGAGGAAGAACCAGCGCCAGCGCCGCATCCACAAGCTCGTGTCGTGGCCATAGACATCGCGAAAGATGCGCTCGATCTGGTCGCGGTTGGAATCGAAATTGGCGAGCCAGTCCTGCGCGGTGCGCTGATAATGGGTGCCGCTCCAGCGCCACTCCTTCTCGACCTCGAACAAATCAGCGTATTGCCGGATCAGATGATGGCTAGGCATCACCCCGCCGGTGAAGAAATGCTGCGCGATCCAGTCTTCGCCATCGCTGCGATCGAACAAATAGGCGCCGGAACGGTGGGTGAAGATATGCATGAAGAAGCGGCCGTCCGGCGCGAGCCATGATTTCACCCGCGTCAGCAGCTCGCGCCAGTTCATCATGTGCTCGAACATTTCCACCGAGACGATGCGGTCGAACCGCAGCCCGGGGTCGAACACGTTCATGTCCGAGGTGATCACGCGCAAATTGTTCAGGCCCCGCGCCGCCGCCTGCGTCTCGATATATTCGCGCTGCGAGCGCGAGTTCGACACCGCCGTGATATCGGAATGGGGGAACTGCCGCGCCATCGACAGCGACAGCGAGCCCCAGCCGCAGCCCAGTTCGAGGATCGATTGGCCGTCGGCGAGATCGGCGTGTTCGACGGTCTGGCGCAACGCCTCTTCCTCGGCCTCGCGCAGCGTGGATTGCGGCTCCTTGTAGAAGCAGGACGAGTATTTGCGGTTGGGGCCGAGCACGGCCGCGAAGAACGCCGCCGGCACTTCGTAGTGCTGGGCGTTGGCCGCATCGGTGTGCTCGGCGATGGCGCGCGCCGCCATTTCATCGGCAAACACGGCATCGCGTTCGGCATTGCCGCTGGCCAGCCGGGTCGCGGTGCGCGAGCACAGCCGCTGGATCGCGGCGCGGATGATGAGGTCCGGCAGCGGCACCCGCTCGGCAGTGCCGATGATCGAGGATGTAAAGCTCATGGAAGCGCCTCCTGTCGCGGTGGCATCGGAAAGAACGGGCTGGTGCGCGACTGATAGACGCGATAGCGCTCGCCGCGCGAGCGCAGCATCTGGGCCTCCAGCGGCGGGATGCCGGTGACATGCACCAGGATCCAGTACATGAACAGCGGCGCCAGCAGCGTCGCCCAGCCCCATGGGTAGTTGAATGAGAGCGCGATGACGGGATAGGCGAGCCAGCCCAGCCATTGGAAGAAATAGTTCGGATGGCGTGACCAGCGCCACAGTCCGGCGTCGCAGACCCGGCCCTTGTTGGCGGAATCGTTGCGGAACGCTTTCAACTGGGCGTCGGCCAGCGCTTCGCCACAGATGCCGGCGAACAGGATCAGCACGCCCAGATAGTCCTGCAGCCGCAAGCCGGCTTGCGGAAACCGCGCGGCGACGAAGATCGCAAATACCAGCGGGATCGATCCGAACCCCTGGTTCTGCAGAAAGATGAACATCCGGCGCGGCGAATCGACGCCCCATTCGCGGGCAAAGGCGGCATAGCGGGGATCGTCGGTGATCCCGGCGGTGCGCATGGCGATGTGGCCGCCGAGCCGGACGGCCCAGATCGCCACCAGCGCCGCCACCAGCCATTGCCGCGTATTCGGGCCGGCGCCGTCGATCGGCCATAGTGCGCTGCCGGCCCCGACCAGGCCGACCGAAAATGTCCAGATGGTATCGACCCAGCCGGAATTGCCGGTGCGCTGCTGCACCGCCCAGGCCAGCGCCATCAGGATCGACAGCGACAGCGCGATCCCCGCCAACGCCTCGAGATACAAAACGACCATGCGAAACCCCGCCAAGCGCTTCCGATGCCAAAGATTTATGAAATACGCCTGGAGTCTAAGCCCGGTTTCACGCCGAAGTTCCATGTTTTCCGCGCCCGGCACTCGCAACTGGCCTTTTTTCCCGCCCCTGCTGTGCCATATTGATGCCCGAAAGCGCTCCCTCGCAACGGATGAAATCGGCAATGCCCTCGAGCCCCTCTGCCCGCTCCGCGATGGAGATCGAACTGAACAAGCTGTCCTCGCCCAGAATCTTTTTGGTCCGGATGCTGGTGTTCCTGGTGCTGTGCGCGCTGGTGATGGTCGTGCTCTACAAACAGATCATCACCGCGTTTTTCGCCAATCCCGGCCTCAACAGCCTGATCGGCCTGGTGCTGGCGATCGGCATCATCCTGTCGTTCCGCCAGGTGGTCCGGCTCTATCCGGAAGTCGCCTGGGTCAACAACTTCCGCATAGCCGATCCCGGCCTCGCGGTCGACCGCCATCCGACGCTGCTGGCGCCGATGGCGGCGATCCTCGGCGGCGAGCGCACCGGACGGATGACGATCTCGCAGCAGACCATGCGGCATCTCCTGGACTCGATCGCCACCAGGCTCGATGAGGCCCGCGACATTTCCCGCTACATGACGGGATTGTTGGTGTTCCTCGGCCTGCTCGGCACCTTCTGGGGCCTGATCGAAACCGTGGGCTCGGTCGGCAAGGTCATCGACGGCCTGAAGGTCGGCGGCGACGCCGGTGCCTTGTTCGACACGCTGAAAGAGGGTCTCGCCGCGCCGCTCGGCGGCATGGGCATTTCGTTTTCGTCCTCGCTGTTCGGGCTGGCCGGTTCGCTGATCCTCGGCTTTCTCGACCTGCAATCGAGCCAGGCGCAGAACCGGTTCTATACCGACCTCGAAGACTGGCTCGCCTCCACGGTGCGCGAATATTCCGGCGAGAGCGCCGCCGGCGCCAGCGGCGATTTGCAGCACGCGCTGGAGCGGCTGCGCGCCACCATGGAGGACGGCGGCAGCAGCCGCGGCACCACGGCGGCGATGGCCAATCTCGCCGAAGCGATCCAGGGCCTGGTCGCGCATATGCGCACCGAGCAGCAGATGATCCGCGAATGGGCCGACGGTCAGGGCGAGCAGAATCGCGAGATCAAGAAACTGCTGGAGCGCATCGCGCGCCAGCCGGAGAAGAATTAGCGATCGTTCCCCGGACGCAGCGCAGCATGAAATGATGCGCTGCGTCCGGGGAACGAGAACAGCGGAGAATCCCGAATGGCCCTTGCCCGTGCACGCCGCAACGAGACCGGATTCAATTACTGGCCGGGCTTCGTCGACGCGCTGTCGACCCTGGTGCTCTCGATCGTGTTCCTGCTCTCGGTATTCCTGGTGGTGCAGTTCTTCCTGTCGCAGGAGGTCACCGGCAAGGACAAGGCGCTGGAGCAGCTCAACGCCAGGATCGCGCAGCTCAACGACCTGTTGTCGCTGGAAAAACTCGGCCAGCTCAATCTCAACGACCAGGTCTCGCAACTGAAGGCTGGCCTTGCCTCGGCGGAGGCCGATCGCGATCGCGTCAAGGGCCTCTATGAAGGCCTCGCCGGCGCCGGCAATGACGCCGCCGGCCGCGCCAGCGAACTCAACAAGGCGCTGGATTCCGAGAAAGCGGTATCGGCGCGCGCGCTGGCGCAGATCGAGGTGCTGAGCCAGCAGATCAGCGCGTTGCGCCGCCAGCTCGCCGCGCTCGAGGAAGCCCTCGATGCCTCCGAGAAACGCGACAAGGAATCGCAAGGCAGGATCGCCGATCTCGGCCAGCGCCTCAATGTCGCGCTGGCGCAGCGCGTGCAGGAATTGTCGCGCTATCGTTCGGAATTCTTCGGACGCCTGCGCGCCATTCTCGGCAACCGGCCGGACATCAGGGTCGTCGGCGACCGTTTCGTGTTTCAGTCCGAGGTGTTTTTCGACACCGGCCAGGCCGTGCTGTTGCCGGAGGGCCGCGCCGAGCTCGACAAGCTCGCGACCGCGCTGATCGAACTCGACAAGCAGATCCCGAGCGAGATCGCCTGGGTGCTGCGGGTCGACGGCCATACCGACGTGCGGCCGATCCTCAACAGCCCGGTGTTCAAGTCGAACTGGGAATTGTCGTCGGCGCGCGCGATTTCGGTGGTGCAGTATTTGATCTCGCTGGGGGTGCCGGCGCAGCGGCTGGTCGCGGCCGGTTTCGCCGAATTCCAGCCGCTCGACACCGCCGCCACCGAAGAGGCCTACAAGCGCAACCGCCGCATCGAGCTGAAGCTGACGGAACGGTAGTGGTCGCTGGATTTCAGCTTCGTGCCTATCGCGCCGAGGACGAGGACGCCGCGATCGCGTTGTGGCAACAAACCTGGCAGCGGGCCTATCCGTCGATCGACTTTGCGGCCCGCGTGCCATGGTGGCGCGCGCGCTGGCGCGGCGAACTGGTGCCGAATGCGGCGATCGTTGTCGCCGAACAGGAGGGCGCGCTGACAGGCTTCGTCACCATCGATGCGACGGGCTATCTCGATCAGCTGGTCGTCGCCCCCGACCATTGGGGCTCGGAACTCGCCAATGCGCTGGTCGATGAAGCCAAACGCCGCTCGCCCGATCGCATTACGCTGTTGGTCAACCAGGACAACGTCAGAGCCATCCGCTTCTACGAGCGCAACGGTTTTGTGCATGCGGGCGAGGACGTCAATCCGACCTCGGGCCGGCCGGTGCTGCGGATGGAGTGGAAGGGTTGACTCCGTGTCCCGGACGCGGTGCGGCATTCTTCATGCCGCTCCGCAGAGCCGGAACCCATACTCGCTCACTTGATGCGGTCATGGGCCCCGGCACTGCAGCGCACCACGCCGCGAAGTGCGGCCTGCTGCGCTGCGTCCGGGGCACAGGTCACACCCCCTCGAACTGCAACCTTGCCAGCCTCGCATACAGACCACCCGCGGCGGCCAGCGAGGCGTGGGTGCCCTGCTCGACGATGCGGCCCTGGTCCAGCACCATGATGCGGTCGCAGGAAAGCACCGTTGCCAGGCGATGGGCGATCACCAGCGTGGTGCGGTGACGCATCAATTCCTCCAGCGCGGTCTGCACCAGGGTCTCGGATTCCGCATCGAGCGAGGAGGTGGCTTCGTCGAGCAGCAATAGCGGCGCGTCGCGCAGGATGGCGCGCGCAATCGCGATGCGCTGGCGCTGGCCGCCGGACAGCGTCACGCCGCGCTCGCCGAGCTGCGCCGCGAAGCCATCGGGCAGGCGGCGGATGAATTCGCTGGCATGGGCAAGGTCGGCGGCGCGTTCGACTTCGGCGTCGGTGGCGCCAGGGCGTCCGAAGCGGATGTTGTCGCGCGCGGTCGCGGCGAACACCACGGAATCCTGCGGCACCAGCGCGATGCGCGAGCGGACCTCGCGCGGATCGGCCGCGCTGACCGGCACGCCGTCGAACGAAATCACGCCGGAAGCCGGGTCATAGAACCGCAGCAGCAGGTGAAACAGCGTGCTCTTGCCGGCGCCCGACGGACCGACGATCGCGACCTTCTCGCCGGCGCGCACGGTCAGCGAAACGCCATCGACGGCTAGGGTGTCCGGCCGCGTCGGATAGGCGAAGCTGACGTTTTCGAAAGCGACGTCGCCACGCGCCGGCACCGGCATGGCACGCGGCGACGCCGGCACCGTGACCTGCGACTTGACGCGAAGAATTTCGAACAGCCGCTCCGATGCGCCGGAAGCCGCCGAGACCTCGCCCCAGACCTCGCTGAGCTGGCCAAGCGCTGCGGCCGCAAATGCCGTATACAGCACGAACTGGCCGAGCCGGCCCGGCGTGATAGCGCCGGTCAACACGTCGTGCGATCCGATCCAGAGGATCGCCACCACGCTGCTGAAGACAA
>Ga0302320_10012717_pt1 | contig 17634 bp, 12 predicted proteins | sample Bog_T0_3_FD_202130 | JGI IMG/M metagenome (GOLD analysis project Ga0302320, IMG submission 202130) | Peat permafrost microbial communities from Stordalen Mire near Abisko, Sweden - Bog_T0_3 | ecosystem: Environmental > Terrestrial > Soil > Wetlands > Peat | place: Sweden: Abisko, Stordalen Mire...
AGACGACGTAAAGAGTCTCTAATTTCCTCAAAACTCCCGTAAATGTGAGCCTCCTCACGTCGGCTCCTACATTAATAATTGTCTCGCGGTAACAGGTCATTGCATCCTCCGCAACGCGTCAGCCACACGCAAATTCATCGCTTGCAGCGCGGGAACAATTCCCGTCGCCAGACCGAGCGCGACACAAATTCCCACGCCGACCAGCAAGTCTTCGGTCGGAAAATAGAAGAACGGCAGCAGTCCATTGGTCGGATCGCCGCGCGAAATAAGCATCCAGGCCAATCCGAGTCCAAGACCGCCGCCGAGGAGCGAGAGAAGACAGGACTCCGCCAGCACCTGCGCGAGCACCTGTTCGTTGGTGAAGCCAATGGCCTTGAGTGCGCCCAATTCCCCGGTGCGCTCGTGGACGGATTGGGCCATGGTATTTCCGGCCACCAGCAGGATGGTGAAGAACACCGCACCCATGATTCCTTCGGCGATCAGACCGATGTTGCCAATTTGCTTGGCAAAACCCTGCACGAACGCCCCTTCCGGTTCGGTCTTGGTTTCGGCGGGAGAATTGGCGAATTCATCGTCAATCCGTTTGGCAATCTCGGCCGCCCGATCCGGGTCCTTAATGCGAATGACATACCAGCCGACGTGGCCCTTGTCGTATTGACGGCCTTCGTCAAAGTAATCGTACCGAAACCAAAGCGGGGTCGTGTCGGTCTTGTTGTCCGCGCCGTCAAAAATACCAACGAGATCGAAAGTCCACAATTGATTGCCGTCGCTCTGGGTCCAGATGGCGGTGGTAATGGGGATCTTGTCGCCGACCTTCCAATGAAAGCGCTCCGCTGTTTTCCGTCCGACAATGGCGGCCGTGCGGCTGGCCAGCCAGGCCTTTTTCTGTTCCGGCGGCAGCACCACCTTGGGATACATGTCCAAAATCTCCTCCGGCACCACTGCTTCCTGCGCGAAGAAATTCTTCGGGTCCTGGTAAATGCCGCCGAACCACGTCAAATGGGCGGAAGCGGCCACGCCGGGCATCTTGTCAATGGCCTGCTGGTATTTGCCCGGCAGCGAGAGAATCAGCGAAACCTTGTTCCGCACAATCAGCCGGTCCTTCCCGGCCATGGAAACGCCGCCCACCAGCGCCTGCTTGATCGCGGAAAGAAAACCAAAAAGCATGAACGCGACGAGGATGGACAGCATCGTCAAAAGCGTGCGCAGCTTCTTGCGCTTCAAATTGCTCCAGATGAGGGGGAGGAACTTCATTTGGCCGGCTCGTTCGACAACTGCCCCTTGTCCAGATGAACCGTGCGCGCCGCCCGGGCGGAGGCGTGCGGATCGTGCGTGACCATGATGATGGTCTTGCCGTGCTCGCGATTCAGCCCTTGCAGCAAATCCAGAATTTCATCGCCCGCCTTGCGGTCGAGGTCGCCGGTCGGTTCGTCGCACAGCAGCAACGTAGGGTCGGTGACAATGGCCCGCGCGATGCCAACGCGCTGCTGTTCGCCGCCGGAGAGCGTCCGCGGATAATGCTTGGCCCGGTGCGACAGCCCCACCACCGCCAGCGCGGTCTCGACGTGCTGGTTGCGTTGCGCGCGGGAAAGATGAGTCAATAACAAAGGCAATTCCACGTTCCGCTCCGCCGTCAGCACCGGCATGAGGTTGTAGAGTTGAAAAACAAAACCGACGTGGCGCGCCCGCCATTGCGAGAGCGCCCGTCCAGACAACCGGCCGATGTCCTCCCCTCCCACGCGGACGGAGCCTTTCGTCGGCTGATCCAGTCCGCCGATCAAATTCAGCAGCGTGCTTTTGCCCGAACCCGACGGCCCCATCAAGGCGAGGAATTCGCCGGTGGGAACCTCCAGGCTCAGGTTCGCCAGCACGTGAATATCCTCGCTGCCGCGATGGAAAACTTTTTCCACCCGATCCACCTGAACGAGGGGGCCGTTGCTTGAAGTTTTGTCGCTCATGATTTTTTTTCCTTTACCGCGTCCCCATCTTTCAATTCGGGCGGGACTTCCGCAATCACTTTTTCGCCCGCCACCACGCCGCCGGTCAACACCGCGTCATCGCCCTGCGTCTCGCTCACCTTGACACTGCGCCGCTCCGCCTTGCCATTTTCCACCGTAAAAACGATGTCCTCGCCGTCGCGATTTTGCAGGCAACCTTTGGGAACCAGCACCTTATGAGCCGTGGCGACGGCGGTGGGAGCGGTCGCCGTCTCGTGGAATCCAACCTTGACCGCCATGTCCGGCAAAATTCTGGGATCAAGTCTCTCGAAGCCGACGCGCACCTTGACCGTTGCCTTCTGCCGGTCCGCCGTTGGAATGATGGCAATGACCTTGCACGGAATCTTCCAATCGGGATAAGCGTCCAGCGCCGCTTCGGCGGCCTGGGCCGGTTCGACGCGGTTGATGTAGCTCTCGTTGACATCCAGTTCGATTTCCAACGATTTCATATCGACGATGGTGCAGATTCCGGTGCGGGTGAAGCCGCCCCCGGCCGAGTTTGGCGAAATCATTTCTCCAGGCTGGGCGTTCTTTGTCGTGACCACACCGTCAAACGGCGCGCGGATGACCATGTCCTCAATTTGCTGCTTCCACAGCGCGACCTGCTTCTCGCCCGCCGCAATGTCCGCCTCCTGCCGGCGGACGCGCGCCCGCAACGTCATGGCGTCGGATTCGGAAGTTTCGAGATCGGCTTGCGACGCCACTTTCTGCCTGGCCAGTTCGGTGGTGCGCTGGAAGGAGAGGTCGGCCTGTTTAAGCTGGGCGCGGGTCTCCTCCAAGGTCAGGCGGGTGGAATCCAACTGCGCCTGGGCCACGTCCAGGCCGGTCTTGATATTCGAATCATCCAGCCGGGCGAGAATCTGCCCTTCCTTCACCTTCATCCCCTCCTCAATGTCCACCTCGGTAACTTTGCCGGTGACCTTGGCCGAGACCGTGGCCTCGCGCCGGGCCGTCACGTAACCGGAAGCGTTCAGCACCGTGCGTTCGACGCCCGCGCTCGCGTCCGCAATGGCCCGCACGGCAACTGTCTTCACTTCAATGCCGGCCGTGTGCCCCTTCCACCAGGCCGCCGTTCCGGCGAGAGCTACGCCCACCACGACCAGCAGGAACAGCCACGAGGTGAGCCTTCCGGCCGATTCCGGCGGACGCTCGATGCGCAGGTCATCCAAAGTTGGTTTGGGCGAAGTCATAAGACTGGCGTCCATAGCAGACCGGATTTTGCGGCGGGGGTCAAGCAGCGTGGTGGCAGCGTAGTGTCCCAAGGAGGGCACAATCACTTGCGCTCCGCGGTGCCCACCTCCCTCCGCCGACCTTGACGAAACCTCCGCGACTCCTAACATGCCGCCCATGACCGCGAGGCCGATGCGTGTGTTTCAATGCGTGATTGTGCTGCTGGGGGCGTTCGCTTTTGCGACCGTGCTCGCGTTCCACAATATCACGGACGGAGATCTTTGGGCCAAGCTCGCCTTGGGTGCTTCCATCTTAAGGCATGGACATTTGCTGCGTCATGATGTTTTTGCCTTCACCCCGGTGCTGCAGCGTTACATTGACCATGAATGGGGCGCCGGGCTGGTTTTTTTTGCGGCGATTGATTGGTTTGGGCCGGCTGGACTGATGCTGGTCAAGATGGGGCTGGCGTTCGGGGCACTGGCGTTTTCCCTGGGGGCGGCCCGGCGGCAAGGTTGCGGTTGGGCGAATTTCGATATCACCACCATCGAAGGAACGAACCCCTCCCTCCGTCATCTCTCCCCGCAGGCGGGGAGAGAGGGATTACAAAGACCCGTTGCCCGTTGCGGTTGGAACACGCTGTTCTTGCTGGCGATTCCCGCGGCCGCCTGCCTGCTCCCCGGTTACATTCCGACGGTGCGGTCCCATGCTTTCACGTTTTGTCTGTTCGCGGCGACGTTGCTGTGTCTGGAAGAAATGCGAGCCGGGCGCCGCTGGGCTGCCATCCTTTTGGTGCTGGTCATTGCGGCCTGGACCAATCTGCACGGCGGGTTTGTGGTGGGGCTGGCGGTGGTGTTTTTCTATGCGGCGGTGGCGGTTTATGAAAAGCAGCATGGCCGCCTGGTCGCGGGAACCGCCCTGGTCTGCGCGGCGGTGACGTTTCTCAATCCTTACGGAGTTGAGTTCTGGAAGTATCTCATCCCGGCGGTCCTGCATCCACGGGCGCGCATTGCCGAGTGGCGTCCGCTGCCGCTCTTCGCCGCGGATCAATTTTGGGGATTCCGGATTTTCTTCGCGCTGACGGCGGCCACACTTGTCCTGGGGCGCGATCAGATCACGCGCAAAAGACTGCCCGGTCTTGCCGTGATTTTGTTGACAGGATGCCTGGGCTGGCGCAGCCGGCGGCACGGTCCGTTTTTCGCGGTGGCGGCCCTGGCGTTTGCCGGACCGTTTTTTGCCGCAGCCTGGAGCAAGTTGACCTCGCGAATGGCCGAGCCGCTTCGCGCGCGCGGCACTGCAGCCGGTCAGAATCGCACAATTTCGCGAAGATTTTTCAGGAGCGCGGCTTCGCCGCGCTTTGATCCACAACTCGCTGTCGTCGCCATTTATGCGGCGCTGGCCCTTTACGCGGCGGCGGCGCTCCTGCCGCGCGCCTCGCTGCAACCGCTGGCGCCGGTCGGGGAAGATCCGGTGCGGGAAGCCGACATTTTGGCGGCGGCGGGCGTGCGGGGAAATCTGGCCACGCCGTTTGGGTGGGGCAGTTATCTGGCCTGGCGGCTCTTTCCCAACATCAAAATCTCCATGGATGGCCGCTACGAAACGACCTATCCGGAATCCACCTTCGCCTTGAACAATGCCTTTTATGACAAGGACGGCGACTGGCAGAAATTGATCCGGGATTACCAGGTGGACTTCGTCATCCTGGATTTGCAAACCGAGCGCCTGCGCCCGGAAGATTTGACGGCGCACGGCTACGAATTGGTCTGGTTGCAGGACGGGCTGTCGGCGTTGCTGGCCTTGCCCGAACACGCTGCGGCGCTGCACAACATGGCCAGCCACCTGCCGCCCACCACGATTGATCCCCTGGATGTCAATCATGTGAATTTGGGGATTCTGCAGCCGTCCGGTCCATGGTAACAGGCAGCGCGCTTTCAAGGGTCGGTGTGCCTTTGAGTATTTCGATTTGAGACAAATTCCTTTGACAATTGGGATGGCCTCTGGCTTCCTTTGCCCCCTGTTTCAATTTGCAACCCATGTTGGAATGAAAAAAATGAACCATCGAATTGTGAAAATGAAGAGAGCAGCGATTTTGGCGGCGGCCTTGTTCGTGGCGGCGGGGGCGATGCCCGGGCGCGCGCAAACTGCCGCCACCTCCACCAACACCCATTGGCAAAGCAGTGTCAACGTCGGCGGGTCTCTCACCCGTGGAAACTCCGACACCACCCTGTTTTCCGCCGGCATCACGACGGAGAAGAAATGGAGGGCTGACTCGCTGGCCATGGGCGCGGATGGTCTCTACGGCGAGTCGAAGCTCTCCGGCCAGTCCAAATCGACGGAAACAGCCGACCAGTTGCACGGGTTCGCCCAGTACAACCGCACTATCAGCACCAACTTCTACGGCTATGGCCGGGCGGAAGGGTTGCACGACGGGATTGCCGACGTGCAATATCGTCTGACCCTCGCACCGGGAGCCGGCTATTACATAATCAAGAACCCAAGAATTGACCTCAGCGTGGAAGCCGCGCCGAGCTACATCACGGAAAAGCTGGACGGGCATTACGAGAGCTATGCCGCCTTGCGCCTCGCCCAAAAATTCCACTGGGCCATCAGCCCGAAATCCAAGTATTGGGAAACCATCGAATACCTTCCCCAAGTGGACCAGTTTGGCAATTACATCGTCAACTTCGAGACTGGTGTCGAGGCCGCGCTCAATAACAACAACAAGCTGACGTTGCGCACGGTTCTGCAAGATACCTACAACAACGCGCCCGCCCTGAATCACTTGAAAAACGACCTCAAACTCATTGTCGGCATCGCTTACAAGTTTTGAGTCGCTGGCCGTCCGGAAATCCAATCCGCCGGAGTGGGGATTCGGATACCGTAGGGACAGGCGACGCAAGCCCGGCGTTTAAACACCCAAGGCGAGCGGGCATAGGGAGAATCCAGTCCCGAAGGGATGTCAGCCTTGCCTTCGGGGTATTGAATTCCCGAACGGCATTACGGTTAGCTTGGATATTGGGACGGCAGTGAATCCCCCCTTTGCCCAAAATTGGGGCGGCGACGCAGCACCGCCCTACCAAGCAACCGGGATGGCCCAGTCGGTTTAGTGGCCGTCGGTAGAGAATGGGCTCCACCACAGCCTGTCCCTGACATTTTGTCCATTTGCGCCGACTAGAACGGACTGCTTGTGGAACGCTTGCACCGTTATAAACTCGACTCCGCCATCCAACCGCGCGATGTTTCCACCGGACTTGTTGTGCAGTGTGCTAACGCCCTCAGTGGCATTGGGATAGTTGGCGCCGTCATTAAACTCAAAAGCGCCACTTGACGTCGGCGCCTGATCGTCGGGCTCCCAAAAAAGATAACACATCGGGGTCCAAACATCCGTGACCTTGCAACTGACGTAGGTGTTGCCGCCATCAAAACCGGCGGCGGAGCCGTCCCACACGTAACTGGAGAGCTTGTTGTTACGGCCACCGTTGGCATACGGGGGCGCATAGTATTTGCTCAGGATGTCTTTGGGGCAGAGGTACACCTTCCCAGCCGCCATGGTGACAAACAACGAACCCGATTTCCAAGCGGCATTTTGATTGGTCCGATAGATCGGCGAATTCACCGGGTCGAGAGGCGTGACGTTGCCATTGTAAAGCCAGCCTTGTCCAGGGGCGGTGCCGCCATCCCAATTGCAAAACGGAATCTGATCCTTGTTGTCGGTGGAATAAATGTGTTGGGCAAGCTCGATCTGTTTCTGGTTGTTGGCACATTGCGCGCGGATGGCCTGGTCTTTGGCATTGGCCAGGGCCGGCAACAGCATCGCCGCCAGTATGGCAATAATGGCGATGACCACCAGCAATTCTATCAAGGTGAATGCAACCTTCCTGTCTCTCTGTTGAGGATGACTTTTCATAAATTTTGTTTCGGCTATTGTTGTTCTAGGTTAACCCCGTTTCCCATTCCCTCATATCGCCAGTTTTAACGATAGAAGTATTAGTAAAGCGAATGATCGCTTTGCCATCTCCTCATTAGAGTGGCCGATTCTCCCGTCACGCTCTGTTTTTCGGTCTGACTTCATAGTCGTGCTCATCCTCTAACGCGTTGCCTCGGCCCGCGTTCCGCCAAAAAACTTTCCATTCCGTTCCACGCCCCAATCATTAGCGACATTCACGAATTGCCACCGAACGGGTGAGAGTGTCGTTCGCGCAACGTTCCGTCGGCGGGACGCCGACGGCTGCGACCGGGACGGTCGCGGCCGGAAAGTCGCTAATGATTGGGGTTCTCTGGTGGGATGGCGGGCTTCCAGTTTTTTCAGGGTCTGCAATAATTATGCTCGAATCGCCGGCGAATTGCAGGCATTCTGCCGCCATGCCACTGTCTCAGCCGCGCTTATGAAGCTTCACGCCCTCGACGTTGCCATCATCATTGCTTATTTTATTACCGCGATCACCGTCGGCTTCTGGGTTTCCCGCCGCGGCGCAAAGGACATGGATTCGTATTTCCTCGGCGGGAAGACCCTGCCCTGGTACCTCCTTGGCATTTCGGATGCTTCCGGGATGTTCGACATCAGCGGCACGATGTGGCTGGTCTATATCCTCTTCGTTTATGGACTGAAGAGTCTTTGGCTCCCCTGGGTTTGGCCCACCTTCAACCAGATCTTCCTGATGATGTTTCTGAGCGGCTGGCTGCGGCGCTCGAACGTCCTCACGGGTGCGGAATGGATTCAAACCCGGTTTGGCCGCGGCGCCGGCGCCAACCTGGCCCATCTCAGCGTCGTCTTTTTCGCCCTGGTCAACGTCATCGGCCTCCTTGCTTACGCCTTCAAGGGGCTAGGCAAGTTTATCGTGCTGCTGCTCCCGTGGCATTTCGACGGGGTGCGGGACTTTGCGGGGGGCTTTCTGCCGGCATCGGCGGTGGGACTTCTGAGCGACGAGAACATATATGCCATCCTCATTATGGGGGTCACGTCGCTTTACGTCATCAAGGGCGGCATGATCAGCGTGGTCACCACCGAGGTCATGCAGTTCACCATCCTCACCGTGTCCGCCCTGGCCATCGGCTGCATCGCCATTTACAAAGTTTCGCCCGACATGATCCAGCACCTGCTGCCGGCGGGCTGGACGTCGCCCTTCTTTGGCTGGCATCTCGGGCTCGACTGGACCGGCATCCTCGATCAGGTGAACAACGCCATCAAGTCCGACGGCAACGACCTTTTTGGCGCGCTCTTTGGCATCATGCTGTTCAAGGGCGTTCTCGCCAGCCTGGCCGGTCCGGCGCCCAACTACGACATGCAACGCATCCTGGCCACGCGCAATCCGCGCGAGGCCTGCCTGATGAACGGATTCGTCAACGTCGTCCTCTACTTCCCGCGTTACTTGATGATCGCGGGCATCACGGTGATGGCCCTCGCGTTCTGCATGCCCGAATTGCGGGCCCAGAGCACGCCGGACTTCGAGAAAATCCTTCCGCTCGTGCTTTTCGGCCAATACCTGCCGGTCGGGGTGGTTGGTTTTCTGCTGGCGGGTTTGATTGCGGCCTTCATGTCCAATTTTGCCGCCACCCTCAACGCCGCGCCCGCTTATGTCGTCAATGATATTTACAAGCGCTACCTCAATCCCGCCTCCAGCGGCAAGGCCGACGTCCGGATGAGCCGCCTGGTCTCGCTGTTGTTCCTGGCCATTGGAATTCTCTTTGGTTTGATCACCACCAGCATCACCGAAGTCATGATGTGGATCGTCGGGGCGCTTTATGGCGGTTACGTCATGGCCAACGTGCTGAAGTGGTATTGGTGGCGATTCAACGGCTACGGGTATTTTTGGGGCATGATCAGCGGGATTCTCGCCGCGATGGTGGCGCCCAGGCTGGCAAAAGCCATTCTCGGCCATCCGGTCAGCAACGACCTTTATCTATTCCCGGCCATCCTCGTCGTTTCCGTGCTCGGCTGCATCCTCGGAGCCCTGCTCACGAAACCGGAGGATGACGAAACGCTTAAACATTTTTACAAAACGGTGAACCCATGGGGCGCCTGGGGACCCATCCGCGCCAAAGTGATGCAAGAAGATCCTTCCTTCCGCCCCAACGTGAGCATGTTCCGGGATTGCGGCAACGTCGCCATTGGCATCGTCTGGCAGGTTTCCTTGACGGCACTTCCCATCTATATTGTCCTGCGCGAGTGGACGTGGGCGGCGGCGTTGCTGGCGACCTTCATTGCCACGTCCGTCGTGCTGAAATTCACCTGGTACGACCAATTGGAAAACCCGGCCCGTGCCCTCCAACCGTAGGAGGGATGGCCGCCAGCGGAGGCACAGCTTTTGCGCCCAGGGTGGTGACTCCCCGAAAAATGGCGGAAGCGGCAAACCGCCTCGGCACATTCCGGGTGGCGAAAGCCTGCTATTGATTGGGCAGCAGGGTGGCGGAGAGGCGGTAGAATGTATTGGTGCCGGTCTGGCGGACGGTGAAGGTGCCGCTGCCGTCGTTGGTGTTTTGCACGGGGGTGTTGGTGAGGGTGATCCAGTTGGGATTGACCAGATTCGTGGAGGATTGCAACTGGTAGAGGCGGCCGCCCTGCCACGGGGCAAAACTGACGGCCACGCTGGTCAAGGAAGCGGGGGTTACCTGAAATTGCAGTTGACTCGACGCCAACGTCGGGTCTGTGCCCAGCACAAAGTCGGCGTAGTTGGAATAGCCGCCGCCGTCTGTGTCGTCCGAGCCGTTAACCGGATGGCCAAAATAGAAATTAGCCCACCAAGCCGGGACGCTGCCGTTGGTCGGGGCGTCCTGGTTGGTCTCGTAAACCCAGCGCGCGCCATTGGCCACGACGGTTGTGCCCTGGCTGCCCGAGTTGTTGTAGATGGTGAGATTGCCAGCGGTGCCGGTGGCAAAATAGAGTCCGGTGATGATTTGATTCCAGCCGCCGCCGTTGGCCGTTTGGTCCACGTCCACCAGCACGGCATTGGTCGCGCCATTGCCGATCATCGGAGTGCTGTTGGCAAAAGACGCCGGCTTGATGGGATACCAGACAGAAATGTCATAAAGTCCGGCCACCGGAATGTTCGGGATGTAGGAGGCAGACGCCGTCGGGTTTCCGGTGACGCCTTCGACGTAGTTGTAGTAGGGCTCATTGTTGTCGGGTCCGGTGAAGATTCCAGGGGTGGAGGCGCCGACAGTCCAACCTGACCCACCATAGCTGGCATCCGCCGTCCCAAAGATCAGGGTCGAGGTCGTGGTAAAGGTCGAGTTGGTGACATACAACAGGGACGAGCCGCCCAGCATGATCGTAACGACGGAGCCGTTGGTGCTGGCGCCCGGTGCCGCCGGAGGTGTGACGGAGCGCGCTTGATATTGATAGGTGGAATCGGGGGCCAATCCTGTCAATAATACGACGTGACGGTTGGTCAGGGCCGGGTTGTAATAGGAGATATTGGTCGGGCTGGTCAAGCCGTAGAGCACCTGGGAGGTGGAGTTGCTGGCGGTATTCCACGTGATGAACGCACTGGTCACTCCTGGAACCACCGTCAGGTTGGAGAAGAGGGTGCTGGAGGAGATGGGCGTGACCACGCTCGCAACGCCCAGCGCCGGACTGCCGTTGGGCAAGCTGCTTTCGACCACGGCAGAATTTGTCCCGGCCCCGCTGGCCAAGGCCTGGGCGATCACCCCCATCGACACCCCCTGGCCGACGGCCAGGCCGCCGATGTTAAACACCACCGAATTCCGATTGACAGAATACGTGACCCCCGGCGGCAGCGACACTCCCGCGAGTGACAAATTGGGCAGCACCGTGTCGGTCACCGCCACGCCGGACGCATCCACCGGACCGATATTATTGACACTCAGCGTGTAAGAAACCATCTGGCCTTGCGGAATATTTGTGGCGGAGGGCGTGATGGTCAACTCCAGGTTTGGATCGGCGACCAACGTTGGCACGACCAGCGTATTGTTCGTGGGGACGGACGAGCTGGATATCACCGCGACGTTGGAGTTATAGCCGACGGAGTTGGCCACGGCAAAATACTCTATAAATGCCGCCTGGAGGTTGGTGAGGGTGCCGATGGAAAAAACCACTTGATTGCCATTAATTGCAGAAGTAAACGGGCCCGAAAACAATCCAATCCCGAAGGTTAAGTTGGGCGGCAGAGTGTTGGTGATGGTCACCGCGTTCGCCTGCAACGGCCCCAAGTTGGTCACGCTAAGGTTGAAAGTCACCTGCTGTCCGACGGCGACGGCGGCCGGGGAGCCGGTGAAGTTGAAGGCGAGGACAGGCGGGGCATTGATGGTGAGCGGGAGGAAGCTGACATTGTTATTCGTGTTCAAGTCGGTGACGCCGTTGCCCGGAGAAATCGAGGCGACGTTCGTGGCCTGACCAATTTCAGCGGCGGTCGCCCGCACCAGCATCGTCGCGATCTTGCCGACGCCAAGCGTTCCCACCGACCAAGTCAGGACGTTGCCTTGCAGCACATAATTGCCGCGGACGCCATTATTGGTTGGGAAGGCCAGGATGACGTTGACACCCGGAGGGAAGGTGTCGGTCAAGACGTCGGCGGTCACCGCCGTCGGTCCGGCGTTGCTGACGGTAATGAAGTAGTTAATGACGGAGCCGACCTGGAGGATGTTCGTCGTATTGGTGACGATCTGGGTAACGGAGACATCGGCCAGGCCTTTCAACACGGTGGGGGCCACCATGATGTCGAAATTCTTGTTGGCGCCATCCGGGTTAAGGCCGCTGCTTCCGGAATTGTCCGCCCACACCGGGTAGAACACGCCCTGACAAAACACCAGCCCGGTGTAGTTGCCAAAGTCCGTCGGGCTGACGGCCAGCGCGGCCTCGTAGCCGTTGGTGGTGTCGCCGGTAATGGGCATATTGGACTGGATGGATGCTCCGCCGTCCAAGCTCAACGTGGCGTAAAGTTCGGCATCGTCGTTCGATCTCGTATCCACGGTTCCATTCAGGTTGGTCGTAATGACGACGTTCGTCATCATGTTGGTCGAGAAGTTGGTGCTGGTGGTGCTGTCGCTGTTGGTCGTGATGTTGGTCGTAATGATGTTCGTCGGTACAAAGTTGGTGATAATGATCTGCCCCAAATCAAGACGGCAATCGTACCAACTCATGGCGAGAATGCCGGTGCTCTGGTCCACGGCCACCCGGGGCAGGAAATGGCTGTTACGGTTGGTGTTATCATTGACCCGCGCCTGCGGGGTCCAGGTCGCCCCGCTATTAGCGGAAGAACTGAGGAAAATATCGGTGTCGTTGCCTCCGGCAGCCCCCTCGCCGGTGGTAATAAGGTAAACATTGCCAAAATGCTGGCTCCCCGGGTCAACGTCCCAAGCCAGGGCGGAAGCGCCGTTTATCCCCTGGCCATTGGACGCAGCCGGTATGAGGGTGTTGCCGCCGACCACGTTCGTCGCCGCCAGCACCGGCTGGCCAAACAAGTTCGGTCCCAGGCCATCCGGGTCCACGCAGACAAAATCGTTGGCCACTCCGGGAGAATCATGGAGGGTCTGATAGACGACCAAGACCTGGCCCTGCGGCCCCACGGCAATGTCGCCGAAGCCGCAGCCGTTCTCCGAACCGGGGACCAGTTCCGGAGGTCCGAAAGCGTCAAAGCCATCGAAATTGGTGACTTCGGCCCCTTGCACAACCAAAGGTGCATTGGGCAGGCTGTAATCCTTATACAAGACCCAGACGCTGCCCAAAGCGGCCCCTTGCCCGACGGCGATTTTGGGTTCGAGGGCAAAATCCCCGGTGGCGAGATTCGTCAAGAAAGTGAAGCTCTGGCCGCCGTTGAAACTGACGGCGACGTCAATCCCGGAGTAGTTGCCATCGGCATAGGCCATAAACAGGTTGGTATAGCCGTCCCATGCCACGACCGGAAAAGTGCCAGGGGGGAGGTTCACCAGGCTTGTGGTCGTCCAGTTGGTGCCGCCATTACGGCTGTAAGCGCCGAAGAGCCCCGAATCGGTGCCCATGTTTGCGGCTATGAACATCTGCGCGTTACTGGACGGATTGCAGGTGATGGAAGGATCCGTTTCATTCCCTCTCAACTTGGAAACGTCAATGTTGCCGATGCCATTGGTAAAGGTGACAGGGTAGGTGCCTTGGTGGATGGGAGGTATGAAGGGGGTGAAAACGAAATTAGTGATAATCACCTGCAAGTTCTCCACGCCACCGCCGGTGAATCCGACGAAGGCAGTGGTTCCACCCGCGGCGGTGGAGAGGTTTTCGGTGAAGCTGGTGCTGAAGGAGTTGGTGGTCACCGTGTCTGTAACCGTGATGTCCAACACGCCGTTGGTGTAGCCAATCTGCACGAAGATGGGGTCCGAACCGTCAAAATTCACCGGAACGGTCGGGGTGTAGCCGATGGAACCGCCATCCGGAACGGTCAGGGGCGCGTAGCCCAATCCCGGGTTGACAGCGCTATTGCTCAACACGTTGAAGGCGATGCCGGTGGCGTTGGTAAGTTTATAAAAACCCAGATAGTTGCCTCCAACCTGTCCCACCGCGTTGGTCCCCTGGTTTTGCAGGCAAAAGGTAAATCCGGCCCCGGCGGAGGCTTGGACGTTTTGCCAGGTGAACGAGGCCGCGAAACTGCCGATATATTGCGGGGTATCGTAAAAAGCGCTGGTGCCGGAGTCGCCGCTGTCCACCAGTTGGAGAAAGTTTGCCTGGATGGTGGGCGTGCTGCCGCTGCCGGAAGCTGTATTGAGCGTCCAATTGGTGCCGTTATTGCCAAACCCGTTGATCTGCGCCTCGGCCGCAAAGCCAAGACCAAGAACCCATACCGCAATTATTCTTAAGACAATTTTTCGGGGACTCATATTCTCTCCTAACAAAATGGCCATGGGTTTCAACTTAATGGACTTTTAAGCGGCGGCCCCTGACAAAAGGGGCAAATTCTCGCATGGCATGGCGGGAGTATTTAACAAGCCTGATCTTTTTACAACACCAAATTGAGCAGAATTATTGCCGTCCGCAGTCTGCCTGCCCGCGTGGCAGCCGGTTTATGGATTGCAGATTGCGGATTGCGGACCGCGAATTAAAAACCGGACGTGCCAAGGAGGGAATCCTCGTCGATTATATCGGTTGAACGCTAGGATGGGATTTGCGCTTCACAGGAACGGAGGCGTTGGGACAGGAAGATTTGCTCGGACTTGATCTGGGCCAGTTCCAGGGATTTTCGAAAGTGGGCGGCGGCGGCGGCGGCATGGTCGAGACGGGACTCGAAGTCGCCGAGCACCGCGTAAAGGAGATGGTAGGACTCCAACGAGGGAAGGTTTTGGATCGCTGCCACGGCTTCGATTCCGGCCTGCGGACCGCGGATCTCCGCCAGGGCGACCGCCCGATTTAGCGCCACGACTGGCGAGTCGTCGAATTCGATCAGGCGGTCATAAAGTTCCAGGATCTGGCTCCAGTCGGTGGAAGCGTAGTCCGGCGCGGCGCAATGGCAGGCGGCGATGCCGGCCTGGAGATGGTATTCGCTGATTTCGTCGCCGGCGGCGGAGTGGGCGAGGTGGAACAGGCCGCGCGCGATGGTGGCCTGGTTCCATTGGGCGCGGTCCTGGTCGCGCAAGCGGAGGAGGTTGCCCGAAGTGTCCACGCGGGCGGCCAGCCGGGCGGAGTTCAAAAGCATGAGGGCGAGCAAGGCGTGGGTCTTCGCCCCGTTGCCGCAATGGTGCCGGGCGAGCAGTTCCGTCAGACGAATGGCTTCATCGCAAAGGTCGCCACGGATGAGCTTTTCACCCGTGGACGCCTTGTAGCCTTCGTTGAACAACAGATAAAGCGATTGCAAGACGCCGTCCAAGCGGTCGGCCAATTCTTCACCGGCGGGGATTTCGAAGGGAATTCGCGCCGACCGGATTTTTTGTTTGGCCCGGGTCAGGCGTTTGGCCACGGCGGCCTCGCTGGTCAGAAAGGCGCGGGCGATTTCCGTCACGCTAAAGCCGCCCAGCGTTTTCAAGGCCAGAGCCACACGGGCGTCCCCCGGCACCTGCGGATGGCAGCAGACGAACATCAGGCGCAAGCGGTCGTCGGCAATTTCCTGGTCCGAAAATGTTTCGGTGCCGGAACGGGAACTTTGCACTTCTGTCAATAATGAAATACTGGCTTCCTTGTCGCGGAAGTTCTTTTCCCGCCGCAACACATCCAGCGCCAGATTGCGGGAGACCCGCATCAGCCAGGCCGCGGGATTTTCGGGGACGCCGTAAAACGGCCAGGTCTGGAGGGCCCGGGCCAGCGATTCCTGGACGACATCCTCCGCCAGGTTGAGATGTTCCAGCCCGAAGATGCGGGTCAGGATCGCGACCATCTTGCCGGCTTCGTGCCGGAATAGGTGCTCCACCACTTCTGAGATTCTTTCGGCTTCGGGCGAACTGGAAGTGCTGGAAGTGGTCATGGGAAAGCAAGGCGTCTCGGAGTTTCCAGATTCGTTTTCGAAGCGTTTGCAGTTTGGCTGAATCGGGAAGCTCTCAACGACACGCGCATAAGTTAAAGTGGGGCTCGCAGGAGCTCGCCCCTCCCGTGGGGAGGGGATTAGCGGGCGGAGGCCACTTCTTGCCGCTTTTCGACGATTGATTTCATGGCGGCCAGACCCTGGTCAAACTGCTTTGCGCACATGCCGTCGCAATTAATGATGACGTTGAACAGTTTTCCCATGAAATTGTAGGTGCCGGTCATGGACCACGTGACCGTCGTCTTGTCGCCCACCGGTTGGAAGGTAAATCTGGCGATGTTGGTGGCTTTCATCGGTTTCTCAAATTCGAGGCGAATCTGCAGCGACTCGCCGGGGCGGCTGTCGGTAATGGTCATGCGGCCCTGGCCGATTTTTTTGCCGCCCGCCCAGCCAAAGGCAGCGCCGACGCCCGCGACGGGGCCGTCATAAGTGGTCCTGGCGTTGGGGTCCATTTTGGCCCAGGGCGACCACTCCTGCCATTGGTGGAGATCGTTCACATGCGGGAAGACGACCAAAGGCGGGGCGTCGATGGTGGCGGAACGCTCGACCTTGAATTCGGACGATTGGGATGCAACGTAAGCGCAAAACAGCGCGAGGAGAAAAACAACGGCGGCAGCAATATATATTATGTTCATTTTAGTTTAATGGATGGTTGGTTTGCGGGCGGCTCATGCTCCAGGCGCGGTGCGCGCCGCCAGCATGGGCAGAAACGCCTTGCGATAGGACCAGGCGAGATAAAGTTCGAGGGCGAGGAAAACGAGTGCGACCGGCAGCCCCGAGGGCTCGATGAAAAGGTGAAAGGCGACGATGTTGACCATGACCGGCGCGATCAAGGCCAGCGCCAACGGCACAAACCGGTTCAGCAGCAAGAGCAAGCCGACGAGGGTTTGCGTTCCAAACAACAACGGAATCATGTAGCGGGTCTTCACCAGCGCGCCGAAAAACGCCATTGCTCCCTCCGGCATGGTCTTGGGCTGCGGAATGAAGCTGAGGAAGCCGTTCAGTCCGAAGACCGTAAAGCCCAGACCGAAGAGAAGTCGCGCAACCGTCGGCAAATGGCGGGCGGCAGATTTTTTGGATTGATCCGGCGCGGTTGACGGTAATGTGTTAGCGGACATATCAGAGGGGTGCCAGCAGCGGGCGCCTGGCTTTGGCGGGTTTTCGCCCGGCTGAGGCGTAGGCTTTCTTCAAACCGGCAATTTCCAACTTGGCCATTTTCAGCATCGCTTGCATCACGCTTTGCGATTTCGCCTCATCCGGGTCGCTCAGATACTCGCCCAGTATCGGCGGGACGATTTGCCACGAGACGCCAAACTTGTCCTTCAACCAACCGCAACGGCTCTTTTCCCCGCCGGCGGAAAGCGCCTCCCAGAAGTAGTCAATCTCCCACTGCGTCTTGCAACTGACAAAGAAGGAAATGGCTTCGTTAAACTTGAATTGCGGCCCGCCATTCAGCGCAAAAAACTTCATCCCCTCCAACTCGAAGACGGCCGACATCGGGCTGATGCTGTGAATCTTCGATTTCTTGAAGATGGATGTGTAAAACCGGGCCGCCTCTTCCGCGCGGCCATCAAACCAGAGAAACGGGGTGATTTTTTGCATGGCGGAAAGAACTTTCGGGGTCATTGCGGCGACGGTTGCCCTTCCACCATGATCATCCAACCGACTCCGAACCGGTCCTTAACCATCCCAAAACGCGGCGAGAAAAAGGTCTTTGTCAGCGGCATCATGACCGTGCCGCCGTCGGCCAGGGCGTTGAAATAGCGGTCGGCCTCGGCTTCGGCGGAGACAGTAATGGACATGGAAAACCCATCGAAGGCCGGCTTCCCGGCGCAATGGCCGTCGGACACCATGATGACGGACTGGCCGATCACCATCCGCGCGTGCATCACTTTGTCAACCGGCGGCGGCGGACCGTATTTGGGGTCATGCGGCTCCGGGCTGTCCTTGTAGTGGAAGAGCGCCAAAACGCGCGCGCCGAGACCTTTCTTATAAAACTCGAGGGCTTCCTCGCAGCGGCCATCAAAGAACAA
>Ga0302320_10012718_pt1 | contig 17634 bp, 13 predicted proteins | sample Bog_T0_3_FD_202130 | JGI IMG/M metagenome (GOLD analysis project Ga0302320, IMG submission 202130) | Peat permafrost microbial communities from Stordalen Mire near Abisko, Sweden - Bog_T0_3 | ecosystem: Environmental > Terrestrial > Soil > Wetlands > Peat | place: Sweden: Abisko, Stordalen Mire...
GGTCTGCCCGGTATCGACGTACAGTTGAACACAACCAAGGGACAAGGTGTCGACATCGGGGACCCACACGGACCCGGACTGCCTCATAAGCTCAGCGGCTTTCTGAGGGAAGTAGATGGCCATTATACTTTTGCCGCCTACAACTACGTCGCTTCGGGAGCGCAACCCTACTGGGACATCGCGGCGCAGTACGGATTCGCGAATTCCATGTTCCAGACGAACCAGGGCGCGAGCTTCCCGGCGCATCTATTCCTCGTTTCCGGGACCTCGGCGCCATCCGACACCAGCGATCTGTTTGTTTCCGATAACGGACTCCGGTTTCAGGATTACGGATGCGAAGCGCCAACTGGCACCACTGTGCCCACCATCGCGCCCGATGGCACAGAAGGCACGGTATATCCGTGCTTTGACACGTCGTCCCTGATTGATTTGCTGGTGAATGCGGGCCTGACCTGGCGATATTACGCCGTTTCCAAACAACAGATTTGGAATGCGCCGCTGGCCTTGCAAAATTACTATCAGTCTCCCAACATCGTTCTCAATCCGCCCCAGGTGTTGAGCGATATCGCCAATGGCACGCTGGCGAACGTCAGTTGGGTGACGCCGGGAAAGTCTTACAGCGATCATCCGTCGTTCGGATCAGGCGGCCCGGCGTGGGTTGCGTCCATCGTGAACGCCGTCGGGCAGTCCCCATACTGGAACAACACGGTGATTCTGGTGACGTGGGACGACTGGGGCGGCTGGTGGGATCACGTTCCGCCGCTCGCGAACGGGACAAGCTGGTGCGAGATCTATTGCTACGGCTTCCGCGTGCCGCTGCTCGTCATCTCCGCCCAGACGCCGCCAGGCTATGTCGATAACAGTGTCCATGATTTCGGCTCCATCCTGCATTTTGTAGAGAACAATTTTTCCCTCGGGCTGATCGGCCCCGGCACCTGGGCGGACAGCTATGCGGACGATCTGAGCGGTTTTTTCCCGCAGTCGGCGCATGCGCGGGAGTTTCACGCGGTCAAATCTCGAAAGCTTACCCAAACCGAACTCCTGGACAAAGGCGACCCTGACGAATACTAAGCGATCGATGTCCAAGAGTGGGATGGCGCAGCGTTCACGTGGACCAACGGTGAAGGTAAGCCAGTTGCCGGAACAACTATCTGGTCGATTGGTTCATCGCAAGGCGACCACTTTGCACCCAGCGAAGCCACCTTCATGGCCAATCAACGCGCGGAGGATCTCCACGCGCTTGTCAAAGCCTTGCGCGAAGAAGGTTGCAATGTACTTGAGAAGATTGACGAGCCCGAGTATGGAAAGTTTGCTTGGGTCATCGATCCGGAAGGAAACAAGGTGGAACTATGGCAACCGCCTGCCGGCCAATAATAAAGGCTGTCGGGTGCAGTGCAAATTTGCAAGGAGATCTCACATGAAACGGATAATCGGGTCGGTTGCGATTTGTGTTTTGTTGCTGGGAGTTTCGATTCAGGCGCAGGCTCCGCAAGGACCGCCGAAACCAGGACCAGAGGTGAAGCGGCTCGCATATTTTGTGGGCAACTGGAAAGAAGAGGGCAAATCTACTGCACACGGTATGACCGGACCGGTGTCGTCAACTCAAAAGTGGGAATGGGTGTCCGGAGGATTTTTTATTGTGGGTCATTCGGCCAACAAGTCACCGGTGGGCGACTTTAAGATCATGGCCGTATTGGGATATGACCCGGAAACAAAAATGTACACCTACAACGCATTCGACAGTTGGGGCGAACTGATCACGGCCAAAGGAAATGTCAGCGGCGACACTTGGACTTGGATAACCGAGACGACGATGCAAGGTAAGCCGATGAAGACGCGCTTGACCGAGAAGGAAGTTTCCAGGACGCAATACACACTCAAATATGAATCGTCCACAGATGGCGGCAACACGTGGACATCCGATCTGGAATCGACGTTTACGAAGGTGGTGGCGGCGCCGGCTGCGAAGTAAACATTGGCCGAGATGACTTTTAGGGCGCGTGGCGGATAGGCTGCGCGCCTTTTTTTATTTGCGGACTTGCATCACGTGTTTTCACGCTAAGGCGAGACACAGTCGGAAGCTTGCACCTACGCGCAATCCGCCTCGCAGGCGGTCAAGACAAACAAAAAGCTCGACCCGTGGTTGAGTTCGCTCTCGGCGCGAATCCACCCCCCGTGCGCCAGCACAATGTGCTTGGCAATGGCCAGTCCCAGCCCCGTGCCGCCCGACTCCCGCGAGCGCGCTTTATCGACGCGGTAGAAGCGCTCGAAAAGCCGCGGCAGATGCTCGGAAGAAATGCCGGGCCCGAAATCACGGACGTAGAATTCGACGCCGTTTTCGGCCGCGCGCGCTCCGAGAACGATCCTTTTCCCCGACGCCGCATACTTCAACGCATTCTCAATTAAGTTCGAAAAAATCTGGTGAATGGCTTCGCGATCCGCGTTCACATGGGCGTCGGGGACCGCGTTCTCAATCGCCAGTTCGACGCCATACGACCGTGCCACTTCGCGGAAACTTTCCTGAGCATCCTGCAGCAATTCTTCGGCGCTCACCCGCTGCACGTCGAACCGATGCTCGCCCGATTCGACCCGGGCCAGCGTAAGCAGGTCTTCCGTGAGGCGCGACATGCGCGCCGAGTTCTTGCGGATGATTTCCAGAAAGTCGCGCACGTGATTGTCGACCAGAGCGCCGTCGAGCAGTGTCTCGGTGTACCCCTGGATGGAAGTCAGCGGTGTGCGTAGTTCATGGGAAACATTGGCGATGAAATCCCGGCGACTCTTTTCCATGCGCTCCGTCTCGGTGAGATCGCGCAGCACCGCGACCGCGCCGCCGCCCGGCATCGGAGCGGCGGTAACATCGAAGGTGCGACCGGGAGCAATGGTGTTTGACCGCGCCGAAGTTACCACCTGGTAGCGCGCCGCGTCCTGAACCGCGGCGAGAAAGTCCGGATCGCGAACGCTGTCGATCAGCGGCGCATTCAACCGCGGACCCCGCTGCAGCAATCGGTCCATGCCCCGATTGGCCCACTGCACCCGCCCCTCGACATCGACCGCAATCACCGCGTCCTGCATGCTGTTGAGAAGCGTTTCCAATTCCCGCTGGCTGGTTTGCACCCGCGCATAGCTTTCTTCCACCCGCCGCGTCGTTTTATCCAGGGCCGCCGCCACTTGTCCGATCTCGTCCGTTGCCGAGGATGCAATTCGTGCGGTCAGATCCCCGCTGGCTACGCGCTCGGCGAAAGTTACGATTCGCTGCAGACGCCGGCCAACGTATTGCGAAGCAATCGCCGCTACCACTACCGCGAAAATGAAAGCGCTGAGCGATCCCCAGAACAGGGCCTTCCCCAGCGGACGATCCGTAACTTCGATCTCGGGCAAGGGATACGCCAGCCGCACCGCTCCTCCCGAAATCGGCGCCGCCACATACACAAAAAGAATCGCGAGCGTCTGACTCTTGCGCTCCTCCACTCCGATCGCCCCGCCGAGAGCGGCGACAAATTCCTTGCGATGCGCGTGATTCTCCATCGTGCTCGGATCCGCTTCCGAGTCGGCCAGCACCTTCCCCGTGGGATCGATGACGGTCGCCCGCGCTCCCGCTGCCTGCCCCTCCTGCGCCGTAATGTCGGCTAGGGAGTGCTGCCGGTCCGTTTCCACGCGCTGGGCGAACATCAACGTTTTCTGTTGGAGATTGCGCTCAATCTGCTCGCGCAACGTGCGTTCCCAGACCTTGCGCACCGTCAACTGCAAGGTGATCGCCGTTACGCCAATCACCAGCAGAAACACAAACATTAATTTGAAGAAGATGCGGCTTCTCAACGCGCAACCTCAAAGCGGTAGCCGGCCCCTCGCACTGTCTTCAAGTAGCGCGGGTTTTCAGGATCGGGCTCAATCTTTTCACGGATGCGCCGCACATAAACATCCACCGACCGCGGCGTGACATACGCCGTGTCTCGCCACACCGAGTCGAGCAACTGGTCGCGAGTAAAAACCCGTCCAGCGTGCCGCATGAAGTGGTCGAGCAGCCGGAACTCGGTGGCCGTCGTCGGCACCTGTTTCCCGCGAACCGTCAGCGTCATCGCGCTCGGGTCAATGTGGATTTCGTCAATCTTCGTGGGCAGCGGCGGCAGCGGCCGCTCAAAACGCCGCAGCACCGCTTTGACCCGCGCCACCAGTTCGCGCGGGCTGAAAGGCTTGGGAATATAATCGTCCGCGCCCAACTCCAGCCCCAGCACGCGATCCGCTTCGCCGCTCTTCGCCGTCAGAAAAATCACCGGCACCGAAGCCAGCGTCACCGACTGCCGAATCTGCCGGCAAAGTTCCAGTCCGTCTTTTCCCGGAACCATGATATCCAGCAGAAAGAGCGCCGGACGCTGCCGTTCGGCATCGCTCACCACCAGATTCCCGGTCGAATAAAGTCGCACGTTGAAACTGGCCCCTTCCAGATGATGGCGCACCAGGCGCGAGATATCCGGATCGTCTTCCACTACATAAATCGTCGGCTTCATCGCGAACCATTGTAGCTGGGAAGTGTTTCGATTTCGATACAAGCCGCGGAGGGAAGCATCCGGGGCGGCCAATGCGGGCGACGCATGGAAAGCTTCCCCTGTGTTCCCCAGTGCCCCCTGTGGTAAAGCTTTGTCTTGTCCTCAGCGCAGCGCCATTCCCGCCTCGGCCGAAAAATCCATGCTGACAAATTCCCGCCGCAGAAACTTCGGAAACGCCGCAGCCGCGATCATGGCCGCATTGTCGGTAGAAAGCGCCCGCGACGGGAAAAAAACAGGAAGTCCCTGCATCCCCGCCTCGCGCTCAAACGTCGCCCGCAATTCCCGATTCGCAGCCACGCCTCCGCTGACGAAGAGAGTCTGCACCTCATACGCGCGCGCCGCCGCCAGCGTCTTCGCGACCAGATCGTTGACCATCGTGCGCTGGAAAGAAGCCACCAGGTCGAGCGTTTGCCGGTCGCAGAATCTCAAAATGTCGTCGAGCGTCGGCTCGTCGATTCCCGCCAACGCCCGCCACCGAGCTTCTATCGCGGGTTTCAGTGCCTCGGTCTCGACGTAGCGCAAGACCGCAGTCTTGATTCCGCTGTAGGAAAAATCAAACTGCGGCCCGTCTTCTTCGGTTAGAAGTTGCCCATCCACGTCCTGCCCATGATCATCCTTCTTATGATCGCGCCGATCCCGGTGCTTGATCTGCGAAGTCTGGAACCTGACCGCCTGCGGATCGCCATGCCCTGCCAAGCGGTCAATGATCGGTCCTCCGGGATAGCCAAGCCCCAAAAGCTTCGCGACTTTATCGAAGGCTTCCCCCGCCGCATCGTCGCGAGTGTGCCCAATGTTCCGATACGTCCAGAGATTCTCGTCGACCTGCGCAAGATAAAGATGGGTGTGTCCGCCAGAGACCACCAGCGCCAGCACCGGAAATTGCAGTTCGCCATGTTCGCTTTGCCGCTGCTGAAGCAACACGGCATGAATATGCCCTTCCAGGTGATTCACGGCGATCAGCGGTTTCTCCAGCGCAAACGCCAGCGCCTTGGCATAGCTGATGCCAACCAGCAGAGCGCCCGCCAGTCCCGGCCCTTGCGTCACCGCGATGGCATCGACGGACTGATACGTCTGTCCAGCTTCGGCCAGCGCCTGGCGCACGACCGGAACAATCGCCCGCAGGTGTTCGCGCGATGCCAGTTCCGGAACCACTCCGCCATAAGGCTGGTGAGTGGCGATCTGCGACGCGACAACATTCGACAGAATTTGGTTCGACAAAATCTGGTTCGATAAAATTTTGCTCGACAAAATTTGGTTCGACAAGATTTGCTGCCCCGAGCGCACCACCGCCGCGCCTGTCTCATCACAGGAACTCTCGATGCCGAGGATGTGCACGTCAGGCATAATGAGCTGTCAGCCATCAGCTGTCAGCTATCAGTTTAGACGACTTGCAGTTGGTGTTGCTTTAGCTGATGGCTGATAGCTGATGGCTGATATTGAATGTCGAACGCCAAACACCTCGCCGCAGAAATCGTGCGCACCCTGCGCGAACGCGGACACCAGGCCTACTTCGCCGGTGGATGCGTTCGCGATCTTCTTCTCGGCCGCGGGCCCGCCGACTACGACGTAGCCACCGACGCGACGCCGAGACAGGTCATGCAAATCTTCCCGCAGACCTTCGCCGTAGGCGAGCAATTCGGAGTGGTGCTGGTGCCAGAATCCAGCGGAGCGACGGAGGATCACGGGAAGCGAGTCGAGGTGGCAACCTTCCGCTCCGACGTAGGCTACTCCGATGGCCGTCATCCCGACGAGGTGCGCTTCACGAGCGACCCGCGTGAAGACGTCGAGCGCCGCGATTTCACTATCAATGGCATGATGCTCGATCCCGCCGCCAACGAGATTCTGGACTTTGTCGGCGGCCGCGAAGACCTGAAAGCCGGAATCATCCGCGCCATCGGCGATCCCGAACGCCGTTTCACGGAAGACAAGCTGCGCATGCTCCGCGGAGTGCGTTTTGCCGCGCGCTTCGATTACCGAATCGATCCCGCAACCCTGGCAGCAATCCAAAAGCTAGCGCCGCAAATTCATCAGGTCTCCTGCGAGCGCGTGCGCGAAGAACTGACCACGATGCTAACCGAAGGCCAAGCAAGCCAAGCATTTCAACTACTCGATACAACCGGCCTTTTGCCAGAGGTTCTGCCAGAAATCGCTGCGATGAAAGGAGTCGAGCAGCCTCCGCAGTATCATCCCGAAGGCGATGTGTTCGTGCACACGCTGCTGCTGCTCCAGAAACTGCCCGCAGGCAGTTCCAAGACGCTTGCCTGGGGAGCGCTGCTGCACGATGTGGGCAAACCGCCAACTTTCCGCGTAGCGCCTGACCGCATTCGCTTCGATGGCCACGTGGAAATCGGAGTGAAGATGGCCGCGGAAATCTGCCGTCGTCTGCGCTTCTCCAACGACGACACCGATCAGATTCTGGCGCTGGTCGACAATCACATGCGCTTCGGCCAAGTGCAGCGCATGAAGCAATCCACGCTCAAGAAGTTTCTGCGCTTGCCCGCCTTCGACGAGCATCTGGAGCTGCATCGCATCGACTGTCTCTCCAGCCATGGCCAACTCGAAGCCTACGAATATTCGCAAGAGCAGTTGCGCTCGATGCCGCCCGAAGCGATTCGTCCAACTCCGCTGATTACCGGCCGCGACCTGATTGAAGCAGGCTATAAACCTGGTCCGCGCTTCAAAGAAGTGCTGACAGCAGTCGAGGATGCTCAACTGGAAGGTCGACTCACCTCGCATGAAGCAGCGATGGAGTTTGTGCTACGCGAGTTCCCGTTGTAAGTTCCGAAGGGCGGGATGGAGAGCCATCCGCGGCACGTCCCGGCGGGAAAGGAAAATCAGGCAATCCACAAACCTGCGGGCTATACTTCTTGTCTTATAGTGCAATTCCCGAAAGCGGGACCGAGCATCTAATGAACCCAGCGTTGACCGCACAGCCAGAGACTGAGGGAAATGCCGAGCAACTCGCTGATGAACAGGCTAGCGGCGCAATGAGACGCGGCCTCGATGTTTACTTTTCGGCGGACGTAGAAACCGACGGGCCCATCCCGGGTCCCTTCTCGATTCTCTCGTTTGCCCTCGTATTCGCCGGGACCTTCGACGGCCAAAAGTTCACCGCTCCCCAAAATTATCGGCAGAGCTTTTACAGAGAACTCAGACCAATTTCCGGTGACTTCCAGCCTGAGGCGCTACGTGTAAACGGACTGGATCGCGACAGGCTCCTCTTGGAAGGCGAACGGCCGGAAACTGCAATGACCGAAGCGGCGCAATGGATCCGCAGAATTATCGAGCACGGCAAGCCGATCTTGGTGGCCTACCCGCTCAGCTTCGACTGGTCGTGGCTGTATTGGTATTTCACAAAATTTTCAGCGCAAGGCTCCCCTTTTAATCACTCTCTTTGCTTCGATATTAAGACCGCATTTGCCGTCAAAGCTGGCGTACCGATTTCCGAGGCGGGCAAATCAAGACTACTTCCCTCCCTTCGCCCTCGAAATCGGCACACTCATCACGCTCTGGACGACGCCGTGGAGCAGGCTGAAATCTTCGCCCGGGTTTTTCAGTGGGAGGGCAACGGTGGGAGAAGTCCTCGAACGCAGACGTAGCGAAACGGCCGACCGCATTAGAACGCTCAAGCTCGAATTGAAGGATGCGGAGGCCCTCTGTTCCAAAACCGCCTGTGTCTACATGACGGGCTCGTTTTCGCGCGGCGAAGCAAACCGTCACAGTGACCTTGACCTCTTCATTGTAGGAAAGGTTGCTGGCGGCGAACGAAGCCTCGGGGGGCTCAATGAAATCTTAATCAAGTCCGACCTTATCAGAGCCACTAGAAAACTGCGCATTCCCGATTTCTCTGGGGAGGGGGAATACTTAACGCACTATACGGTGGAAGAAATAGTCAGTACTCTCGGCAAACCAGAAGATGATGTTAACAACACATTCACAGCTCGTCTGCTACTGTTGCTTGAAAGTAAACGTCGGAGGAAGTACACGGTTGACGAACGTCATTTTTTGTTTTTCAACCTTTGAACCTCGCCTACGAACCTTGTGACGTCTTTTTTATGTATATACTCAAGCGGGCTTGGCTGCTGGCAGACAGTCATCTCACGCGGCGGCTCTTCGGAGCCATGGTGAGCGGATTGGAGCAGTGGCGCTGCCGGCGGGGTAGCAGAAACCGCCCAGCACGCAGAGGAATCCATCAATCAAGGATGTAAGGGACGCCATGAACAATCTACAGCAAGCCGATGAGTATCGCCGTTACCGGGCCGTAGAGCTAATGGAACAAGGCGAGTCAAAGGATTTGATCTCGAGAATACTCGGCGTGTCCCTCGGGTCGCTGTATAAGTGGCAAGAACGGTCTCGCCGCGGAGAAGACTTGAAGACAAAGTTTCGTAGCGGGCGTCCGCGAACCATTTCGGACGAACAACTCACAGAACTATCAAGGTTGCTTTCCGAGGGCGCTGTTGCGCACGGCTGGGAGAACAACCTCTGGACCTCGGCACGGGTCCGAGAGGTGATCAAGAAGCATTTTGGGATAGAGTTTTCTCGGTGGCACGTATGGCGAATCCTAACCTCTTATCTTGGATGGACCGCCCGTCGGCCGGTACAGCAGACGAAGAGACGAGATGAAACGGCCATCGAGCTATGGAAGGCTAACGACCTACATCGAATCGTGTTGGATTCAGAAAAACGCGGAGACCATCTTGTTTTCATAGATGAGACTGGCTTCATGATGACTCCCACTATTCGGCGCACCTTTGCGGCCCCAGGAGTGACGCCGATCAATAAGGTCAGCGACCCTCATGGCCGAATTTCTGTGATTGGCGCTCTCAGCATCAGCCCAAGGCGCAAGCGGCTGGGCTGGCATTATCACGCATTGAATGACAACACGAACTTCCGAGGGCCCAATGTCGTCGAGTTCTTGAGGTCCTTGGCAGGGGAAGTAGGAAATTCCATGACGATTATTTGGGACTCCATCATTATCCATTGGTCAGATGTCGTAGCCGTGTGCATGGCTACGCATCCCAGAATTGTGAGCGAGTTTTTCCCGCCATATGCACCAGAATTAAATCCGGTGGATCGGGCATGGTTTTACATAAAGTACGACCGCCTTCCGAACTTCACTCCGGCGACGACGGCCCAGCTACGGAGCTCTGTTGAACGAGAACTCGAAGTAATTAAGACGAATCCGCCGTTACTACGATCTTTTATCCACCATTCAGGGCTTCCTCTTGATTTCTAAGTTGCCTATTTGAGCTTGTGGATACTGAGTGACCCATGCAGCCGGGATGAGTTCTGGGAGGCGCTGGATCGAGAGATCGGCGAGACCAGGAAGGACTGAGGCCAGATAGTCACGCACGGAAATCTTCAGGCGACGACAGCTTTCCACGACCGAAAGGATCGCTGCAATCTTCGGCCCTGCCTGTGGGCTGCCGACGTGGATCCAGTTCCGCCGTCCGATTGCGACTGGACGCATGGAGTTCTCCGCCAGGTTATTGCTCAACTCTAGTTCGGGATATTCCAGGAACCGGTTGAGCTTTTCCCACAGTGTCAGCGTGTAGTTGCAGGCCTTGGCCAGCGCACCACCGGGCAGTGCAGTGGAGCGTGCCGCTTCGATCTGTTTCCGAATCCCCTCCAGCAGCGGTCGCGATTGTTCCTGACGTAGAGCATGGCGTGCCTCCAGGCTCAGTCTTTGGCGACGGGCCTCGGCGTCGATGGCAAACAGTTCATCGATCCGCGTCACGATCGGCGTCGCGACTGGATCTTGGGGATTTAGCTGCACCACTTCAGAAAAGTATCGTTCCGCATGCGACCAGCACCCCGCATGAACCATCTTCGGCCCTCCGATCTGATCGTAGGCCGCATACCCGTCTGTCTGCAGAATGCCTTCGAACTGTCCTAGAAACTGCTTTGGTCCGTCGCGTCCCCGCCCCAGACGGAAGTCGAACACCACCGTTCCTCCCGGTCGGCCATATTGCCACAGGTATGCTTGATGATTCTTCCCGCGGCCCTCATGCATTTGCACATCTACCGGTGTCTCGTCCGCTTGGATGTAACGGCCACCGATTAACTCTCGTCGCATGGCCGAGACCATGGGGATCAGCAGCTCGCCCACCCGTAGAACCCAACCATCCAGCGTCGCCCGGCTGAGTTCCAAGCCCGTGTCCCGTTCCAGAATCGCACTCTGTCGGTAGAGTGGTGTGTGGTCGCAATACTTGCTGACAACCGTGTCGATCACGATCTGATCACTGGCCAGACACTTCTCGATAATCCGGGGCGGCAACGGCGCCGAAACCACCCCTTGTTCCTCGCACGACTTACAAGCACGCTTCTCGCGTTTGCTGACCCGCACGAAATACTTCGCCGGCTCCACATCCAGTTGGGAGCTTTCCTCGTAGCCGATCACTGTCGTTGGTTTCCCGCAGCCTTTGCAGACGCATTGCTCCGGCGTGCAAGCCAAGATCCGCTCTACCCGCGGAAGGTTCGCGGGCAGTTCCTGCCTCCCCGGATGATTGCGCTTCGTCTTCGCCGAGGGCTGTACCGCTGGGCGCTCGCTCTCCGCTTGGGCTTCCACATGGCTGACTCCCGGCTCCAGTTCCAGCAACTCCAGCTGTGCATCGGAGAACTTCTCGCTGCCCGGCCCGTACTTCGCGATCCGCACGAGCCGCAGTCGCTCTTCCAGTAAACGGATCTTCAGTTCCGCATACTGCAGCCGGTTTTGGTAGCTCTCCAACCTGCTGCTCACCGCCGTAAACAGCGGCCCCGCAAGTTGCCGCTTCAGTTGTTCGATCAGTTCAAGCTCGGATGAAGTCGAAGAAGTCGTTACCGTGGACACCGGCGATGGATGAGGAGCCTCACTCACCATGAGTTACTAAATATCTGGAATGGGTTGTGGATTACAAGTGTTTTATGCAGCAGCATGTCCTTCGAGGTTTACTTTTCGGTACCACCGCTTGCTCTTCGTTTGCGCCAGGTCGATCCCACCCAATAATAAGGACAGTTCTTCGTGACTCAGAACTACCTTGCCTTGCGCATCGCCGGACTGCGGCCAACTGAAACGCCCTTTCGGCAATCGTTTCGCGCAGACCCACAGCCCGCTACCGTCCCAAAGGAGGACCTTCAAGCGATTACGCTGGGCGTTGCAGAACAAAAACAGGTGCCCGCTCAGAGGCTCACACAACAATCTGTCGCGCACCAGACCGTATAGACCATCGAAGCCCTTGCGCATGTCCGTAGCTCCGGCCGCCAGATAGATCCGCGTTGCTGGGCCCAATCCAAACACGGCTTACGCCCGCTCCAGCACACTCACCAGCCGCTCGAACGTGTGCACATCAAAATCGCGCTGCACTTCGATCCGGCGCCCGCCCGCCAACACCACAGCCAGCCCGCAACTCGGTTCGCGCTCCGCCGGCGATTTCCGGATGGCCAATTCCACTGGCACCAACTGGCCGTCTGCGGGAGCGCCTCTCGTCTTCCTCTTCCACCGCCGCTTCTTCAGATGGCGATCCAGCGTGCTGAAGCTCAACCCTCGACTCTGGCAATACTCACTCCGCCGCATACCGCTGCTGACAAACTCCGCCACTAACTGCCGAACCTCAGCTCGCGTCCGTCGCCTCCGTGCCGCCACCTGCTGTTCTCCGTTCATGCCTACACTTCAGCACAGATTCCACTCCTCCGACAGGTGCGTTGCTCGGACGCTTACGCTTGAAAGCCGACCGCTCATTGGCGAAGCGATTTACAACGACGTAATTCCTAAGGTTGTGCAAGCATACTGCAGAGACTATCCGGACCATGCCGGAGAGTTCGTGCCGGGTTTCCTGGCGAACGACATCCTACGGATGTGGAGAACCTTCTGCGTAAACTACGAGGCCCGAACACAGAGCGCGCCTCGGAAGAAGAAAGCGAAGAGGCGGTTAAAGAATTACAAACTTAAACATGTTCGTCTTTTGACGTGCTACTCTGCGTTACTTTATCTGCTTGTACAGTTCTTGAGGAAAGGGACCGTTAGCCCCGATGACATCTCTAGCATGGTTGCGCTAACCCCGACACGGCGCCTCGAATGGCTTTCTCGTCAATCGGAAGCGGCTCCAGCGAAATCGAAATTTGAGGAACTCTTGACGCTCTACGAGGAGTTTCTTGTTCGCACTGATGCGTCGGAGGAAGAGATGGTGGAACGGTTCTTGGACGAAACGATACGCCGAGAGTACTTCGAATCTGCCTATCGTTTCGGAGATCTGGTATTCGAAGTACTGCAGGATGTCGGCAGGAGCAATCGTTTCCATCGACTCTTAGTTGTATAGCCGAGTGCCCCGCGTCTCGCGGTCTTCGACGTGTGGGATGCCGCGGGCGTCTCCGCTTCTGCAATCCGTACTCGACTTCTTCATCACAAAGCATCCGTGCAACCCATCGCAGACCTCCAATTTCGGCCCTCTTGGACGGTATAGCGCGGACCCGTCCTGCCCGCCCACTCTCGCGGAAGAATCGCCGCATAGCCAGCCCTCATGACCGCTAAAGTATTTATTCCTCAAAGACTTGGCGGTGAAACGAACCCTATGACAAGCCGACCTAAACTATTGATTTATAAATACCTTACACTCAAGTCCTTATTTCTCAAAGACCTGGCGCCTCTCATGCGCTAAGTCTTTGATTCTGAAAAACCACAACCAGAGGGGTCCAAGCCGATTCCTCCGCGCCGCACAAACCGCACGAACTCTATTCTTCATTCCGGTCGCGGTCCTGCGAGTCGGTCTCATCGGCTGATCCCGGAACCGGCTTTTGCAGATCGATCGCAAGCTGTCCCGCTTTCTTCAGTTGCTCGTTCAGTTCGGGAACGTCTTTCGACTTGAGCTGGGCCCAGGCGGACAATTGTTCTTCGAGAGCTTTGTTCAGTTCTCCGAACATGGCGACTTGCTGAGTCGTCGGCGCGGCGTCGGCCGTATCGAGAGCACTTACTACCGCGTTGAATCCGCTATTCAGACGCGACAGGCTGCGGCCTCCGGGAGTGCTCAGGTAGCGCGCGCCGTAGCCGCCTCCCTGGCCTTCGATGGGAGCAGCTTTCGCGTCCAGGTCAGAGGCTGCTTTTTTGATCGCGTCCGGCGAGTTCGCCAGCACCTTCAACTGCGCTCGCAGGCTGCGCACTTCTTGCAGGGCTTCGAAATCGTGGTGAAGCGCGCCGGCAATTTTCTGGTCGAGTTCAAATTGGCGGCGCAGATCTTCGGGAGACGTCTTGACGCGCGGATCCATTTTGATCTCGAGCGTCTGGCTGAAGCCTTTGCCGCCAACCGAGAGCACTACTTTGTACTCGCCGGGCAAAACGGTTGCTCCCAGCGGATAACGCGGCGTGTCGTGGAAGATGGCGGAGATCGGATAGTCGTGATCGAGGACGTCGGGCTCGGGATAAGTCAGATCCCAAAGGAAGCGATGCATTCCGGGAGCAGCCAATAAGGTTCGCGCCGGACGCACCCAGTACATGGGAACATTCAATTCTTTGGGATTGACTGGCTCGGGTTTGTCGGCGCTCGAAAAGTGGCGGACGATTTTTCCCGACGACGCATCGACAATTTCCAAAGTGACAGGTCCGGAAGCCGCCGCTTTCAGCCAGTAGTCGATCATTGCTCCATCGGGTGGATTCTGGCCGGCAGGTTCTTCGGGCGGCAGCGGCGTGTCGGGATTGTTGTTGCGACGCACGCGATAGGTGAGTTGTGGCTTAAAAAGATGCGCCGGAGCACTCGCAACCTCGGAGTTGAACTGGCGCAGGGGCGTGATGTTATCCAGGATCCAAAACGAACGGCCGTGGGTTCCGACGACTACGTCGTCGTGATGAATGACCAGGTCGCGGATGGAAGTTGGAGGCAGATTCATTTGCAGCGACTGCCAATGGTCGCCGTCGTCCCAGGAGACATACACGCTGCGTTCGGTGCCGGCAAAAAGCAGTCCCTTGCGCTCGGGATCTTCGCGCACAGTGTTGACAGGTTCGTTCTCGGGCAGGCCGCTGACGATCTTTTGCCACGTATTGCCGCCGTCGTGCGTGCGATAGATGTATGGATGCAGATCGTCGAGCCGGAAACGGTTCACGGCAGCATAGACGGATACTGTATCGAAATGTGACGCGTCCAGTTGAGCAAGCTTGCTCCAGGGCGTTAGCTCTTTCGGCGTCACGTTCTGCCAGTTCTTGCCGCCGTCGTGCGTTACCTGGATCAGGCCATCGTCGGTTCCGGCCCAGATCAGGTTTGCGTCCTTGGGCGACGGAGCAATCGCGTAGATCACTCCGCGATGCTTACCTTTGGCGGGATCGTCGGCGACGAAAGGGCCCAACGTGGCGGGAACGCCGGGATCTTCACGGGTGAGGTCGGGACTGATGATCTGCCAACTGGTGCCGCCGTCACGCGTGGCAAAAAGCACGTTCGATCCCAGATATAGTACGTGCGGATCGGCTGGCGAAAAAATCAGCGGCGCGGTGCGATTGAAGCGATACTCTCCGGCGCGCAGAACCACGGGCGAAACGTCACGGGTTTGTCCGGTATTGCGGTCGAATACCGTCGCCTTGCCGCCGTAGATCAGGTTGGGATGCAGCGGATCGGGCGCTACGTAGCCGTATTCTTCCACGCCCAGGGTCGTCCAGTCGCGAAAGGTGATTTCGCCGAAGTCGCTACGGCTGGCAGTGCCGACGGAGCCGCTTTCCTGCTGGCCGCCGTAGACCCAGTAGGGAAACTGATCGTCGGTGATGACGTGATAGAACTGCGCGGTGGGCTGGTTGTACCAGGAGCTCCAGGTCTGGCCGGCATTCACGGTGATGGTCGCGCCTTGGTCGACGGCGAGGGCGATGATGTCGGGAATCTCGGGATTGATCCAGATGGTGTGGTAGTCATCGCCTCCGGGCGCGCCTTTGATGGCGGTGAAGTTCTTGCCGGCATCGGTGGAGCGGTAGGTCGAGGTGTTGGCGACGTAGATCACATCTTTATTTCGCGGATCGACGCGCACGCAGCCGAAATCGTCGCCGCGTCCCCAGACGCGGCCTTCGTCATTCACTTGCTGCCAGCTTTCGCCGGCATCGTCGGAGCGGTAGATGCCGCTGCCCTTCTTCGCATTCACCCACGCATACATGCGGCCGGGATCGCTGGGGGAGACGGTGGGACCGATGCGTCCGATGCCTTCGGCTTCGCCGGGCAGGCCTTTGGTGAGTTGCCGCCAATTGTCTCCGCCGTCGGTTGACTTGTAGAGACCGCTGCCGGGGCCGTTGTAGCCTCCGCCGGTCGTCCACGGCGGACGGCGCGAGGACCACATGCTGGCGAAGATGGTCTGCGAGTTTCGGGGATCGAAAACGAGGTCCATGCCACCGACGTTTTCGTCTTTGTAGAGAACTTTCTGGAAGGTTTGACCGCCGTCGAGGGAGCGGAAAATTCCGCGCTCTGGGTTGGGACCGTAGGGATGTCCTTGAGCGGCGACGAAGAGGCGATTGGCATCTTTGGGATCGACGATGATCGAGGCAATCTGCTGAGCATCGCGAAGAGCGCCATCACGTTGACCCAGATGCTGCCAGGTGCGGCCGGCGTCGGTCGATTTGTAGATGCCATTGCCGGTGGAAAGATCGGGACGGCGCAGGCCTTCTCCGCTGCCAACATAGATCGTGTTGGGGTTCGACGGAGCGACCGCCAGCGCTCCGATCGAACCGGAGGGCTGGGCGTCGTTCGGCTGATGATCGTTGGGCTGGCCATCAAAGATGGGATTCCAGGTGTGGCCGAAGTCGGTTGTCTTCCAAACTCCGCCGTTGTTGGGTGCCATGTAGAAGACATTGGGCTGGCCGGGAACTCCGGTAATTGCGACGGTGCGGCCGCCGCGGAAGGGGCCGATCATGCGCCAGCGAAGTTCCTGATACATGGCCGGGTCGTACGACTGGGCAGAAAGCGCGAAAGGAAAAAGCAACAGGCAGAGCGCGGCGAGCAGAATCCATACGAGTCGCTGGTTCACGGTTGATCTCCCAAAAGAAAAGTAAGGATAAACTACGGCGGCGAGGATTGGACAGCGGGTCGCGGTCGTCTGCCGTCTCACCGCTGGCATCGAAGCTATAGCTGCGCGAATTGGAGGAACTTTGCAGTCGCCAACGAGAGTCGCTTGGCTTCCTGACTCGGCTCGGGTGGCTGGAATCGGCTTCGGACCCCTCTGGTGGCGGTCTTTAAGAATCAAAGACTTAGCGGCAATAATAGCCTTGACTAACCCACGCCAGTTTGATATATTACTGACATGGACAGCCCAAAGACATTACAGCAAGCGATTCAATACTTTAGCGACGAACAGGTTTGCATCGACGCTGTAGCCGCTATGCGCTGGCTAGACGGCCCACGCTGCCCCGATTGTCTGGGTGATGCCGCTAAAAACCCGTACTACCTCAAGACTCAGAAGCGTTGGAAGTGCCGATCTTGCCGCCGTCAGTTCTCCGTCAAGGTGAATACCATTTTCGAGGATTCGCCGATTCCATTGCAGAAGTGGCTCCCTGCTTTGTGGCTCTTGATTAGCTGCAAGAATGGGATTAGCTCTTGGGAGATTCACCGCACTTTGGGAGTTTCGCAGAAGTCGGCTTGGTTCATGCTGCATCGTTTGAGACTCGCTCTAAAGTCTCGCGACATGGGAACAAAGCTAGGCGGTCCTGATACCGAAGTCGAGACAGACGAAACCTTCATCGGCGGTCGCAAGAAGAACATGCACGCCGACAAGAAACTCCGTTACGAGAAGCAAGGTGGAGCATCAGGCAAAACCGTTGTACAGGGATTCCTCGACCGTGATCTACGTCAAGTTCGCGCCAAGATCGTTCCCAATGTGAAGCGCGAAACATTACAGGCCGAAGTTCTCAAAGAAGTGAAGTACGGGAGCAAGGTCAATACCGACGACGCCGTGGCCTATGACAATCTGCGGTCGCGCTTCGTGCATGAAGTCGTGAACAAAACTGTGAGCTACGTTGACGGTCGCGTGCATGTGAATGGGATGGAGAACTTCTGGAGTCTGCTCAAGCGCGGATTGAATGGAACCTACATCGCAGTAGAGCCATTCCACCTTGAGCGGTACATCGACGAACAAGTTTTCAGGTTCAACAATCGCGCCA
>Ga0302320_10012721_pt1 | contig 17633 bp, 16 predicted proteins | sample Bog_T0_3_FD_202130 | JGI IMG/M metagenome (GOLD analysis project Ga0302320, IMG submission 202130) | Peat permafrost microbial communities from Stordalen Mire near Abisko, Sweden - Bog_T0_3 | ecosystem: Environmental > Terrestrial > Soil > Wetlands > Peat | place: Sweden: Abisko, Stordalen Mire...
ATTGCCGTGGATGGCACGGGCGGCATCTACGTCGCAGATTACTACAACAACGCGATCCGCGAGGGGGTTCCCGCTTTGGAGACCGCTCCGTCAATAACGCTTGAACCGCAATCGCAGACGGTGAATGCTGGAACCAGCGTCACTTTCACGGTGGCGGCGACCGGCTCGCCTGCCCCCGCCTACCAGTGGCAGATTGGGGGGGCAAGTATCTCGGGAGCCACCAATGCGGCCCTGACCCTGACGAATGTGCAGTCAACGGTTGCCGGCGGCTACACGGTCATCGTTACCAACACCGCCGGCAGCGTGGCATCGGATGCGGCGACCCTGACCGTGAATCCGCCCGCCACTCTTTCGATCACGGCGCAGCCGGTATCGCAGTCGACAACGGCGCCCGGCGGCACGGTGACCTTCACGGTGGCGGCGACGGGAAACCCCGCTCCGACCTACCAGTGGTACTACGACGGCGCGGCGATATCCGGGGCGACCGGCTCTTCCTTGGCACTGACGAATGTCCAGGCGTCGGCAGCTGGCAATTATTACGTGGTGGTGAACAATGGCGCGAACAGCGTCACCTCCGCGGTGGCGAGCTTCGCGATCGACCAGACGGGCAACAGTGCGGCGCATGCGCTCAGTGGCCCCGGGTATGCTGGGGGAGGGACAGTGACAATCACCAATACGCTCACTTACGCGGCAACAGCATCGGCGCTGAGCTGGTCGGTGCTCCTGCCTTCCGGATGGAGCTTCGCATCCTCATCGGGAACCGCGGGCGATGTGGGGCCTGCGGCTGGCCAGACGGACGAGCTGGATTGGGCGTGGTCTACGATACCCGCAAGCCCGGTCACCTTCAGTTACACTTTGAATGTTCCGGCCGGGCAGACTGGGGAGCAGCAGATCGTGGCGCTTGTGGGCGTGCGCAATGGGACCTCGCTGCAGTTCCTGGCGCAGCCAGATCCGCTGATGGTGCCGCAACTGCTTTGGCACTCTGCAGATGAGAGTCATGAAGGGAGGATCTCCCTCTTGGACCTGACCCGTGTCATCGAACTGTATAACACACACAATGGAAGCACGCGGACCGGCGCCTACACCGATCAGGCAGGGACGGAAGACGGATTCGCTCCGGACACAACGCGGCCATCAGGGCAGGCCGTGACTTTGCCCTACTATCATTCCGCGGACGAAAATCATGAGGGAAAGATCAGCCTTTTGGAACTGACCCGCGTGATCGAGCTGTATAACTACCACTCCGGCACGACCCGTACAGGCCAGTACCATGCCCAGGCGGGAACCGAGGATGGCTTCGCTCCCGGCCCCTGAGGCGAACCTGAGGATTGCTCAACCGCAATTTAACTTTGGCGTGAAAAACATCATTTCTCCCCTGATCTGGATGGTCGGACTCGCAATCGCTGCCGGACACGCCCCGCCCGCATCGGCGCAACCGACGGTTTCGATGACGCCATCGTCGGGCTCTTATTCCGCCGCCGGTGGTACGATCAGCTTCACGGTCACGCTCACCTATGCCGCCGCGCAATCAGCCTTGGCATTCACGGTCTCCGCTCCTGCAAACTGGACCTATGGCGCCACAGGAGGCCCGAATCCACCATCCCCGGCCCCCAGCAACGGTGACTCCGGCGAGTTCGATTTTGCCTATAGCACGATTCCCGCCAGTCCGGTCCAGTTTACGTTTACAGTAAATTATCCCGGCGGACTGACGGGAAATCAAACATTCGGATCGATCTCCGGCTATTTTCGCCCCTCCTCTGGGTCCGGGCTGCAGACCATTGCGGCCTCAAATGTCGTTCTCACACTGGCATTGACCGCGCCCACAATTACGGCGCAACCTGCCGGTCAGAATGTTTCCGTGGGCGCCAACGTCACCTTTACCGCCGCGGCCACTGGAACCGGGCCGTTGACCTATCAATGGGAAAGGAACGGTTCTCCAATTTCCGGCGCGACCTCAAGTTCACTTTCACTGTCGTCGGTGCAGACCTCCGACGCCGGCAACTATTCGGCTGTGGTCACCGACGCCAACGGCTTGGCCACGACAAGCTCGGCGGCCACGCTCACCCTTGCGCTGAACTCACAGACGATCGCATTCCCAGCGATCGGCAGCGTCGCGATTGGGATTCCGGTGGTCTTGCAAGCATCCGCCAGCTCAGGTCTGCCCGTGAGCTTCGCAGTGCAAAGCGGCAACGCGACGATTGCCGGAGGAGCGACGCTGACAATCTTCGATGCGAATCCGGTGACAATTGCCGCCAATTGTCCGGGTAACACGACGTACGGCGCCGCGCCAAGCGTCACTCAGACGATCGTGGCGTTCGTCGGTGGCCCCCAGCTTTACTTCGGCTCGATTGGGAGCTCATCAAGTTCGAGCTATGATGGCGGCTATAGGACTCAAGCAGTTTCCACGAGTACGAGCTTGGCGGCCTTCATCAACGCCAGCGGCTCGAGCGGAACGCTAGTCGGCTACATTGCGGGCATCAACGCGGGATTTATTGTCAACTTTGTCCTTTCCAATGGAAGATTCTCGCAGGCGACCACCGCCATTGCCGCAGGCAATGGTCCCGGCCAAACACTCACGTTTAGCGGCTCGGTATCCGGTGGAGTCCTGACGGGAACGATCCAGGAATTGAACATGTCATTCTCGGCAACTCTCGATTCGTCTGGTGGTTCGACGGCAGCGATTTCCGGCCTTTACGTGGCTGCCGGAGGATCGTCGGGGTGCTGCCTGTACTCGGTCGTCGGAACGCAGGGCGACGTGTTTGCCTTGGCTGTGACACCGGGCGGAATCAGCGCCGGGGCGGGCACCGTCAATCCCAACAATTCTTTTAGTGTGACGGCCACCCTGGGTTCGGCGGCGGCCATAACAGGCTCGGTGAATTCGGGCACCGCCGCAATTAGTGGATCAATCACGCCGAGTTCGGGCGGCTCAATCAACGTTTCGGGGGAATCCAGTGTGAACATGCCGTCGATTGTCACCCAACCGACGAGTCAAACGGCGAATGCCGGGACGAACGTTGCGCTCAGTGTGGCGGCAACCGGCAAGTCCAACCTGACGTACCAATGGCAGCTGAACGGCTCAAACATGCCTGGAGCCACTGGATCGACGCTCACCCTCTCGAATATCGGGACAACTCAGACGGGCAACTACACAGTCGTCGTTGCTGACGCTTACAATTCTGTCAGCTCCAATGCGGGGGTCGTAACCGTCAATGTCGCAACTCATCCGATAAATATTTCTTCCCGAGCCTATGTGGGCGCGGGTTTTCAGGTTCTGGTCGCCGGCTTTTTTGTGGAGGGTCAGACTTCGGAAACAATTCTTATCCGGGGAGTTGGCCCGACATTGAGTCAGCAGAACATAACGGGAGTATTGGCAAGTCCGCAGCTCACCCTGTACGACAGCTCGGGCACGGTTATCGCCACCAACACGGGTTGGTGCAACGCGCCGGCCGCCGGCCCGTCCACCGTGGCGGCCGGCGTACAACCCGCCACCGCCGCCATTTTTTCAAAGGTATACGCCTTCGCCCTCCCGTCGGGTTCGGCAGACTGCGCCCTGGTCGTGACTCTGCCGCCTGGCGGATACACGGCGCAAGTGAGCGGCATTGGCGCCGCGGCCGGCGTTTCCCTGGTCGAGGTCTACGACATCCCTTAATCCGCGGGATGATCGCGTTACACTCGTCGAACGCGATCGAGGCCGGGTTTCTGTTTCTTGGGCGCGGCTTGATCGGGAGGCTTGCTCTTGGCCGCATAGCGGGCGAACTTGCGCGGATCCACGCGTAGAAATGTTGCCGCTGCATTTTCAACCGCTCAGGGACCAACTCTATTCGGTCGACGAACTTTTCGCCGGCTTTGTGGAATCGCGGCCAAGCAGCTATGCGGAGACCGTCGATTTTCGGATCTACCGCGAATACGTCGCCGCCGGCCGCTATGAGCCGACCGACTATTTCACGGCCATGATGCAGGCCGTTCACGACAACGCCATCAGGGAAGCGACACAGGATTACTTGAAATCCGCTTCGACCAAGGCAGCCATTGCCTTCATGGGTGGCCACGATTTGCCGCGCAATCATCCGGTTTACGCCAGGGTGGCCTTCTTGGCCCGGGAATTGGCCCGACGCAGATTTCTGCCAGTCAGCGGCGGAGGTCCGGGTGCCATGGAGGCGACCCACCTCGGGGCCCTGCACCAGAACGCAACCCCGGCAGCGCTGACGCGCGCGTTGAAGAAGCTCGGACGATTTCCGGAGATACCGCCCAACTTGCAGAATATCGTTGCCGGGGACGGGACAATCGACCGGCGTCTCGTCAAGAAAGCCCATGCTTGGCTTTTGCCGGCCTACCGGATCCGCCGTCGGATTACGAATCCGGGCGAAAGCCTGGCCATTCCGACCTGGCTCTATGGGCACGAGCCAACCACCGTATTGTCGACCCGGGTCGCAAAATATTTCCAGAACAGCGTCAGGGAGGACCGCCTCCTGGCGGTCGCGACCCACGGAGTGATTTACGTCGAAGGACGAGCCGGCACGCTCCAGGAGATCTTTCAGGATGCGGCCCAAAACTATTACCGGGTGCTGGGCGACTTTAGTCCAATGATCTTCTTCGGCACACGCCAATGGACCGACACGCTTCCCATCGTTCCTGTTCTCCAAAGACTCTTCAAACCCGAAGACTTTGAGCGATACGTTTGCACAACCGACGATCCGAAGACTATCCTGAAATTTCTCGACAGGCACAGCGGAGAGGAGACGCCCGCACAGCGGATGGTCCGCTGCAGGCGCGCTTAGCTGGAGGCGCCGATCCGGTAGGTCAACCCCCCATATCCATACAAGTGCATTGTGTCCTCGCGTCGTGGGAAACGGGCGGGCTATCCGTTGCCTGCTCCGCCGGTTTCCGCAAGGTATCGTCATGTCAGAACATTCGACAACCGTAATGAAATCGTCAAAAGTCGTTGGCGTCGCTGCAGACCATGGTGGTTTTGAACTGAAGCAACAGCTTGTCATGCTCCTGCGCGAAGCCGGTCATCATGTGGTCGACTTTGGCGCCCACAGCCTGCAGCCTGACGATGACTATCCGGATTTCGTGGTTCCGTTGTCCCGGGCGGTCGCTGCCGGGAATATGGACCGCGGCGTCGCCGTTTGCGGCAGCGGGGTCGGCGCCAACGTGGCGGCCAATAAGATCGTTGGAGTTCGCGCCTGCCTGATTCATGAAACGTTTTCCGCGCACCAGGGCGTTGAGGACGATGACCTGAATATCATCTGTCTCGGCGGCCAGGTTGTCGGCATCGCCGATGCATGGGAATTGGTTCAAACTTTCCTTGCGGCAAGCTTTGGCGGCGAAGAGCGCCATTGTCGCCGGTTGGCAAAAATCGTGGCGCTCGAAGGCAACCCATCGGATGGTGCATTGTGAGGATATTTCCGCCGGCCGGGAAGCCCGCGCCGCCCCGCTGGTCGGTATTCGGCGGGGGATAACCAGCTGCTACGACGGCGCGCCCGATGCCGCGGCTCCAACGCTACGGGCGGCAAATCGGCGGCCTGGACACCAAGGCCGCCCTGGCTGCTAGGTCGAAACCGCCGGGCCGCCCGCAAGTTGCCTGACGTCGTTCTGCGCAAGATTGATATATATCATGGTCTCCTCGCAACTTATTCGACCGACGCTCTCCGGAAGGAGGAAAATCTCCTCGGCGGTAATCTCGGGATCGGCTTTGATGATCAGTTCGCGAATCTTCCAGTCTCTCCCGTGAATCATCAGGCCGGTGACCGAGCCGACCGGCCCGTCGGTGGCCTGCACGCGGTAGCCGGTTACGGTCTGGGTGCTGCGCAAGCAGGGATCGTCTCCCGGCTGAGGCAGAATTTCCTCCTGGAGCTCCTCCGTGGTCAAATGATCGTCCCCGCCTCCTGCCGTCCAATAGAACGGCCAGCTATAATACCGGTGGTACGCCTCCTCGTACTGGCGCGAGATCGGATGGTGCAGATCAACGGACGGACTTCGTTTGATCTGGCTGCGGGTGAGGCTGACCCTCAGAATACCGTTGTCGGCGGCCTCTGCCGTCTCGAATGCGTCAGCAGCGAACACATGGGACGGGAGCAGGACCAGGCGTCCGGCAAGCCAGGGTCCGGTGTCCGCGACGAGGTAACGGATCGTCCATGACTGGTCGTCAAAGTAAAAGTCCTTCACATGGCCGATGTGACCGTCAGCCGCACCGAGTTTCTTTCCGTAGAACTGCTGGATACTTTGAAGCATAAAATGGCGAGGCGGGGGCGCTCGGCTGTGATTGCGCGCGAGCATAGGTCCCGGTAATTCGCTAGATCAGCCTAGGCGTTCGCTTGGCATGCGGCTATGGGGTATTTCCCTACAGCGCTGATCATATCATCCGGCAAAGCTGCCTGGTTCGCGGAGAGATGCTGAAGACCTTGGTTTTCCGGACCTCCATTCTGGCGGACGATTCACCGAGAGGCGCCAGGTGCCTTTGGAAACACCAAACCGGACAGCGGAGCCGGCGCCAGGCTTTTTCAGCAAACCTGTCCGCACGCCGGCGAACCTTTCTGAGGCGCTCAGGAAGGATTCTCGGGCGTTTGGCTGTCGGCCTTTTTGGCCGAAAGAGCAGCTTGGAGCATTTGATCGTGTTCGGCTTCGCCGACGCCTTCCTCGGCGAGCTGCTCGCTCTCGCTTCTTCCCTCCTCGTCCTCGTCCTCGCTCGCGGACTCCTGCGCACGGCGTCCGGTGGATCCCGGAACGGGATCCCAGCGTTCTGACTCGGGTATCGAGTCCAGAATCGTCTCCTGCCGATCGATGTCCGACTCGCCGGTCAATTCGCGTTTTGCCTGCTCATAGTCGGCTTGCGCCACGTGCGGATGCACACGCCCGGCGATCAAGGCCAGTTCCCGTGCGCGCGCATGCACCATCTCACGCGTCACCGGGCCGATTCCGATGGAGTTCTCGGTAAGAACGCCCTTATTCAGGAAATTTTCGCCCATAAGTTCGGATCCCCCACTATACCGTCTGCTTTTCATCCACCACTTCGGCGTCGATCACCGGTTCTTGGTCCTCTTTCCCGCCGTGCTCGGGATTATGGTCCGCCTCCGGCCGTGCTTCGGGTCGCGTGCCGGAAGGACCTCGGCCTGAACGGGGCTCCTCCGTTGCCGTTTTGTAGAGTTCCTTCGAAGCCTCCTGCCATGTTTCGTTGAGTTCGCCGCAGGCCGTCTTTATTGCCGCAGCGTCCGTGCCCTTTAAAGCTGCCTTTACGGCGTTGGCGGCGGCCTCGAGCTTGGTCTTGGTGTCTGCGAAGAGCTTGTTCGCATTGTCCTTCAACAGCTTCTCGGTGCGATAAACCGCGCTATCGGCCTCGTTGCGCGCTTCAAGCTCCTCCTTGTGCTGTCGATCCTCGTCGGCGTGAAGTTCGCCATCCCTGCGCATTCTCTCGATCTCGTCCTTGGACAGACCGCTGCTGGCCGTTATGGTGATCTTCTGTTCCTTGCCGGTGCCGAGGTCCTTGGCGCTGACGTGGAGGATGCCGTTGGCATCGATGTCAAAGCTAACTTCGATCTGCGGCACGCCACGCGGTGCGGGCGGAATGTCGTCGAGATTGAACTTGCCGATTGTCTTGCTGTCCTTGGAAAATTGCCGTTCACCCTGCAAGACATGGATTTCCACGCCGGGTTGGTTGTCAGCCGCAGTTGAAAAGGTCTGCGTTTTGCGCGTCGGGATCGTGGTGTTTCGCTCGATCACCTTGGTGAATATCCCGCCGAGGGTTTCGATGCCGAGCGACAACGGCGTTACGTCGAGCAACACCACATCCTTGACCTCCCCTTTAAGCACGCCGCCCTGAATGGCAGCGCCAATCGCAACGACTTCGTCCGGATTAACGCCTTGGTGCGGAGCCTTGTCGACCAGCGTACGCGCGGTTTCAACGACGCGCGGCATGCGGGTCATGCCGCCAACGAGCACGAGTTCATCTATCTTCGCGGCCTCTATGCCGGCATCCTTCAAACATGCCTTCACTGGCGCAAGCGTGCGCTCAAAGAGCTTGTCGGTGAGCTGTTCCATCTTGGCGCGGCTGAGCGTCTCTTGGATGTGCTTTGGACCGCTCGCGTCAGCCGTCACAAAGGGCAGGTTGATGTCGTAGGTCGTGGCGCTGGACAGCGCGATCTTCGCCTTTTCGGCCTCCTCCTTGATGCGCTGGAGTGCCTCGGGCTGCTTGCGGAGATCCATCCCCGATTTCTTTTTGAACTCATCGAGCATCCAGTCCATCAGCACATTGTCCCAGTCGTCGCCGCCGAGGTGCGTGTCGCCGTTGGTGGCCTTGACTTGAAACACCCCTTCGCCGATTTCGAGAACCGAAATGTCAAAGGTGCCTCCGCCCAGATCGTAGACCGCGATCTTTTCGTCCTTTTTCTTGTCCAGGCCGTATGCGAGCGAGGCTGCCGTCGGCTCGTTGATGATCCGGAGAACCTCCAGGCCTGCGATGCGTCCGGCGTCCTTCGTGGCCTGACGCTGCGAGTCGTTGAAATAGGCCGGAACCGTGATGACGGCTTGGGTGATCTTTTCGCCAAGACGCATTTCAGCATCGGCCTTCAGCTTGGATAGGATGATTGCTGAAATCTCCGGCGGAGAAAACCGCTTCGCCTTGCCGCTCACCTCGACTTCCACCGCGACATCCCCGTTGCTAGTCCTGACGACCTTGTAGGGCACCCGTTTGATTTCTTCCTGCACCTCGTCGTACTTGCGGCCCATGAAACGCTTGATGGAATAGACCGTGTTGCGCGAATTCGTGACGGCCTGGCGCTTGGCCGCATCACCCACAAGGCGCTCCCCGGATTTGGTGAATGCCACCACCGAAGGCGTGGTTCGTTTGCCCTCGGAGTTTTCCAGCACGGCAGGCTCCCCGCCTTCGATGACCGCCATGCAAGAATTTGTGGTGCCTAGATCAATGCCGAGTATTTTAGCCATAAGATTGTCATCCCGCGTTTGAATTTGGGTTTCCTGTCTCGATCGACTGTTTCCTTGGGTGCAAACTATACGCGCTGACGGGGTTTTTCTCTATGGGGTAAGGACCTAAGGTTCCTCGAAGAATTCTGCTCCGGGCAACCGGCCGACCCGGGGAGAATTCCGTTCAATGGGTCTTCCGCGGATTGAAGGAGGATGAGGCCGCGAGCTCTTTCCACAGGCGCTCATCCTCCTTGCCGATGTGCGACGGGACTTGGATGGATGCCTCGATGTAAAGATCTCCGCGCTTCGCGGCACCTGCCGGCAGACCTTTGCCGCGAACCCGCAATCTTTGCCCTTGCTGGAAACCGGCGGGGACTTTGATGGAAACCTGTTCTTCCAGCGTCTGCACGCGCACGGTCGCCCCCAAGACGGCCTCCCACGGCGCCAGCTCAAGATGGCCGATCAGATCGGAGCCGCGCACCTGCCAGTCTGGATGCTGGGCATAGCGCACCCGCAGATAGATGTCTCCCGCACTGCCGCCATTCGAGCCCTCGCCGCCTTTGCCCTGCAGCCGAATGGACTGGCCCGCGTGTACTCCTTGCGGAATCCGGACTTGATAGGTGTGCGTCTCTTCCTGCCCGTTGCTGGCATTGGTCCGCCGCACTGAAATGGCGCGCACGGCCCCCTTCAGCACTTCATCAAGCGTGATGAGAATGTCCCCTTGAATGTCACCGCCTCTCCGTGACTCCTCTGGTTCCCCGCGCCCGTCGGCAAACTCCTCCGAGTCGAACAGTGAGGCCCCGTGAGGCTGGCCGGTGCGCCCGCCAAAAAACTGCTCAAAAAAATCGCTGAATCCCGTTCCTTTAAATTGGAAATCATTTTCTCCGCCCCGCGCCCCGCGCCCGGCGAATCGGCCTTCTGAGCGACCCGGAGGCGGCCGCGACTCTGCCCCCGTCTTCCAATTCTCGCCCAGCTGGTCGAACTTCCTGCGACTTTCCGGATTGCTCAAGACCTCGTTGGCTTCGTTGATTTCCTTGAATTTCTCCTCCGCCGCCTTCTTGTCCTTGGCGACATCGGGGTGATGCTTGCGCGCGAGTGTGCGGAAGGCCTTCTTGATTTCGTCGTCCGTTGCCTTGGGCGTCACCCCGAGCACGCGGTAGTAGTCCTTAAACTCAACGGCCATGGTGACCTTGCTTGGAAGCGGTCAGGTCATTGACCTCAACTCTTGCCGGTCGGAGCACCTTCTGATCCCGCCGGTAACCGCGCTGGAGGACCGTTAGAACGGCATGGTCGGGTTGGGCCGGATCGTGGCCTTGCGATAGCGCCTCGTGGCGGTGCGGGTCGAACGGAGTGCCGACGATTTCGTCGCTCTCTACCGCATGCCGCCGGAGCAACTGGCGAAGCTGCTTCAACGTCATCTCAACACCCTGGTGAAACTGTGTTGAATCTCTGGAGGCCCCGGAAGCCAGGGCCCGTTCGAGGTTGTCGATGACCGGCAGCAGCTCGACGATAAACGAGTCCTTTTGCGCGACCGCCCGCGTTTCGGCTTCCTGCCGGCTGCGCCGTTTGAAATTCTCAAAGTCTGCAGCCAATCTCAGATGCAGGTCCTTTTGCTCGGCGAGGTCCTTCAGGAGCGCCTCTGATTCCGTGGCCGCGGACTCGGAAGGGCCATTGGATTCCGAGGCGGGCGATGGCGGTGCTTTTGGCTCAGTTTTCATAGATTGGCATTTTCTTGGCTCATGGTTCCTCCTGCCATCGCCGCCTCTGTGGAGTGCACCTCTTTATCATGAGCCATGTAGCAGAATCCGCTTCTTTCTTCCGGGCTTCCTGAGCCGGTGTTTTCTCCGGTTGGCGGACTTGATCGAGTAACGCGTCGGGTCTGTCTTTCATTATGGTGTTACGGAGTCACCGGTGCGTTTTTTCCCGGGTCAGATTCAACGTGGATTGTGATCTCTGCGCTTTTGCCGATCATGCCTTAATCTGCCGCGACATCGAAGGCGCGCCGGTCAATAGTCGGAGCATAACGGGCAAACCCTAAGGCCGCCATGGGGCATTGACCTACCGCCGCCCGCAAACAGGGTGCAGTCCGCATCCAGGATGAGGGTAAGACCCCCTGTCATGTGCGCGGCACGGGGGCGTATAGTCGCCCCTCAGGCGGAGTCCTGCCAAGAGTCCTGTCAGAATCGCAATCACAAAGTCCGTCACCTTCGTTTAGATCATGTCCACTGCAAACGTCGCCGCTTCGCCACACAGGCCCACCCCCGGATCGGAGGGGGCGAAAGCTGCCCGAAGGCCTGATTTGATACCCCTGCCGGCGCAATTGAACTGCGACACGGCGGTGCTCGATGTCGGCCGGATGAGCGAAGCGGACCGCCCGAGGGTGGCGGCAGGCATGCAGGCAGCCGACTTGATGGAGAACGCCGGCAATGCCGTCGCAAGAGAGATTGTGCTGCGCTGTTCCATCCGTCCAACCACGCTGCTGTGCGGCCCCGGCAACAACGGAATGCCGCTCGCGCGTTTCAACATGGGCCTGACCGTGGGAAGGAGCAGAAAATCATAAGCAACTATGCATGCGATGGTGCTGAACGAGCTTAGGACTCCGCTAGGATGGACCGATCTCCCGGATCCCGAGCCCGGCCCGGGCGAGGTCCGCGTGAAGGTGACCGCCTGCGGCGTGTGCCGCACGGACCTGCATGTCGTCGATGGCGAGCTGCCGCATCCGAAGGTCCCGATCATACCCGGCCACGAAATCGTCGGAAGGATCGAGGCAATCGGCGCCGGGGTCGAGCAGCTAACGGTGGGGGAGCGCGTCGGCATCCCGTGGCTCGGCCACACCTGCGGCGTTTGCCCCTATTGCCTGAGCGGCGAGGAAAATCTCTGTGATCGCCCGGTTTTCACAGGCTATACGCGCGACGGCGGCTTTGCGACAGCGACTGTCGCCGATGCCCGGTTTGTTTTTCCCCTTGGAGAGGCAGGCGACGACGTATCGCTTGCTCCTCTGCTCTGCGCCGGCCTGATCGGCTGGCGTTCGCTGGTGATTGCAGGTGGCGGCAAGAAGCTGGGGCTATACGGCTTTGGCGCCGCAGCCCATATCGTGGCACAGGTCGCAAAGTGGCAGGGAAGATCCGTATTTGCATTCACGCGGGCGGGGGATGAGTCCAACCAGGCCTTCGCACGGAGCCTTGGCGCGACCTGGGCCGGGGGATCCCGCGAGATGCCGCCGATCCCGCTCGATGCGGCGATCATCTTTGCGCCCCTGGGCGATCTCGTACCCCTGGCATTGAAGGCAGTGCGCAAGGGCGGCCGCGTCGTCTGTGCGGGCATTCATATGAGCGACATTCCGAGCTTTCCCTATCGGCTGCTATGGGAAGAACGTCAGCTCGTGTCGGTCGCCAATCTGACGAGGGAGGACGGAATCGATTTCCTGCGCCTGGCGGCGGAGATTCACATCGTTACGCAGACGACGCGCTATCCGCTCAGGCAGGCCAACCAGGCGCTGGCCGACCTGCGCGCCGGCCGGTTCAAAGGCGCCGCTGTCCTGGTGCCGTAAGCCCGGTCAATCAGGCTCCGGGCGCAATCATTCCCTCAACGCCGGCTTGTCTGCGGCGGGTGGTCAGGCGGGGGCCGCAGGGTAACCTTGGTGCTCCATCTTGTGGCTGGTGAAACTGCAGGGCAGCGCCGCGAAGCTCGCAACGGCATCCGTGGAGATGAGTTGCGCGGACCAGAACCGGAATGGGCGCGGCATTGCATTCGCGTCCGTGAACGCTGGCCATACGGTTAACACCCCATGCGGCCCGGAGATTTTTTTGTCGAGGCGCGGCCTAGGCAATCTTGAATCGTGCTCAACCGCGGTTTTCGGGAACAAGTCCATGAATGCGCCAATCATGCCCCGCCTTGAGAAACGCCCGCTCATTGCCGCCGGGCGGAAGCCCGTTGATGTGGTCATCACCTACGACGGTATTGCCGCCGCTCAGCAAGCCATCGATGCCATGGGCGCCTTGAATTCGCGCCGCCCGGCCGGCGCCGCGGCAGTGCGCGTTTCGGCGTGGTGGTTCAGGTTTCTGGAGGATGCTGAGCAGATGAAAAGGGCCACGGCTGCGGCCATGGAGGCGGACGTGCTTTTGGTCGCCGCGAACATTGGGGTCGACTTGCCTTCTGTCGTCAAAGGCTGGCTGCAGGAAAGCCTCTCAAAAAATCGCAGATTCGGCGTCGCCGTGGTTGCCCTGCTGGGCGAGGCAAATCGGCGGGACAAACCGGACTCGCCTCGCTTTCGGGTTGTGCAGCGGATCGCGAGAGAGGCCGGAGCATTGTTCGTCGCTCCATCTCCAAGCGCGGTTGCCGCACTCGAGGAGCTTTGGCGATGACCTGGGATCATCAATTTTGACGACATTAAGTGCATCTCGTTCCACCGCTTTGAAAGCCAAGAATTTCGGAATCTGCAGAAGCAACAACCCATGACCGCCCGCCAACTCTTTGAGCCCTTTGCCCTGAAGTCCCTCAAACTCAAGAACCGGATCGTGATGGCACCGATGACGCGCTCGTTTTCGCCGGGAGGCGTCCCAGCCGCGAACGTGGCCGACTATTACGATCGCCGGGTTGCCGGGGAGGTCGGATTGATCGTTTCCGAGGGAACCGTGGTCGATCGCCCGGCGTCGTCCAACGATCCGGATATCCCCCGTTTCTATGGGGACAAGCCGCTCCTCGGATGGAAGGCCGTGATCAACAGGGTGCATTCGGACGGCGGGATCATGGCTCCGCAGCTTTGGCATATGGGCGTTGTGGCTCCCAAGGCCACCGGCTGGCTGCCCCCCGCTCCATTTGAAGGACCTTCGGGCTTGGTCGCACCTGGAAAAGTTGGCGGTGTCGCCATGACAGAGCGCGATATCGCCGACACGATTGGGGCGTTTGCGCGAGCGGCGTCGGAAGCCCAAACGCTGGGATTTGATGCGGTCGAGATTCACGGTGCCCACGGCTATCTGATCGATCAGTTTTTCTGGCACCCCACCAATCAGCGGACGGATCGTTACGGGGGGAAGACGCTGGCCGAGCGCGCCCGCTTCGCCGTGGAGCTCATCCAGGCTGTTCGTCACGCGACAGGTCCGGAGTTTCCGATCTGTCTTCGTGTCTCGCAATGGAAGCTCCAGGACTATACTGCGAAGCTCGCGGCGACACCCAGTGAGATGGAGGCCTGGCTCGTTCCATTGGTGCAAGCCGGAGTGGATATTCTCCACTGCTCGCAGCGCCGGTTCTGGGATCCCGAGTTTCCCGGCTCGGATCTGAATTTTGCCGGATGGGCGAAGAAACTGACGGGCAAGCCGACAATCACGGTGGGTTCGGTCGGGCTTTCCGGAGATTTTCTGGCCGCTTTCAAGGGGGAAGCCTCCGCGCCGAGTTCACTGGACGAGCTCGTTCGCCGCTTCGATCGGGGGGATTTTGACTTGGTTGCGGTGGGGCGCGCGCTGCTGGCCGACGCGGAATGGGCCCGGAAGATCAACGAAGGGCGGTCGTCCGAACTGCGCGGCTTTACCAAAGAGGCTCTCGCGACACTCTCGTGAGCGTCATGCAACCATGGTTTCCAAGGCTCCTGTTAACATCCTCATTCCGGCGGAGAATCGAGCTCTGCTGGTTCCGGTTTTCCTTGGTTCACCGCCCTTCGCTGGCTCGATCCGGAGGCCAATCCCGCCCTCGATGAAGGGGTGGCACTTTTCTTGCTCCTCCTCACCGGGACTACAGGTATCGTCTTCGGGCTGGTGCCTGCGCTTCGCGCCTCCCGTCCGGACCTTTCCCAATCAATCAGACAGAGCGGCGGAGGAGCGAGCGCAGGCCGCGGAAGCCGCTCGTTCCGGAGCGCGTTCGTCGTCGCCGAGGTAGCTCTGACGACGATCCTCCTTGTAGGCGCGGGCCTCTTGCCGATCAGGACGTCAAAGGAGCCGTCCCGTCCGTCGTCATCAACTCGACGATGGCCCGCAAGCTTTTCCGGGCGACCGATCCGATCGGCAGGCAGATCAAGATGCGGGAGATTATCTATGCAAACTCGAAGTCTGAATCCGAGATACCCTGGGAAATAGTTGGTGTGGTGGCCGACGAGAAGTTCGGAGGGCTTTCGGAACCGGATGAAGTATCCGCCTGCTACTTCACGATCGCGCAGGCGCCGGTGAACAACCTCGCTTTGGTCGTGCGCGGGAACATGCGCCCCGAGTCGCTTGAGCGATCGATCGCTGCCGCGGTCCATGGCGTCGACCCCGACCAGCCTCTGGACGACATGAAGGCGCTGGATAAGATAAAAAGCGAATCTTTGGGCAATGTTCGTCTGCGCTCGGCGCTCATCGCCGTTTTCGCTGGCATGGCGCTGGTGCTCGCCGCCGTAGGACTCTACGGGGTGATTTCCTATTCCGTCGTCCAGCGCACTCGCGAAATCGGGATCCGCGTCGCCCTTGGGGCATCCCCGCGAAGAATCGCTGAATTGGTGATTCAAAATGCACTTGCGCTGACGTTGTTCGGACTGGTCGCAGGCATTGCCGGGGCGATCGGCCTGGCCCGATTCCTCTCCTCGGTTCTTTTCGAAGTTTCGCCATACGATCCACTCGCGCTGGGGACCGCGGTGGTTGTCCTTACGGTTACAGCGCTATTTGCATGCTTGATTCCGGTCAGGCGGGCGATTCGGTTGGATCCGATCATAGCGTTAAGATCTGAATAGATTCAGAGGGTCACTTGTCCTTTGATTCTGGCTTAGTGACAGACGGAGCCGTCGGCTCGGTAGAATGTATCGGCTGGTTTGAGTTGGGCCGGATGATTGCGTACATGATTGCATCGTGCATGAGGCCATTGAGCTTCAGACGACTCCGCAGCGCCAGCCAACCGCAGAATTTTCCAGCACTGACCGCAAGCCGAAAGCCGATTGCAGCCGATGTCCGGCAAGGTACTGTTTGGCCATGCCCGTTCTCCACCATCCGAAACCGGCGAAAAAGGGCACCTCGCGCCAGAAATCGGCCGTTCGCCTGAAGCACCCGGGTCACGGTGATCACGCGGATGGCGCGGGCTGGCTTTTGAAGGGGAGGGTTGAAATCCGCCTCCTTCTCGTGCAAGGTTTTGGCATGCCACTAACGGTCGATCAAATCGTGCAGCAGACAAAGGAATGGCCTGAGGATTTCGTAACTGAATTGATCGACAAGATCGTGCTCGCCAAGTTTGGCGGGATTGAGCCTGCCGTGGAGGCTGCTTGGCGAACTGAAGCGCGCCGGCGGGTCGATGAGATCCGCAGCGGCCGGGAGCCGGGCGTCGACGGCGAAGAAGTGATGGCCAAGGCGCGGAAGCTGATCGGTCGGTGAAGGCGTTGCGATTCCACCGCGAAGCCGACGCCGAGTTTACTGCAGAGCTCCGTTGGTACACAGAGACGAGCCCGGACCTGGGCAATCGCTTTTACGACGCGGTGGAGCAGATCCTGCGCGAGATCTGCGCCCATCCGCAACGTTACCGGCAGATCGATCCGCCGGTTCGGCGTTACTTAGTCCCGAGCTTTCCGTACGCGGTGCTCTACATCGACGAACCGGACCGCGTGTGGATCGTTGCCATCATGCCATTGCGCCGCGAGCCGGGGTATTGGAAGCATCGGGTGAGTTGAGCTTGTGAGGCGCATTGGTGACGGCTCAATCAAACTGATCCGGGAGCGTCGCCATCCTCTGTTCGGGTTCAACCCGACAATCACGTCAAATAGTTAGGCGGCGTTTCGTGCTTGCTCATACACGGGCAAGGCGTCCTCCAGGACATCCCTTCGGAAAAAGGCATTGAGCATCGGCGGCGTGCACAGGTCGACTTTGCGCCCCAGCAGTCGTGCAAGCTCATTCTGGAAATCAAAGTGCCTTACTCCGGGATGCTGGCCGGGTAGGTAGTCGCCGCTACGACATCCTCCGAAATTAAAGCCTGTCCGGATGTCTTCAGGGCAGACGACGAGCAGATGGAAATGCAACCGGCCGGAGATCGTGCCGCGTTCAACGATGGCAATGGAGGCGGGATACCTGACGCCCAGGACGTGGGTGCGCAGGCTACTGAAGCGCCGTTGGGCCTCTTTTATCGAGGTCACCAGGTCGGCGAAGGTGAGGGTGAGAAAGCCGAGGCGATTGATGCCGAAGCTTTCCGCCAGGAGCTTGACGTTTTCTTCCAGGGCGAACGCTGTCCGCATATGGCCGCCGGTGAGACGGTGGACCGCCGCGTCGGGGTCCCGGTCGGTTGAGTTGTTACTCTTTAGACAAGGAAGGGCGGCCGGTCGCGGCGGGGCGGCGGCCGGGCCCGGGCGACGTGGCGGACTCGCCGTCTTTCTTCGCACCCGATCTCGGTTTCGACCGCTCGTCGGGCAGGGTTTTGGCCGTCGGATTCACGACGGCGATCCCTGTTTTAGCCGCTCAACGCAACCGAAGTTAGTTACGTTCCAGCTACGCTCTTTTGTAAATTGTTGTTCACCAGCTGGCGCCCTCAAGGGGAATCGAACCCCTATTTTGACACAGATGAGTTTTGAGTTTGCGAGAGTTTGCGGACTCAGAGCGAAACTAGAGTGAAAGCTTGCATCCGGTAGGTGTTGCTTGTTCCGTTTTGTTCCGGTCGCTTATGACCTACGCGTACATCTTCAAACGCCGGGATTCCAGCTACTACTGGCTCAGATACTGGGAGCCAGGGATGGGCCGCTATACGAACCGGAGCACCCGGATTAAGATCACCGA
>Ga0302320_10012722_pt1 | contig 17631 bp, 19 predicted proteins | sample Bog_T0_3_FD_202130 | JGI IMG/M metagenome (GOLD analysis project Ga0302320, IMG submission 202130) | Peat permafrost microbial communities from Stordalen Mire near Abisko, Sweden - Bog_T0_3 | ecosystem: Environmental > Terrestrial > Soil > Wetlands > Peat | place: Sweden: Abisko, Stordalen Mire...
TCGCCAGAGGCTCAAGGACCTCGCCATCACGGTTACCGAGGCGATCAAGACCATCAAGTTTGCGGCGGTCGGCGCGCGCAACCTGTTCGACGATGAAGGCACCGAGGCGGCCGAGGCAACGCCGGTCTTCGACAACCTCGCCGCCAGCTCTGGCCTTGATCGGAAGGTGGTCTCCAAGTTTGCCGCCTTGGGCCAGCGCACTTTGGACTTGTGATCGAGGGACATGAACCCACCACCTTTCTTCCGCGCCTTGCATAACCTTGCCACGCTGTGCCGCTTACGCGATGGTCTCGCCTTCACGTTTCAATTCCGGCTTGCGCAGCATCGGGTCCGGGCAATGCGCTGCCTGTTTAGAATCCCGCCGCCCGGCTTCGACAAAATTTCGCTATTGGAATCACTGGGAAAACCGTGACCTCCTCGATCTAATCGAACGGAAATTGCTTGTAAGGCTGGCCAATGGCGCGCCACGCAGTTCGGGCTGAAATCCCCCGGAATCCTAATCTTTCGATAATCTTCCGGTTTTTTAGAGAAATCTTCCGAGTTGGGCGGGCACGAGGGCAGCCCCGGCTTGGCCGAGCACGGTTTTGGCAGCGTTGCGCGGACGGGCGGTGGAGCAGGGTGAGCCTTTTCATTACAGCGAGGCTGGGAACGTGACCCATCGTTTATTAGTCCCCGCTGTTGGACGGTCGCCAGATCACCCCTTGCCAGCATTTGTCGAACGTCATTTTTTGGAACGAAGTCGGAGCGGGTGAGGGGAACGAAAGCTTTTTGAACTTGGACAGCTTGGGCAAGGGGCCGCCATAAAGCCCGGCAAAAATTGCCGCTTGCACAATGACGTAACCTGTGCATCCAATACGGAGATGTCCCGGAAAAGACGTATGTGATTTAAACAGTTTAACAAAAGATTTGCGGCTTCGGCTGCTGTCCAACTCGAAACTGGTAATTTCACGCAACGGACAGCTTTCGAGGTGCGCCCAAGCCGGGCGTGCCTGAAAGCGTTCCGTTGAAGGCATACCAGTGCCTGAGTTGGGGCGTGAGTAGGACACGCCTTTTTTGCCTTGGACAGAAGCGGCGGCACGGAAAATCACGAATGAATAATGAGCGACGCACAGAACACAAATGTCGCTGGAGAACGGTTCACCACCACGCATTGGAGCGTGGTCTTGGCGGCGGGGGAGACTGCCAACCCCACAGCCGAAGTGGCGTTGGAGAAACTCTGCCGTAACTATTGGTATCCGCTCTACGCCTTCGCGCGCCGGTCGGGCCACGGTGAGGAGAAGGCCAAAGACCTGACCCAAGGTTTTTTCGCTCGTTTGCTTCAGGAGAAGTACCTGCGACAGGCCCAGCGTGAGCGCGGCAGGTTTCGGACGTTCCTCCTGACCTATTTCAAACATTTTGCCGCTGATGAATGGGACCGCGAAACCGCCCTGAAGCGCGGCGGCGGCCGAGAGATTCTGTCCTTCGATGACGAGAGCGCCGAAAAGCGCTATCACCTTGAAGCTGTGGACGATGTAACACCGGACAAACTGTTTGACCGGCGCTGGGCTTTCGCAACGCTTGAGGAGTCTGCCCGACTTCTACGCAAAGAATACCACGACACTGGCCGGGGGGACCTGTTCGACAAATTGCAGGCATTTCTCTCTGGCGATTTGGAGGACGCCGGGTACAGCGAGGCTGCCGCACAGTTGAGCATGAGCGAAAACACCCTCAAATCCCATGTCCGCCGTCTGCGACTGCGCAACCGTGAGATTCTGCGAGAGGTCATCGCGAATACGGTCGCATCGCCCGATCAAATAGACGAGGAACTGCGCGACCTCTCTGCGGCCCTGGTGGCGGTTTAATTTTGTTTGCAACCGTTTGCAAGGGATTCCTCAGTAGAGGTTGAGGCCGCTCGGTGGCGGCTGAGGGCACAAGTTTCCACGAACCGGAAACGTGCCCGACGAAACCGATTTTTGAAGTGAATAAAACGCATGAACGAAAATGTCTGGACTGCGGACGCCCCATTCCTCTGGAGGCACCCGCAGGGTTTTGTCCACATTGCGAAATGGCGGGTGCCATTGCCTTGTCACCTGTTGCCGAGGCCACATCCCCCACTTTTGGCCGCCCGCTCCGCTACTTCGGCGACTACGAACTAATTGATGAAATCGCCCGTGGCGGCATGGGGGTGGTCTATAAGGCTCGGCAGATCAGTCTCAACCGCACAGTCGCGGTTAAGATGATCCTCACCGGACGGCGACCGATGGCGGTGGAGGTCAATCGCTTCCGCGCGTCCACTCGCGCTGCCGCTGGCCTGCAACACCCCAACATCGTCCCGATCTACGAGATTGGCGAACAGGACGGACACGACTACTTTTCGATGGAATTCGTTGAAGGGCCGAATCTGGCCCAGGTGGTGCGAGACAATCCGTTGCCTGCCGCTCGCGCCGCCAATTACGTGCGAACCATTGCTGAGGCCGTCCACTACGCCCATGAGCGGGGTGTATTGCATCGCGATCTCAAGCCATCCAATATCCTCCTGGATTCCCTCGACCAGCCTCGCGTCACCGATTTCGGCTTGGCCAAGAACCTTTCCTCGGACCCGGAATTGACGGAGGCCGGCCAGGTATTAGGCGCGCCCAGCTTCATTCCGCCCGAACAAGCCGCTGGACTTACGGAGGAAGTGGGACGACATAGTGACGTTTATGCGCTGGGCGGCATTCTCTACTATTTGCTAACCGGGCATCCACCCTTCGCAGCGGAAACCCCGTTGGCCACCATTGCCCGCGTACTCCACCACGATCCGGTCGCCCCACGCAAACTCAATGCAAACATCCCGCAGAGGCTGGAAAACATCTGTCTGAAATGCTTGGAGAAACGCCCCCAGCGTCGTTATCCGACGGCCAAAGACCTCGCGGATGAATTGGGGCGCTTCCAGCGCAACGAACCGATTCAAGCCGGCGACCGGGCTAGACGTGACGACATGAGCCGCCCTTGGCATCAAAGGAATTACGTAGTTGTCGGCGCGCTTACCGCTATTGTGTTGCTTTTGATCGGAGGCGTCACGTATTGGCGGACACGACTTCCAGGGACATCCGCCCGTGAGAACGCTCAATCACCTGGCCAGACAAACAAGGTGTTGCCTCAAGTGAATTCGCCCCTCCAATCGGCCGGCGGCGAAACCAACAATCCGACTCAGAACGGTCAATCGAAAGTCGTTGAACACGAGATAACTGGTCTGCATCCCCAGGCGAACAAACCTCCGGTTCCCGTGGCTTCGACTGTTCAGCCTCCCATCGGTAATATTCATGACGCAGCCGAGAGTGGCGACTTGGAAAAGGTCACGGCACTACTTGCGGCTGATCCTTCCTTGGTTAATGCCAACGACGAACACGGTACGACGCCGCTTTTTAAGGCTGCTTCGGAAGGGCATAGTGAGGTAGTAAAGTTGCTTCTGGACAAAGGCGCGTCGGTTGACGCCAAAGCTGACACAGGAGTGACGCCGCTCCTGCTGGCCTCTCAGAACGGCCATCTTGAAGTGGTGAAGTTGCTCTTGGGGAAAGGTGCGGCAATTGATACAAAAGCGAAGAATGGTGCCTACTCTCTCTTTTTAGCCGCCGAAGATGGGCATCTTGACGTGGTGGAGTTGCTCTTAGACAAAGGCGCAGAGATTAATGCTAAAGGCTACACCGGCGCAACGCCGCTCCTGATAGCCGCAAAGACAGATCATCCTGAAGTAGCGAAGGTACTGCTGGAAAAAGGTGCGGCTGTTGATGCCAAAAACGACAATGGCGACACCCCTCTCTCAATCGCCGCGCAGAATGGTCATCTTGAGGTCGTTAAGTTGCTGTTGGCCAGCCATGCGGCGGTTGATGCAAAAGCAAACGACGGTGGCACGCCGCTCTTGCTGGCATCTCAGGAAGGGTATCTTGATGTCGTGAAAGTGCTGTTGGCCAACGGTGCGGCGGTTAATGCAGCGGGCAACAACGGTGCCACATCGCTCTTTTTGGCTGCCGGTTTTAAGCATCCTGACGTGGTCAAGTTGTTACTGGACAAAGGAGCGACGGTTGATGCTAAAGTCAACAACGGTCTTACTCCATTATTTGTGGCCGTTGATAGTGGCCAATTAGAAGCGGTAAGGCTGTTGCTTGACAAAGGTGCGAATCCCAACGTCGAGGCGGTCGGATTAACACCACTCGGGATTGCAGAAAAAAAGGGATACTCAAAGATCGCCGACCTGTTACGGAAAGGAGTGAACCATTAAAGTCATGTCAACACTACTAGATACACAGACGGCATTGCCCTTCTCCAAAACAATGGTGGAATTGAATAAACTTCCCATGAGCAAACTCGTCTGGTTGTTGCCAATTCTGGTTTCTAGTATCATATCGGCGAGTGCGCAAAACAGCGTTTCTTTTGACAATCAATCCGGCGAGCCGGCCTTAGTGAAAATAATAGGCCCAACTTCACGAGAAATTGAAGTTCCTGATGCAGCAAAGCGGACAGTTCAAGCGGCAGCGGGAACATATTTTATTAGAGTAAGGTATGGCCTTGATGGCAAATATCGTTATACGAAGGGGCAGGATTTCACGGTTGAGGAAACGGCGACAACGGCGTCCGAGACCACCATCACTCTCCACAAGGTCGCAAACGGAAACTATGGGTCGAGTCCCATTAGTGAACATGAATTTGGTTTGGGCACACATACCCAGGATTTGGGACTTACCAACAACCCGAAAAACACGGTAGCAACAGGAGATGCAAAAGCGGGCCATTCTAAGTTACTGATCGCCACTGTGGTCGGGGACGCGCCCACTGCCACGACGTACCGTGAGCCAGCCGAACAGGGCGATGCCAATGCTCAATATAATCTGGCCGGGTGCTACGCTGGAGGTAATGGGGTGGCGCAGGATTACAAAGCAGCCGTTGAGTGGTACTGCAAGGCGGCGAGCCAAGGATACATGAAAGCGGAGTTCAATCTTGGCGTCTGCTACGACAGAGGGTTTGGCGTCGTGCAAGACTACAAAGAGGCAGGAAAGTGGTTTCTCAAGGTCGCGGATAAAGGCGACGCGGAAGCACAATATTTGTTAGGCTTATTCGCTGAGGAAGGTGATGGCATGGTTCGGGATTACAGTGAAGCGGTCAAATGGTATCGGAAAGCGGCAGAGCAAGGCCATGCGATTGCGCAAAACAATCTCGGCACATTTTACCTGCATGGATTGGGTGTCGCGCTTGATGCAAAGGAGGCCGTTTCATGGTATCAGAAGGCAGCGGAACAAGGCAATGCACTTGCACAGGACAATTTGGGCACATGCCTCGGTCGGGGATTGGGCGTCCCGCAAACCTACAATACGGCAGCCGAATGGTATCGCAAAGCGGCAGAGCAAGGATTTGCTGTTGCCGAATACAATCTGGGCGTTTCTTACGCAGAAGGCTTGGGCGTGAGACAGGACTACTCCGAGGCAGCCAAGTGGCTCCGTAAAGCAGCCGAACAAGGCGATGCCAAGGCGCAAGGAAATCTAGGCGCATATTATTATTTGGGGAGGGGTGTCCCTCAAGATAGGGACGAGGCCATTAACTGGCTTCGCAAGGCAGCGGCGAATGGAAATGCTAATGCCAAACTGAACCTTCAAAAACTCGGCGTGAACCAATGATAAAGAATTACATAGATGATATGAAAACAATTAAACACAAATCCCATACATACACACTTTCATTCGCGACAATATTACCAATGGCTGTCATGATTCTAGCTATAGCCACAACCGCCTTTTGTGATACTGCGGATAATTACTTTGCTATCGGCGTCACAAAGCAAGCTAAAGGCGCATTGGAAGAGGCTATCGCCAATTTCACCACAGCGATTGAACTCAAACCCGATTACGCGGATGCCTATATTGGGCGCGGCGCGGCAAAGCGAGCAAAAGGCGACAGGGCTGGGGCCGACGAGGACTTTACCAAAGCCAATAAACTCAAAAAGGATGATGCGAAAGCCTGCACAGATCGCATTTGGGCCTCGGGCAATGTGTTTAACGACAAACCTGACCGAGATCGTGCGTTGGCAGATTACGCCTCAGCCATCGAACTCAAGCCTGATGATATCGAGGCCTACAGGCAACGAGGCGGTTTGGAGTCAACCACAGACGATTACGACAGTGCCATCGCGGATTTCACCAAAGTTATTGAGCTCAAAACGGATGATGCTGTCGCCTATGGAGCTCGCGCAACTGCTAAGCGATTCAAGGGCAACTTCGACGGGGCTATTGCAGACTACACCAAAGCCATCGCGATGGAAACGGAACCGCATAATTCTGGTCTTTACCGAAGTCGTGCCTTTGTGAAGCAAGCGAAGGGCGACTTGGACGGGTCCCTCGCAGACTACACGAAGGCAATCGAACTCAATCCGAACGATGACAATTCCTACTTAAATCGCGGCGATGTTAAGAGAGCCAAAGGCGACTTGGATGGGGCAAACGCGGACAAGGCGAAATTCAACCAACTCATAGCTAAACGTAGGGCCAACCGGGAGGCCAAAGCCAAAACGCAAACCGAGCCAGCGCTAAATGTCCCGAATGGTCAAGAATATAAGGCGAGCGATCTCCCATTCAATGCCGTCCAGTTGGTCTTTATGCGTGGAGGAGGGTATTCGGAGGAAGTTGGTGCGGACCTCAAAATAGAGCCGAAGTGTTCTGGATTGTCACTCAAGACTCTGTTTCTTGGCGAGCATGAGATCGCCTTGCAATCAACTGAAGTTACACCCGATGCCATGATAGTGACCAAGGATTATGGAAATCTTCGGGTTAAAATGAATATGGCGACATTCTCGTACAGCATCCTTGTAACACCGCATCAAGAGGAGCAGTTTAGGAAACTGCTATCGAACAAACAAGACGAGCTGACAATCGAACCCAATGCCAACTGGACTTTCCAGCGCGCCAAGATTATCGCGCAGGAACCGCTTGGCGCGGGCACTCTGATTACGGTCACGATTGCCTTGGACGACCCAAAAGGCACAAAGGGACGAACATATGTTACACCACAATCGCCTTTTGTTGTATCCAAGACGGGCGATCCTGTATTTTGGACCGGCTGGATGAATACATCGCCACGCGACAATATGCCGTGCCTTTGGCACCCTCTTACGCCAGCAAGCATCGAGATAGAAATCAAAACCAAGACAGTGGGCCAAACTTGCTTCACAACAAGAGCTGTCAAAACAACTGACGTAAGTCTCAAGAAGGTGGACTCTGAACGCGACATCCATTATGTGAATGACAACACAGTCGAAGTCAGCTTGTTATTTGACGTAAAACCGGAGGATATAGCGAATGTTGGAATAGTTACCTACACCGATTCAAGTACAGAAGAAGCTCGTGATAAGGGTCTCGAATTGGCAGACTTCAAAGCTTGGAGCGCAAAATCACAATAGTTCATTCTAACGCGAACCACAGAAGCAATCGTGATTATGAAAAACACAATACTCAGCGACAATCTTATTAAATACACACTTGGTCTCATCGCTGCATTTGTAGGAATGAAGGCATCCAGCGCTTTCGCCCAAACGGTAGGTATCGCGACCGTCGGTAACAATACTGGCACGATCGGATTGTACAAGCCCAACGGCACTTCAACCTTTGCTCTCGTGGAATTCAAGGGCAACCTAGAATGGGGGACAGATGGTATTCATTGCTGCAAAGAAGCATTCCTCCGCCTTCAAACCGCTGAAGCACCAGATAAATGGCTTAATATAATAAGCTCAGACTTAGTCAAAGGACGTGTGATTGTTACAACTGAAGAAAATAAAGTTTACACGATTTTTAATTTACAAGGAAATTATTTTGGTCGTATTGAAGTGGGTCGAGTTCTTGGTGAAAACCCAGCAGGCTCCGGTGTGTCTGCATCGCAAACCAAGACCGGAGGGTCAATCCTTTGGCTTTTCGCTGGTTTGGCGGGGTTGCTGGCGCTGGTGATTCTTTTGTTGAGGAAGTCGAGATCACCAACCATGAACCCCACGCAACCGAACAGCTCCGGTAAACTCACCTGAGTCCCGTATTGTTCGTAATAAAAATAAAACAACGAAAGGATTGCAAAAAACTCATGAAAAACGTATCATCTAAAATCATCGCATTATTCACAATCGCCGTTGGCTTCATCCTCACAGGAACGACGTTTTGCTTTGCCCAGGAACAGACGAGAGTAGCCGCATTTCGATTGACTCGCGATGGCAGAAAGATTGCCGTCGGCGGCTTCGTTGTAACCCCGCAAAATTCGGTAGTTGCGCCGGACCAGCCTGGATCGCACGCTTGGTTTTGGAGTGTCGATCCAAACATTCTCGCCGGAGTTTCGTTAAAGGACGAGTCCGGGCATATAACGGCACTTTTGAACGTCAAAGATACCATAGAATGCGATCGGGGTATTATATCAAGTGGCATAGGCAATTTAGTCAGCTTAACCAGACAAGATTGGAATGGACGGGAGATAACAGAAACCATCATTGACAGAAAACAAATAGAAAATGGCTTGTACATTACAACAGCAAATGACACCCATTTCACAGTTACCGACCTTGCGTATAATTTTTCGGGGAAAGTAAAGCCTGGCCGCATTTGGGAACAAATCCCGTTGGACCGGAGCCGTGAATTCTTTGACAAGTCTATCGAAGCGTCTTCAAAAATTATCGAACGCGATCCCAGCGACGACTTTGCATATATTTGGCGTGCGACTGCAAAAATGGGAAAAGGCGAGTTGGACGGCGCTGTTGAAGACCTCATGAAGCAGAGGTTTGACCGCGATCTTCTCGGAATCGCAAAGCAAGCCAAGGGCGATTGGAAAGGCGCTGCCTTGGAATTTAGAACATACTCGCGCCTCAGAATTATTAATCGCGCTACGAATGGTCTCATGAATGATATGATTAAGGAACACTACGATACATTCAAGAAAGCTTGGTCGAGGGATGTCGATGGCGCTTTAGTTGATATTAACCAGATTATACAGGCCAAACCAGATGACGCGTTAGCATTCCGACTGCGCGCTACGCTTCAGTTGCAAAAGAATAATGCGGATGAAGCCATCGTTGACTACACCAAGTTTTTAGAGTTTAATCCAAATGATGGAGACGGCTACTATCGAAGAGGCGTTGCGAGATTGTTTAAGAATGATTTCGATGGAGCAATCAAAGATTGGACTAAAGCCACTGATTTGAATCCAAAACATGCAGATGCCCACGACGCACTTGGCGTTGAAAATTTCGCGACCGGCGATCTAGATCTTGCGATTAAGGAATTTTCGGCCTCGATCTCTGCTGGTAATGACGCATTCCTGGAACGTGGCGCTGCTATGCAAGCAAAGGGTAATAAAGACGGAGCTATAGCAGATTACAATGAGATCATTAGAAGATGGATAAACTATCCAGTGCCGGGTTATATCGCCCGTGCGAGCGCGCACTTGGCCAAAGGTGACAAGAGTGCTGCCGCCGAAGATTACATCAAAGCAATCGAGTGCAACCGTGAGGCTAGTAAATAACTTATGAATATCATGTTGTCGATTACCACAAATGGAACTTCGTTCTCGTCTATGGTGCTGAAAAGTGCTGCGCTCCCGTCTACCTTCTTAATCTGCGTGGCATTTACGTGTTCATTGTTAGCAGATGACGGCGGATCGTTGATAGATGCTGCTATCGCCGGGGACCTGCCAGCGATCAAAATGCTCTTGGAAAAAGGGTCCGATGTTAACGGCATGGGAAATGACGGCTCGACTGCTCTGATTTACGCGGCTCAAAATGGTCGCGGTGCGGTTGTGGAGGCATTATTAAAGAAAGGCGCGGACGTTAATCTCCCAAACAACGGTGGCTCGACGGCGACAGGTTTGGCATCTTTCATGGGGGACACGAATATCGTTAAAATGCTGCTCGAAAAAGGTGCTAAAGTGGACAACGCCGACGCCAACGGAAAAACAGCGATATTTTACGCATCGTTAGCGGGCAACGATGAAATCGTCAGGATGCTTATTGCGCACGGTGCAAATCAACAGGAGAAAACTGAGCGATCCAAGTTTATTGTCAAAGGACTGGTCACGCAAATTGATGCCTCAAACAACGTGTTCACCGTCAAAATTACGGATGGGTCGGTTGTTGGTTCCGGTGACGAAACGGTTTTTGGCATTGCTGATGGCGCCCACGTCTATGGCGGCGTTACGGCGGCACATGGCGTTGGTCATTTAAAAGTGAATGACCGGGTATTGATATATTACTCTGGCAAAATGACTGTCGGGGGATTCAATTTCGCAACGGCGACCGGCTCTGCCAGCGGCTTTTCCTACACGGCTTCGGTTATCAGTATCTTATCGAATTGAATCTTTGACAATGGAATCTCCAGCAACCAAAAACATTAGACGCAAATATGAAAACAAAAATATGCAGTAGCTCTAAAATACGTTGGTGCGCCACAATCGCTCTGGTCGTGTTGACATGGAGCAGCATCGCTTACTGCGGCGAGATTCACGACGCTGCCAAGAATGGCGATTTGGAAAAGGTCAAGGCTTTGCTCAAAGACAATCCTAAATTGGTTTCGACTAAAGACAACCATAGTGCGACGCCTTTGCTTTGGGCGGCTAACAAGGGCCACAAGGATGTGGTTCAATTGCTCTTGGATTACAAGGCAGACGTCAATGCCTCGGACGGCGATGGCCATTCGCCTTTGCATTATGCCGTATCTAATGACCACATGGATGTGGCAGTGTTGTTGCTGGCCAACAAGGCCGACGTAAAAGCAAAGACGAGTGTTGGCGAAACGCCTTTGCATGTGGCAGCGGGAGCAGGCCATAAGGACATGGCGGAATTGTTGCTGACCAACAAAGCCGACGTCATGGCCAAGTCCAAAGCTGGCCTTACCCCTTTGCACTTGGCGGCCTCGAATGGGCACAGGGATGTGGCGGATGTGCTGCTGGGCAAAATGGCCGAAGTCAATGCTAAGGACAACGACGGCGATACCCCCTTGCATTTGGCGGCGGCGTATGGCTTCAAAAACGTGGCGGAGTTGCTGTTGACCAACAAGGCGGACATCAACGCTACGGACAGCGCCGGCGAAACACCTTTGCATTACGCTATCGCCAGGAAACACAATGACGTAGCGGAATTGCTTCGCCAGCATGGCGGCAACGAGTGAGACACCCGAACATAGTATAGGCATCCTACAACGAACAACTAAAATGAAAACACAATTGAATAAGTTCATACTTTTATTGACGACAATAACCGCAAGCGCTTTCCTAAGCGCGGGCTGTGGTAAGCAATCTTCTACCGATGCCCAAACCACTACGCCGCCTTCCGTTCCGGTGGGGGCGACGGACAAAAAAGCCGAAGTTGTGCCTCCGGCGCGTCCTACAACACCAGATCAAATCTTCACATGCAGGTCGTCCAAATGGGGGGAGGAGGAGTTCGTTGTGAACTTCGGTACGAAGACAGTGAAGAGCGATATGGCTATTGTGGGGGCCGGCAAACCCTTTGGGTTCGACATGACCGATGTGATTATTTCGGATGATTCCATTTCGTTTGTACAAAGTTTAAACCAGGATTTGGGGGGGGTTGTCCTGGTACTTAAAAAGCATGTAACCATAAACCGCAAGGACGGAACATTTACGGCCACGGATCAATCTGACAATTCGGCGACACAAGGCACATGGACAAGCGCGCAAGCCAAGAATTGAACCTCGTGTGTATCTATTACTATAATGTAATCAAATAGACCACAATCATGTCTAAGTCATTACTCGGTTGGATTCCAATCCTAATTGTCGCTTTCATAGCGGTGTGCGTAGTTGGAAATGAGTCCCCACAAAAAATGAGCTGGTGGGCGATATGTGTTGAGTGGGCGATAGTTGGTTTGGTTCTAGGGCTGCGAGTTCTGATCGCCAGCATCCCAAGATGTAACCATGAGATAAAATCTCAGTTAATTCCTACAAAGCCCCAGCCGCCTGAAAAAGCTTCTTCAAGCCTCAGAGAGTCCATCTTTCCCTTTGGCGTTCGAACTGAGGTTGGTGCTCTTTTGCTTATTTTTGGAGCCTGTTTAGGAATCGAGTCTTTTTTTGAGAAAAGCCAGGATTTTTCCGCAATTATTGGGGTATTTATATTGTTAGTATGTGGAGCGGCGTGCATGCGCCCTGCCTTAGCTCTGTTGGCAAGAAGTCAACATATACGTCAGCAAATACCTTTGCTGGTGCGTGTCTTTGAAAGCTCCGCCTCAGCAGCAAGCGAGCAAGAAGATGAAAAAGGACCGATTAGCATCACCGTTACTACAAACTCTGCCATTATTCGGTTTTGCGAGGAAACAAAAGAGGCGACTCTTAACGCGCTGCGGGCGGAGATCTTGCAAGGCACGTTATGCCGAGATACAAAGACATCGATCAAATTCAAGAGAGGCGATGGCAAATGGGCGACATGGAATGGAACCTTGATCCAGTGCGCGTGGCGCTATCGTTCTCAATTGGCAAACCTGTATATGCCTGTACGCTGCCACGCAGTTGCGGGTTTGGGATATGGTGTCCTAGTGGGGGTTTGCATTCTGATTGAGAACCTTGGAATCAACGTATTCCAGGTAAACCAACAATATGGAATGGCTATAATGGCATTGCCGGTCTGCTGGCTTCTTTTTTGGCTCCTGAGCGAAGGCAAGCTCCGAGGGCAATATGCAAACCAACTACGTGCGGCATGTTGTCTGGCTATCCTTGCCCTTCCAGTTTATATATGTTCCAAATCGGTCCTTTTTTTTGCACTACTTGGAGCTGTGACTGGCGGCGGTCTTTTCTTTGGTTTGCTCGGAATGGCTTTCGGCGCGATGCGCGGCGCTATCCGCGGCCGACATCTTGAACGGGCAAAAGATGCCCCGCGAGAGAATGCAACACTTCGAGTAGTCATCCCATTAGGCATCGCTCTGCTTCTTTGGTGGATCGCAAGCCGTTTCTGGGCACAAAATTATTTCATGGGACAACCGTGGGCCCACCGTCTGCGGTAAAGCACAGGTCAACGCTTCGGCACGAAACAAGCAATGCCAATCTGAACGCGCTTATTCCGTAACGACGCCAAGAAACGTCCAGAGCGGTGCGCCATTTCAGAATCAGGCAACCGGCCAAGCAGACGTAATTCGGCTGGCGTCCACCGTTTTGGGGTTCGGTTAAAACGAATGCTCGTGTTGTCATTACGACGAGAACGCACACTCAATACGCTCCTTTTCAACTTTTGGGCCAATTCGGCATCCCTCATCGTTCCCAACAGGGCGTCTTCGGCTGGTATCCAAGCTCGGCGATTCTCCCAACACTGTGGGATTTTCAATGAATGGCGCTTCAATTGGACCGCATATCGGGTTCGGCCCAGCATTCTTGCCACAACGGTATCTGGCCTCTTGCCGAGCAGTTCAATCTCTCGCCGGGACCAAGGGATGCGTTGAGGCATGAAAATTGGAATGTCGAGGGATTCCCGCTTCGCCGCCACAGCATTGGGAGTGCGGCGCACGAGCTTTGCCAATTCCTCGTCCCGGATACGGCCAACAAGACGGAGTTCGTAATCAGTCCACTTTTCCGAGTGACAACCACCTGATCGTCGTCGGCAATGCAGATTCAGCAGGCGATGAGACTTTCTCAACAGTCGCGCAATTTCGCGGTCTGATTTCGCGCGAATGAGCTTTTGAATCGCCAATCGCTGGGCGGCTGTCATTCCAACCTGCATGATGGTAGCTTTATGCCTGAAATCCTTGGGCGATTCAATCTCGACTGGTCGAGGGAATGTCTTTTACTGACCCATCCGTTTAAGTGCCTTACGACTATCCCCTATGACAGTTCTTAAAAATTTGAGCGTCGAGCAACTCCGCAAGGCTGTTGCCATCAAAGAGCAAATCGAGCAGCTTGAAGCACAACTCGGCTCCGTGCTTGGGAACACATTGGCCCCCTGTGCCTGGTAGGAAGCGCCGCCGGATGTCGGCGGCAGGCCGTGCAAGAATTGCTGCCGCTGCCCGCGCAAGATGGACTGGCTGATTTTGCGCTCCGGTTCCCCGAGTGGAGGGAATTGCACATCGATGTGCGCTATGCCGTCTTGGGCTTGCTGGTTGATGCTCCTCAGCCCGGACCGTGACCTTTTGGAAGCGAATCCTGAAACAAAATCCCGAGCATTATTCGGGGGGCCGTGTTTTCTGGTATACTCTCCACAAGACCGCGATTCGCCGTCAAGATGTTTCCCCAGATGCCGGATACAGAGCGGGACGGGCTGGCCACGGCAATAAAGCTCGACATCGCTTGGGACGCCATGTCGACAGGGCATCGGACGGGGTTTGTCGAGCAAGTGCGGAGCATCCTCGGCCGGTGCGGACCCAAATTTGCAGGTCCGGTCAAAAAATGGGTGGATGGTCGTCTCAAGGAGATGGTCCAAGCCGGCAGGAAGAGGACCGCAGCATGAACCCAGACACGCAGCAATTACGTCATCCAAAGGGATGAGAAAAGCCACTGCCCTGAACGGCCGCCCCGTTGTAGTCGGAACCGTGAAGAAGTGTTAGACCGCAAGAGGCCAGATCAGGCCATCGAAAAGGAAACGTTCTTCCCCCCCGACGGGTCCGGGGTAGTCTGCGTATTCACAGAAAGGAAGCCCGGACGGGGCATCGCCGGGTTGTACCGCTTGTTCCACAAGCCCTGCTTGCCACCGATCGCCTCGAGGTTCGCATGGATGAATTCTACCATCTTCGGGTGATAGGGCTCGATGTTCGCGATGCGAGCCATGCCCTCCTCAAGCAACCTCGTATTCAAGCAGTACTCGCTTCCGTCCGCGTTCTTACCGTAAATGTAGACGGGCAGGCGGCAGTGCTCCGCCGGCTGGTTGCTCACCACCTCGACGCGGATTTTGGTGCCATTTGGTATCAGCTCGCGCACCCTATCCCATGCACCCTGGGCGCCGGGTTGTGGACCAGTTTTCGAGTGAAGCTCCGGGGCATCGATGCCGACAAGCCGGTAGTGGGCCCCTGATGTTCCATAAAGCGTATCGCCATCAACGTCCTGCCTGACGGTGTCGGTGTATTCCCGGATTGGAATATTAGGGTCGATCTTGATCGGATTGTTTTCCCAGGCACGCCTCATGACGGCAGGGTCGATTTCCCGGCTCAATATTTCGTGATCGCCGGCCGGGTAGTGCCAGAGGGCATCCAACACCTCTGGATCAATCCTTCCATTCCGATCCACCGGGAGACCGTCTTGCATCGTGCGCGCCACCAGATCCAAGCGTTGGTTCTGAATGACCTTGGAACCCATGGTCATGACTCGCTTCAATGCCAGATAGAGGAGGATCAAACCAACTATGCCTTTGAACCCCATCGCCTTGTATGCGACCATCCCCGCCACCGCTCCGACTGCCATCCGGACCAGAGGGTGGGCATCAGCAACAAACTCCATCGTTCCCTCTAGGATCTTGTTGCCGGAGAGACCCGGGAAAAGGTCCATATCAGCCTCGTCAACGACTTCCGTCGGATACGTGCCGGCGTACGGCTTGTTCGCGGGCCTCATCCCCCGGCCTGTGGCATCGCCGACTTCTTCCGGAGGTGGCACCCGCTGGAGTGATTCGGATATACCCAGGGAAAGGGCGGCAAGCTCCTGGTCGTAGTCGGGATTCATGTCGGGAGGAGCCAAAAGCCAGACCTTCTGAGGTTCGTAGTAAAGGCCCCCGCTCTTGGTCATCTGGAGCTGCTGCAGCTCTTCCTCGATATTCCCTACGGGCCGGTTGTTGCCAGCGGAATCGCGCACCTGCATGTGCCTCAGGTGACCAATTTGGGCCAGATGAGCGGCGTAGGCAACGCTCAGGGCTACGTGCTGATCGTAGCCGATGATGCTGCCGTCCTCGCAGCTGTAAAGCTCGAGATCCTTGTTTGTTTCCCACTCCTGCAGGATCCTGGGCACGGCCTGGGAGTAGAAGACGCCGTTTTTGGGATCCGGTGTCTCCCCCTTGTTGATGATTACGAAATTGTCTTTGGTCAGCGACATATAGCTACCTCATTTTACCACTTGAAGGGGGTAGGGCCTTCAAACTTTCGCGAAGCTTGGCCATAACCACAAATTGGCTGCTGGTCTCCAGGATAAAGGGTACCACGGTTCGGCGGATGAACAACTTGCACGGCTCAGCAGTGAACTGGGCTTTGATGAGCGACGGAAACCTGGCGAGCAGGGCCTTGAACTCCGGCACCACCAGGAGGAGGAGCAGGTCCGGCTGGGGAATCGTCAGGACCACGACCTGATTTGTACTTGCGACCTTCATTGGTAGGTGGGCCTCCAGGCAGGCGGATCCGTCGTCGTGTCCAGCTGCACGTCGCTGGGGTTGACCGCGGACTCAATATAGCCGCCGCTCGTCAGATTGTTGATCCGCGTGGCCGCGTCTGTGCCGTATGAATCTGAGATCGCCGTGCCGCCATTCAGCGCGGGGCCGGTCTTGAACCTGTAATCGTAGTAGTTTCCCTCCGCCGCATTCAAAGCTGCAGCCGCATCCCTGCTACGCACCGTGTTCGCGTGGCCCCGGTTGCCGAACAGAGTAGGAACGGCAATCGTTGCAAGGACAACGATGATGATGACGACCGCGATCAGTTCCAGGGCAGTAAAGCCTTCGTTTTTGTGCTTCGCCATAAGTCAGATATTGTGCTGGTCCACGTGTTGGTCTGCGCTGTCCTCTTTTCCACAGTTCGATGCCATGCAAAAGTGCTTGAGCATCCGAGTCCCTAGAATGTAACCTACAAACCAGAGCCCGCCAATCCCTATGGGCAGAATGGTCGCCATGCTCAGGTTGTTCAGGTGGAGACAAAGCTTGGTCCAGGTGTGTCCCATGCGGAGGAAGCAGATGTAAAGGGAGTAAACGACCGAGAGGTGCAGCAGCCCTGCACCGCCGATGATCCACAGTATCCAGTTGTGCTTCTGGTTCTCGCGCTGGAAGCTGTAGATGCTGTTATAGAAACTGTCCGACATGTTCTGTAGAAAGCGGCTTGGCGCAGGGTAAGAGCTGAGACTAACCAGGGCTTGCTCGATCCGGCTATTGATTTTCTCGGTGTTGGATGCGAAATAAAGGACAACGGCGGCCTGTAGGATTATGACTCCGAGGCTTAATCGACTGATCGCAAAGTAGTAAGATCTCATGTGCTTGCCCTTAGCAAGGGGGGCCTGACTCCATTATACGAAACAAAGGGTCTTTCTCAATCGAAAACGCTCTAAAATAAGGAGGTATGAAAACTCCAAGCAGAAAAGCCTTCACTTTGATCGAGATGGTTGGCGTCGTGGCCTTGCTGGGGATACTGACGGCAGGCGCCGTTGTTGGGCTGATGCAGCAGAGGGACAACGCCGAGATGAACAAGGTGCTGCAGTGCTTGTCGGCGATAGACCAAGCTAAGCAAACTTGGCTGGCCTTTAGCACAACCAACATGTGGCCGGCGGACGAAGCCAGCAGGTGGGCGGCGATCAGCGGCTATCTGAACACCACCTCAACCATGGTTTCCCCGGTAAACAACAACAGTTACAACGCCTTCAACGGGTTCCTTCCGGACCAGAAGTACCAAGTCTGGATACAGGGGGTAACCCAACCCTGCCAGGCCCAGCAGGTCGTCGGAGGGACCATCACACCCATAACCCGGCCACTATAGAGGAGCCTTC
>Ga0302320_10012724_pt1 | contig 17629 bp, 17 predicted proteins | sample Bog_T0_3_FD_202130 | JGI IMG/M metagenome (GOLD analysis project Ga0302320, IMG submission 202130) | Peat permafrost microbial communities from Stordalen Mire near Abisko, Sweden - Bog_T0_3 | ecosystem: Environmental > Terrestrial > Soil > Wetlands > Peat | place: Sweden: Abisko, Stordalen Mire...
CGCGAAAATCGATCGGGACGACGCGCTTCGATTTGGCGAGCGAAAAGAAGGGATAGGCCATCAGGTCCTGGGCGTCGCGCGCCGCGAGATCGCCGGGAAGTGCACGAAACAGATCGAGCTGCTCGCGTTCTGAGGTGTGGCTGCGTCTCATCGCCCCTGCTCCCCTGGCGATCAGCGCCGCGTCTGACCGGCATAGGGTTTGAGCCCCGCGGCATGCCGCTTGGCCGGCAGCACGGTCCCTGAGCCTGGATCGGAAGTCGAAGTCTTGGCGCCGCGGTCGGCCCAGGCTTTCAAATCCTCCAGCGCATAGACGACTCGACCGCCGAGCTTTCGGTAGGCGGGACCGGTGCCGTAGGTGCGGTGCTTTTCCAGCGTGCGGCCGGAGAGGCTGAGAAATCGGGCGGCTTCGGGGGTGCGCAAGTATGGCGGCGGCAAGCCGGCGTTCGGATCGGACATCTGAAAAGCTCCGTGATCTCGTGGAGCGCCAGCGAGGTGCGCGGCGCATCCGGGGTCACATTGGCGGAGCTGACATGCGAAGGGGGATGCCGAAGATGAGGGGGACGAATTTCGGCACCCCTGTCCCCATTCGGTGACTATTTTCGGTGGCGGGCTTGGCGCAACAAGGCGCGATAACCGCCGCGCATCAGGGCAAGACCGGTTTGTACCAGGCGGATGGTGCGGTTGCGCAGGTCGTCGCTCTTCCAGGCCCGTTCGGGGATACGCCTGGTGCCAAACAGGCCCTCTGCGATCGTGCGGTAACTATTGCCCTCGATCCTGGCGTCGAGCGCGCGCAGCACAAGAGCCAATCGCTGTCGCCGTTGTGGAGACAGGTCATGAAACGTGGGACCAGCCGGTCTCCCGTTAAGCGCCAACCAGAGACGACGCGCGGCATGGCTGCGAATCTCGAAATCACCATCGAGCACCAATTCGGCGGCGTAAGCCGCGGCCGGAGCCGGTGGCTCCCTTAGCCAGAGCCGGTGCTCAACGTCCCGAATGCGCAAGAGAACGTGCCAGCCGTCCGGGGCCTGCCGGATTGCGCCGGCGGAAAGTTCCGCAAGACTAAGTATGCTGCCGTCGGACGCAGACCTGCCTCGAACAATCGGAATGATTGTCGGCAAGACTTCCGGTGCCCAGAATATGGCCTGATCCTGCGACGACCCCGCCGGGTCAGTTACAAAAGCAGAGGCCCCATCTCCTTCTGAATGCCATGATCACGACGGGATCGGATTTCGAACGCGCGAGCGCGCGGTGATCTCGGTGGTAATCCGGATTGCGGCGAAGGCATTCCCAGGCAAGACCTGATGGTTCCAGTTCCCGGGCGCGATCATAGGCAGCGGGTGATCGCCAGTCAGAATGTGGCATCGCGTCGTTTCTCCTGTCACGTGCGCCGGTCAGGATAACAGCGAGATCATCTCAGCAATCGAGGGTTGAGGGAAGTCCACAAGTGCGTCACGCGTGTTACAACAATATGGCCTCGATGTAGCGGAGAAAATCCGTATCCTAAAAAAGTAGAGTCGAAAATAATTTACTCTAGCTCGAAGCGCCGCCGCGCAATAAATGTCGATAGCCGTGCTCAGTCATCCATTTTGCTCGGGCCAGATGACTGTCAAATGCATGTCTCGCGCGATCCGGTTCGCGGTCGGGATCAATATGCAAAACGATCCGCGCAACCTCGCGCCAGTCGGCGCCCTCGGTATCAGCGTCGAGCAGCCGCAGATAGGTCACCAAATGTTCCTGATCGTATGCCGTCAATGTCGGGGCTGATGGTGCCACGCCGGCGACGTCGGGGTCGAGCGGGGGTTTTTGAATCGGCATCCTGGTGCTCGGCGGGTGACGTCAGGGGATAACGTGAATCCGCTGACGAAGGTTATGCCATAAATTAGCCGCGTTCCAGACGGCGCAAGCGGCTTGCCCCCAAATACACACTATAAAGGATAAACCCGATAGTGTGTAAAGACGCAACTTGCGCAGATGGATATGCGCAAGCTCGTGGGCCGGAATTTTGGGAATCTACGGAGGGAGAAGGGATTCACCCAGGAGCAGTTCGCCGAGATCTCAGGCTTCACCCAGCAGTATGTCAGCGACCTCGAGCGGGGACGGCGCAACCCTACCGTGGTGACACTCTTTCATCTCGCGAGTGCACTTGGCGTCAGCCATGTCGATCTCGTGCAGCCGGATGACGAGGCGCGCAGCGAGCGGACGAAGGCGCCGAAACGAAAGGGCTGAGAACCCTTATTCGGTCGATTTGGGTCTGCGAGAAGACGGGAATCGGTGATGGCGCCGGGCGCGTAGATCGCGGGCGGCGCGCTGGCAAATTCGTGAAACAAGCGAAACGCCCCGCTCGATGAGCGGGGCGCTATACTCGGGCGGCTTAGTCGCCGTTGGGCTTGCGGCTGCGGGACCAGATCAGGGTGTAGGTCTCGGCGTCTTCGTCGTCGAAGAGGTTGGCGTAGATCGGAGCGTTGAAGCTCGGATCGTCCAGTTTGACCGAGAGATAATCGCGGCCCTCGCTGGAGCGCTTCGACCAGGCGGCCCCGATCTCGGCGCGACCGACGTAGACCCGGTGGCTCGGCGCGTTGTCGTTGGTGCGGTCAGCCTCGGGGACGATGCGGACGCCCTTGGTCTGGAGGCTCAGGGTGACGATCTCGCCCTGGAATTCCTGGCCGGATTTCTTGAATGAGCCGATGTTAGCCATGTCACTTCTCCTTGCTGTTTTCGAGCTCCGCGACCACCGCGGCCTCGATGGCGATCTGAAAGCCGAAGGCGATCGACGCCGCACCCGCTCGGGCCGTAGCGCAGCGGAGGATGGCTTTGGGGAGACTTTCTTGTCCCGCGAGGAATGGGCTTTAGCCCAGGGGAAGAAAGTCTCCCCAAAGCCGTTGCGGTTCAGGCGATCGAGGCGTAGCCGGCCTTCGGCCAGATCAAGCCAATGAGAGGTGAGGTGCTCGCGTGCGCTGAACAGCATTTTGGAGACGTGCCAGCTAGCGATCGACCCACACAAGAGGTCCAGTATTCCCGGCGAAGGAAAAGAAACCCTGTCGTGCAGAAAGGCGTCCCCGTTGTCGTCGAGCAGGCGGAAGCCAGCGCAAATGCCCGTGACCACTGGGTTGGAGTCTGCCGAAGAGATGACCCGGCTCAATCGAAGTGTTCAGGGAATCGCGATATCGCTGTCATGGTGACGACCGGATCTCCCTGCTGGTCTTAACCCGAGGACGACGGGCCCGTGGCGTCACCCGTCCTTGGTCCCTGCCCCCAATCGGTGACTGGGCTGGGCCCAGAGTAGCGCCCCCTCCCGGAGCGGGCTCGGTCAGGATCGACACACGCGCCCAGGCGGTGCACCCGACGATGATGGCGCCGAAAATGGCGAATGTCTCCCGCCACCAACCTGAGGGAACACCGATATGAGCAAGGCCGAGGGTTGCATCGTAGCCGGCGCGAGCCGCAGGAAGCGCAAATAGCAGCCCGATGACAAGGCGGATAACGGGAGAACGGGCCACGGAGAAAGCGTACTGCCCGACCACTAGCGTGAAGCTGCCCGCAGCGAAGCCAACGACGATGGCGCCGAACGGCCCCATTCCATTTTGATATGCGTAGAGGCCCGCTATCATGCTAACGAAAAACGGCAACGCATGGACAGCGAGCGTGAACAGTGCCCAGCATAGGACACCGAGTCCGACGACGTTGAGAAGAATGCCGACGATGAGCATGGTGATGGCTCCCGTGACAGGGGTTGCAGGGGTCGCGCCTTCCACCACCACCACGGCGCTGTCCCTGAGGTTAGCCGATCCCGCGGGCGTTTGGAATCCCTGGCAGTCATGCTGGCGAGTAAGGCTTCAGGCAGGGGCCAGTGTGGTGATCGTCCCTACGCCCGGATCGCCGTTACGGCGTGGAATGGATCAATCGATGCCGCTCGACCGGTGATTATTTGCGATCCGGCTGAAGTAGTGGCGGCGCTTACGCGCCGCCGTTGCCGGATTTCCAGACGGGGATGCCGAGCTTGCGCGCCTTGTCGGCCAGGTTCTCCTGAATGCCGGTGCCGGGGAAGACCATGACGCCGATCGGCAGCACGTCGAGCATCTGATCGTTGCGCTTGAAGGGTGCGGCCTTGGCGTGTTTGGTCCAATCCGGCTTAAAGGCGATTTGCGGAACTTTGCGGTGATCGGCCCAGCGGGCGGCGATGCGCTCGGCGCCCTTCGGCGAACCGCCATGCAGTAGCACCATGTCGGGATGCTTGGCGTGGACCTGATCGAGCTTGTCCCAGATCAAGCTGACATCGTTGAAGTTGAGCCCGCCGGTGAAGGCGATCTTCGGTCCGGCAGGCAATAGCACCTCGGTGTCAGCGCGGCGTTTGGCGGCGAGGAAGTCGCGGCTGTCGATCACGGCCGAGGTCAAGGCGCGGTGGTTCACCCTCGAGCCGCTGCGCGGATGCCAGTGCGATCCAGTCTGGCGAGCGAAGTGTTCGGCGGCCTGGTCGCGGAAGAGTTCCATGGTGTTGCGTCGCTCGATCAGTGTCATGCCCTCGGCAGTGAGACGCTCCAGTTCGACCGAGCGGATCTCGGAGCCATCCTGGTCGCGCTGGCTGCGCTTCTGCCCCTGCTCGTTGTCGTCGAGTTCGCGTTCGATGCGCTCACTGGCGCGGTGGAAGAGATTGACCGTCGACCACAGGAGGTCCTCGAGGTCGGGTTCGAGGCGGGTTTCGCTCAAGGTGGCGATGAGGGCATCGAAGATGTCGGCGACGGCACCGGTGACAGTACGGGCTTCGGGAAGCGGTCTCGGGTCGGGCTCGTCCTGGAAGGGTCGATAGCCGTGGAGCTGGAGCTCGGTGAGGATTTGATCGGTCGGAGATGTCGCCTGCGGCGGTTCATAGGCCTGTTCGTCGTGATCGATCGTCATGGTGGCGTCCTTTTGTCGGATCGGCCGCGCCCATCGCGGCCTTCATGGCGACGAAAGGCGGCGGGCGGGCCGGACCTGCACCGCCGAGCGAAGCGACAGCGGCCGAAGCGCAGCGGAGGATGGCGGGAGCCGGCTATTTTGTTTCGCGATGTAAAGCGGCCGAAGGGCGCGACGGAAAATAGTCGGCGGACGCCATTGCGTGGCCGGACCGCTTGCCGCAGGGTCGCCCTCTCAAGAAGGCCGTGCGCGCGGTCCTCTCCGCCAACAAGGAAGCTCCGAGGTCGATGGCACCTCGTCAGGGCGGAGGACCAGCCTCATCCCCTATTGCCGTCTAAACCCCCGTGCTCAAGAAGCGGCCAACGTCCTCCGGGGTGAGCTGGACGCGCAACGCTGCGCGTAGCGCGTTGATGTCAAAATTCCGCAGATCCTCGTTGAAATCTCCACACTGCGGCGACAGCACCATCGCCTCGATCCCGGCGGACCGCGCCCTGTCGAACAGTCCTGCCACCGCGCCATCGCCGGCCCGATCGTCATCACGGACAACATAGAGACGGCGTAGCATTGCCGGGAAAAAGATGGCTGCAAGATGCGCGGCCGAGAGTGCTGCGACCATCGGCATGTCGGATATGACGCAGCGAAGCGAGAGCATGGTCTCGATGCCCTCTCCCGCCGCCATCACGTCGCTTGCCGGACTGAACCGGACTGCGTGGCCGAGAAGGTGACCCATTGCCCGGCGTGGAGTATCGACCGGCGCCTTGTCGCGCCCGGACGGATCGAGCCAGGTACGGTGCACGCCGGTGATATGGCCGTGGAGGTCGGTCACAGCGGCGACCATTGCGGGCCAGATTTCGGTCGGCGCGTCTGCGTCGGGACGATAATAGCAGCGTGGATGGAATCGCAGGCTGGCGATGCCATGGAGGTTAGTGATGCCGCGTCCCCGCAGGTAAGTCTCCACAACCGTGCCGGCAATTGGCTGCGACATGCCGAACAGACGCCGTGCCGATTCCGGTGAGCCGGTCGGCGCTGGAGACGAATGCGGTCGATAGTCCGACTCCGGTTCGGATCGTGGCAGGTTCAGGAAGCGTCGGGCTTCCTCCGTGACATCGTGAAAATCGACCAGGCCGCAACTCTCGCGGATCACGTCAAGGAGATCCCCATGCTCACCGGTTGCCGCGTCGGTCCATTTGCCCGCAGGGCGGCCGCCCGTTCCTTTCGGTTCCAGAAGGACGAACATCGAGCGACCCGCCGTGTTCCGGACGTCGCCGACCTGCCAGTAATTGCCAACGCGACGGCCGTTGGAGAGATAATGACGGCACACCGCCTCGGCCTCGCGCGCGAGGCGATGTGCCAGCTCTGCTGCATTGCACGGCATGTCACGCCGCCGCCCGGTCGGCGATGCGCACAATCGGGTAGCGCTCCAGCACCTTGCCGAGGATTGCAGGACCGGGCCCATCGACTGGGATAAAGAAGCTTAGCTTCCACGAAATGATCTCGCCGAACAGGCCGTAGGCGCGTAAGCGATCCCGCATCGGCTCGGAAAAACCGGTCAATTCGATCCGGTTCGCGCCCATTACGCGGACGCGCCTGACCTGAAGACCCTCGGCAAGATCGAGGATGGTCTTGCCATCGATCAGCGCGGCGAAGGCGTCGTCCGGAGAAAGATTCGACCTCCCGACATCCAGCGCGCCGGCCACCCACGCGGGCGAAACCTTGCGACCGATAATGCGCTCGCCACTGTCGGTCTGGAGCCGATACACCCGAGTCGACTCGTTGGGCAGACGCTTCCAGATCGGCAAAAGCAACCCGGCAACGATTTGGATCTGGCTGTCGGTGAACTCGGGAATCTCGGCGACTTCGGCTTCCCAGGCGCGGGTGAAGGTGTCGCGGCCAGCTTCCTGCCAATGGGTCTGCGGCATCATTGCCAGCGGAATAGTGGGATGCTCCATCGGGCGAATGAGGCGAACCCGGCGTTCGACTTCGCCATCGTCGAGCATCAGACTTCGGGCCGGGACCTGCACCGCGGCACGGCCGGACTGGCTGTTGACCAGTGGAACCGCGCGCGGATCGGAGAGACGCGCCAGCGCATCATCTGCTGTGACCGGATGATTGCGCTCGCGCTGGGTAATGGTCAGCAGCCGAGTCTCGGCTGATGTGCCGGGGTGGGTGTAGATCGTCTGCCTGCCGGCGACCACAAAACTCTCGGCCCTCAGCGTCTCGAGCCCGATATCATAAGTGCCGGACACGATGGCGCCCTCGATCCGCGCGGTCAGCAGCTGCTCGAAGGCGGTGAACAGGATGTTCTGGAGATCGATGGTCAGCGCTAGCAGGCGATTGAGGAATGTCGTGATCGGCGGTAGCTCGTCCTTGATGCCGTTGGGGTCGGTAAGCTTCAACCCGGTCGCATCCTCGAACGCCTGAAGCGAACAATCTCTGACCTTGCCGGTGACCAGCAGAACATAGAGCTGACGCAACGCATCGCGCGCGTAGTGACTTTCGAGATTGTCTTCGGGCCGGAACAGGCCCTGCCCGCCGGTCTGGCGCTGTCCCTTTGTGATGGCGCCGAGCGTGTCGAGACGACGCGCGATGGTCGAGAGAAAGCGCTTTTCGGCCTTCACATTGGTGGCAATTGGCCTGAACAGCGGCGGCTGGGCCTGGTTGGTGCGGTTTGTCCGGCCCAATCCCTGGATGGCTGCATCGGCCTTCCATCCGGCTTCGAGCAAATAGTGCACGCGCAGCCTTCGGTTCTTTGCCGAAAGTTCCGCGTGATAGGAACGCCCGGTGCCACCCGCGTCGGAGAAGACGAGGATACGTTTCGCGTCATCCATGAACGCCTGGGTTTCGCCGAGGTTGGCGGAGCCGGCGCGGTTCTCGACGACCAATCGATCGATCCCGTCCGATCCGGTCTTGCGGATGATTCTGCGGGAGCGGCCCGTCACCTCGGCCACGATGTCGGTGCCGAAGCGCTGCACGATCTGGTCGAGCGCGCCATGAACCGGCGTCAACGACGCCAGCTTCTCGATCAAATGATCACGACGCGCAACGGCCTCCCGGCTCTGCACCGGTTGGCCGTCCCGATAGACCGGACGCGACGACAGGTTACCTTCGCTATCGGTAAAGGGCTCGTAGAGCTGGGTCGGGAAGCTGTTCGCCAGATAGTCGAGCACATATTCGCGCGGCGTAATGTCGACCTGGACGTCGCCCCATTCCTCCGTTGGAATTTCGGCGAGCCGGCGTTCCATCAACGCTTCGCCGGTCGAGACGATCTGGATCACGGCGGCATGGCCGTCCCTCAGATCGCGATCGACGGACGCGATCAGCGATGGCGTCTTCATCGCCGTGATGAGATGGTTGAAGAAGCGCTGCTTAGCGCTCTCGAAGGCAGACCGCGCGGCGGACTTGGCCTGCGCGTTCAGCGTGCCGGTCGCGCCGGTGATGTTCGCCGCCCGCATGGCCGCGTTGAGATTGTTATGGATGATACTGAAGGCGCCGGCATAGGCGTCATAGATGCAGATTTGCTCGTCAGTGAGCTGATGCTCGATCAGCTCATACTCGATGCCTTCGTAGGACAGCGACCGCGCCGCGTAGAGACCGAGCGCCTTGAGGTCGCGCGCCAGCACCTCCATCGCCGCGACGCCGCCGGCCTCGATCGCCTCGACGAATTCCGCGCGCGTGGCGAACGGGAAATCCTCGCCTCCCCACAAACCGAGGCGCTGGGCATAGGCGAGGTTGTGAACCGTGGTGGCGCCGGTCGCCGAGACATAGACGACGCGCGCGTTCGGCAGGGCATGTTGCAGCCGAAGTCCGGCGCGGCCCTGCTGCGACGCAGCTTGATCGCCGCGCTCGCCCTTGCCGCCCGCGGCATTCTGCATGGCGTGGCTCTCGTCGAAGATGATGACACCGTCGAAATCGGCGCCCAACCATTCCACGATCTGTTTGACCCGCGATACCTTCTCATCGCGAGCGTCGGATCGCAGCGTGGCGTAGGTGGTAAAAAGGACGCCCTGCTCCAGCCGGATCGGTGTGCCCTGTCGGAACCGCGACAGCGGCGTGACGAAAAGCCGTTCCGGTCCGAGCGCGGACCAATCGCGCTGTGCATCCTCGATCAGCTTGTCGGATTTGCTGATCCAGACCGCGCGCCGCCGGCCCTTCAGCCAGTTGTCGAGCAGGATGCCGGCGACCTGACGGCCCTTGCCCGCGCCGGTGCCGTCTCCCAGAAACCAGCCGCGCCGGAATCGCACGGCATTCTCCGCCTCGTCAGGCGCGGCGCTGACGAGGTCATAAGTCTCGTCAACGGTCCACGATCCCGCGAGGAACTGAGAGTGGGCCTCGCCGGCATAAATGACGGACTCAAGCTGCGCATCGGACAGCAGCCCATTGGTGATGACATCAGTCGGAAAATGCGGCCGATAGGAAGGGATCGGTGGTGCCACCGACGCCATGGCGGCGGATTGTACCAGCTTGGTGGGATGTGGCTGAGAGCCGGGAATACAGACCGATTGAAGCGCGTATTCTTCATAAAGCGCCTCGGTGATCCGGCCGCTCTTAGCCGGTGTCCATGCGACGGTCTCATAGCCGAGCTCAACGGCCTCGGAATCCGACGTGGGAGCCGCGATGCCGGACGGGCGCATGGCATAGGCGCGGACTGTTCGCGGAATGGCCGGACGCACGATCGACGGAGCGGCAACAGCCCTTGCGATCGACAACCGTGCTGGAACGTGCTGCGTGACCCAACCAAGCAGCGTGGCTACGTCCGGCGCCACGCCAGGGGGCGGCGGAAATGCCGTCGCATCGTCCGCGGGCAACCGATCGATCACGGTTAGGCGGGTCTCGATGGTGGTACCGTGCTTGGCGAACACCGCACCGGCGATGGCTGCGCTGAAGACGACGCGCCCGCGCTCCCCTAACCGGATGAAGGCATCGCGCCAGACCGGATTGTCCGGGGAACAACTGGCGCCGGTGATCGCGACCAAGCGGCCGCCCTCGGGGAGCCGCGCCAGGGCCGACGCGATGTGTCGCAAGGCGGCATCGGCCATGCGGCGATCGACGTTGGCGATGGCCGAGAAAGGCGGGTTCATCAGCACGACGCTTGGCGTGACGCCGGCGTCGAGATGATCGTTGATATGCGCGGCGTCGAAGCGGCTGACGGCGATGCCGGGAAAGAGAAGCGAGAGAAGCTCCGCGCGGTTCTCAGCAAGCTCGTTGAGAACGAGCGGCGCGCCCGACAGCTCGGCCAGGATGGCGAGCAGACCCGTACCGGCCGAAGGCTCCAGCACGATGTCATCGGGCGTGATCGCAGCCGCGGCGCTCGCCGCAAGCCCAAGCATAACGGGTGTGCTGAACTGCTGAAGCGCTTCGCTCTCTTCCGAACGGCGGGTGTGGGTGGGAAGCAAGCCCGCGATCTTTGCCAGCATCGGCAGCATGGCGGCCGGGGACGCCGCACGCGCGCGCATGGCCGGACCGAACTTGCGAACGAACAGGACGGTGGCCGCCTCGCAAGCGTCGTAAGCTGCTTTCCAGTCCCATCCACCATCGGCATCGGAAGCGCCAAAGGCGTTTTCCATCGCCGCGCGCAAGACCGGCGCGTCGATGCGCTGACCGCGCTCGAGGTGTAAAAGAAGATGTTGCGCGGCTTTGGTGATCGCGCCGGCCTTCGTTACAGAACCGGACGCAACGGAAAGCGGCGCGGTCGCGACGGCGGACGCGGAGACGGAAGTCGATGTCATGGGGAGAACCTCGAAAGAGCTGGGGAAGGATGGAGCCGCGAGGCGCTCTCTCGACCGCGCCGGCTCAAACCCGTCCCGGCCCGACTCTCCCTCTCAAAGCCCGGGGGATGCAGACGGTGTAACGCCCGCACTGAGTTCGGCGCGCGTGGCCTAGCCGCACCTCCATGCCCGATGGCCGATTTGGCCGCGCCACCACGCGATCCTGTCTTCGCGGGATGCGTTGGCGAGCCACAGCAAGAGATCGCCATGGCATGCGAGCGGTGCGCAGAAGCAGACGAGGTCGTGCCCGCGCAGCTCGTCGATCGCACGCAGCAGATGATGCTGATCGCGCAGCCAGCGTTCATGCCTAGCGATGACGGTCGCACGGTCGCCGTCGGGGCCTATCCTGAACGGATTGCCCCATTTGCTGCCGCGGCCGATGTAGATGGCACCTGCGGGAATGCCTGACTTGCGCTTGTTGAGAACCCTGCACATCGCTATCGCCTCTCGATCTTCCCGTTGCGGTGAAGAGGTCGAAAGACGGGGTTCAGGTTTCGCATGTCACGCATCGCCGAAGGCGATGCGGAAACGGCTTGCCCGTTGACATGCGAACCGCCGCGTCCAGACCCGGTTCTCCGCCGAGGGATCAGGTTGGGGATTGTCACGGCAGGGTTTCGGCTGACGGCAGGTAGGCGTCGTAGGGATTGCCATTTGCGAGATGGCCAGATGGCTTGAGGACGTGGTCCGACACGTAGCCGAGCTGATCGGATGAAGGGGAGAAGCTCGTCAGGTGGCGGGCACGAAAGGATCGACCTGGCGGTGGATCGGTTGGGCCCGGCCCATCCAGGGTTCGGGCCGGATACAGCGTACCCAGTTGGCGAAACTCGGGATGAAGCCGAGATCCTCGATGACGTGCTGCTCACCGATCAACCTGACCGGCACGACACGGCCGGTCGATATCGTGATCGTCGCGCCGAAGAAGCGCTCCAGCATGAAGATTCCCTCGGCGTGATGACGGAGCGCGCGATGACGGAAGTCGGCGGTGATCGCCTTCGACTCGTCGAGCCATTGATGCAGCGGCAGATAGTCGTCGGCCGCCCCGCCCCATTTGCGCACCGAGGACAGCGCATGGTGATAAGGATGTCCCATCGTCGCCTCTTCAAAATTCGTGGGAGAAATTTTTGGACGAGGTGTACCGCTCGTTGTAGTCGAGCTTGATCGTCCGCTCGGCGACATCGAAGGTGAAGTCGCCATAGGCGCCGTCGTTGATCTCCCAACCGGAGTGGACCTGTCGGAGGAAATCATAGACCAGCGTTTCGATGGCCTCTTGAACGGTCTGGGTCAGACGCTCGATCTCCGGGCTTTCCCAAGTCGTGCGCGCAATCTCGATCTGGTCGGCGGGCAGCAGAATGGTTCCCTCCCCTGCCTCCACGTCAATGCGCTCGATCTGGCCGCTGTCGCCGTAGCTATCAAACAAGACGGTGACGGTCTCAATTCCAGCGGCGGCGAGCGAATCGAACAAGACGGCCTTATTGGCAGCTCGAACTTCTTGGAATCGGAGCGCGTATTCGCGTTGCTTCTGGTCGAAAGCAGTTTCGTCAATGGCGGGCTCGGGTGTCGATTGTGGGTTGGTCATGATCTTTCTCCTGGAACGGAAAGAGCCCGGCTCGGTGGCCGGGCTCGGTGAGGTGACTCTTCGCTGTGCTCCTATCGCGACGATGGAGCCAACAAAGATTAGGTCAAACAACCAGAGTAGCTGCCCTGCCCATCGGGTAGCGAAAACCTGCGTAGACAAACGCCCTGCCGATGGTGTGGCAGTCCTGCTCCGAAAGGCCCTCGCGGCGCGCCACCTCGTACCACGTACCGCGCACCTTCTCTTCCATATCGGCTACGATTTTCTGCGCATCGCCTTTCTCAAGCAGGAAGCGCAAGCTTTGAGAAACAATGTTTTCGGCATTGGCGTAACGCCCGGCGTCCCCGCAGATCATCGCAAGGTCGCGGCGCTCCTCGCTGACATGAGGTGTAGGCGTGAGATCGTATGCCGGCGAGAGCTTCCAATCTACGTTCATAGCCATGAGGGCGTGGTTTCGCGGATGATCGTCGGTGTTCGAAATCAGCGCGTTAAAGCACATTCTCCGGAACAGCTCGGCAGCGTCGGCACGGGGAACGGCGGAGACCCGCCGCAGATCCTCGGCCAGAAGCACATATGACCATCGATCGCGCGTGTCATGCCCCTCTTCTGCTCGCAGAAGGGTCAACCCACTCAGCATGCGCGCCCGCAAATATCCGGCGTCGGTGCGCTCGCGATCAAAGCGCTTGACCATCAGTACGTCGCGGCCGCCCACCCTGACCACCTTGCTTTCCGCGGTCGTGATGCCGCAGGAGCGCGCGAGCACGAGCATCGCATGCTCAGCTCGTGCACTATTCCATTTGTCATCGTTCCGGTTGAATTTGGCGATCCACAATCCATCGTTATCTTCGACTACAGCCTTGGGGCGCGCTCCGCCCATCGAGGTACCGACCAGCATCAGTTCCTCGATCTGCGCCGCGTCTGCGTCGTTCTGCACGTCTTCCTTGGCGACAATGGCATCCGCAGCTTCCTGAAGGCGGGCCAGTTGAAGCGTTTTGTTGAAGTCGCGTTTGGGCGCGGGCGGTTGCTGGTTCAACCCGAAGCCCAACGCGCCGGCGCGGTCGTCGGGTGAATGCAGGAGGTAATCCATTTCGTTCAACTGCGCTGCGCCGACATGTCGCTCAATAACCCGGCGGCCCCAGTAGTCGGGGCTGGCATCGCGTAACGCGCCGAATATGCCCTTCATCCCGGTTGTCTCGTAGGTCCGATCTGACAGCTTCAATTCGATCGGATCGATGGGGACTGCGTCGGCGCGCGCGAAATACGTACGGCCGTACACGAGGCGGCCCGTTGCGATACCGCGTCGGTCCGCGGTCAGCTCAAAACGCGCCGCAGTTACCGGCGTAATCTGCCCGGGCAGCGTGATGTACACGAAGCATTCGGTCGGCGTGGGTTTAGAAATCATTGTCCAACCCTTTCGGACGGCGGGCATGAACGCGGTCGCGCGTCAACGCAAGGCGCTGGCCTTCCTGATCGAGAGTTGGATCTGCTACTTCGCCGAGGCGATCGACGAGGCCTAAAGCCCACAGCAATCCTGCATAGACTGCGATCTGGGTCGTGACCTTGCCTTTCTCAGCATCCGCGACGGCGCGCCGGCCGGTGCCGATCTTGGCCGCGATCGCATCGACGGTCAGGTTTCGGCGCAAGCGAGCGGTCCGCAAATCGGACCCGAGCTTCTTCACGGCCTGTTCGACTTCGTAGGGTGTCGCCTGGACAAGGGGGTTCTTGGCGGTCATATGCTCTTAAGGGCTCCAAATCCCGGTTTATGTGCTCTTGAAAGCATATAGAGACAAGTTTCTTAGGAACAAGTTAAATTGTGCTCTTAAGGGCGCAGAAAATCATCATTTGTGCTCTTAAGAGTACAAAGAGTGAATTTTATCCCTCAGAAGACCCCAAGCTCCGGATCATGATCGTGCCGCGACGAACTCAACCGCTATGATCGGCATCATCGTCGACTACGCGCCACCACCAACATGTTGATCATCGCTACCGGCATCATCAGCGCTGGCGGCGTCAGCGGCACCGTCGGCATGATCGTCGACGTCGATCATGATCATGATCGGCATGATCAGCGCCGACGACAGCTTCGCAGGCGAGCCCCCCGACGAAAAACGTATGCGGGATTGGTAGAATTACCCGCATTCGTTCCGCCCTATTTCTCCGCCAGGACCGCCAAATTCCGCATGTTTGTGAAACACCTCTTCCACAAATCGGGATCTGCGGCTTTGCTGGCGAAAAGCTCGCTCGACCAGCGAGCGATACCGTGGGCAAAGATGAACTTTCGCAATGAACGCCGTACTCCTTTAAGTGACGCGCTACCGAAGTGCGCAAAATGGCACCTCGACCGGGTCGAACACCCACAGAGATCGCGCTCGGATCAGATCAGTTATCGAGCCAACCTCCATTCGAGGCCACCCGCACCGGTCAGGCATTCTGCCATCTGCTCCGAACCGGCTGGCGAGGCTGCTGGTGCATCGCCACGCCGGACGTTCAAGTTGGGTCGCCTGATTTGCCCCACCCCTCCATGCGGCCGGAAGCTTACTCACGGGCATCACGGGGCTGGCAAGCCTCTCGCCGCCCTGGATTTCCAGACGAGGGTTGGCAGGCAGCACTTCGGTTGTGGCTGGAAAAACGACTGAAGAGCGAAACTGACGATCTTTAGTAATGCGTGGCGGTCATGTCGAAAGCCAAATTCACGGAGGCTGACGTTAAGCGTGCCGTCAAGGGCGTCATCGACGGCGGTGGCACCGTCGCAAGCGTCGATATTTGGCCCGACGGGCGCATATCTGTCACAGTCAAGGAGGACAAACATCCCTCGATAGACCCGGAAGATGATCCGGAGGTGTCGCGGAGGCTTCTATGAAAATTGGCCGATCCACCCTGCCCTTGCCGCGCTACACAAGGCGCAAACGCCTCAAGAAGGGCGGTTTCGGATATTTTTTCGACGTGCCGACGTGGGCACGTAAGAGAGGTTGCCCAGTCAAGAATGAACCGCTCGATACCAATTACGACCTGGCGGTGCAGCGCGCCGAAAAGATATTGCTGCCCGCGTTCGATAGCTGGCTGAGCGGCGGCGACGATGCAAATCCGGTCGGGATCGGCGTGGTGATCGGAACGCTGGACTGGATGTTTCACGAATATCGCCGAACGTGGAAACAAAAAACGGCGAAGCGCTTACAGCCATTGAGCCCCGGGCAGTGCCGCGTGCATGAGACCGGCATCAAGATGATCTGCGAATATCTGCTGCAGGACGGCCGGCGTCTAGGCACGCGGCGGGTGTCGAGCATCGACACCGCGTTTGCGGACGATCTGTTTGAGAAGCTGCTCTACAAAGATGTCGACGGCAAGAAAATCGAACGTCGCACTACCGTCAACCATGCCATGAAAACCGCGCGCGGCGCATGGAACACGATCTCGCGGGCGCACCCTCACATGTTTCCGCCGAAAAACCCGTTCGAGAAAATGGGCCTGCAATCGACGTCGCGCGAAACCCCGCATGCGAATTTTGCCGAGCTGGCGGCGTTCCGCGCCACAGCGATCGAGATGGGCTATCCGTCATTGGCAACGGGCGTTCTGATCGGCTGGGAATGGCTACAGCGCAAAGCTCATATCTTTATCCGGTTCATGGCCGAGCACTACCGTCCGGACAGTCGTCCAAACCATGTCTATGTCATCAACTACAAGACCAGCACGGGCTCATGGGAGCCGCTGTTCGATAAGAAGGGCAAGCCGCTCTACCCCCTGCTGATGGCTGAGCTGGATGCCATGAAGGCGCTGCGGCCAACTGGCGGCCTGATGCTGCGCCGTGACGGCAGTGGCCTGCCGTGGGGTGGCAAGGGAGAGATGCTGACGCAGGTCGAGCGCATTTCGAAGAAGATTATCATCGCGGCGGGCCTGCGGCCTGAGCTGACGTTCACTTCGTTCGGCCGGCATGGCGGGACCACTGAAGCGAGCACGTCCGGCCTGACGGAAACGCAGTTGATGAAGAAGGGCCAATGGTCATCGACTAAAGCGATGGCGCACTACCTGCACCATGACGACGAGGCCAAACAGGACGCGCAGATAAAGCGCATCAAGAGGCGTCAGAAAGCGACCAGAAAGTGAACGTTTGTCGGAATGAAACAGCCCGACTTGTCGGAATGGAAATCAACGAACCCGATAAGTGCCTGAAAACATTGGAGCGGGTGAAGGGAATCGAACCCTCGTATTCAGCTTGGAAGGCTGCTGCTCTACCATTGAGCTACACCCGCGTCGCCGTTCAGGTATCACGCCAGGCCGGCGGCCTCAACCCGGCTGATGCCACTCGATCCGTCCGGGCAACCGGGCCCCGCCCCGCCCCCGCGCCGAGCGGCTGCCGGGCTTCCCAGCGGCCGGGCCCGCGTTGCTCAGGCCGCCCGCACCGAATCCAGGAACTTGCCGACTTCCAGCTTGAGCCGGTTGGAGTCCCGCGACATCGATTTGGCCGCCGCCAGAACCTGCGAGGAGGCCGCTTCGGTGTCGCTGGCGCCGCGCTGCACGTCGCCAATATTGGAGGAGACCTGCAAAGTGCCCTGCGCTGCCTGCTGCACGTTGCGGGAGATCTCCTGGGTGGCGGCACCCTGCTCCTCCACCGCGGCGGCGATGGTCGATGAAATCTCGGAAATCCGGCCGATGGTCAGGCCGATCTCCTTGATGGCGGCGACAGAGCCTTGGGTCGCGGCCTGGATTCCGGTGATCTGCTGACCGATCTCGCCGGTGGCCTTCGCGGTCTGCTCGGCCAGCGCCTTGACCTCGCTGGCCACCACGGCAAAGCCGCGCCCGGCCTCGCCGGCCCGCGCCGCCTCGATGGTGGCGTTGAGGGCCAGAAGATTGGTCTGGCCGGCGATATTGTTGATCAGTTCGACCACCGCGCCGATCCGCCCCGCCGCCTGCGACAGCTCGCCGACCAGTTCGTTTGTCTGGCGCGCCTGGTCCACCGCGTCGTTGGCGATGCGCGCCGATTCCTGCACCTGGCGGCCGATCTCGTTAACTGACGACGCCATTTCCTCGGTAGCCGAGGCCACCGACTGCACATTGGTGGAGGCAGTCGCGGAGGCCTCCGCCACCATCCCGGCCCGCTCCTGCGAGCGCTGCGCGGTCGAGGTCAGCGAACTGGCGGACGCTTCCAGTTCCGTCGAGGACGACGAAACGGTTTCGATGATCTCGCCGACGGCACCTTCGAAATCGTCGGCCATCCGGCGGGTGTCGATCTTGCGCTGCTGCAATTGTCGCTGCTCGGCATCCAGTTGCTCGGCGCGTAGCCGGTTGCTCTCGATCATCGCATCCTTGAACACCTGCACCGTGCGCGCCATCTCGCCGATCTCGTCGCGCCGCCCGGCATCAGCCACGGGCGGGTCGAGTTCTCCGGCGCTGAGCCGTGCCATGC
>Ga0302320_10012725_pt1 | contig 17627 bp, 19 predicted proteins | sample Bog_T0_3_FD_202130 | JGI IMG/M metagenome (GOLD analysis project Ga0302320, IMG submission 202130) | Peat permafrost microbial communities from Stordalen Mire near Abisko, Sweden - Bog_T0_3 | ecosystem: Environmental > Terrestrial > Soil > Wetlands > Peat | place: Sweden: Abisko, Stordalen Mire...
GTCGCAAGTTCAAATCTTGCCCCCGCAACCAATATTTTCAATAGGTTACAGGGAATCGGAACTCCACGGCAAACCCCCAAAAACCCCCAATAGCAGGAAGCAAGAAATAACGCCCTCAACGGGCGCTTTTTTTTGCCCTCTTCTGCGCCCGTTCCTCGCTGCCTTCCGCCTTGGCTCCCAGCACCATCGTCACGACCTTGCTGTTCGCCTTGCGCTTGCTGCTGCTCATCGCTTGTCCATAGACGTTCATCGTCGTCTGAATGGAGGCGTGCCGCATCCAGTTCCTGCTGCACCTTCATCGGCGCGCCGCTTTCATCCAGCCAGGAGCGGTAGGAGTGCCGGAAGGTATGCCATCCGACGTCCCTGCCAAGCCCTGCGGCCTCTGCCGCGGCTTTGAGGTGGGTCTTCTGAATCTCTTCCTGGTAATACGGCTTCCCGGTTGCTGGGTTAGCGAACACCCAATCCTCGGGAGCGTTGAATGGCGAAGTCTTCCGCCAGTTCAACAACACCGCAGCCAGTCGTTTATCCAGAGGAACGTAGTCTTTCGAGTACTCGGTTTTCACCTCGTCTACTCGGCCATGCACCACGCTTCTCTGCACCAGAAGGCGCTGCTCCTCAAAATCGAAGTCAGCCCATTGCAGCCCCATGATCTCGCTTACCCGCAAACCCAGGCACTGCGCCAAGGTCACCATGGTGCGATAGGGCTCCTTCAGGTGCGGCAGCATCGCAAAGAACTGCTCCACCGTCAGGATTCTGGGCCGCTTCAACCGTTTGCTGCTGTTCTTCACTCGCACCAGAGAGATTGGATTCTTGCCCATTTCGATCAGGCACCAACGCTCGGCACAGCGAAAGACCACGTGCATTACGCTGCGGACATGCGCCTTGGATTTCGGAGCAAGCTCAAGATCGCGCAACCACTGCTCGAGCGCCATCGGCTTGATCCGGCCCAAGGGATAATCGCCCCACTTCGGTCGAACGTGCACCTTCAGCATCGACTTGTAGGCGGTCTGTGTCGAATACCGTTCCGGCATCTCTTCCTGCTCGAACTTGTCGAGCAGGGTGCCAAATGTCGGAATATGCAATTCGGCCCGCGGGGTTTCGGTGTTGAGTTTAAGAAGCAGAGCTTGAACCGCAGTGCGCGCAGCAGACTCCGTGGGGTAATCCTCGGTTGTGCCAATGGTGACGTGCAGACGTTTCCGCCCGCCCTCCCCATTGTCGTCGTAATACCGGAACTCCCAGGCGTCCGCGCCTTTTTGTCTCTGCTTCAGCCGCAAACTGCCGTACTGATATCGTGTCCGCGTAAACAAAAGCACTTCCTCTCTTTCGTCGATACGGGCACAAGTGGCAGCCACAATGTAGCCCAAAATTGACGCGCGAGTCTATCGGGTGAATCCCAGATTTTGAGGGCTCGTTCTACGCGGCAATGCGCTCCTTCAGCCAGCGGTCGAGCTCAGAGACGCGGAAACGCCACAACTTGCCGATCTGGATTCCGGCAATTCGCTTCTGGCGCGCCATGCGCTGCAAGGTTTTTGGGTGAATCTTCAGCAGTGAGGCTGCTTCCTCGCTATCGAGCAGACGCTCGAATTCAAGGATTTTCGGTGTGTGTGTGGCAGGTTTCTGGATCGTCATGGACATTGCGAGCTCCTCGGGCTGGACAAGGCGTTTTGCAGATTCCGGGAATCTGCCAGAGTTCGCAAAGAGTAGCGCGGACATCGGCGGCAGTCTAAGACTTTGTTGGATCGGATATATAGACACGGGCTATGAGCTGAAATACATTCGATCCAACCACTCAGCTGGGGGAGAAATCGAAGGCGCGCTGGCGTGCAATCCGATGGGATTCAATTCCTTGGAGTCCAGAGCTCTTGAAGTGCGATAATTATCGCTTCGCCATGCATTTAGACACGAGTCATCTCTTTAAATGTCGGGTAGCTATCGCTCGCTTGGGCGAAATGGACAACGTTGGAGCCAGCTGGTGGAACACAACTGGCCTCCTCGGCTCCGTAGGTGCCACGGCTCTTCGCAGAAACTTTCCTTACACACACTGGTTCGCTCAGGCTCGGGCGGCCATCGCCGTGGCGAGCAAACGCAGTACAGAGGTTTTTCCTCTTCCACAGGCGTGTATTTCGCTCTGGGTCTTTCCTCCCGAAATCGAGTCCAAGCTGGACGAGTAATGGCACAACTGGCTTAATGACGAGACCTCATGGTTGCCATTTTTTGAAACGGTTTCCAAGCTTACAGCTGTCACTGTGCCGCAAGCACTCCAACAGCTTAAATTGTCTGGAGAAGCCGAGCGTATAAGCGTTGAAACTCTTAAGCGGTCGCACGAATCCAAAGCGATCCTCATCCCAACAAGAGAGCCATTGGATAACGTCGCCATTACCAACCTCGCTCTGGGCTTTTCTCACGGTGAATCAGGCAGATTGACCGTACCCTACATGCGGCATTCCGGGGGGTGGAATTGATCGAATTGCTCCCAGAAGAAGCAACCGTCTCGACTCGATTAAGTCGAAAGGGGCCGCTCATCGAAGAAACGTACACGGCGTTCCAACACTGGAATATGTCTCTTGGATTCGATGAAAATCTCTCGAGGTTGGCCGGCGACAATCCTCTGGCCGCTAAGAGCGAGCGCTGGCTATATGAGGTCACGCGAACCCTATCCAGTCGGTTTCGAGGTCTTCGCTTTCACCCGCTAGTTAGGCTGGCGCAGGCTGAATGTCCACTCGATGTGTGGAAGTACTGCCTTCTCTGGCATGTTGGACGTAGGGATCTGTTTTACTATTTGTTCAGTGTTGAATGGCTGTATCCAGCATATCGTTCCGGTGCTTACACGTTACGCACGAAAGACCTTGTTGAATTCGTACGTCAAATTACACACGGACGCCTGAATAGCGGCAATGAAATCAGTGAATACGGTGCAACACGTTTGGCCCGTGATTTACTAATGACCGCTGCACTTTTCGGACTAGTAGAAGGCACTGTCTTTGTGGATCGACACACTGGTTTTGCGCTTGCTGAATGAGCCGATGCCGGAGCAAAAGCCGGTCTGGTTTGTCATCGACGAATTGGCCAGTCTGCAGCGGTTGCCGCAGCTTCATACCGCGATTACCGAGAACCGGAAATCGCAGAACCCGGTCATTCTTGGCTTTCAGGGGCGGAGCCAGATGCAGGCGCGATACGGCGAGGATGCCGAGGCCATGCTCTCGCAACCGGCCACGAAGATATTCCTCCGGACGACGGAACCGCGAGCGGCAAAGTGGGTCAGTGAAGCTATCGGTGAGATCGAAATCGAGCGGCTGCGTGAAACGCACTATGACGGCACACGCACGGGACGCAACTTCGCTCTCGACCGCCAGACAGAGCCACTCGTCCTACCCTCAGAAATCTCGGGGCTCGATGATCTTCGCGGCTTCCTGAAGTATGGAAACCATGTTGCTCGCTTCTCGTTTCCGTTTATTGCGCTGAAGGAGAAGAGTCCTGGCTTTGACGAACGAGAGATGGACGATCTGATCGCGCCGAGCGTGCCGCCTGCGGCAGAGCCAGGAGGGGAACAGGGCAATCTCTTCAGCACAGAACAAGATATACGGCCACTGGGCCACGCAGTGGAGTAAACCGTTATGCTCACCATTTCCAAGCCGCTCTCAGCAGGCCAGGCGCAGAGCTATCATCAGAAGGAATTTACTTCCAAAGAGCAGAACTATTGGTCGCAGCGCGGCGCGATTACAGGCGAGTGGCAGGGCCGTCTCGCCACGCAGTTTGGTCTAGCGGGAGCGGTCTCCGCCGAGGATTTCGCCAAGCTCAGCCAGGGCCAGCATCCGGCCACTGCCGAACAGCTTGTTCGCCAGCGAGCGTCTTACGAATACCAGGATGCGGACGGAAAAACCGTTAAGACCATGGAACACAGGGCGGGATAGGATGCGACCTTTTCGGCTCCGAAATCAGTCTCGCTCACCGCACTCGTTGGCGGCGACGAGCGCGTTCGCGAGGCGCACCGTGAGAGTGTCCGCACTGCTCTCGACCAGCTCGAACACTACACCCAAGCCCGCATCGGCGGGAATTATCCTCCGGAGACCACCGGCAAGTTCATCGCGGCAAAGTTCGAGCACGACACCGCCCGTCCGGTTGACGGCTACGTCGCGCCTCAGCTTCACACCCATGCGGTCGTCTTCAACGTAACGGAGCGAGAGAATGGCCAGCCTCGCGCCATCCAGCCGCAGAGTCTTTTCGCCTCGCAGCAGTTTGCCACGGCCATCTATCAATCGGAGCTGACCTACCGAGGCGCCAGCTTGGGTACGAGATCACGACCGGACGAAGCGGCGCTCCGGAGATCAAGGGCTATACCCAGGAATATCTCGATGCATCGAGCCCGCGCAGCCAGCAAATCCGCGAGTACCTCGAGCGCACAGGCCGCACGGGCAAAGAAGCCGCCGAGATTGCCGCGCACTCCACCCGCGACCGCAAGGAGATCCACTCACCCGGCGAGGTGATGGCCGCGCACCGCAAACTCGCTGCCGAATTCGGGCACCAAGCCGAAGCCGTGGTTCGGCAAGCGCGCGAACACGAGCAGCGTCAGGAGAGGCCAGTTAATACGATAGAAAAGGTTCGCGAATCGCTGACCTTCGCGCGTGACAAGAACTTTGAACGCGAGGCCGTGGTGGACGAACGGGCGCTGATCCGCGACGGGCTTCGCCGCGGAATGGGCGAGGTTACCTATGCCCAGATGCGAGGCAATCTCAATGCCCGCCTCGCCGCAGGAGAGTTTCAAACCGTAGAGCGGACAAACGTGCCAGGCCGTCAGTTCACCACCGCAAAAACCATCGAAGCGGAACATGAAATCGTTCGCCGGATGCGTGAAGGACGCAGCCGGATCGAACCGATTCTGGAACGCCCGCAGGCCATCAAAGTCGCCGACCGGCATCCACACCTCACCCGGGCGCAGCAGAGCGTAGTGGAAGATGTTCTCAGTTCACGGGATCGCATTCAGGGAATTCAGGGCTTCGCCGGTGCAGGTAAAACCACTACGCTCGCTGTCATCCGCAGTGCCGCCGAGACACAAGGCTATCAGGTCGAGGGCTTCGCCCCGACATCGCGTGCGGCGCGCCAGCTTGGCGAGGCCGGGGTCGAGGCCGGCACCCTGCAAGGCTTCCTCGCACGGACGGCGGAACCTGCCGTTTCCGGACAGAAACATTTTTACTTCGTCGATGAATCGAGCCTTGCCAGCACCAACCAGATGCGCGAGTTTCTCGCGCGCCTCGGACCCAATGACCGCGTACTCCTGATCGGCGATATCCGCCAGCATCAAGGCGTAGAAGCAGGCCGCCCCTTTGAGCAATTGCAGGAAGCCGGAATGCGAACTGCAAAACTCGATGAGATCGTCCGGCAGAAAGACCCGGCGCTCAAATCAACAGTTGAATTGCTGGCCAAGGGCCATGTCTCTGCCGCGCTCGAAGGACTACAGAAACAGGGCCGCGTGCAGGAGATTCCCAACCGCGAAGAGCGCATCCGCGCAATTGCAGAGAGCTACGTCGAGTCGCCGCAAAACACGCTCATTGTCTCGCCGGACAACGCATCCCGCCGTGAACTTAACGCCGCTGTCCGGCAGGAGTTGAAAGCCATTGGGGTAGTTGGGACGGAAGACCACTCGTTCCGCGTACTCATTCAGCGTCAGGACATGACCGGGGCCGAACGTTCCTGGGCCAGCCATTATGAAATCAACGATGTCGTTCGCTATGCGCGTGGCAGCAAAGGCGTCGGAATTGAAGCTGGCAGCTACGGAGCGGTCGTTGCAATTGATCCAACGGCGAACCTGCTCACCGTTGCGAAGCAAAACGGAGAAACTGCCACGTACGATCCGCGCCGCCTCACCGGCGTCAGCGTCTATAAGGATATGGACCGCGAGTTTTCTGCCGGCGACCGTATTCAGTTCACCGCTCCGGACAAGTCACTCGGAGTCGCCAATCGTGACCTTGCCGTCATAGAAACGATCCATCCCGATGGCCGCCTCTCTGCTCGCCTGGACAATAACAGGCAAATTGAGTTCAACCCCGGAGAGCACCGCCACTTTGACCACGGATATGCCGTCACCAGCCACAGTTCCCAGGGTCTCACCGCCGAGCGTGTCCTCGTCCACGCCGATACCAGCGTCCATCCGGATCTTCTTAACTCCCGCTTCGGGTACGTCTCCCTCTCTCGCGCCAGCCATGAGGCAACACTCTTCACCGACGACATGACTAAACTCGCCCCGCAGCTCGGAGCCGAGGTCTCGAAGACTTCTGCCCTCGAAGTTCAGACGCCATCTATCGCTCAAGGAATTGGGATGATCTGACCTCATTCGCTTGGGCCGGTGCTGGCGAAGCCGTTCCAGCAGGCTATCCTTTACCGGGCGCTGCTCGCGATGTTGCGCGAGGAAGAACCCGACTCGTGCCGCCGTCGTACATTTCCCTGATCTCCTGTTCCAATCCATCAAGCCTACCCAGAGCGGTATCAATCGCTGGCGCTCCCTCATCCCGCACTCTCTTGGCACGAGCCAGGGCCTGTTCTGCGATACGGCTCACCTCGTGGAGCAGCCTGCGGATATCGCCCTCCAGCCGGTTGCGGCTTTCCTCGATGCGGTTGAGTATATCGTTTTGCACCCTTGAGCTGTTGACCTCAAACAGCCAATCGAGAAACCGTCGCGCGTCCATGTCGATGTAGCTGCGTAGCCCAAGGAGCCCAAGACATATGTCCCCAAAGCGGCGGACCGGTGACGAAGGTTGCGCCATCTGAATAAAGTCTCGAAAGCGGAATTCAGAGCGAACTCTAAAGCCCTCATCCTGATCGAGAGCGTGAAGCAATCGCGCCAGTTCAGGGATTCCGGCTTCCGCCAGCTTTGTCAGAAACTCATTGCCCATTTGCGTGAAGCGCTTAGCGACTGCACGGTACTGCTTTTCTCCTTCCTCCGACTCGGGCTGCAACCATGGGACAACATCGCGGCGTGCAATCTCTTGCGCCTCGCGCATGACGTAGCGACGATGCACAGATCCGAGAGACCGAGGAGCGCTGCGGATGAAACTTTCAAACTCAACAGTGGCCTTAGGCACCACCTCCGCTAGAAATTTCTTACGGCGGTCCAGAAAGAAATCGGAGAGTCGATGCTGCTCGCCCATCAGCAAGTAACCGAGATCCCGCATCGATCGCTCGGCTTCCGCGATGGTCTGTTTAATTCTCGCGATCCGCAGCTCGGACTCTTCGATTGGGCGCAGAAGCGCATCGCGATCTTCACAGACAATGGCCAGCAATTCCTCGCAGAAGCGATGGATGCCGCGCTCGCCAGCGGACCGGATGAGTTCGCGTCCCGATTTCTGTACCAATTGTTCCAGAGTCTGGACCAGTTTCCTCCAGTCGCGCTCAGGACCGCGCTTTTCAAGCTGCTCTACTGCACTTACTTCGAAGACCAGTTCCAAGGGATGCTGCAGCCGCTTATGTAGCAGGCGGAGAGTGAAGGCGACCGCCGCAGCCCGCTCGGCGTCGGAGGCTTTATCTGCTTTGTTGAGAACGACAATTAGATGGTTGACGTGTTTGCCAACAGATTCGACCAGCGCGAGTTCTTCTCCGGCCAGCGGAGGGTCGGAGCCCGTCACCACCAGCGCAGCGTCAATGTGGGGGATGAAAGCCTGCGTGGTCGCCGTGTTTCCTGAAAAAACCGACCCGAGACCAGGCGTGTCCACAAGGCACATTCCAGTCGCCAATAGTGGACTGGGGACAAACACCTCGGCTCCCACAACTCCCTTGATGTTCTCCGGGTTGTGCTCCTCTGAGACGTATAGCTCCAAATCGGGCAATGCAATCTCAAGCCAACCCCCGTCTTTGGATCGAATCCGTGCGCATTTGGCGCTGCCATAGCGGATGACCGTGGGCACGGCAGTCACAGGAACAAAGCCTGTCGGCAGAATTGACTCACCAATCAATGCGCCGATCAGGGTAGACTTGCCGCGCTTGAACTGGCCAACGCAGGCAACGAAGAAACGACCTTCCGAGAGTCGCGCGGCAAGTTCGCTTGCCTCGCTGGAGACGTGGCTACTGCCAAGCTCCGTCGCCAACGCGGCGAGTTCAAGCAGTCTGCTTGCGCCATCGCCACACTGCACTAAACCGAAATGTTGGTCATCTGACAAGTGAATCTCCGGGTCCGGACCATGAGGATCATGCTCAAAGTGCGTTTTCGCGCGCCCACTCCATAAGAAAGTCGATATAGAGTGGCGACCACTTAATGTGGTCGTCGTTGCGGTATTTCAATTGTTTTGCCATGGCAATCATGCGCAGGATGGCTCCAGGATTACCTTCGCTGGACTTGACCATGCTATCGAGAACACTGCTCAGATTCTCTCCTGACAACTGCTGCTGTTCGCAGAGTTCGAGAGCAAAGGTCTTTGCGGTTTCGGAGTCAAAGTTCTTGACGACCAGTCTTTCGCTTCGATCCGGAAGCAATGGCGATACAGAACCCGCATCCTCCATGTGAGCGGATCGAGCCACTGCTACGACCGGCGTCGCACAGGACAGCATGAATTCCCCTATCAGCGCCCCCAGCGCTGGCGAGGGACGATTCAAGTGATCGAGGATGACCAGATAATTCTCCGCGCGCAGTGCGGATGACACGATCCCCTTCAGCGACACGAAGGACTTTCCCGCAAGGGTATCTGGTCTTCCTTTGCAGAGTCGCAGAAGCGTTGCGTCTTCTCGATCAGCAAGTAACCCAGCCAGACATCGACATACCCCCTGTGGACTCGAAGAAGCGGGACAGTAAAGGACATGGCCGAAGTCGGGCGCGACCCGTTGGAGCAGAAGCGTTTTGCCAACACCTGATGGCCCATAGATAAGCGTAGACTTCCGGCTCGCTAACCGCTTTCGCAGTATTTCCAATTCATTCCCTCTGCCGAAAATCTGCACCACCGCCTCGCTGTTCACTTAATGTTCTCGTCATCCTGATGCGTGTACTTAATAACCTCAACATCCGACATGGCGATAAGCCCCTCGAAGACCATGGTATCTAAGACCGGCAAAAGCATCTGAACCTTCGCTTCTGTATCGATCACCTGTACGAGAATCGGAGAGTCCCCGGCAGAAAATCGGAAAGCATGTGGGCGCCGAATCAAGGTGCTGGCACCGTAGCCTTCGATCCCCCGGAAGACCGTAGCTCCCGCGATGTCCAACTCACGGCACTTCTCAACGATTGCTTCATACAAGGGACGGCCATTCCATTTATCGTCCTCGCCGAAATGGATACGAAGCATCTTCGCCTGGCCCATGAGCTTCATTTGCGCACCTCTGTGCGACGCTCGTCTTTAATGGAATCATGCGTGTACTTGATGATTTCTACGTCTGACATTGCCACCAAACCCTGCTTCATCATTTGGTCGAGAACGGGGAAAAAGCCTCGAAGCTTCTCCTCTGTGTCAACTACAGAGAGCAGCAGCGGCGCATCGTGGGAGAAACTGAGAGCGCTGTCCTTGTGCATCCGACGATTCGCCCCATAGCCAAGGATGCCGCGATAGACCGTCACTCCCGCAATGTCATTGGCCCGTAGGCTTTCGACCAGCGCTTCGTGCAGGGGTTTTCCGTTCCACTTATCGTGTTCGCCAATCAATATCCGCATCATCTTGGCCTTGCCCTCGGTCTTGATCGCTGGCGGTTCAGGTGCATGACCATGCTTGAGGCTCTGGGGCATCACAATCGTCGTATCGTGAATCTCGAAAAATCCGCTGCCTACCATGTCGGCGAGCTTCGGGAGGACTGCTTCAACCTTCTCCGGACTCTCCACGAACTCGACTTTGATGGGCATCTTGTCCGCCAAATCCACCAGCCGAGTTGTGTGAAGCTTGTGGTCAGCGCCGAAGCCGGCGACGCCGCGGGTCACAGTTGCGTCTGAAATTCCTCTATAGAAAAGTAACTCCAGAATAGCCGCGTACACAGGAGTGCCGTGATACTGTTCGCCCTCCATCACATAGACCGACACCTTCTTAGCTGGTCCAGTCGTAAGCAAGAGATCCTCCTATCTAGTAAGTCCGCGCTGCGCCACAAGAAACTCAGCGGCTCGCCCGAGAACGCCGCCGCCGGCATGTTCGCCGCTTCTCGCCTTGGCGGCGAATGACGCCAGCAGTGCTTCGAGTTGCTGTTGATTGTTCCTTATTACTCTCGTGATGATCCTGGCATATTCTTCGGGTACCATCGACTGAAGCGACGCTGCGTGAAAGTGGCAAAGCGTTCCGTGCTGTTCTAACCATTGAGCAAACCTGGTGCGACACATCTCAGTAGCCAACTCCCGCAGCCGAGCGACTTCATGCTCACGAATCGACGAGCACAGGCCGCAGCCCTGTTCATTACTCGACTTTTCGCGTCCGACCCCTCTTAGCATGGCAAGAAATATCTCGGCAACAGAGTGTGCGGGAGCCGACGCGGCAATCGCCCAAGCATGATAGTTGCAAACTGCCGTGGCGTCGTCTGGATGCAGATGCTCTATCAGTTCATTCTGGAATGCACGCACAAGCGAACAAATGGGGCACACGCCCTTCGCGAGCGCATTGAGGACCGTGTTTCCAGACGTAATGCTAGACGCGTTCATCACAATGCCCGTCCTGCCACTACTCCCAACCACACCGCAGCGAAGCCGACAATGACGCTCAGACTCACATTCGCAAAGGCCATTGGTATCTGTCCGTCTTGCACCGTGCGCAAGGTTTCATATTCAAAGGTTGAGAATGTCGTATAAGCGCCAATGAACCCTATCGGAATCAGGTATCTCCAGTTGGGGCTCAGGTCGAATCTCTGTGCCAGCATGGTCAAGACGAAACCGATCAGGAAAGATCCGGAGATGTTTATAACGAATGTCCCGTATGGGAATCGGCTGCCAAACCGGTTTCCGATATAGCTCCCCAGTGCGAAGCGGGCAATCGCGCCGACAAATCCTCCGATTCCGACCATCCAGTACTTAATCAAAGCGCTTTATTCTCCCGTCGCCGACTGCGCTGTTCCTGGACAACATTGATTTCCGAGTTAGCAGACAATTGCTCTCGTGAACGGTTGTTCAACACATAACCGTGCATTTCCTGCGCAGTCGCCATAAGATCAGCCATGATCTGCTCCAGATCAGATGCCCCGGCAGTCGAAAGGGGGCCGTATCCTCCCATCCTCTTCGGGCTGAGTTCCTCGATAGCGATTTCGATAAACGTGAGAGACGTATGGATAGCGTGCGACGCCGTGATCCTCGGCGGCTCGACCTCAATTGACTGGTTTGCAAGCACTGCCATGAGTTGCGCTCGGAAGCGGGCAATATGCAGCTCAATTGTTTTCTTTTCCTCCGAACAAACATCAGGAATGTACTTTGGGAAGATGGAATTCGTTTTCCTCGTGTCCAGAGCGATCTCGATATCCTTCATCAGGCCATCCATATGCCTGCACGCGTTATGGAGGTTGCGCTGTTGCGCATGGTTCAGCGAGGGTGTCGCACGACTCTTAGGGTCTGCGCTCATAGCGGCATCCCTGTGCACAAGATGAGCGCCGAGCGATCCTTCAAGGGCGAGTGAGCAGCAGGTCCGCCTCGCGAGATGCACCCGCTGCTCCGTTGCTCTCCGATAAGGAATACAGAGAGACCCTTCAGTGTCGCTATATTCTGCAACTTCATTCCTACCTCATCACCGGCTGGTCCCATTTCGCGTACGCGGAGTGGCCGGCGTACTTCGCTTTGCTACCAAGCTCCTGCTCGATTTCCAGCAGACGATTGTATTTCGCGACCCGCTCTCCGCGACAAACCGACCCGGTCTTGAGCTGCCCGAGTCCTAGCGCCACTGTTAAGTCCGCGATCGTGGTGTCGTCAGTCTCTCCTGATCGATGGGAGACCACGCACGTGTAATCGTGCTTGCGGGCAAGTTCGATGCACCGCAGTGTCTCAGTAATCGTTCCGATCTGGTTCAGCTTGATGAGAACCGAGTTGGCGATACCTTCACGGATGCCTTTCGCAAGGATCTCCGGATTTGTAACGAAGATGTCATCGCCGACGAGTTGCACGTTCTTTCCAGCCTGTTTGGTGAGCTCCCGCCATCCGTCCCAGTCGTCTTCCGCCAGACCGTCTTCCAAGGAATATATCTCCGGGTATTTCTTGAACCACTCCATCCAGAGCTTCACCATCTCCGCTGGAGTGCGCCGCGACTTGTCAGACTTGCCGAAGACGTAATAGCCATCCTGGAAGAACTCGCTTGCGGCCGGGTCCAGATTGATGGCGATGTCCTTGCCAATTGTGTAGCCCGCTTTGCCGACGGCGAAATCAAGCAACTCCATGGCCTCTTCATTTGAACGGAGCTGGGGAGCAAAACCCCCTTCATCCCCGACACCGGTTGAATAGCCCTTTCGCAGCAGGAGTCCTTTAAGAGCATGGAAAGTCTCTGAGGCGGATCGTAACGCTTCAGCAAAGCTCGGCGCACCAACAGGCACGATCATGAACTCCTGAAAATCGACATTGTTGTCCGAGTGCTTTCCGCCGTTCAGGACATTCAACTGTGGCACAGGAATGACATACTCATCCTGATCGGCAAAATAGCGATACAGCGGAATACCACGCTCGTTGGCAACTGCTTTCGCAGCTGCGATTGAAACACCGAGAATGGCATTCGCACCCAACCGCTCTTTGTTCGGCGTCCCGTCGAGCTTGATCATCTTTTCGTCGAGCCCAACCTGGTCGGCTGCATCGAATCCGTTGACCGCTGGCTGGATAACGTTCAACACATTTGATATCGCTTTGAGAACGCCTTTTCCTCCGTAACGTTTGTCGTCGCCATCCCTAAGCTCGACTGCTTCCCGCTTTCCCGTTGACGCACCGGAGGGGACCTTTGCCGTCCCGGATTTACCACTTTCCAGCGTCACCGTAACTTGCACGGTAGGATTGCCGCGTGAATCCAGAATCTCCAGTGCTTGTAGCTTCTTGATACTCGTCATATGTCTCCTCTTCCTGTTTCGTTTTCTCGATCCCGATTAAACAGAACCGGTACGCAGTACGGTTATGAGATCTCGTCTGATCTCGGACGATACCGGGAGCTGGTCAATCCGCTGTACCACCCGCTCCACTGGGTAGGCAAACTGCTTTAGTTCGAATTGTCCGTTTTCCCATACCGCATAGCACGCGTCGGCTTTGCCCGTCTTCGGTTGGCCGAGACTTCCCGGATTCATGATGGTCTTGGTTCCAATATTCCGGATGAAAGGTGTATGAGTGTGCCCGACCAGCAAGAATTCGGCGTCAACTAGCTCGAGTTCCTTCGGCCAAAGGTCTGACTCCTCCGGGCAATAACCGTAGAGCGGATTGGAAGGGATTGCGTGACATAGATAGAACTTCCGATCGTCTCGCTCAAGCACCCGTTTCAAAGGAAGATCGCGCAAATAGGTTGTCGCGTCGCCGTTAAGGTTGGCCTTTGAACACTGCATCGTTGCGTCTGCCATGTCTGCGTAGCGTGGCGTACATCGCGGATCGACATCGAATCCGACCGCATGATCATGGTTACCGCGAATAACGGTCTCGCTGTGAGCACGCACGAAGCTGACCACCTCAGCCGGCATCGGACCGTAATTCACCAAGTCACCGAGTACCCAGAGCTCATCGCCCAGCTCGGGTAAAGCTGAGAGTGCGTCGAAGTTGCTGTGCAGATCGGATATGACAACAATCTTCATGGCTCTCCCACCCTTACTTCATGACCATGACAGGACAGTGCGCGAAACGGATCACGCGCTCGGAAACTGAACCGAGAATCAACTTCTCAAACAAGGAAGTTCCTTTTCGCCCCACGATGATCAGTTCGGCGTTGATGATCTCGGCCTGGTGAATCAGGTGTTCCGCTGGATGCCCAACCTCGATCATTGTTTCAAGGTGAACTTCCTCTGACTTAGCGCGCTCCCGAATCTTAATAAACCCATCATTGAAGTGTTCTTTCGCATCGTCGAGTACCGCGTCCACCTCAACACGCGTCGCAGGCTCGGGCGGCCGTGCCACGGCCAGAACCAATATCTCCGCATCTGTACACTGCGCGAGATCTATCGCTACATCCACTGCTCTTCCCGAAGCTTCCGAGCCGTCGTAGCCAACCAAAATCTTTCGGAAATGTGCGGTATGTCGTCTTCCTTCCATGGAGCTTTCTCCTAATCGGTTCCAACCGGCGCATCTGATGGCCGATGCGCATTGGCCTGCGTTTCCGCTTCTTTCTTATGCGCCAGCAGATGCCTTGGCATGAAGAATGCATTCGCGATCACGGTCGGCACTACCGCGCTGCCAATAACCGTCGCGACCAAATGAGAGTATTGGGCCTCGTCGATGATGCCGTGATTCAACCCGAACAAGGCAGAGATGGTGCCAAATGTGAGCCCTGTGGACATCATGAGGGTGTAGTACAGTCCTTCTTCGCGCTGATACTTGAAAGCTCGCACCGTAGGAAAGAGACCAATCACTTTGGACAACATCTTTGCGAAGAACAGGACAACAAAGATCATGGGCGCAGCAATCAACGCCGGGACAGAGACGAATGATCCTGCACGAATGAAGTAGAAGGGCGTCAGCAGGCCAAACGTCAGTGTTCGGAGGCGCCGAATAAGCGAGTGATCCTTGCCGACTGTTCCGGCCAGCACCATGCCGATCATGTATGCAGGCAGAACAGCTTCACTGCCTGCCCAAACCGCTAGTCCCCCCATCGCGAAGAGAAGGAACAAGAGGTATTTTGCCTCCAGCTCCGACACGCGTCCTCCATAACGGCGAAAAAACCTCGGGGTAAGAAACGGCAGCACCGTGAAGACAACAATGGATACGGCGATGAATATGAGTGTTCTGTAAGTGAATGGAGAAAAGATCAGCCCGAGTGCGATCACCGTGCCCAGATCATTTACAAAGCAGGCGGCGAGAATCGCCTTGCCGAAATCAGTGGTGTTAAATCCGAGTTCGAGCATTACTGCGTAAACAACTGCTACGGACGTCGTGCTGAGAGCAACACCAGCTAACCAGCTTGAGCGGACGCTCCAGTGCAAAAGATAATGTGCAACTGCCGTGCAGCCTAGGAACGGCCCAATAAAGCCAACCAGCCCTACGGTCAGCGCTTCCTTCCACTTCGTCTTGAAGATCACGGGGTCAAGCTCAGCGCCTGCAAGAAACGTAAGGACTATCGCGCCTGTGCCCGCGAGAAACCCAATCCAGTTAGTTTTTGCACCAAGGCCGCCATGAATTCCAATCACGGCGCCAATAATCAACTGCGCAACCGTGCCGACAACGATCTCCGACAACGCTGTAGAGATTCTGAACCAGATCGCCAGCAAAGTGGCGATCAGTGCCAGTCCCACCCAAATGGCAGCAAGTACCCACACGTTCTCCATAGAACGCGACTCCTTTAAGCTTGATGGATCGTTGCCGGGGACATGACTCCGCGACAAGAATCCTTGTCAGGAGTCATCATCTGTCCCGGCTATGGATGGGACAGCAGTTAAGGGTGAACTCCTTCACCCGAATGCAGAAGTAATACTCCGAGAAACAGCGGCGTGTCAAGCAAGGTTGTGAATAGATCGTGCTGCTTCTACGCTGCCCAACAAAAATCGGCGGCGGCCAACAATGTTTCGTTGGCTACCGCCAAAATTACATATGCATGGACAAGAGGCCCGCTTGGGTATCCCAGACCCCCTCCGAGCCGCACCCGTTCCGTTCCAATCAGGACGGATGTTTGCTCGACAGCCTATCGATCGCGTTGAACGCGCCTAGCTACGCTCTGCAGCTACCGACACATTCCTTTTTTCTGTAGATTGCCGCCGGGGCATGACCCCGCGACAAAACCTCGTCAGGAGTCATCATCTATCCCGGCTATTTGAGGGACAGCGGTTAAGGGTGAACTCCGTCACCCGAATGGAGAGTTTGTAAACCATGGCGCCACGGAGTGTCAAGCAAGTTGATTACTCCACTACCTATAGTACCGGCTGCCGCGCAGAAGCAATGGCACTTCGGTACCTCGGTAAGCCGGGCAAGACTTTGACCGGCAAAGTTGATTGAAGATCATCTGATCCTTGAGCTGGGGATCGGCGAAGAGCCGCTTCAGAATCCAGCAAACCCAGAAATCCTTCTCGACGATGACCGGCCCATTCCCAATCTGCTTGCCGATTCGCTGAACAGGTCGCGCCGATCAGAGGCGGCTCCCATGGCGATCTTATCCATGTAGCTCCTCCTGCGCGAGGTCAAGGAAAAGTTCGGTGGCCGGCGCTTCTATTGCGACTCTTCCACGGACGAGATCGACGCTTCATCAGCGCGACAGAAGTGCGCAGCCCTGGCGGATACGCCGCAAGCTCGGCAAGAGGCCGCCTTACGCTCTCGCCAGTGGTCCGGCCTCCGTCGAGCACGCAGATTCAGGCGACCATCCTTCCGCTACATCGCTGCGCATTCCCCCGCTGAACCGACACTATGCGGCGGCATCGATGGAATTTGGGGGTGGCTTGAATTCTTGAACTGTTTCAACACAGACAGAAATGCATGAACCTGCGCGGTCTTCCGATTTCGCAAGTACGCAACGCCCGTCTCGACCGTGAGCGGGTCGCCCTTGATAGGGCGAAGCACGATTCCAGGACAAAAGAACGGAGTAAAGCATTTGCGCATGAACGTGTAGCCCTCGCCACGAGCGACGAAAGGCAGGGCCTCCGGAAAGGTAGTCACCTCATGCGCGACCTTCGGCTTGAGTCCTGCACGGACGCAACTATCCCACAACTGCTGAAAGATCTCAGGATGCAGCTTTTGAGGAAATGAGATGAGAGGCATATCTTCCAGGTCCGAAAGCGCAACTGCGCGCTTCCGAGCCAAGTGATGACCATCCGGGAGCGCAACGAGCAACGGCTCCGACAGGAGCGGCTCAATGACCAGGTCACTGCCGATGACGGGCAGCAGCACCAATGCAACGTCGATCTTGCCATCCCGCAACTTCGACAATTGCATTCGTGTGAAATAGCTCTTCAGTGTAAGAGGGATGCGCGGATGCGATCGGACCGACGTGATCAGCTCAGGATTCAAATACGGAGAGTAGCCAACGCGCAGATGCGTGCCGGACCGGAATGACCGCACGACGTTTGCTGCTCGCTCGCTGTGACGGAGAGCCTGCCGCGCTTCCTCCACAAAAAGCTCGCCAACATCGGTTAAGGACACATGCCGTTTTGTGCGCAAAAAGATTTCGGTATCTAGAGACTCTTCCAGTTCGCGAATCTGTTTGCTCAAGGAGGGCTGGGAAACATGCAAACGGCCAGCCGCCCTGCTGAAACTTAACTGTTCTGCAACCGCGACCACATACCGCAGCAGCCGCAGTTCTATTCCTGGGTACATGTCTTTCTTTTCGCTCCCACTGTATTGATAAATGCCAATGGGTAACATCACGGGAGCGGAATTTCCACAGAGATGCCGGTTTCAGGTACGAAGGTTGTGAGAGACATTCCTAGAGACGAGAAATTTTGAAAGATTACCCGAAATGGCAGCGAATCCCCGAAATTCCCTAGCTGACTGAACCCCCATAGATTTCCCAAAAGGGAAGCTAACCCGAAAGACTCAGGCTCGCCGGCTTGTTTTATCACTTAAATTTAGCGTCTATGCTATATTTTGAGTATGAATATAG
>Ga0302320_10012726_pt1 | contig 17626 bp, 12 predicted proteins | sample Bog_T0_3_FD_202130 | JGI IMG/M metagenome (GOLD analysis project Ga0302320, IMG submission 202130) | Peat permafrost microbial communities from Stordalen Mire near Abisko, Sweden - Bog_T0_3 | ecosystem: Environmental > Terrestrial > Soil > Wetlands > Peat | place: Sweden: Abisko, Stordalen Mire...
TGTCTTTCCGTCCTTAAAGGACGGCGGACTCGCACTTGCGGAAAACAAAACACCGGTGGAATTCCATTGTCACTTGGCCCTAAAAAAATAAACTGTCCGCTCGAATTCATGAAGACATACAACATTGCGGCGCTGGCAGGCGACGGCATCGGCCCCGAAGTGATGCGCGAGGCCATCAAGGTGCTCCGCGCCACGGAAAAACGATTTGGCATCAAGCTCGTCATCACCGACGCTCCCGTGGGCTGGGCTGGAATTGACTTTGCCAAAAAGGCGCTGCCCGACGTTACGCTGGACATCTGCAAAAGGTCGGACGCAATCTTGTTCGGCTCCGTGGGCCTGCCCGACCGCGATCCAAACATCCCCAAGGAGGAACGGCCCGAGCGCGCAGCCTTGTTGCGCTTGCGCAAAGAATTCAGCCTGTTTGCCAACCTGCGGCCGGTGAAATTGCCGAAGCTGCTTGCCCACGCGTGTCCGCTCGCCAAAGAACGGCAGGGCGATGGCATTGACATCCTGGTGGTGCGCGAATTGACCGGCGGCCTGTATTTTGGGCAGCCAAAAAAAACCGAGGACCTCGGCGGCGGCAACCAGCGCGCCATTGACACCATGGTTTATACCACCCCGGAGATTGAGCGCATTGCCCATGTGGCGTTCCAGGCCGCGCGGTTGCGCCGGAAAAAACTGACGAGCATTGACAAGGCGAATGTGCTGGAAAACGGCATCCTCTGGCGCGAAGTCGTGACGCGCATTGGCAAACAATATCCCGACGTGGCGCTGGACCACATGTTTGTGGACAACGCCGCCATGCAGCTCATGCTCAAGCCCACACAGTTCGACGTGATGCTGTGCGAAAACATGTTTGGCGACATCCTGAGCGACGAAGCGGCGGCGCTGGGCGGTTCGCTCGGCATGTTGCCCAGCGCCAGCCTCGGCCTGCCGCGCCAGAGCGAAGCGACGGCGGACGCACCCAATGGCAGCCTGAGCTTCGGTTTCTACGAACCCGCCGGCGGCACTGCGCCGGACATTGCCGGCAAGGACCTGGCCAATCCCATTGCGCAGATTTTGTCCGCGGCGCTGATGCTGCGGCACAGCTTCGGGTTGAACGACGCGGCGGCGGCGATTGAAAGCGCCGTGGAACATGCCATCGAATCCGGCCATCGCACCGGTGATATTTTCAGCCCGAACGAGCCAAACGCGCGCCGCGTGGGCACGCGCGTGATGGGCGACGCGATTGCGGCGGTGGTGTGACTCGACAGTTTTGGTTTCACATTGGCGCCGCCAGCGGATAAATTCGGTAAAAATCAATATGACTGAACCCGTCCCCTACCTCGACCTGAAGGCGCAACTCAAGCCGCTCCGCGCGGAAATTGACGCCGCCATCGCCCGCACCATTGACAATTGCTCGTTTTGCCTCGGCCCGGACGTGGCGCAGTTTGAAAAGGATTTCGCCCGGTTCTGCGGCGCGGAACATTGCGTGGCCTTCAACAGCGGCACCTCGGCGCTGCACGTCGCGATGCGGTTGCTGGATATCGGGCCGGGCGATGAGGTGATCACCACCCCGTTCACGTTCGTGGCGACAAGCTGGGCCATTTCCTACGTCGGCGCCAAACCGGTCTTTGTGGATATTGACGACGCGACCTTCAATCTCGATCCGCAGCGGGTGGCCCAAGCCATCACCGCGCGCACCAAGGCGGTGATGCCCGTGCATCTCTATGGCCAGCCATTCGACATAGATCCCATCCGCGACCTCTGCCAGAAACATCAACTGCCGCTGGTGGAGGACGCCGCGCAGGCGCATGGCGCGAAATACAAGGGCCGCACCATCGGAACCTTCGGCGAGATTTCCTGCTTCAGCTTTTACCCCGGCAAGAATCTGGGGGCCTGCGGCGAAGGCGGCGCGCTGGTGACCAACCGCGCGGACTTCGCCAAACGCGCGCGCTCGCTGCGCGAACACGGCTCGGCGGTGCGCTATTATCATGATGAGGTCGGCTATAATTACCGCATGGAAGGCATTCAGGGCGCGGTGCTGGAAATCAAACTCAAGCACCTGAATGACTGGACGCGCGAGCGGCAGCGGGTGGCCAGGCGCTACGCGGAAGTGCTCGCGGACACGCCGCTCCAATTGCCGCATCAGCCGGCCTTTGCCGAAAGCGTGTGGCATCTTTACGTGGTGCGCCATCCGCGCCGCGACGACCTCAAAAAGCACCTCGAGGCCAATGCGGTCGGGTGCGCCCTGCACTATCCGCTGCCGCTGCACCTCCAAAAATGTTACGCCAGCCTGGGCCACCAGGCCGGTGATTTTCCGAACGCCGAAAAGGCCGGACGCGAATGCTTGAGTCTGCCGATTTTTCCGGAGCTGACCGACGCGCAAATCCAGCGGGTGGCCGAGGTGATCAAGGATTTCTTCCGCGGCCGGTGAAAATGTAACAATTTCGCCTTTGGATTCCGGCGGCCGGTTGCCTATGTTGTCGCCGCATGGACTATGTGCGCCGCGCCGTCATTGATGTCGGCACGAACTCGATCAAGCTCCTCGTGGCCGACGTGTCGGGCCGCGATGTGCGGCCTGTTCACGAGGAAAGCCGGCAGACCCGGCTCGGCCAGGGCTTCTATGAAAACCACCGGCTGCAGCCGGAAAGCATCGCGCGCACCGCGGAGGCCGTGTGGGAGTTTGGCGAAATCGCCCGCGAAAAGGACGCCACCTCCGTCCGCGTCATCGCCACCAGCGCCGCGCGCGACGCCGTGAATCCCCTGGACCTGACCCAGGCGATCGAACGCGCGTCCGGCTTGAAGACGGAAATCATTTCCGGAGCGCTCGAGGCGGAATGGGCTTTTCAGGGCGCGGCCACGGACGCGGAACTTTCCCGGCGGCCCTTATTATTGCTGGATGTCGGCGGCGGCAGCACGGAGTTCATCCTCGGTCATGGCGCAAAAATGGATTTCGCGCACAGCTTCCCGCTGGGCACCGTGCGACTGCTGGAGAAATTCCCGCCCAGCGACCCGCCCGGAAAATCCGGGTTCGATTCCTGCCGCGCCTGGCTGAAAAACTTCCTGCTGCTCGAGGTCCGTCCGCGATTGGAGCCGGCGCTCGCCCGGGAGAGCGGGGACATCCAACTCGTCGGCACGGGAGGCACCACCAGCATTCTCGCGCGCATCCAGAAGCGGCTCGTCCGCTTTGATCGGGCGCAAATCGAAAGCACGGTTTTGACCTTTGACCAGGTCGCCGCGCACCGGGAGAATCTGTGGCGCCTGCCGCTGGCGCGACGCAAGGAAATCACCGGCCTGCCGCGGCAGCGCGCGGATGTGATCCTTACCGGCGTCTTGATTTACGAGCTGGTGATGGGGGAATTCGGCTTCGAAGCGCTGCGCGTCAGCACGCGCGGCCTCCGCTTCGCGGCCGCAATGGAGCGAAGGCATTGACGATTCGCGATATGCGGTTGACGAGCCTCCGCCCTGGGCCGCGAAACCGTGGCGGCGAACCTCAGTCCGCCGCCACGCCCATTTCACGCGCGCGTCAATCGTGGATCGTATATCGTAAATGGGCATGCGTGTTCTAATCGTTGGCTGCGGTTATGTTGGCCTGCCCCTGGGCGCGGAACTCGTCCGGCGCGGACATCATGTATTTGGTTTGCGGCGCAGCGCGGCTGCAGGCAGCCAAATGAAAGCGCTCGGAATTTCCCCGCTCTTCGCCGATGTGACGCAGTGGGAGGAACTGAAAAAGCTTTCGCCCGCGTTTGACTGGGTGATCAATTGCGCCGCGTCCGCGGGCGGCGGCGCGGATGCTTATCGGCAATTGTATCTGGAAGGCAACCGGAATCTCCTCGCGTGGCTCGCGGCAAGGACGCCCGAAAAGTTCATCTATACGAGCAGCACCAGCGTCTATGCGCAGCACGACGGTTCCCTGGTGACGGAGCAGAGCCCGGCGCAGCCGGAAGCCGCCACCGCGGGGGTATTGGTCGAGACGGAGGAATTGCTGCTGGCCGCCGCGCGGAAGAATTTTCCCGCCGTGGTTTTGCGCGTGGCTGGAATTTACGGACCGGGGCGCGGCCACGCCTTTAAACAATTTCTGCGCGGCGAGGCGAGGCTCGAGGGCGACGGCTCGCGGTTTTTGAACATGATTCACCGCGATGATGTGGCCGGCGCCATTATCACCGCGCTGGAACGCGGCCGGCCCGGCGAGATTTATAATGCGGTGGACAACGAACCGGTCTCGCAAGCGGAGTTTTTCGGCTGGCTGGCGGCAGAATTAAAGCGCCCCCTGCCGCCGACGTTGACTGCGGAGGAGGAGCTTGGGCGCAAACGCGGCGCGACGAACAAACGCGTGAGCAATGCGAAGCTGCGCACGGAATGGCACTACCCATTTCAATACCCTGATTTCCGGGCTGGCTACCGGCCGTTATGCGTTGAAGCGCTAAAGCGACCAGAAACCAGGACGGTTTAACCCGCTGGCGTCCGGCCTCCGCGCCTGACGTGGAAGGCGGCATCCCTGCCGCCCGGGAAAAGAGCGCGGGTCGTGTTGCCCCGCAGGAAAGTCCCACGCGCATTGATCTGCGTGAGGTTTTCGCCGCCGGCCAGGGAAGCCCGGCACCAGGGCAGGCAGCGATGTCTGCCGCTAGACCGGCAACCCTTGGGCCGTGCGCCGCTTCCGCTGATTTAAGGCTTTGGCCGGGGCCAATTTTTTTTTATAGTGGGTCATGGTTCATGTCGGCATTGGCTACGATGTTCATCAACTGGCCGCGGGGCGCAAGCTCGTGCTCGGCGGGGTCGAAATTCCCCATCCGAAGGGGCTTGACGGCCATTCGGACGCAGACGCCTTGATGCACGCGATCTGCGACGCGGTGCTCGGCGCGCTGGGCGAGGGGGACATCGGCCATTTTTTTCCGAACACGGATCCGCGCTGGCGCGGGGTCCCGAGCCGGATTTTCCTCGAAGAAGCCGCCCGGCAGGCGGCCAGGCGCGGCGGCAGAATCGTGAACGTGGATGCCACGGTCATCGCGCAGGCCCCGAAGATTTATCCGCACATCGCCGAAATGAAGCAGCGCATCGCCGCCGCCCTGGGAGTGTCCGAAAAACAGATCGGCGTGAAGGCCACCACCAACGAGCACCTGGGGTTCATTGGCCGCGAGGAAGGCATCGCCGCGATGGCCGTGGCGAGCGTCAATTTGCCGGAGGAGGCGTGACTGCGGATGAACGCGGAACTCACCTTTAAACATGCCCAAAGCTGAAATCAGTTGGAAGCGCGTGACCGGGGAAGGGGATAAACTTCAGGTTTATGCCCAGCACATCGGCCGCGAGTGGAAGTTCTTCCACCGCGGAAAGCGCTTTGAGGTCTGGCAACCGGTCAAGACTCCGCCGCTGGAAGACTGGCTGGAGTTGCTGGATGCGGTGCAGCGGCTCATTACGCGCCGCCGGTATCAGCCGGACGACGAAGTCTTGCTGCGCCGCATGATCCGCGAGCGGTTTCCCGAGGCGGACGTTTAAGGAAGCCTACTCGCCAATACTTTCCGATGGCGCTCAGGTTCACGCCGGTTTCGAACGTGCGCAGGCCGTTCAGGTTGGGCGTGCCATCCGCCAGATAAGCTTCATGATAGGTGCCCCAACAGCCGGCCGTGGGACCGTTGACCAAGGCATCATAGACCGCCGACTGCTTGGCATCGCCGACCGCCACAAGCCCCCACAGCAGATAGCCCAGATCGTGGCCCAGCGATTTTCGGCCCGGCAAACCCACCACCGAAAGGGAGCGCGTTGAATCGCTGAAACAGGGCTTTATCGCCGCCACGTCGAGTTTCAGCCGGTCGGGAGATTGCAGCGGCGTTCCGTAATACAGCGGGAACAAGGTGAAGTTCACGATGCGGCCCGACGGCCAGCCATTATCACTTTTGGCGCGGAACCAGTCGTGAAAACCTTCCGGACACTCCGGCAGATTCGTGCGCCAGAAATCCCTTTCCAATGCCGCCTGCAGCCGGGTCAACTCATCCTTCAGATTGAGCGTCCGGTGGTCCTGCCGGTTCACATAACCGGCCGGGCTGACCCCGGTCAATTTCAGGTATTGCAGGTAGAACTCAAGCGAGGCCGAACACAAGGCGATGGAAGTCATGGACCAGTATTGCAGCAGGTTCCGGTTGAACCCCGCCGTCTTTATGGCGCTGACATCGGAGGCGCCGCAAAGCTCGGTCTCATCGCCGCTGAACTCCAGCCGGTACCCGTTCTGCACGGCCAGTTTCAGTTGGATGTCCATGGCATACCGCAGCGAGTTGCCGGCCTGGGTCAGCGTTTTAAGATCATGGGTGGCCCGGTAATAATCCCGCGCCGCCAGGAGATGCAGCGCAGTTACTTCCACGGACGCGTTTGCCTCCGGACAAGTGCGCCCATTGTTGCCATTGGGGTGGGCGTAGGTGTCGCTGCCGCCGGGCGCCGCGTTGGGAATGAGACCGTGGACGGCGTACTGGTGGTCCAGCCATAGAATGAAACGTTTCGCTTCCTCGAAATGGCCGAAGGCGCCGAGGCCCCGCAGCCCGCAGTAAGCGTCGCGAACATAGGACATGTCCCAGCCCCTTTCATTGGCCACAATCCCGCCGTCGCGGCACTCGTTCATCTTGAGGCAGGCCAGGCCGCCCTCGACCAGATTTCGCGCGCGCTCCTCTTTTATCAGCTTCAAGGAATATTCCGGAGCAACCCCGTCAAACCAGTTCTGCCACCAGCCTACGCAGGCTTGAACGTCGTCCAAACCATGCCGCTGCCGCACTAACTCGAAGCACTCGCGATCGCTTTTGTCCGCATAATGCAGGTAATGGTACAGCGTGGCATTGCCGGAACCGCCCGGCGCGATGGCCTGGGGCGTCGTTTCGAGGACCGTGAAGCTGAGGTTGCTTTCCGTGCCGGCTTGGGCGGTGGCGGCTGGATCGTCAAAGGCAATTAAGGCGTACCGGTCGGCCCAGTTCGTGCAATACCGGTTCATCGCGCACTTAAGCGAAGTGTCGAGTTTCAGGCCGAGCCCGCGCGCGCGACCGTGCCCATCCACGGCCGTCCAATTGGTCCTCCCGGTCCCGAGCACCGGATGAATATACGCGCTGACACTCACAGTGTGGGCGGTGGCAGGCGAACCGTTCTCAATCGTGACCCGTCTCGCGACCCACGGTTCCCCGTCCAAGGCGTAATCTAGCAGGCAAATTTTCAAGTCGCCCACGGTTTCCGCCCCATAAAACATCCCCGTCTTGCGCGCGCGATGCACGTTTACCTTAAGCTCTTGTTCCTGGCCATCCACTCTCAAATGGATTTCCTCGCGGTCGAGATAATTCGGGCAGGTGTAATCCGGCCCCGCGAGAAAATCCCACGAGCCGTCGCCCGCTCCGCCGCCGGCGGCCACGCCATTGCCCACAAAGAAGCTTTCCAGCGCGTTCAAATAAGGAACCGGCTCCGGCAGCGACAAATGATCGGCCAGTTTGTCAGCGGCCCGGGTTGCGCGTGAAAAAAACAGGCAGACTGCAAGCGCGGCCAGCAGAAAGATATTCATCGGTGGGAAGCTTGGGGGGTGCGAGGCCGGGGTCAATGCCGTACCGGGGAGCGTCTCGAGAGGGCAAGCGGCCTATGGCTGCCCGTTGGCCCACGCCAGACCGTCAGTGCCGGGTCCGGTGCCTATCAGTCTGGCCGTCTTCCATTGTTTCAGATCCAGCACGGCTACCTGGCGGCTCGCGTCGCAGGAAACATAGGCATACGCGCCATCCGGCTGAATCAATATCTCCTGGGGAGCCTTGGGCACATCCAAGGTTCGTGCCAGTTTGAGGCTCTGGAGATCAATCACGGCCACTTGATTGATCCGGTTCAAGGCCACGAGCAGCCATCGTCCATCCGGTGTGGGGGCGGTGCCATATCCGGTGCTGGGCAGTTCAATCCAATGGCTGACGCCGTTGGTTTCGGTATCAATCACCGCCAGTCTCGGTGCGGTCTGGTCGGCGGTAAAAACCCGGCGATCGTCCACCGACAATGATATGCGCTGGGTTTGCCGGCAGACGGGGATGATCGCGACCAGTTTTTTGGCCTGCAAATCGAGCACCGAGACCGTCCCGGGTCCGACGTTGGCCGTGTAGCCCCGTTTGCCATCCCGGGTGATGGCGAGCATATGGGACTCCGCCTGGCCCGTGGGAATTGTAGCCGTGACTTGCAGCGTGGCGGGATCAATGACAGTGATGGATTGGTCCAGTTCTGTGGTTACATAAAGCAGGCCGTTTTTTGGCCCCATCACCGCGCAATGTGGCCGCAGGCCCTTGCCAAGGTCCACGGTGCCTGCCACTTCATGCCGCGCCAGATCTATCACCCGAATCAAACTGCCATCCGTGCCCGGTCGGCCCACACCCGCGTTTCCGTAGATTGGCACGAAGGCGCGCCGGCCATCCGCCGAGGCCACCACCTCATGCCCGGTTATCCCATTCTCTGGAATAACCGCGGCGATGGCGCCGGTGACCGGATTCACCATTGCCAGCGTGTGATCCCCTTTGTTGGCGACCAGCAAGCACCCCGTGGAAGATTCCGCCGCCCGCAGGCCGGAAAACCCAGAACACGAAATGAGCCATAAAATGATGAACCGGAAAATCAGTTCCGCGGTTCGGAACCAGCGCCTCGTTTTAATCATGGACTCAAGCTGCCGCACTGCTGAAAAAACTCAAGCGCCAATCGCAGCTGCGGCAACCTAGCCGGGTTCGCGAAAGAGAACCGCCAAAGCCCGGCGGGTTCAACGCGCGAACGTGGCCGGGTAAAACTCGCCTCGAACCGCCAAATTATTCTTGGAAACGCTTTATTTTTCCAGACCGGCATTGCCGGACACAATTTTGAAATTGGTTTTCTCCGGCCGGGTTGGGCGCGCGGCGTCCAGCAGATCGTTGTCCACAAAAAGGCGCTGGTCCTGGACGTCCGCGAGCGAAAGAAATGTGGCTGTGCCCGGCTCCGCTTGGCAGTTGCGAATGGAAACGGCGTGGCCGTGTTGCAGGGAGATGGCTGCGCTGGAACCATGGTTTGGTGCCGGACCTCCCTGGAATCCGTCGATGTTCAGGTCAGCGAAATGCTCGCAATGGATGCCATCGGAAAAATAGTCCGGGAGGTTGGTCTCCCACTGTAAAACGAAATCGTGAATCCGCAGGCCGTCCACATACTGGGCGTAAACCGCCGGGATATCGTGCTTGAAAATGGCCACCGCCATCCCGCCGAGTCCGCGGAGGTCAAAATTTCCGCCGACCAATCCACTGTTCAGACCTCCGTGCAGCCGGAGATGGATTCCTTCCAGGGAAAGGCCGCGGATGTGGCTGGAAGCGGTGCCATAAATCATGATGCCGCTTTCCGCGTCGGCGTCAATGTTCGAGAAACGGATGTTCCTGATCTGGGCCGAAACCCCCGCCTCGGGGCTCACGGAAAGGTAAATGGGTTCAGCTTTGCCCCACCAATGGCCGTTGAACAGACGGCTTTGGATGATAAGGTTGGAGAACCAGGCGGTGTCGGCGGACCCATAAATGGCAATGCCGCGGTTCGAATCGCTGAGGACGAGATTTTGGAAAACGCAGTTCGTATTGCTGCCGAAGCGAATGGCGGACGAACGCGATGATAGCGTGCAGTTGACTACGGCCAGGTTTTTGCACCGGTTCGCGGCGATGGCGTCATCGCCGGCGACTATGACGCAGTCCGAGATGCGGGCATTTTCGGCGCTGATATCCAGACCGTCGTTATTCGGGATGAGCGGGTTGTTAAGCACCGTGATGGCGCTGACCAGGACATTGCGGCACTGGCCAAAATTGATCGTCCAATTGTGTGCATCCCGAATGGTCACCTCGCGGAGCGAGACGTTGGTGCAATTGGCGAAGGTGAGCAGAACTCCCGGACGATTGGTCCAGGGCATCCAGGGTCTGACCGGGCCGTCACCGACGCCCGAAGCCATGGCGGCAAAACCCGGGCCCTGCCGGGTGAAACGCTTTTCAAAATCGGATGGCTCGCCCCCATGTGAAACCTGCGGATCCACAAAATAAGTTCCGCGACCGTCAAACACCCCGTGGCCGACAACCGCCAGGTTGGCCGCGTGGCTGGCCACGATTATTCCGGTGCGCAGGCCCTCGCCGGACTGGCCGATCTGAGTTTCATCGATTCCGTAGTTTTGCTTCAGACCGTAATCAGAAAGATTGGTGCTGCCCAAAATGACCGCTCCGGATTGAACGTCCAACGTCATGTCGCTGAACATTTCAAAGGTGCCGGTGACGTAGATGCCGGCGGGGAAGACCACCCGCCCGCCGCCCGCCTGCCGGCAGGCATTGATAGCGCGGCTGATAGCCGGGGTGTCCAGCGTTGCGCCATCCCCAGTCGCGCCGAAACTTTTGACATTGAACACTCCGGTCGGGGGTTGTCCAGCCCGAGAGTCGCCGGGCAGCAGGAACAAGCCGGACATGGCAAAAGCAACCATGTTCCGCGGAAGAAACGGGCAATGCACAGGCTTTTTTATCACCCCGGCGCAGGGCCGTCAAATTCATCCAGCGGAAAATAAAAGATCAAGGCGGAGGAAGCGTAGGCAGCATTACGGGTGCCATCCCCAGCGAAAGCCTGGTCGTCAATTTTAATTACTTGCCTATTTCGTCGCAAACGTTAATGTCAAAGACGATGTATCCTCTTGCAATAACCACTCTTGCACTAACCAGCCAAAGGTTGCAGAGGGTGGGTGCATGTTTGCCCGGCGAATACGACGGGGTGCAAGTCAGCAGAAAATCAATCAGAAATGTTCATGGCTGAAAAAAACCGGATTAGGGGTAACTGATAATCGAATAAATTCAAGACCACCTTTTTCCAAAACACGCAAAACCGTTCCAAAATCAGTAAGCTAAGCAAAAAAAATATTCATATGAAAATAACGCTAAACTCCCTAAACAGAACATGTTCCTCGCTGATGATTCCGGTTCTGGCACTGCTGGCAGCCGCCGGGCTGGGGCGGGCAAACGTCGTGATCGGCACGTTCAATTCCTCCGCGGACGTGTCGGTTTATAATTTCCAGGGTTGGAACGGCAGTTCGGGCGGCGTGGCCGCATTTTCCACCAATGCGCCAAGCGGCGGCCTTTCCTCCGGATCGATGCAATTGCAGCTGATGTTTGACAATCCCGGGCAACAAGGCGGCTCCTTCGTCAGCAGCGCGGCGGCCGTGGATGTTTCCGAGGCGACCAATCTCGAGTTTGACATAATGGTGGATCCGGCCTCGCCGGTGGATCCGAATGGCAATGTTTTTTACTTTCAAATCGGGTTTAATTCGCCCTCGTACGACAACATAAACCCATTTTGGCTGGGGCCCTACGGGAAAAGTTTCACCCCCGGAGTCTGGCAGCACATTAAAATCACCGTCCCGGCCGGCTCCTTGGGCACCAGTGAATCGCAATTCTTTATCTATCCCTATGACAGCAACTATGGGACTTCAGCAACCCCGATATTTTACGTTGATAACATTGTGTTTGACACCGTGGCAGTCAACGCACCGGGGCCGAAAGTCAGCCTGGCCAAAGCCAACCGGGGTTTGAACGTGTTTGCCAGCACGACCGGAGTTTACGATCGCGAATCCGCGCGGCTGGCACAAAACACGGGGAAATCATGGGTGGGTCATGCGACGGCCGCCAATCCGGTCACTTATTCCTTTACCCTGGATGGATTCCCGAATGTTCCGGCTTACAGCACGGAGGCCTATCTGTTTCTGATTCCCAACCCGGCTGCGACTAATAATGCGCCTGACTATGGCGAGGCTGATTGCGTGATCGCCGAAGTGCAATCCTCCGCCGCGGGCTCGCTGCTGAGTCTGCAATATAAGGTCAACGAGGTGAACGGCAACGGCATGTTTTATAACATAGCCCCCTACACGAATGCCCCCGGTAGTTGGAATGGGGTTACGACCCCGTGGTATGAATCCGGCATTCTGGGCAATGTCTCCAGCACGGTGCTCAACGGAACGTATATGCTTAAGTTCACGAGCAGCTCCAATGTGACTTTGATTGTGCCGGATGGCAGCAGCACGAATCTGGTAATTCCACCTTATAATGCAACTGACTTTGGCGAAACCAACGGCTTTAATATCTATTTGGGCATGCAGGCAAACACCTCGGCCGCATTTGGCAGTGCCGTGGCCTATGCGAATTTTGCCGTTTCAAACACGGCGAGTCCCTTCAGCGACAATTTCCTGGCGGACCCGACGTTGAACCCGACCAATTGGGATACCTCCGTGGCTTCGGGGCCGGCCGGCGTGCTCATTGTACCGGCCTCGGGGGCGGACTGGATTGCGTGGACGGCCCCCGCTGTGGGCTACAGCCTGGAGACGGGTTCCAACCTGCTTAACCGGGCAAACTGGACGTCGCCAACGCTTTATCCGGTGATTACTTATTCCGGAGGCTTCCAACAATTGGTGGACAAAACCGAGCTGCCGGCGGGCGGGACCGGGTTTTTTAACCTGATCCACCGGACGGCCACCCAATTGCAAGTCCTTCTTCCCGGTGAAACCAATGCCCCGGGAACTGCCACCGGCAAAACCGGAACTCCCACACCGGTGAGTTTCGCTGACGGCGGGATCGAGAATGTCACGGTGAATGCGGTGGATGCCACCTATCACATCATCAGCGGGGTGACCGACACCATAAGTCTGAGCAGCACCGACGACGGCGGCGTTTCACCGCTTAACGTGGCAATGGTAAACGGCACAGCCTCTTTCACGGGTTCGTCCGGTTACGCCTTTGGCGATCAGGGTACTTTCACCATCACGGCCACGGACGTGACGAATGGCACGATCTCGGCGGGAACCAGTTCCTCGGTCGTGGTTGGCCCCTGAGTCAGCCGGTGGGGGTGCATGAGGCAAAGATTGACAGCCAACACAGTGAAAACGCAGCCCATTCAGGCTCAGGCAAAAAACCAAGGCAGCGCCGCCGGTTCATTTGGTTTTACCCTGATTGAGCTGCTGGTGGTGATTGCCATCATAGCCATCCTGGCGGCGCTGCTCCTGCCGGCCTTGACCAAGGCCAAACAAAAAGCGCAGTCGATCAGCTGCATGAATAACAGCAAGCAAATCATGCTGGGCTGGATCATGTATGGCAACGACAACAATGATCTGCTCGCGCCGAATGATTATCCCTTCGAAACCTGTTATTCGACCGCCGGCGCAGCCGCCCAGGCTACGATGAAAAACTGGGTGGTTGGCACGATGGAGCAGCCATTGGATGCGGAAGACCGGCCCTATACCATAGGCCAGGTCAGCGAGCTCTTGGATCCCAACACCGTGCTGTCCGCTTATCTGCCGAACCGTAATTTGTATCACTGCCCGGCCGACATCTATATTGACCCGAACAGCCAAAAAGTTCATGTGCGCAGTTATTCAATGAATTCGGCCGTGGGCACGGTTTACTTCTCTGCCACGGCAGGCACGCCAGTCGGCGCCCCGGTGGGCGGAGGCTGGCTGACGGGGAGCTATAATGCAAATCAGACGACCTGGCTGACCTACGGCAAGTTGTCCTCCTTTACCAGGCCCGGAGCAGCCAATACCTGGGTAACCATGGACGAAAATCCTTATTCCATTAACGATGGGTCTTTGGCGGTTCCGGCCAATGCGACCACCGGAAACACCTTTGTCGTGGATTTTCCGGCCGGGAATCACAATGCGGCCGCTGGCATGGCCTTTGCCGATGGTCATGCCGCGGTTCATAAATGGCAGGATTCACGCACTTACACCCCCCAAGGGATACTCCAGCCCGGCCAGGGCAGCACCACGTCAGCCAAGGAGACACCCGACGACCCGGATTGCTTCTATCTAGCCTCCATCACTTCGGCGCCGCGTTGAGACAAGCAAGGGCGCCTTCGACGTGACAAGTCACCGCGCCGCGAAGGAGGGCTGGCGCAGTCCAAGACCTCTTCGCGCGTTCCGAGCTGCGTGAGTTTTCGCGCCAGCGTCCGGGAGTGCGCGCGGCCCTCCGCCGCTTTAAAACGGCCGAACATCTTTATCCGCCTGATGACTTGTCGCGTTCGCAATAGCGGCGGTGAACGCGCCGCACTCCATACGCAAGGCTTGAGGGCCGTCGAGCAAGCGCGAAGAGTTGTGGTGCGGTGGCTTTAGCTTTAGCTTTGGCACCACTTTAGTCAAAAACGGGTCAGCCCATATGGAACTGGTCATGGACCATTATCTGGAGCGTTCCAACAAACAGAACTGGATGGGTGCAGGAGCCTCACCTCCCCATGGACCATAGGGGGAAATGAGTATGAATAAGGCCCGCCCTCACCCCAGCCCTCTTCCCGGGGGAGAGGGAGAAACGCCCGCCGCCGTTTTGAAAACCCACGACTGGATTGGCCGGACAATCATCCCCAAAACGCGAATCGTCCAGCGCGGCAATCTCCTCTCCTGGGGGAGAGGATAAAAGGTGAGGGCGGGCGTTAAACACAAACCAACATTGCCCAAACCGAGTTTGAATAACGCCCGCCCTCTCAATGAAACATCCCGTAGCGCAGACATTCCTGTCTGCGGGTTCTGCCCCGATAGCCATCGGGGCAGTTCCGAAGCCGGGAACACGGGACTGGAAGCCGAACGTCGGCCTGCGGGTCCCGTGAACCCGCAGGCTGGAAAGCCTGCGCTACGGTTTTTCGGCCGGCTCATGGTCCTAATGCGCGAAATCTCTCTTTGGGGGAATTCTCACCCCGGCCCTCTCCCCCACGCCTCAGCGTCTTTGGAAAAGCTCGCAGCTGGGCCCGCAGGGTGGTTCCTTGAATGCCAGATCATGGAAAGCCCCGAAATAATTCGGGGCAAAACTGGGCTGAATGATGCAATCCCTTTGCGACTGAACGAGAGCCTTCCAGAGCACAGAGTGAAGTAACGCGATTCTGGATTGAGGAGTCAGGGGAAAACGTCAAAAGTTGGTTCCGGATAATTGCGTTGCGGCTTTGCGGGGCCCCTATCCCAAAAGGCTCCGGTTCCACGATTCCATGACGATCTGGCTCCGGCGCGTGTCCTCGTAAAGGATGGGCGGCCGTGCATATTGAATTTGGGCGGGCCGGCAAACCACTGCCGCCAGGGCGGAATAGGCGTCCGCGAGCAGCAAATGATTCTCACACCCGTCCACGTAATCGCCGAGGGCGCCGTCGGCCTCCTTTTCCCGCTCGCTGCCGGCAATCAAATGCTCCTCGACGGCGTCCAGGATCGGCGGATGGCCGGGCGTCATGCGCGGCAGGAGCATGGCTGGCGTCGCGCGGACTTGCGAAGAAAAGGATGAGGAAGATCCCCCAGGCTCGGGCACCGCTTCGACCACGCCTTCCGCGGGCGTGAGGAATTCCCGCACGGCGCGGTCTATGGTTTCGAAGCGGTTGCAGGCGATGCAGGGCACAAATTTGGTCTGGCCGCCCTCCTCGAAAAACACGATGGTCTGTTCGATGCCCGCCCCGAGTCTGTTTTTGGTGAAGCGCACGACGGCGCACTTCAAATTCAGCCAGCGCGAGTTCCGGCCGTCCCAGGTCAAACCGCCCGGCAAGGTGACATAGGCATCCTTGTCGTTGGTGACACGCGGCCACGCGGACAGTCCCTGGAGCCCGTTTATAGCCAGCGCAATGGTGCGCGCTTCGTTCACCAAGGGCCGCTCGTCAACGAACAGCGCGGAGAGGCCAAGCTGTTCAAAGCGGGCGCAAGCCTGGGTGACGACGTCACCGGCGGAGATGCGATCGGCGGCCAGGAGGCGAGTGTGGCGCGGTTCGTCCCGGCGGCCGGTTTCCCCTGCCGCCCGGCCGGCCCAGACGGACTGGCCTGCGTTCTCGCGCGCGAAGAGCCAGCAGCGGTCGCCCATATCCAGGCCCCCAAAGGCCGTGTTCCCCTCGCCCACGCGTGGCGCCAAATCAAAAATTTCCACCGACCGCGCGCGATCCAGCACCGCCGGCGTGAGCGCCTGCGAGGTGCTCTGCGGCAGGCCCAGCACGTCGCAGCGGAAGACGATCATTTCTTCCGGGTCGGCAATCGCCGCCTGAAATCGCCCCACGATTTGCGAGAGGTCAATGGCTCCGATGGCCAACTGGGAAATGCGGAAGGACCATTTCCTTTGCTTCAACAGCATCGGCTGCCGGTGCTGTTCCATGGGTGCCCGGCGGTCCAATTCGGCGCCGCAGGCCACACAGCCAAGGTAATATTTGTTGGTGGGGTCATGGACGGCGGCGATTTCATCGCTGCCATGAAAGCGGAAGTCGCCAGCCCAAGTGAGATTGGGGGCACGGATAGGAGCGCGGACATTCCTGTCCGCGGCGGCTGGGGACTCGCGGACCGGAATGTCCGCGCTCCTCAGCCGCACAATCGCCGGAAACTCTTCCTCCGCGCAGTGCAGGCGTCCGCATTTGGGGCAAGCGAAGGTGAAGACGCCTTGCGACCCCGCCTTCCAGGCCCGGTTCATGCCGCGGCCGTGGACGCGCTGCGTGCCGAGCTTGAGGATGAACCGCAAGTCGCTGGCGGTGAGCCGCCCGCGCACAAACTTCATCATTTTGGGCTGGATATCATCCACTTCATCGAGCGCCGCCGCATCCATCGAAAAGGTGGTGGGCACCTTCCCCAAGCCGCGAATCATCCCCACCGATTTGCGCTGGCCGTCAGTGACCAGAAACGCGCCCTTGCGGTTGACCGCCTTCCCGGATTTGTTCAGCGCCTTGCCGACCTGAACCATTTCCGCGAACCAGTCAATCTGGTCCACCACATCCGGCCGAAACTTGGAATCCACAATGCCTTCCACGAGGTCGTCATCTGGTAAGTACAGCCCAAAATTGCGGAAATTTTGGGCTGTAATATATGCGGCCAGGTTCAGCTCCAAAATCGTTTTACCAAATTGAGCGCCGCCCGCGAGGCAGAGCTCGGCGTCGCACAGCGGGCCGGATTGGTCAGGGGAATGATGGTCAAGGGAATTAGACTTTTCCTTTTCATTCCCCTGACCGTCATTCCCCTGATTATTTCCCAGAATGCGGTCGATGACGCGCACGACGGCCAGCAATGCCTCGCGCCCCGCGAAGGAATACGAACCATGCAGGCCGCGCCCGGAGGGCACCCGGGCATCGCGCAGCAAGAACTCCTCGAAGGAGGCGCGCGAGGGGGCTTTCACGCCGCGAGGGTCGCCGCCGCGCTGGAGCGCACTGAGGGCTGGGCCGGCCTTGAATTTCATTCCGTCGCCTCCTGGATTTGTTTGACGGCGGCGGCAATCGCGGGGTGGCCCCTGGCTTCGGCCAGCAGCGCCTCCAAGCCCGCCTGGATTTTCGTGCGCAAGGTTTCCTTGAATTTTTCCTGTTCCAGCCGGTTCGCCGAGGTTCGCGAAATTTCTCCCGACACTTTCAGTCCGAGCTTGAAATCGCGCGCCGCCACGGAGTAGGCGGAGGCCTCGGTGAGCAAAACGTCCTGCGCCGCCTCGAGCGTCATGCCGCCGGCGAGCAACTCCTGTTTGCGCTCCTCGATTTTTTCGCCCATCAACATCCGCTGCTGATTTGCCTCGTCCCACTGCCTGAAATCGATGAGCTGCCGGTCCCAGGTCAAATTCACCCCCAATTGCTGGCGCAAAGCCTGGCGCAAGACCTGCGGCGTCTCCGCTCCGCAAAAGCGCTGCCGCCAGCCCTCGTGCGCCGACTCGGCCAGGGCAAG
>Ga0302320_10012727_pt1 | contig 17626 bp, 16 predicted proteins | sample Bog_T0_3_FD_202130 | JGI IMG/M metagenome (GOLD analysis project Ga0302320, IMG submission 202130) | Peat permafrost microbial communities from Stordalen Mire near Abisko, Sweden - Bog_T0_3 | ecosystem: Environmental > Terrestrial > Soil > Wetlands > Peat | place: Sweden: Abisko, Stordalen Mire...
GATTCACGCTCAGCACCACGGTGTCAACTTCATCGCCCGGCTTGACCAGCTTGGAGGGATGCTTGAGGCGCTTGGACCAGGTCATCTCCGAGAGGTGAACCAGGCCTTCGATGCCCTGCTCCAGCTCCACAAACGCGCCGTAGTCGGTGACCGAAAGCACGCGCCCATGAACGCGCGCGCCCACCGGGTAGCGCTCGGTGGCGTCCAGCCAGGGGTCGGGCGTCAACTGCTTGAAGCCCAGCGAAACCCGCTGCTTGTCCTTGTCGAACTTGAGCACCTTGACCTGAATCTCGTCGCCCACATTCACCAGATCGCGGGGATGCGTGAGGCGTCCCCAGCTCATGTCGGTGATGTGCAGCAGGCCGTCAATGCCGCCCAGATCAACGAACGCGCCGTAGTCGGTGAGGTTTTTCACTGTGCCGGTCAGCACCGTGCCCTCGCCCAACTGCTCCAGCGTGGTGGTGCGCTTGGCGTTCTGCTCTTCTTCCAGAATTTCCTTGCGGCTCACCACCACATTGCCGCGCTTTTTGTTCAGCTTGATAACCCGAACTTCAATTTGCTGGCCGAGATAGCCGTCCAAATTGCGAACGGGACGAATCTCAAGCTGCGAGCCGGGCAAAAATGCCTTCAGCCCGATGTCCACGGTCACGCCGCCCTTGACGCGGCTGACCACCGTGCCCATGATCGGAGTCTTGTCGGCGGCGGCTTTCTCGATTGTGTCCCAGACGCGCAAGCGCTGCGCCCGCTCATAGCTGGCCAGGTAGCCGCCCTCGGGCTCTTCGCGCTCGATCACCACGTCGATCACGTCGCCGGGCTGGAACTTCACTGCTCCGGCGTGATCCAGAACCTGTTCGAGCGGCACCAGCCCCTCGGACTTCAGGCCCACATCAATGACCAGATGCTTGTCCGTCTGCTTGACCACCGTGCCGGAGACAATCTTGTCGCCATAGGCTTCCACGGCGGCGGCCTCGGCGGCCTGCTCGCGTTCAAAGGCTTCCAGGGCGGCCGAAAAGTCGTCCATGTGATCCAGACTGTGCTCAGCGGCAGCCTTGGCTGGCGCAGGCGGCGCGGCAACCGGCTCAGCCTGGGCTTGCGGAGCTGGCTCGGCAGCGGCTTCAATCTTCGGCTCGGCCGGGGCTGCGACTTCTGGTTGCGCGGGAACTTCCGTTGCAACTTCGGCAGCAGGCGCGGCTTCCACGGCAGCTTCCGCCACTGGAGTCTCCTCGGCTACAGAAGCTACAGGCTTGGATGGGGCATCGGCGTCCAGCGCTGAAATTTCAACTGCTTCGGCGGTCTCGGGGTTGGACGTGGATTCAGGCAACGGCTGCTCTTGCTCCGTCGCAGGTTCGAGGGTTGGGATTTCCAATTCAGTGTTCAGGGTTGTACTCTCGGTTTCGGGATTGACGACGTTTGCCATTACTGCCAGCTCCGGGATTCCTTGCTCCCGCGACTCAACCTTGCCTGCCGCTGGGGGGTGGTCCCTCTGCCGCTATTGCTCTGAGGGATGCCGAAGGCCATCTCCTCGCGCAACCACACGCCTGTGTCCGGAGTGCTTTCACAAGGAACAGTTCTTCCCGCCTGTAAGGCTGGCGTGAAACACAACTGATCTCCTTGGGAAACACCCGGCAGGCGGCGGCTGTCCGGAGGGCGGCCGCAACTCGCTGCTGGAATCCGCGCAGGAAGCTACGCTCACTAGTGTAGCAACCGCCGCATTACCCCGTCAATGCAAACTCTTTTCCACAGCGGATGCCTGCATCCTGATTCCGCGCAAAACGAAGGGGATAACTTCAGTCCGAAGCCTTCGCCGCAACTCCGCGCACTGCTATTTTTTGATCCGGATACTGTCTCCGGTATCCTCCACCTCGAAGAGCTTCGCACGAGAGAGACGGCCATCGAAGGGCTGGTGGAGGATGAGCATCAGCCGTCCTTCGAAGTCCCTGAAGAGCATTCCGTGGCCGCTGTCCTCGCCCACCAGCACGCCGTCCTGCTTCCAGTGACCGCTGAGCTTTCCATTGTCGGAGTGCGCCAGAGCCTCCACGTAAAGCCCTTGCCGGTAACTCGACCAGAGCATCAGCAGGACTCCGTTCCGGGTGCGATATAACTCCGGCCCGTCGGTGACATAGACCTGCGGAGTATTCCAGGCATCGTGCCGGTCGGCAAGCCAGGGAGCGTCGGATGCCTTGAAGAGATAGAACGGCTTGCCGTCGGCTGCGGAGAGATCCTCTTTCATCCGAATCGCCTCGATGGTTCCGTCCAGCAACTGCATCCATTCGTGGGCGTAGACCATATACGGAACGCCATCTTCCTGATAGAAAGTGCCATCCAGCGTCATCAAGTTGGAGGGTGCAATCGGGCTATCCACGATGGTTTTGAAGGGGCCTTCCGGCGTGTCGGAGACAAAGACCTGGGTACCCCTGAGATGCTGGCCGCCGCCGTGATACACAATGTTGATCTGCGTATCCTTGGAGGCGTCGCCCTCCTTCGCCAGCGGCTTGTCATAGTTGTTCAATGTGGCGAAGAGATAATAGTGATTCTTGTAAAGATGCACTTCGGGCGCCCAGACTCCCTGCGCCGGGTTGGCCCACGAATCTTTGGGGACCTCGAAGACCTCATAGGGGCCGGACCAGCTCTTGAGGTCCTTACTCTTATAAGTCTCAATGCCTGTACGACGGATTCCGCTGGAATTTACGTAAAATCCAACGTACATATAATAGGTGTGTGTAGACTGGTCGGCCAAAACCCAGGGATCGTGCGCATGGATGTCGGGTAACGTCAGGCCATCGCGAACCGGCTGCTGACAAAAAGACACCGCTGAAAATGTCAAACTAGCCGATAAAATCACCCTTGCATACGCTCTGACCATCGAACTCTTACTCCTCCGAATAACCCGGCCCACCATCCCGGCGCAGACGACGCTCGCGGTAGTGAGCACCTTAGTGAGCCGAAGCATAGAACGTGGAAGGTGAGATGTCAATTGCGACTCTTGCCAGCGAAGCCCTCTATACTGATCCCGGCGGACTTTTCTTATGGACATTCTCTGGACTCCCTGGCGTTTTGCCTACATCACCACAGCCGACAGCGCTGCCCGCCCCGGCGTTCCCACGAGCCTCGCGGCCTGGCCCGGCGACCACCACTGCGTCTTCTGCAACCTGATCGCGAGCATTGATTACGCCATCGCCCACGGAGCCAAACCAGAGGAAGCCGAATCCACCGGCGGCCTTGTCTATCGCGGCCAGCATTGCTTTGTCTGCCTGAATGCCTTCCCTTACACCTCCGGCCACGTGATGGTGATGCCCTACGCGCATCTGGACCGCCTTGCGCTCTTGCCCACCGCCGCCGCCCATGAGTTGATCGACCTGGCGCAGCGTACCGAACAGGCGCTGGAGAAGCTCTACCACCCGCACGGCTTCAATTTTGGAATGAATTTGGGCCAGGCCGCCGGCGCCGGCGTCGCCGGACACCTGCATCTGCATGGCCTGCCCCGCTGGTCCGGCGACACTAACTTTATGACGACGATTGCCGAAACCCGCATCCTGCCGGAAGATTTACAAACAACCTGGAAGCGAATGCGGGTGGCGTTCGCGGAGTTGGGCTAGTCCTCAGGCGCGCTGGACTCGGCATCGCTGGCGGCGATGGACAGCAGTGGTTGCGACCACTCCTGCGACTCCATCTCGCGCACATCGGGTTGCAATCTCACGATCTCGGCTAACTCGCCATCGGAGTGAGCCAGCTCGCCCAACTGCCTGCCGTAGGAGAAAACTCCGCCCTTGCCTTCGATGGTGCCGAGAAACTTGTTGTAGTAATCGACGCTGCTGCCGAGCGCATTGCCTAGCTTGGTCACGTGTCCCTGCGCGACGACCAGCTTTTCGTAAATCTTCCGGCCCATCTCATGGATCGCTTTCGCGTTCTTGGTAATCTCCGATTGCTGCCAGCCGAATTCGACGGCCCGTAGCAGCGCAATCAGTGTCGTCGGAGTGGCCATGACCACATGGTTCTGTGCGCTGAACTCGATCAGTGACGGGTCAGCCTCCAGCGCCGCGCTGAACAATGCTTCACTGGGCAGAAAACAGACAACAAAATCGGGAGCCTTCTCGAATTGCTTCCAGTAGGCTTTACCCGATAGCTCTTTCAGGTGCGCTTTGACACGCGCCGCATGAGCCGCAAAGCGAAGCGTCTGCGTCGCAGCATCCGTGGCGCCGCTGGCGTCGAGAAAAGCATCCAGCGGAGTCTTGGCATCGACGACGATCTCACGGCCATTGGGCAGTTGAATGGTCATGTCCGGACGCAGCATCTTGTCGTCCTCGTCGCGCGCCGTCACCTGCTCGGAAAACGAGCAGTACTGCACCATTCCGGCGTATTCCACGCAGCGCTTCAGTTGCAGCTCGCCCCAGTTGCCGCGCGTTTTGGGAGCACGCAACGCCGTGATCAACTGCGCGGTCTCGTTTTTCAGCGCGTCCAGAGAGGCGGGAATAGACTTCTGCATATTCTCGACCAGGGTTTTCACCTCGGAATACGCTCCTGTGCGGGTGTTCTCCATCGTGCGTGCCTGCTCATCGAGGCTCTTGAGCGCGGCTCCCAGCGGGTCCAGCATATTCTTGATCGCCAGTTCCTTGGCTTCCAGGGTGTTGTTCGCCTCGCTTGTTTGTCTTCCAAGCTCCTGTTTGGCAAGAGTCAGGAAGCTCTGATTGTTGGCGCCCAGCGCCTTTGCCGCCAGATCGCCGAAGGCCGTTTCGATTTCGGTCTTCATCAACGCGTATTTATTCTTCTCTGCGGTAACGTTGGCCTTCTCCGTAGCAACCTCGGCAGTCAGGCACGTAACGCTGTCTCGCAATCCGCTCAATTCGATCGCCTGCGCGGCCTTTTCCGTCTCCAGGCCCGTCACCCGCTCTCGAAGCAGCCGGTTCTCCGCCTGATTGGAGTTTTTTCCCAGCCAATAGCCGAGCGATCCGCCGGCGAGGACTGCTAAGGCCCCGATAATCAAATCCAGCATGGCTAACTCCTTTCTCTGTTTCGCCTAATATACGCCTTCCGCCTGTGGTTTTCCCGTCAAAATTGGGCCCGTTTTCTATTCCCTAGTCCCTAGTCCCTAGTCCCTCTTTTTTCCTCGCCTTTACACACCCCCGCCCGCCCGGTAGACTTGAAGTTTCGGGGCCATGCGCAATTTTTCAGGCGTAGTGGTTGTGTTCCCCTGCCGTGACCCGGTAGGCTGAACAGGCAAGCCCCGGAGAGATTCACAAGTTCTGACAAATCACGAGGAGAAACACGCATGGCAGTTGAAGAGAAAGTCAAATCGATCATCGTCGAGCAGTTGCAGGTGGACGAGGCCGAAGTCACCCCCGGCGCCAGCTTCCAGGAAGACCTGGGCGCGGATTCACTGGACGTAGTCGAGCTGGTAATGCAGTTCGAAGAGGCCTTCGACATCGAAATTCCCGACGAGGCCGCCGAAAAGATCAAGACCGTCAAGGACGCGGTCGAGTACATCGAGAAGAATGCAAAAGAACCGAAAGGCGGCAAGTAGCCCCTTGTCCAATTTGCCCCGCAGAGTCGTAATCACCGGACTCGGGCTGGTTTGCGGTGTAGGCAATACCGCGCCCGAGGTTTGGCGGCAGTTGATGGCCGGCGCCAGCGGCATGGGGCCTATCACGGGCTTCGATACCACTGGCTTCACCACCACCTTTGCCGCCGAGGTCAAGAACTTTGACCCGCTCAATTTCGTGGATAAGAAAGAATCGCGCAAGATGGCGCGCTTCATCCACTTTGCCTTCGCCGCCACCCAGGAAGCCATCGCCCAGTCGGGTCTCCAGATCACTCCGGAGATCGCCGACCGGGTTGGCGTCTTCATCGGCTCCGGCATCGGCGGCTTCGAAATTATTGAGCGCGAGCACACCAACCTGCTGCAGGGCGGCCCACGCAAGATTTCGCCCTTCTTCATTCCCGCGGCCATCGTCAACATGGCGGCGGGCCAGATAAGCATCCGCTACGGTGCGCAGGGGCCGATTTCAGCCACTGCCACGGCCTGCGCCACCTCGGCCAACGCCATCGGCGACTCGGCGCGCATCATCGCGCACGGCGACGCCGATGTGATGATCGCCGGCGGCGCCGAGGCAGCGGTCACGCCGCTTTCCGTGGGCGGATTCGCCGCCATGCGCGCGCTCTCACAGCGCAACGACGATCCCACCCACGCCAGCCGCCCCTTCGACAAGGACCGCGACGGCTTCGTGATCGGCGAGGGCTCCGGCATCCTCATCCTTGAGGAGTTGGAGTTCGCCAAAGCGCGCGGAGCCAAGATTCTGGCCGAGATCATCGGCTACGGCATGAGCGCCGACGCCCATCACATCACCAGCATCGCGCCCGAGGGCCAGGGCGCGCAACGCAGCATGAGAGCCGCTCTCAAGGATGCCGGCATCAAGCCGGAAGAGGTGGGCTACATCAACGCCCACGCCACCGCGACCCCCGCAGGCGATGGCAATGAATCGCAGGCCATCGAGGCGGTCTTCGGCGAGCATGCTCTGAGCCACAAGCTCAAGGTCTCGGGCACCAAGTCCATGCATGGCCATTTGCTGGGCGGCGCTGGCGGACTGGAAGCCGGCATCTGCGTCCTGGCGCTCCAGCACCAGATGCTGCCGCCCACCATCAACTTGGAAAATGTCGACCCGGAATGCCGTCTGGACTATGTGCCCAACAAGGCCATCGCCCATAGTTTCGATATCGCCCTGTCGAATTCCTTTGGCTTCGGCGGCGTCAACGCATCGCTCATTCTGCACCGCTGGACGGAGTAGTACAGTGGTCAGTGGTCAGTGGTCAGTGAACAGTGGTCAGTGGTCAGTGGTCAGTGGTCAGTGAACAGTGGTCAGTGGTCAGTGGTCAGTGAACAGTGGTCAGTGGTCAGTGAACAGTGGTCAGTCAAAAACATCAACAGCGCGAACCCCGGTGGGATTCGCGCTGTTGGCTTTTATGACTCCATCCATGCCTTAGCTGCCGATTGCGGCAAAGCCCACACTGATCAGCAAGAAGATCGCCCACCACCCAAAAACCGCGATGTAGCCGGAGTTGCGCTTGACCTTCGCCACGATCGCTGTCCCAATCGCCAGCAGAACGAGCGACCAGATGGTGGTTGCGTCCAGCCAGCTCGCCAACACGTAGAGTGCCTTGCTGGTCTCCTGCTGGTTGAGAAACGCTCCCACGCTGGTGGGCGCAAAATTCTGAAGGTTGAAGGACTCGGGCGCGCCTCCGGCAAAAATCGCAACGGTTCCCAACAGCGATTTGATGATCTTCGGCAAATCCGCATAGAGCCACACAGCAAAGATGCTTCCGTACGTGGCCTTGCCGCCGAAGACAAAGTTGATGGTGCCCCACAGCCCCAGCGAGCCTAGAGCAGTAACGGCCAATATTAAAACCGGCACGGCTGCAAAACCACCCTCGATGCTGTATTGGGTATATTTCAAGGCCGTTTCACGCGCTTCAGGAGGCGCATTCGCCAGCTTCTCTTGCGTTTTTGCATCGGCGCGCAGTGTATTATCAGCCACCTGTTTCCAGCCGACATTGAGCGTTATCCCTGCAAACAAGATGTAACTAGCCACAGCCGCAATGATCAGCGGCAGCCACCAACTCCGATTGCCGCGCTGGATGTCCTCAAAGGTTTTTGACGGCGCTGTAAAGGTATTCGCAACACGCTGCCACTGGGAAAGGCCGGTCGCCTGGGCTCCGGACTCAACTGTTGTTTCGCTCATATTCCCCCTCGCTCAGCCACATTTGGCTATGGCCGCGATTGTAACCTTGAAGGGGTTGCGCGGCAAAATTAAAAATTATTTAATTCTAGAATCAAAATCCTGAACTATCCGTCCAGCCCTGCGCCACCGTTGCCTGCACCGCCTTTTTGCGCGTTGGCCTGACCGTTACGTAGCTCTTGTAGACGGTGATATGGAAGCAGGATTGATGAAACTCCTCCTCCACGTCGATCTTGCCGGCCTGTTCCAGCGGCAGCAGCCAGGCGCGCATCCAGCCTATCTCCTGCCGGCTCAGGCCCTGCTTGGCAATGTCGATCGTGGCTCCGGTCAGGTGCGGACTGGCGATGTCGCCCTCGGCCGCAGTCGCGTTGCCGTTGCTCTTCATCAGTTCTTTTTGGTAGGCCACGGTTCGCACCGCCGAGCTGACCTCCAACGGCCCATGAAACGCGGCTGCATGAGCGCGCGCCAGATCAGTGAGAAATCTCGCCGTCCAGGGACGGCAATAGCGGCGGTTCTCCGGCAGGTTGCCGTTCACCGCGAGCGCCGCCGAGGCCGGAACCGGCACCAGCATCTTGCGCGCAATGCGATCCGCCAGATCGTCGTCGTCCTCAATCCGCTCCAGGTTGTCGGCCTCGGACTTTTCGTTTTGCCGAACCAGGGATTCATACGAACCGCGCAGCGGCGGCGGCATTGTCGTTCGCGGCCTCCGCAGCGAAGCGGCTTCGACCACGGCGGAATGCTGTGTGGTGTTTTCCTCCGTGCCTTCATGGGACTTAGGAGTCGGATGTGAATTCGCGGGTAAATGGGCATTGGCGGCCGGATGAGACTTTGTGGCTTGATGGGAGCGCGAAGACTGCTTTGCCTGTGACGGATGCGAGGCATTGCGCACAGCCGCCTGTTTTTGTGTTTTTTTGTGAGATGCGCTTGCAGCCTTATGCGAGGCGCTCGCGGAGATAGTGCTCTTCCGCGACTTTGCCGAAGGATTCGGCGAGCCGTAGAGAGCGCTCGCAGAGAGCACAGCCAGCATAAAAGTGATAATAAGTGTCCGCATCATCAAGGAGTGTGCGGAGAATCCAGAGCAACTCCAGTGTAAGTCCATTCGCCCATAATTCCGAGTACCTGTCAGGGTTCGGCTTTGTCTGATAATTGGCTTTCCTGGTTCCCCACAGGCTTCGCCGACCCACGGGGAATGAAACTTACGCTAACTTGCTAACTTGCTATCTCCGCGTAGCGGAGGCTAACCTGCTGCATTTGTTCAAATAACTTTGGGTGCCCCATCCTGCCGCGTTTTTTTTGCGGCTTCGGGGTCCCCAGCGACTCGGGGTCCCCGGCGAGCGATTTTTGCTCGCTGGGGTGAAGGGATAGGTCTTCGTCGCTGGGATGATCAAGGGTGGGAACGGAAAAATCGCCTTGAATTTGTTTTTTGTTTTGTTGAATTTGCGTTTTTGTTTCTTTGTAGACCGCTGAATCCAGCCCTTGACGCACACCGCTGCGAATGTTCGACTGGTTCAGGAACAGAATCTGGTGAACCGATGGACGTGCCTCAATTTACTCTCGATGATTACGAAAGCGTCTTTGCCGACCGCCATCTGTTGCACGGAGTGGTGGCGAAATGGGCCGAGATCAAGCCTGATGCTCCCGCAATTCTCAGCGCGGAGGGCGACCGCACCGTCACGTGGAGCGAGTTCGACCGCATCACGACGGCGCTGGCTCGGGAATTGTTGCGCCTGGGCTTCGCCAAGGGCGATTTCCTGGTCACTCTGCTGCCGCTCACCATGGACCATGTTTTGCTGGAATATAGCTGCTTCAAAATCGGCGTGATCGTCGCCCCTCTGGATTTGCGTTCATCCCCCGCCGAGGTAATTCGCGCGCTGGAAATTCTGCGGCCGCGCGGGTTCGTCTCGCTGGGAGTGAAAGCGTCTATCGATCTTCGTCCACTGTGGAGCGCGGTGCAGGCACAGTGCAAATGGATTCAGCATTTCATCGCGATGGACTCGGACGAAGAGATTCCGGGCACGCAATCCTATGCATCGATTGCCGAAGCTGCGAATCGCGCGGGGAATGATTCCGACAAAAATACAGCTAAAGGCTCTGCCGCGCTGGCCCAGATCACCGCGGACGATGGCGCGCTGGTCATCTTTACCACCGGCTCCACAGGCTCTCCCAAGCCCGCACTGCTTTCGCATCGCAACATCACGGTGCAGAACATGTGCATCTGCGGCGCATTTTTTGGCGGAGACCGTGGCACACGTACACTGGTCAATTTGCCTGCGTCGCACGTGGGCGGGCAGACCGAGGCGATGATGAGCACCTTCTTCGGAGGAGGCACGGCGGTCCTCGTAGAGATCTTCGACGCCAACCGCTCGTTGCGCGCCATTGCACGGCATCGCGTGGAGATTCTGGCCCAGATTCCGGCCATGTACAACCTGGAGTGGATGCTGAAGGACTATGCCGGCCACGACCTCTCCAGTTTGAAGTTTGCCGCTTATGGCGGACATTCTGTCTCGAGGCCATTCCTGGACCAGCTTGCCGTCATGGCACCGGTAATCGGCACCGGGCTGGGACTCACCGAGGCCGCCGGTTTCTGCACCTACATTCAGGCGAATGCAACCGACAAGGAAACGATTCTCGCCGGGCTGGGCGCCGGACTGGGCGTGGACATGCCGATCTATCCCTGCACCATTCGCCAAACCATGCGCGCCGACGGAAACGCCGGCGATGAACTGCCCTCAGGCGAGATTGGCCATCTCTGCTTTCGCGGGCCGCAGACATTTCTTGGCTATGTGAACGATCCCACGGCAACCGCCCATGCAATCTCACGCGACGGCTTTTTGTATACCGGCGATCTTGGCTTCAGGGATGCAGCGGGCCTGCATCTGACTGGCCGTGAAAAATGGGTGATCAAGTCGTTCGGCTACCAGATTTTTCCCGGTGACGTGGAGCGACATATCTGCACGCTGGCCGAAAAGGTTGCCAACTGTGTTGTGGTCGGTGTGGCGCATGAAGTCGTCTCCGAAGCAGTGGTCGCCGTGGTGGAGAAAAGGACCGGAGCTGAACTGAGCAGCAAGGAGCTTGATCGGCACGCGCGTAGTTTGGCATCGTATATGCGGCCGCGCCACTGGATCATCCTCGAAGCCGGACAGATGCCGTTGAACCGCGTGGGAAAGCCGGATTACGTGCGCGCCCAAGAGATGGCCCGCCAGGAGATCGCCGCGTTGCGAGAGCGCGGCGAGTGGGACAGCGGTTATGACAAGGGCGGAAAATGAGATATACTTTTGATAGATACTTTTTGGAGGGCAGGATGGCCACAGGCGCAGGTGCAAGTCAAAAGCCGACGGATGCCAAGCTGTTCTGGAGCGGCCGCAGTCAGGCCGTGCGCCTGCCCAAGGCATTCCGCTTCGAGGGCGACCGGGTGCGTGTGTCCCGCATGGGCGCCGGCATTTTGCTGGAACCGGTACTGAAGATTCGGAAGGAAACAGCGGAGCAGTTGTTTGCACGAATGGATGCGATGGGTGCAGATCCGATCTTCCCAGAAGGCCGCAAGCAGAACCTTGCGCCTATCCGTGAGTACTTCAAGTGAACTATCTGCTCGACACCAACGTCTGCATTGCGCTGATCAACGGAACGTCCCCTCAGATTCGACGGCGTTACATACAGGCCACCGCCCGCCAAATCCTCCCTCACGTTTCCTCCATCGTTGCGCATGAACTCTGGTACGGCGTGGCAAAAAGCGAACGCGTCGCTCAAAATGCAAACCGGCTGGTTGCGTTTCTAAGTAATGCCGTTGATGTACTCGACTACACCGAGCAGGATGCTCAAGCCGCTGGCGAGATTCGCGCGGAGTTGGAACGGCAAGGCCAGCGCATCGGCGAGTATGACACGCTGATCGCGGGACAGGCGTTCAGCAGAAATCTAGTTTTGGTTACGGCGAATATGCGGGAGTTTGGCAGGGTGAAGGGGCTGGTTGTGGAGGATTGGACGCTGTAGAACTGGAGATTACCCTTCAAGAGCGGTTTCGCGCAGTTTCTCCACGTCCGCAAGGTCCTGAAACCGACCCACGGCGAGCTTGTTTTTGATCAAATGCTCGCGCGAGATGACGTGTGCCGTGGTCTGTCCATCAAGAAGTTTCTCGACTCGGCTCTCCCAGGCTTCATCAAATCGAACTCCGGCAATTCCCTGCAGAATGTCCACCCGGCCTGGCTCAACACCCAACTGAAAAACCGTCGTTGCCTTGTCGTTGAAGTCGGCTGGGGTCACTCCGCCAAGAGGTGCGCCGAACTCCGCCAGAGCGGCGAAGACAGCCTTGCTGTTCTCTTCGTCGGCCTTGATGAAAACGTCGAGGTCCTTGGTGCCGCGCGGATCGGCGTGAATGCTAACGGCTTGGCCGCCAATCACAAGATACTTAACGCCGTGTGCGTTGAAAGCTGCGATGATGTCTCTTTGATCCTTCAGCATCTGCCTTCGCCTTTCAGATCGCCTTCCAATTCGGGCGTTCAACGCGGACTAAGGTTCTGTCAGATGGCCTGTGATCGAGGTCGATTCCTTTGGCGAGATAGGCCCCCCGGACGATCTCCGCGACAGCCTCCAGGCGCTCGGCACAGGAGCGACTCTGCCAGTAGCGATAAGTCTCCAATCGTTGCGCCTTGATGTCGGTCACGCGGCGAAGTGTCTTGTCCATATAGTCCCTCACTGCAGCAGTGTTGGCTCGTCGTGATTGCCGTTGATTTCATCGGGCGGGATGATGACGGCGGCGGCTACCTTGTCGTCGGCCTCCAGGTTGAGCAGGCGGACGCCTTGCGTGGCGCGGCCGGCAGCACGCACGGTTTTAGTATCGATTCGGATGATCTTGCCGAACTGGCTGATCGCCATCAACTCCGAGGTCTCATCCACAAGCAGAATCGACATGGACTTGCCGACCTTGGATGTAGCCTTGAGATTGGTGACGCCCTGCGCTGCGCGCGCTGTAAGGCGATACTGATCGATATCCGTGCGCTTGCCGAAGCCGTTCTCTGTCACGGTCAGGATGAGGAATTTGCTCACACCAAGCCGTTCGTCGAGCGCCTTCAAGGCCTTGTAGGCATCCTCCACGGCTTTTTCGGCCGCTTTTTCCGCGGCCTTCAGTTTCTCGTCCCCCTCGGTGCCGTTTCTTTTCTCTTCGCGGGCCTTTTGAAGGGCATCTTTTGCGGCCAAGTATTCCGCTCTCAGGTTCTCAAGCCGGGCCGTGAGTCCGTGCTTGACGGCACACTCATCACGGTTCCGATCACGCGCCTCATCCGAATCCGTAATCGCGACACCGATCACCTGATCGCCCTTCTTCAGCGAGATTCCCTTGTTTCCGGCGGCGTTGCGACCCATGGGACGCAGGCCGGAACCGCTGCCATCGGGATCGTATTTCTCCTCGAAGCGAATCGCCATGCCTTCGCGCGTGGCGAGGAAGATGGTCTGCGTGCCATCCGTGATGCGGGCGTCGATGAGATCGTCTTCCTTGTCAATGGCGATGGCGATGATGCCGCGGGCCATGACGTTGCTGAAGTCCTTGAGCGGCGTTTTTTTGACGGTTCCCTTCTGCGTGGCGAAGAAGACGAACTTGCCCTCTTCCTCGAGGTCGCGCACGGGCAGAATGGCGCGTACGTTTTCGCCGGGCTGCAAGTCGAGCAGGCTCTGGATGGATTTGCCCTTGCCCGCCGCGCCCACGTCGGGAATCTCGTAAACCTTGAGCCAGTAGACGCGGCCGGTGTTGGTGAAGCAGAGCAGGAAGGCGTGGGTCGAATCGACAATCAACTGCGCGACAAAATCCTCCTCGCGCGTCTTCATGCCCATGCGCCCCGTGCCGCCGCGGCGCTGCTGGCGATAAATGCTGATGGGCGTGCGCTTCAGATAGCCCTGATGGCTCACAGTAACCGCGCACTGCTCGTCAGCGATCAGGTCTTCGAGCTGCAACTCGGCGGACTCATCGAGGATCTGCGTGCGGCGCGCGTCGCCGTACTTGTCGCGAACCTCTTCGAGTTCCTTGACGATCACCGCGTGCAGCTTTTTCTCGCTGGCCAGGATCGATTCGTACTCGGCAATCTTCTTGCGAATTTCGGCGAGTTCGTTGAGCAGCTCATCGATGGAGAGCTGCGTCAGCCGGTAGAGTTGCAGTTCGAGGATGGCGTCGATCTGGCGCAGTGTAAGGCCTTTTTCCTCGGTTGCAAGGCGCTCGCGGCCCAGGTTGATGACGATCTCCTTGCCCTTGCCCCAGGCATAGAGGTTTTCGCGCGCCTCGACGCGCGAACTCGATCCGCGAATAATTTTGATGACGGTGTCGAGATTGTCGAGCGCGATTTTGAGGCCTTCCAAAATGTGCTCGCGCTCGCGAGCCTTGCGCAGCAGGTAGACCGTGCGCCGCTGGACTACGTCGATGCGGTGATCGATGAAGCAGCGAATCGCCTGATCGAGTCCCAGTTCCCGCGGCTGCCCGTTCAGCACCGCCAGGAAGATCATGGAGAAGCTCTCCTGCATCTGGGTGTGCTTGTAGAGCTGGTTGAGCACGATTTCCGGCTGGGCGCCGCGCTTGAGTTCGATGACGATCCTCATGCCGTCGCGGTCGCTCTCGTCGCGCACGTCGGTGATGTCGTCGATGATCTTCTCGTTGGCCAGCTCGGCGATGCGCTCGATGAGCTTGGATTTGTTGACCTGATAGGGAATCTCGGTGACGATGATCGCCTGTTTTTCCTTGGTCAGGCTTTCGAGCGCGGTGCGGGCGCGCATCAGGAAGCGGCCACGGCCGGTTTTGTAGGCGTTGGGGATGCCGGATTTGCCGTAGAGGAATCCGCCTGTGGGGAAGTCCGGCCCCTGCACGTGCTTGAGCACCTCGGCGAGGCCGGCGTTGGGATTCTTGACCAGTTCGATGGCCGCGTTGACGACCTCGGTGAGATTGTGCGGCGGAATGTTAGTGGCCATGCCGACGGCGATGCCGCTGGAGCCGTTGACGATCAGATTGGGAACCCGCGTGGGCAGCACCGAGGGCTCGAAGGTGGACTCGTCGTAGTTGGGCACGAAGTCCACGGTCTCCATCTCGATGTCGGCCATCAGTTCACCGGCAATGCGCTCCATGCGGCACTCGGTGTAACGCATGGCCGCGGGCGGATCACCGTCCACGGAGCCGAAGTTACCCTGCCCATCCACCAGCGGATAGCGCAAGGAGAAGGGCTGCGCCATGCGGACCAGCGTGTCGTAGATGGCCGAGTCGCCGTGCGGATGGTAGACGCCCATGCATTGGCCCACCACCTTGGCGCACTTGGTGTATTTTTTGTTGTGCTGCAGGCCCATCTCGCTGAGCGTGTAGAGCACGCGGCGATGCACGGGCTTCAGGCCGTCGCGGGCATCCGGCAACGCGCGCCCGATGATCACGCTCATCGAGTAGTCGAGATAGGAGCGGCGCATCTCCTCTTCGATATTGATGGGGATGAGGATGCCGCTGTTGTTCGGCGGAGTGCCGCCTTCGAGAGGGAGCTGGGGATTTTTATCGTCTGGCATAGAGGTCATTTCATGCCCGCTGGAAGGCGGCGGAAAAGGTCCGGAAAAAGCGGGGCCGGGGTCCGTGGGCTATAGCTTTATTTTACCTCTTCAAAGAGGGATTCAGCAAGGGAATAACCGGCAAATAAGTCCTTATTTTGCTTGATTTTATGGCAAACTCGGCGGACTTCTCCGGGGGCTCGGTTTTCCTCATGCGGCGGCGCGTGCTTTTGCCTTTGATTTGGCGGAAGTCTTGGTCTTTTTGGGGGCCTTTTTCTTGCTTCTTTTAGAACCCAATCTGGAGAGAACAAATGGCGTTTGACCGGGCATATCAACAACAAAGGAGAGTTTTCCGCCGATGCCTTCGATGTAGCTGAGCAGAGTAGAAATACTCATGTCCTGTCGCCTTTCGATGCGGGAGACGCCCTCCTGGCCGATCTTGAGCTTCTTCGCGAGGCGGGCCTGGGTAAGGTTGCGCTGGCGGCGCAATTCGCGCAGGCTAATCTCTTCACGCATCTCCTGCGCCAGCACTTGGATATGCGCCCTGCTCTCTTCGGATTCTTCGGCAAGCATTGCTTCCAGTGAGACTGTCATTGAGACTCCTTATTCGAAGAACGGTGAACCTGCAAATACCGGTCAAATCGCTCATCCGCTATGTGGATCAGGTCGCGATAGAATCGCGTCTTCCCGATTCCCGCCTTGTCCCCACCCACCAACAGAATGGCCTTGCGCTCCAGATCAAAGGCGAAGGCAACACGCCATGCTCCACCATCGGCATTGAAACGCAACTCCTTCATCTTGGCGTAACGAGAACCGTTGAGCGTATCCACATACGGCCTTCCAAGTTGCGGCCCATATTCACTGAGGATTATTGCCGCGGCTTTCAACTTTCCCCGAACCGCATGGGGAAACTTGCGAACCTCTGCGGCGAACTCCGCATGAAACTCCACCACCCAACACTTCTTCATATTATGCTCCTGAATGCCTAATGTCTTCAAGTGCATTTTTCCACCGCGCGATCACAGCAGTCCCGGCAGGCTCAGCACACAAAAGACCGCCTGCAACAACAGGATGGCACCGGCAGCGCCCATCGCCAGACGGCCCCTTGGCCCTTCGTATGCATCGGCGAATACCCCGCCAATGAACGTGAGCAGAAACGGCAGCGCCCATAGCCAGGGAGCGCCGGGAGAGCCTGTCATGACGAGCAGGATTAAAACCAGGGCGCACAGCAGCGGCACTGTATTGCCGAAGTAGCGCGAGCGGGGCAGGCTCAGATAGAGCGTCAGTGCAGCGGCAGCAGCCACCGTGATTCCTGCATTGGGCAACGCGGAGAAGAATCGCCGGGCCGGGTCGAGCGAGAACCACAGAAGTCCGGCGGCTGAACGGAATAGGTAGCTGAAGGCATCCGGAGAGAAGCCGTAGCAGGCAAAAACGAAGACCAGCGCCCCGGCCATGGCCATGAGTACCACCGGCAGCACCTGACTCCTGCGCCCCTCGGCGATCCACAGCATGAAGACCAAACCAAGCAATGCAACCACCGGCAGCGCGGCAATGTGCGCGGCCGCTGCCAGGCCGAAGGACGCCATCAGCAGCACGATACGCGGACGCCATTTCCGCCGCGGCCCCTGCATGGCATGAGCTACACCGATGCAGGTGTAGACGCCGGCGTAGACCCCCAGCGCGGCCAGCACGTCCGCGTTGGGCGTGACGCAGGCTCGCAGCACCGCGGGAGAAAAGCAGTAGAGCGCGAGCGCCGTGTAACCGCCCAGGTTGCCGTAGAGCCGCCGCGTCACCCACCACAAGCCCGCGCCCAGAAGGCACCCGGCTGCGAGGAACGGCAAGCGGAGCAGCAGCAACGTGTACCGAAGCTGGTGGCGCAACTCCCAGGCGCTGAGTTCTCCGCTGGTCTGCACCACTTTTTCCTCTGGATTGCGGAAGTGGTCCATCCCGCGCTCGGCCAGCAGGTTCAGCGTCAGCGGCAGTCCGGCGAGCCGGTAGGCCAGAATGCCGTCGTGAATATTGCCGCAACTGGTGAAGTAGCCGGCCAGTTGCGCAGGCCGCTCCCACATCTCGCGCCCGCAGCGCGCATATTGGTAATCGCGATCGGTCAGCGCCTGGTGGCCGGTGAGCCACAGACCTTGCGCCATAAATAGCACAAGCAGCACTGCGGCAATGCGCTGCGGCAGATTAAATTGAAAGCGGCGTATCCGTTGAAAGCGGCAGGTCATCGTACTCCGAGCAACGTTACCAGTCTAAACGGTGGCTGGCGGAGTTGCGGTTTCTCACAACTAGGGAACCTCTGAAAATCGCCGAGTTATAAAGTTTTTTGACCGGTATTTCTCCGCATCCCCTCAAAATCCGCGATTTTACAGGTATCTCGCCGCTCATTTTGTCTGCCGGAG
>Ga0302320_10012728_pt1 | contig 17626 bp, 16 predicted proteins | sample Bog_T0_3_FD_202130 | JGI IMG/M metagenome (GOLD analysis project Ga0302320, IMG submission 202130) | Peat permafrost microbial communities from Stordalen Mire near Abisko, Sweden - Bog_T0_3 | ecosystem: Environmental > Terrestrial > Soil > Wetlands > Peat | place: Sweden: Abisko, Stordalen Mire...
CGCCTGGATACGAATATGTTCCAGCGTATTGTGTTCTAGTTTCCGGCCATCAATGGTTGCCATGTCGCGCATTATACCAAGTCTCTCGGGTGTAGTCTATATAAATGACTCCTCAGTAACCAGCGAGCGAAGTTGGTGCCAAGACGCCCACAAATTGCGTTTGGTTGGTCACAGAGACATTTCCGGACGCATCAATGGCATAGGCTTGAACAACACTCCCTCCCCTGAGACTTCCACGCTCAGCACCGAGCTCAATGCATAAACAATTTTAACAGAATTTGCCAGTGAAAGGTTGCCACTGGAATTCACTGCATAGGTCGCAATTGTATTGGTGCCTTGGCTTAGCGTCACCGATGCGGTCCAGTTCGTCCAGTTGTTGCTGGTCTGTGCGCTGCTCCAAGCTCCACCATTCAGACTGTAGAACAGATTGGTGACGGCGACTTTGTCCTTGGCCGTGCCGGCTATGGTGAACAGCTCGTTGCTCCAGCTCTCCCCGGTCTGGCTCGGATTGGTAATGGTCAGAACCGGCTTGTTGGCGTAAACGAAATTGGCCTGCAACATCAGGCTCGACTCCATCATAAACTTAATTGTGGAACTGTTCGTAATGAAGTCATTCACCTCATGCCTTTTGTACTGGACCACAGGCTGATACGGATATCGCTCTGGCTATGGGCAAAGAGATAGCGGACTTCAATGACCTCACCGGCCCGAGGAATGCTTTGGTTGGCGGGGATCGTGACGTTTCCAGCAGTTTGGCAGCCATTCTTGCCGAACAAGCTGATTTCAACGCTCCGCTGCCGGTTCACTTTCGCTGCCAGAGCAGAGAGGATGCCGACGAATTTGTGTTTTAATTGGTTGCGCCGAGATTGGGACGGCCGGGACTCCGCCTTGCGCGGCGGCAGCACAATACTCGAGGCATAACCGTGCTGGGCCGCCCCTTCCGTAAGGGTATGGCTAGCGGGTCGTTCTGAAAGTCGTTACAGACCACGTCTCCCCGGTTCGGATGGCCCTGCCAGTGGGGCCCCGGCCCCGTTCGATTTCCTCGGACCAGCTGATATTTGCCCGCTCCAAATAACCGTCCTCGCCGCCGGCATGCGCGGCGATGCTGATGACGCGCTGGCGCTTCAGCAATCCGATGCGACTTGACGGTGTAGGGAGATCTGGCTGAACCAGGGGCAGCCACGCGGATTATTGGCGTTCTGGCGAGCTTCAACAGAGCAAGAAAGGGTAAGCTTTTGACAATTTATGTTAATTCTGTTTCGCGTAAGCAGTTGATAATAAGCGTAATGCAACCAGGAAACGACAGTCGTCACGGGCAACAACCGCAAAGGAAATTGCCCGATCCAGCTCTCTGTTGCGCAGAATCAATCGGATTTGGCGACCTGGTCAGGTGTCGTGTGAAGCATCCAAGTGAATGTGAGTTCGCACTGGACTTCGGCGACGGCTTTTTTTGTAACAACCCAAGAATTGAAAAGGTCCATGCCCCCAGAGTGGTGGCCCGTATAAATCGCCAGTGCATTCATGTAAGATTGAAGTGAGGGGACCGTATGATCATGGGCCGAGCTGCCGGCAAAGCCTCGGTTTAAGCCCGGCTTGATCCGAACCCCCCGCCTCAAACCTTGACTTCCCTCGTTGACCGCCAGGGTGTTTTGAGGTGCCAGGAGGTCATCACCGGCGCATTTCAACATCACAGCGCCAAAGGCAAACCCACGTCAAAAACGGGCTACCGGCGGACATGCCCAACCCGACCAACACCAGCAAAGTGAGCTAGCCTTGTTCCAGCCAAAGCCCGGGCCTGGCTCGCGCAAGCTGGAGGCAAATCTCCTCGTTCAAAAGTAAGCCACCCCCGCAATCGCCATGCCCCAAAACGAGCTGCGCATAAAAACGTAGGCGAACGGGTGCAAGTTGGCGTTGGGATGACACGCCGTCGCCCATTTCGCGTAGTCGGGATGCGCCTTCAACACCTCGATGGCCTGAGCTTTGAGCGGGGGTGACGGTTCCAGGTACGCCTCTGCTGCGATGAGTTGATGGGCGGTGCCGCCCCAAGCCAAGACTGAGTTGGGCGGCAGGGAGGAGGCGGCTAAAAAAGGCTGAACAAAATTGATTTCAAGCGGGTTGTCATTCGTTCCAGGGATTAATGCTGATGTCTAAGAGCGCGGATATTTCGGAGGAATGGAAAGCAAGTCGTTCGGAAAGTCCGCCCCAAACGGCGTTGACTCGGAAATGAGCGGTGTGGCTTATCTTGGGGGAAGAAAGCCGGGATGGGTCATCAAGAGTTATATCACGACACAACCGGGGCTCCTGTTCTTCGACCTTTGGGATGCAATGCTGACTCCGGACGGCAAACCCCGTGAAGATTTGTGGGTCGCTGATCACCTCCACCCCAATCATGCTGGTTACCCTTTGCCGGTCAAAATTATGCGACCACTTCTGGGTGGGCCGGAACAGAGGGTCCAGTGATTATTTTTTAACAGGCATGAAGATTCAGATCGTCATCATTTGGCTGGGAACCGCCTTGGGCGTGGCGGCTGCGCCATTGGGCATCATGGTGCCGGCGTATTTTTACCCGAACGGCAACGATTATTGGAACGCCATGAGCAATGCCGCTACGCTCGTGCCGCTCATCGCCATACTGAATCCTGCCAGCGGGCCGGGCACAGCCCAGGACGCGAACTACGTTTCTGCCGTAGCCAATTTGCACCATGCAGGTGGCCAGGTGATCGCTTACGTTCATACCTCTTACGCCACACGCGCAATGTCGGAGGTGACCAACGATGTGAGCCTCGCTATCAGCCGCAACGCGGGCTGGGTTCTTTTTACTGACGCCGACCTTCCAAATCCCTATGACATGCTGCCGACATATTGGACAAACGAAGTCAACGTTGTGCCATCACTGAACCAATCCGCACCGGTCACGCGAATCAAAATGAGTAGCATTACGAACCAAATTCCGACGTTGAACATCACTGGAGCAGCGGGCGCGTATGAGATTCAGTCCACGTCAAACCTCGTGAGTTGGACGCCCTTGCAGGTGCTCTACACGCCGACGGGAACAGGCACGGTGGGCGACGTGACGGCAACCAATCGAGCGGCAAGTTTTTATCGGACGCGGCAATGATATTGTTTGACCACAGACACGAGGCGGCACAACGCTCGTCGTTTCGAACTTAAATACTCATTCACACTCAATTCAGCGGTATCCTTCTTCAGCGGCGGCTTGTTGAGCACGTAGAATGTCGTGCAGTGTCAGAATCCCGACCAGCGGTCCTTCCGGTCGCTCCTGGAGCAACAGGAGGCCGGTTTTGGATTCAATCAGTTGCATCTCCACCTCGCGCAAGGACAATTCCGGCCGACATATCGTGGCTTCCACCAAGACCGGCGGGCGCTTTTCACGGCTGGCCCGGTTGGCTTCATCCCGTGTCAGCACGCCGCAAATCTGTCCGCCAATGACCACCGGAAACTGCGTGTAGGGGTGGCTCTGCAACAGGGTGTGAATTTGTTTTAATTCCAACGAAGGGACAACGACTGGTTTGGGATTGGCCAGCTGCGAAACCGGTTGCTTCTGCCATTCCCGCAAATCCCGCGGCGGTGCGAAGCGTTCCACGACGTGGCCATCCTGTTCCAACAGGGCGTCATAAAAATTATGCCGCGCCAAGCGTCGGCTGATGGCCTGACTGATCAATGCCGCGAACATTAGCGGCGGCACGAGTGAAAATTGATGCGTCATTTCAAACACGATCAGAATGCTCGTCACCGGGGCGCGCACCACCGCGCCCAAAGTTGCGCTCATGCTCACGATGGTGAGCAGGGCCACACTGTCCGGTGACAGGGAAAAAATCGGTTGCATGATGCCCGCAATCCCCAATCCCGTCATGGCTCCAAAGAACAATGTGGGGGAGAAAATACCGCCGCATCCGCCCATGCCGTAGCAGACCACGGTGGCCACGAATTTTGCCGCCAAGAGCAAGGCCGCCGTCCGCCAGATGAGCTTGCCTGTAAGCGCCTCCGACAGGTCGTCATAACCGAGGCCAAACACGCCCAGCTTGCCGGTCTGGAAAAACACAAACACGCCGAGCGCCCAGCAAATCAATCCGCCGATGGCGGGGCGCAACCATGCCGGCAACGCCGTCCATTTCTTTTGGCGGGCGCGCAAGTCGAGTGCCGTCTTTTGAAACGCTACGCCTACGAGGGTTCCCGCCGCTGCAACCACCGGCACCAGCAGGTACGAATACCAGGAAGGTTCACCAATGGCCGCGAGTGAAAAGGACGGTTGTGGCCCGATAATGCCGTGTGCGACGAGGGCACCAAGCATGGCGCCAATAATGACACTCCCAAGCAAGCGGCTGTTTAAGTCGCCAATCAATTCTTCCAGGACAAAGGTGACGCCAGCCAGCGGCGTGTTGAAGGCGGCAGCCAGACCAGCGGCAGCACCGGTGGCCGCGGCCAACCGGCGATTTTGTTTTGGTTCACCCGCCACACCGGCCAGCAGCGACCCGGCTGCGCCGGCCAGTTGTACGCTCGGACCTTCACGCCCGAGACTACTGCCGCCACCGATTTGCAGCGTGGCCGCAATGAATTTCACCCAGAGCACACGGAACGGTACAAAGCCGAAGTTCTTCCAGAACGCCGCCTTTAGCTGGGGAATACCACTACCAGCGGCATCCGTGCAAAACGAGTTGAGCAGCCACCCGGAAATGAGCGAAGTGCCCAGGATCAAACCCAGGCTACTCCAAAGGAATGTGACGAACGAACCATGCGACAGGCGGACAATGCCGGCGCGGTAACAGCTGTTCATCGCCAGTTGGAAGGCCACCGCCACCAGTCCCGCCACAAAGCCGTAGGCGCACGTTTTGAAAATCGTGCGCGGACGCTCCGGCAATTTTGCCAGCCACTCGACCATTGTCGTCACGACCGTATGATGGCGGGAAAAGCACTGGGTGAAAAGTTTCAACCGCGCCACATTCGCGCCATATAGCGTCCAATGCCAGTTGAAAATGGATGGACTCAGCCACAGCGCAGGCCGGCATCTTTCACTGCGTCGGCTGGAGGGGAGGGATGCCGCTGTTTCCCGCGCACAAAAGGGATGCTGCCGCTTGAACTTGTCCGCGCCTCGTTTCCAGCTTAAGCTTCCGGCATGCATGGCTTGGCTGAATCTTCTGAATTGACCGTTTGCCGCTGGAAACCTCGTTCCGGCGCCGTCCGCGGTTTGCGCGTTTGTGAGCCATGAGCAACGGCGAACCGCGCACCGCCCGGGGGATTTCCCCGGTTCCATTCACCGAGGCCGGGGCCTGGCGTGATGTCGGCCAGGGCTGGCAGCCGTTGTTTGGCAGTTTCCGGGGGGCCGGCTACAGCATCGAGTGGCACGATTTTTTTGCCCGGCGCGAGCTGGACTGGGGTGCCAGCTTTCATCCCGATTGCGTGGAATTGTGCCTGAACCTCGAGGGCAGCGGTTTCGTGGAGTGCCGGCAGCGGCGCCTGGATTTCACGCCGCACACGGTCGGCTTTTACCATCGCCAGGGTGAGCCGCTGACCGCCCGCCGCGCGGCTAGCGAACAGCATCAGTTTCTCACCGTGGAATTCTCCTGCCCCTTTCTTGCCCGTCATCTGTCAGAGCTGGGGCCGGTGCTGCACCCGCTGGTGCGCGCGGCCACGGAAAATTGCCCGGGCGAACCGGTTTCCGGCCCGACCGTCCGGCTCACGGCCGCCCATCAGCAGCTCATCGCCACGCTGCGGCAGCCGCCGGTTTATGCCGCCGCGCAGCCGCTCTGGTATCAATGCAAGGCGCTGGAGCTGGCTTTGAGCTTTCTCGTCCAGCCGCCGCCGGAGCGGGAGCTTTTTTGCACCCGCCAGCAGCGGCTCGCGCAGGAGCGGGTCGAACAGGTGATGTTTCTGTTGAAGCAAAACCTGGCCGAACCGCTTTCGCTGGAGGAACTCGGCAAAAAAATCGGCTGCAGCCATTTTTATTTGAGCCGGATTTTTTCGGCGCAGACGGGACACACGATCACGCAGCATTTGCGCCAGCTGCGCATGGAGCGCGCGGCGGAACTGCTGAAATCCGGCGGCCACAATGTCACCGAGACCGCGCTGGAGGTCGGTTACAACAGCTTGAGCCATTTCAGCGCCGCGTTTCACGAAACCTTTGGCTGCTGCCCCGGTTTGTATCCGCTGCAAACTCCGTCCCAGAAGGGCAATTAAATCGAAAGCTGCACGATGCGCTCTTGAATCTGCCCGCTCCAGCGGTTAAAATAGGCAAATAGCCGATAGAGCTTCTCCGCTTCCGCGAGAATTTCCCGGCGTGTTCCCGCCTCCGCGGTGGAGCCCGCATTTTGCGCGGTTAAGCTGGGTTTCGTCTCGGCCGGCAGCCGGACGGCCTCCGCCTGCATCCACCTTCCATCGAGCGTTTTCAATGCGGCCAGCAGCCGCCCGTGCAGGCCATTCAGCTTTTGTTGCAGCGCCTGGAGTTTTTCCACCCAGCCCTGCCCGCGCTCAAACCATTGCACCTGCAGCAGCGGCGAAGTGACCCGGCTTTTTTCCGCCAGAAACTGGTCGGCATTGCGGCAGGTTATCGCCACTTCGGCAAATTGATCCGCCAGCGCGGCGGGAATTTCCTGAATGTCCTTGGGCTTGGCGCCGAGCTCCAATTCCAGCAGATGCAGCAGCCGCGACTTCGGCTCGGCCAGGCATTGGTGGGCCGCGTTCAACTCAGCGAACGATTTCGCCGCGCCAGAACGGGCCGCCGCGCCCGCCGAATGGACCTTGTCTGGATGCAAACTGGCCGATAGGGCGAGAAATTTTTGCTTGAGCGCCGCCGCTTCCAGCCATGGCCGGCGCGTTTCAGAAAGCAGGGCAAAGCAGTCGGTCATCGCTCCTATTGGATTGCCGGATTATTTGATTTCACGTCCCCCGTCGTTGGTCTTGGTTCTTCATTCGTGGCCCCCCTGGAAGTTGAATGTTTTCAATCCCTCAAGCGCTAAAGCTCTCTCCGCACGAGCACGTCGTCGCCGCATTGGGATTTTTCACTTTGAACCCGCCGTCCTGAAGCGCCTCGATATAATCCAGCTCGCTGCCGGTCACATAGAGCGCGCTCTTGGGGTCCACCACCACGCGCACTCCGCCGCTTTCCACGAGGATGTCGCGGCTGGCCGGGCCGTCCTGCAAATCCATCTTGTATTGCAGCCCCGAGCAGCCGCCACCGACCACAGACACGCGCAGCACGCCGTTGGTGCGGCCCTGCTTGGCGAGCAGCGTGCCCACTTTTCTGGCCGCGCTGGCGGTGAGCTTGACGAGTCGCTCGTCGCCTACCCGGAAATTCGGCGCGGATGCCGGCTTGCTGGCAATATTGGCAATCATTCTGCCTCACATTAGCCGTCCTCTCCGCCAACGTCAACGCTGCTGGCCGGTAAACGGTTGGAGCAGGGCCGGCGGAAACCGGCGCCGGAGGCAGTCTGATATTGAGTGCCGCCTCGAAAGCTGCCAGGACAGCAAGTTGGCGAATGAACTGCAGGATTGCTAAATAAATAAGCGCAGGCATCACACCTGCGCTTTATTAAATTGCCACAAAATTTCACGAATTGGCTCGCAGACTGGGATGCCTGCTGAAACCGGTGATTCTGTAGCCAACTTAAAAACTATCACACTCCCCACCGCCAAGCAAGTTTTTTTCACATAAAACTTCCAGAACGGCGGTCAGACAAAATCCTTCGGTGGCATTCGCTTGGCCATGGAAGGGCGCTGGAAATTAGCCAGACACGCCAGTGTCTGGTAACGCCGCAAAAAGTGAATTCGTCCCGAAGGGACGACGGAGTGCGGCCAAGAAACCAAAGTGCCTCGGCGTCCAGACACCATTTCGCGGAAAAACAGGCAAAAACCACCGATTGAAGGATTATGTCTCACAGCTTTCCGGAACTGAATGGCGGCGCGGAGTGGCAACCTGTCAATTGTCGTCAATTCCAATAAACTGCAGGTGTTTGGCCTTACCAGCGCTGGCGATCCGAGAGAAAGAGACCCGAGCGGAGGGCTTCGAACGGGGATTTCGACAGCGGGAATTTCGCGGGCAGCTGGTTGTAGGCCACGGTCTTGTAAACAAAATTGCCCCAATTATCCACGCCCCCTTGCACACATTCGCTCAGGAACCTCGCATCCAGCGTGTACAGCGTGAGATACAACCCGTTGACCGGCTTGATAAAGTCGTTCAGCGCCACAAATTCGTACTGGCAATTGAAGGTGGTCCAAGTGCATTGCTGATCGCCGTACCACGCCACCGCCCAGGGAATATCGCTCATCATCAATTCATTGGGTTGCATCCAGCTGCTGATTTTCTGGATATCCGGCGGATAGTACGGCGGGTAGGCGACGGGCGAGGTTTTGGGCGGCAAGAGGGTCAAAATGAATGGCAGGCGCACCAGCACCACGACCACCGCGACCACCGCGTAGCGAATCCCCGGCGTCGGGACGTCCATTTGGACCAGCAGCGTGACGAAAAATGCCACGCCAAAAATCACCGCCAGCGGCGTCAGCAAGACCAGCAGATTCTCCGTGTTCAGTTCCGGCGCGAGCAGGCTCCATTGGGTTCGGCCCAGCGCCGAGAAGATCAGAAACACTCCGGCGCAGATCATTGTGAAATACCGCAACCGGCGTGCCCCGATGTTCCTTAGGCCCAGCAGCAACCCCGCCAGGAACAGGATGCCCATCCAGCCGCCGCCCAGCCGCGGGACCACATTCATCATCAGGTCGGGCAGATTGGATTCCAACTTCACCAGCATTACGTACACTATGTGGCGGAAAGACTCACCCAGTTCTGGATTCAAGGATTGCATCAAGTGCGAGCCGGAAAAATACATCGAATTCTCCAGCAGCGCGTAGCCGGCGGTGCCAAAAAATGTGCCGCTGACCTCCAGATTGCGCGCGATCCAAGGCGACACTATAATGGCCAGAGTCAAAAATGCCGTCAGTCCCAGCCCCGTCCAGCGGTCTCCGCCAAACAGGACCAAAAAGATAATCACCGGCACAATCACCCAGCCGAAGGAATAGTGTGTCAACATCCCCAGGCCCGAAAGCAGTCCAGCCGCCGCCGCCAGCATAAACCGCCGGCGCGGCTCCGGTTTTTCGCGGCGGCTCAGGGCTTCGAACGAGATCAGGCACCAGACCAGACCCAAGAATATCACCAGGAGCAACAGCACGGGCAATCCAGACTCGCTGAATTTCCAGACCTGGTCCGAGGCCAGCATGAACGCCGCCGCCAGCCAGGCCGCCGGCGCGTCAAAAATGGTTTTCGCCACCAGGAACGTCAGCCAGATCGCCGCCAGCAGCAAAAGCTGATTGAATACCGTGATTATGAACTCCGGTTTGTAGCGCAGGTATCGCCCGCTATCACCCCAGAACTCCTTGTGCAATTCCACGTTCCATCCCGGTGAAGTCAGTTTGAACAAGCCCGCCAGCGCGAGCGGATACAGCGGCGGATTGGCCAGGTCGGGATGCCGGCCATAGACTTCCGCGGAGTCCGCGGCGTTCGCGCCCGCAGCCCGGCTCGCCGCCTGGCTGCCATTGTGCTTTTGGAGCAGGTGCATGCTGAAGGGCCGGATGAATTCCGTGGTGAAACCCTTTCCCTCGGACAGGTTGCGGCCCAGTTGTGCCGCGTCCATGGCTTCCGGCGCGCTGAAGCCAACATAGCAGTGCGTGTCATACCACACCGCCAGCGCCGCCACCGCCAGCAGCAATGCCAGGTAATTCAGCCAGCGGCCTCCCGCCTCCATTTCAGTTTTGTGGATCAACGACTGAATGCGCTCTGAAATCATCATAGATTAATTAAAAGAGAATTTGCCAGCGTTCCTTTACGATCCCCTGCCGGCTACCATTACAAAATGTGGCGTGGATTGATTGCGCTCGCCACCCGAGCGAACCTTTTCCCGTCCTGATAAGGCTGTGTTCGGATTTGCTTAAGCCGGTTTGATTCCGCCCAAAATCATGGCTTTGAGCGGGCTTTGATTTGAGTCCTTAATCGCGATGGAAATAAAGCGAGTTTGGCACGAATTGCGAGCGGCGTCCATCACCTCTATTGATCGGCGGCGGTCCACTGCAGCGCGGAAATATACGTCAGCACCGAAGGCGTCGAAATGTCCGCCAGGTTCTGATAAAACCAGAAATTGCGGCCAGTGCCCCAGGTGGTGAACTGGTACATGGTCTGTACTTTGCAGAAGTTTGCCGAACCATCCGCGAACACCTCATTGCCCCCGGAAGGATAGGGATGGCTCCCGGACCGATGTGGCGGAATAAATCCGCAGGCGGCCTGGCAATCCGCAGGCAGATCCGTATCTATGCCACCCCAGGAACCGTTGATTTTGGCCACCAAGTCGGCCGCCAGACACCAATAGGGTTTGGATTGCCCAAACTTTACCGGACTATGCGTTCCCGGAATGGCGCCGACGCTGCCGCCCGGCGACCATTCCGTGAACCCGCCAAAGTATTGATAACCGATAACCCATTGCTCATTGTTCGGGTCGGGATAGGGCAATCCTTGAACGTTAGGACAGGACCATACACTGGCGGCATTCGTTTGGAAGGGAATCCCCATGGCCTTGGCTGAATTAGTGTACATCGCAAAGACAGCGAACTGCACAAATGGAGGGGTGGTGGGAGCGGCGTCATTGACGGGTTTGGCCGGCATGACATAATCCTGAAAATCTCCGGCGTAAGCGGTCATGCCGATGCCCAGCTGGCGCAAGTTGCTCAGGCATGCGGTTCGCTTCGCGCGCTCTTTGGCCGAGGCCAGCGCCGGCAGCAGCAGCGCCGCGAGAATGGCGATGATGGCGATGACCACCAGCAGTTCAATCAAGGTGAATGCATTCCGTTTCGCGTAATTCATGAATATGTTGCTTTGAGGTTTGCTTGAATATTCATTTTTTCAAAAAAAAATGCAAGTTCAAATGCAAGTTCATTTTGCTGCACAAAACAGTGTGTGCGGGGCGAGACTGATTTAGCAGAGGCACACCGAAGACTTTGGCCGCGGCTTTGGCGGTCAGACTTTTTCCGGTCCCAGGAATTCCAAGGATCAAAGCGCCCTTCAAAGCTGACAGACCGTATTGAATAGCGCGTTGAGAGAAGGCGAGTCACCGTCGAGCAGACCGGAGCCGTTGATGAGCTTGGAATCGGGGAGGATCACGGCATTCCAGAGCATCCACGTCATCGAAGCCGCGGTAGAGGGGCTGGTACAACCCATCGCTCTGGGAATGGACGTACAAGCACCTGATGGTTAAATGGTCGGGGCGGTGAGATTCGAACTCCGTTGGTGGTTTTGTCAAAAGCATTGAAAGTAAATGCACTTCAATAGAATCAATGATTTTGATGTGTTTTGCGTTTTCGTCAGGATGCAGCAAAATGCAACAAAACCCATTTCAGGTGATAGAAAAAGATAGAAGAATTTAGCAGCCAGTCGGACTTAACGAGCAGCTTCTTCCTCCGGCTTCCCTCGCTCAATTTGGCTTCCGGAGCGGGGAACCGCCAGTTCTTCCTGCTGTTCCAAATCGCTCACGGTGCGATGATGTTCTTTCTTCTCCAGCGCCGTATGCACCGCCATCCCAGTGGGCTGGCCCGCAGACGTTTGTTCCACCGGTGCATGACCGCCCCGCTGTAAAATCCGCTGTCGGCCAGGATGTTCGCCACCGATGCCACCGGGGCGGCAACGGCGGCCACCGTAGGGGCCAGTTCTTGTTTGTCGTTGGGCGCCTATTTCTTCTTTGGGTCCAGAGGAGATTTGACGCCCTTTTCCCCAAGGAGTGGAGCGAGCCGGCCATCGCTGAAGACCTCGTAACGGTCTGGACGCTGCTGCGGCCGGCGCGCCTTCTTGCGTGTTTGAATCTCAATGGCGAGTTCAAATGGAGTGTCTCCTGTTAAACCATGGTCTAGGCCAGCCTCGATCATCTTCTCCAGCGTAAGGTGTTGGGCCGCAGGGCCACAAAGCGGTGAGCCCACGGTTTTTTGATCTTCAAGTGTGACGCCAAATTCCGTTTCCCATTCGTCGAAAGCTTGCTTCAGTTTGTAAGCGCAGAGGGGCATTTGGTCATCTGTGAGTGTCCGCAAAAGCAAGGCTTTGAGTCGGACGAGATTGGCGAGAAAACAGAAATGCACTGCCAGCGCCCCACCCCTTGAATCTTGCTTAAATCCAGATTGAGCCCGAAATTTTTCAAATGTTGCTTTGGTATACGCGGCCTCCTCACCATCAATCGGCGGTTGCGCAACGTCATTGGTTAAAAGCCAAGTGAGGTTGATGCCAGTTCTTTGGGAAATTAAAATCGCGAGTTTCTCGCTCAAGTTGAGTCTGCCCAGTTCAACCGCCTGAATGGTCGGCGTTGAACACTCAAGCATGGCTGCCATTTCCTTCTGCGTTTTGCCGATCATGGTCCGCAGAACCGCCAGCGTATGCCGTTGTGCTGATATTCGCATCCCCAAACCATAGCAGATACGCATTAAACATCAACACATTTTTTGACGTTCATGCGCCATCCATATATGTTTTGCAAATGACGATTCAAATACGACCGGTGAACCATGAGGGGCAGAACGGCGGGTTGCCTGCCACAGCGCACCCGCTGGACAATGTTGGGCAGATCGGCGGGTTAATTGACGCGCCGCGCCTGCTGGAACAACTTTTTCCAAATCCCGCGTGCCGGCCATCGCTCCGGTGGCTCCGCACGCAGGTTGCGGAGCGAACACTGCCATTTGTCCGCATCGGCCGGCTCTGTTTTTTTGACGCCCAGATGGTGAAATCTCACCTCGACGCTCGTGCCATGGCAAAAGTAAAGATCAAATAGAATCACCGATGGCTGCATTCTGAAGATGAACCCATGAGAACCCACGTCCCAGATCGCGCCGGGCCAAATCTCGCCAATTGTCCGTCGGCTGTCAACGACCAGATCGGGCACAACGTCGGCACTGAAAAGGTTGTAATGATATTAAATTCGCCTGGATACAGGTTGCCGGGCATAGGGAAGGCAGCCCCATGAACAAAATCCCGCCATGTCCAGCGATAAATACCGGCGTCCATTCGTGGATAATGTCGACGGCGAACAGTTGTCACCACGCCGGAATGTCCGCACCGGAAGCGGCATCATTTATCGCCGCCAGAATCACTCGCCCGCCAAAACCAGCGAATGAAATTGCAATAGCGGTTGCCAAGGCGTTCAACTCAAAAACGCAACGCATGGCTCGCGCCGGCGGCGGCAGCACCACCGCGCCGAAACCGTTAGCCAACATTCAGTTTGACCCGGCCAAACTAGGCGCCGTCGCCGCCCGCGTCTCGCCGCCGCGCAACTGGCGGCACTGGCTTTGGGAACGGTCACCCAAACGCCCGGAAACGCAAAACGCATTTTCATTTCTCGCGCAGCTCTACGCGCCCGGGGAAAGGATTCACGTCTTTGACAAACTGGACAGCAAGACACCGCTCGCGACCGTGGCCATAACCGAGCCGATGGACTGCCGCGTCCCGGCCTTGATTCGCAGCGGCGGGAACTTTGGCGCTGGCATTTGGTACTTGTGCAACCCGGTGGACAACCAATGGCACCCGAACCCGCGCAACCAGGACGAGCCATCCTGCCGCAGCGAGGAATCCATCCAGACTTTTCGTTATGCCGTCTTGGAATCCGACCAGGCCGCGCCGGATGATTGGTTCGCGTTCATCGCGCAACTGCCAATCCGCATTGCGGCCATTTACAGCAGCGGCTCGCGTTCCATTCATAGCCTGATTCGGCTGGACGCCCGCACCAAGGCGGAATGGGATGCGCAGATTCAGCCGCTTAAACGTCCGCTCAAATTACTGGGGGCCGACGCGGCGTGCTTGTCGGCAGTGCGCCTCACGCGCCTGCCCGGCTGCTGGCGCCCGAACAAAAATGGTTTTCAGCGGTTGCTTTATCTCTGCCCCAATCCAACCGCCCAACGGTTGCTGGATCTGCCGGTCCTGCAATCCCGCGCCGCGGCGCTCGCCCGCTGGCGGAAACTTTGCCCGCGCTGGAATCACAGCCAGGAAGCCCACCTATGATAGCCGCCGCTAAAATGATTTTTGATGCTGCTGGCATCGGTGCCGACGGCCATGCGCCGGCCGGGCCCAAGCCGGGCGAATTTGCAGAACTTTATTACGCAGACTTGCTCGCCGCCAGGCTGCCGCCGCTCAAAATCGCAGACTCTGAATGGTATGCTTTTTCCGACGGCGCCTGGCAGAAGATCCGACGTGCCTCCCTGCGGCCAGCGGCGCAGGAAATTCTGCCAGCGGACATCCGCACGGCCCGGCACGAAGCAACCTTGCTCGACCATTTGGAAGGACGCTGCCAGGCCGCGCCGGAGGATTTTCGCGGTTTCTGCCGTCTCGGTGACAACGGTGAAATTCTCATCAATGCCGCCAACGGGATTGTGCGCGTGGCGGCGAACCAATCACCGGAACTGCTGCCACATGGCGCCGAACATTTATTCACCCAGCGCACGATGGCACAGTTTTGTCCGCAGGCGGGCGCGGATTTGTTCCGCAAAATCCTGGTGGAATTGCTGCCGGACGAATTAGACCGCGATTTATTGCAACTCTGTTTAGGCAATTTCCTGCTGCCAGATTGCCGGTTCGAGACGGCAGTCGTGTGCTACGGCGAGGCGGCCAGCGGCAAATCCACCATTGCGGAAGCCGCGTCGGCCGTGCTCGGCCCTGGCTTGGTTACAAGGTTGTCCATGTCGCAGATTTGCGATCCACGTAGTTATCACCTGCCCAAGTTGCGGTATGCCGCCGTGAATTTGGGCACGGAACTGGACGTGATTGCCATTGATGAAAGCGCCAATTTCAAAACGATTGTTTCTGGCGAACCCGTCGAGGCCAGGCCGATCTATGGCGAACCGTTCACGATGCAAACCGGGTGTAAACTCTGGTTTCTGGCGAACGCCTTGCCGCGATTCAAAAATGGCACGGAAGCCGAGTTGCGCCGGACGCGGTTTCTCCGGTTTGACCAGCGGCCCGCCGTCAAAGACGTGACGCTTAAACACCGTCTGCTGACGGAGCGCGACGGCGTATTCAATTTCATGCTGTCGGGCTTGCAACGGCTTTTGACGTTGTCGGAAATTCCGCTGGGCGGCGCGGAGTCGCAAGCGGTCCACGCCCGGTTCAAAGTCAGCAACGATCCGCTGGGAACTTTCGTCGCACAGCAATGCCTGTTGGACATGGACGGTCGCGAAGCAAAGGCCGCGCTCAAATCAGCATTTGATAGCTTTTGTGAAACACACGGTTTGCCGGAGCAATTCGGGGACTGGTTTTTCAAACGACTTTACGAACGGTTCACCAATTTGAAAGAAATCCGTGCCGGAAGCACGGGGGAACGTGTCCGCTGCGTCGCGGGCATCCGACTGAAAACCATGATCGAAACGGACTGACACGTCCAACACGTCCAACCCTTTTCTTTATGTCTTTGCTACAACATGAAAACACCACGAACCATGTAAAAGCCGGTGTGAGTAACAGAAAGGAAATGAATGGACAAGGTGGACGCAGCGGCGAGCGGGCGTGATTCAAAATTATTTGTTCCCGCTTCAACTTCGCCGCCAGAAAGGATAGCCTTTGGTGATGGCTGAGGCGGTAGTCGGAATCGGGCGGCTAACGCCCTGTTTTCAAGGAAAAAATACACCGCTTTCCGAACAAACTCAATATAAAATCCCTAAACTGGCTTAAACTGGTTTAACCCTCTTACTGAAGGTTTCACTGAAGGTTTTAAGCGAATTTCAAAATCCCTACACCGCAGTCTTTGTGGAACCGCCGTGGCGCGTAACGTGAGGTCAAATTCGGATTCTTACGGACTGTTGCGAGAAGGCCAAATCCGTTGCTTTGCTCGACCAGACATACAGCTTCTGCTTGCTGCAAAGAGGCCAGACCTTCAGCCGTCAGTCCGGTCAGGGCTGCATTGGCCTTCTGAATGTGCTTCAGCCAGGCTGGGGAATGGCCAAGAGGCCGAACTGGTGCCCATCGTAGAACCGGACGTTTTAATGGATGGAGACCATACGATTGCGTGCCGCGAAGAAGCCCATCGTTCCAAATCAATCCCGCCCAAGATACTTCACGGTTGCTTCTGTGCGCGAATGGACATGGAGTTTGTCGTAAATGGTCCGCAGGTGGTTGCGCAGGGTGTTGATACTGATCCCGAGGGTGCTGGCGATTTCCTTGTAAAGGTAGCCTTTGGCAAGAAACGTCAGAACTTCCTTTTCACGCGGCGTGAGCTTTTCCACGTCAGACGCCGGCTGTTGGATTTGTTGGAAATGATTAATGACCTTGCGCGCAATCTGCATCGTCATGGGTGCGCCGCCGGCGTGAACCTGCTCAACCGCTTGGATCAGTTCCGCCGCCGGTATATGTTTCAAAAGATAGCCACTCGCGCCCGCGCGGATTGAGTCAAAAATGATGTCACTCTGTTCATAACGGGTGAGCATCAACACCTGTAATTGTGGCATCTTCCTTTTGAGCCTGGCCACGCATTCGATGCCGTTCATGCCGGGCAGGTTGATGTCCACCAGCGCCACATCCGGCTGTTGGGAAGGAAGGTCGCGCACGGCGGCTTCGGCGCTGGCATAAGTGCTCAGGCAGCACAGTCCCGGCGCCTGGTTCAACAACTGCGCGACGCCCTCGCGCATGTCGGCGTTGTCTTCCACTATGCAAACTTTGATGGCCATTAAATCAGCAGTCATGCCACTGACTATTACAACGGCGGCGGGCAAATAGATACGGCATGTTTGGGTTCCCCTTGTTTTCCTTTGTTCGACGGCCAGGAATAAAGGAACGCAACGCGGGTGCCCGCGCCCGACCGGCTGGCCAATTGAAACTGGCCGCCGACTTCTTCCATCCTCTGGCGCATGTTGCGCAGGCCGTCGGACGAGGCGTTGTCCGGCGCACATTCAAACCCCCGCCCGTTGTCTTCGATGGTGATGGCGACTTGGTCATCGGTGGCCGTGATGCACAAGCGGACCTCGTTGGCGCGGGCATGGCGGGCAATGTTGTTCAACGCTTCCTTGACGACGAGCAACAAATTGTGCCGGGCTTCGGGTGAAACCACCCGGTTGGGGATGTTGTCCGGCAAATCCACGCGGCAAGGTATGTCGGCGGCGTGCAGAAATTCGACCGCAAACTGGCTGATGTAGTCCACGATGTAAAGGAGCGTGTCGTTGCGCGGGTTGATGGCCCAGACAATTTCGTCCACGGACCGTGCCACCTGGCGGACCATCGTGGAGCAATGTTGGATTTTTCCGTTTAGCGATTCCGCAGTTTCGAGTTCACGCTTTGTCATGTCCAACGTCAGCGCCACTTTGTTCAAGCTGCAGCCAAGATCATCATGAAGGTCCCTAGCGATGCGGGTCCGTTCCCTGTCGAGCGCGGCCCGCTGTTCAAGCATGGCTATTTTCACCTGCAAGTGGCGGAACGAGATGTAACGCACAATCGCAATTACTGTTAAAGTGAACAGGGCCAGCACGCCGGCGAGAAACCACCATGTCTGCCAGAAAAACGGAGCTACGGTCAGGGCAAGCGTGGCCGGCACTTCGCTCCACGGCCCGTCACCGACACAGGCCTCGACGCGAAGCTGGTAATCGCCCGCAGCCAAATGTGAATATTCGACACTGC
>Ga0302320_10012729_pt1 | contig 17625 bp, 16 predicted proteins | sample Bog_T0_3_FD_202130 | JGI IMG/M metagenome (GOLD analysis project Ga0302320, IMG submission 202130) | Peat permafrost microbial communities from Stordalen Mire near Abisko, Sweden - Bog_T0_3 | ecosystem: Environmental > Terrestrial > Soil > Wetlands > Peat | place: Sweden: Abisko, Stordalen Mire...
AGTCTCATCCTGCAGCCGTTGGTTGAAAACGCCGTGGTGCACGGCCTCGCGGGCCATCAAGGCCCGGTAACGGTGCGGGTCAGCGTGAAGAGGGCCGACGATGTACTGCTGCTGCGGGTGACCAACACCATTGCGCCCGGCAAGCCCGCCAATCCCGACGGCATCGGCATCCGCAATGTGCGCGAGCGCCTCGCGGTGCAGTTCGAGGGACGCGCGGCGCTGACCGCGGGCGTGGACGGCGAGGAGTGGGTCAGTGAAATCTCGCTTCCGGAAATTCACGCCTCGCCCGACCGGCGCGCCGCCCGCCCCGTCTCCTCCTGGGCCCCCGCCTGATGAACGTGATCATCGTCGACGATGAGCTCGCGGGCCGTCGCACCTTGCGCGAGATGTGCGAGGCCGAAGGGGATCTGAGCGTGATCGGCGAGTACGGCGACGGCGCAACGGCGCTGCGAGAAATCCGCAGCAAAAAGCCGCAGCTCTTGTTTCTCGACATCCAGATGGATCCGATCAACGGCATCGATGTGGCGCGCGCGCTGGCGCCGGAAGAGCTGCCGACGCTGGTATTCGTCACCGCCCACGACTCGTACGCGCTCGAGGCATTCGAAGTCTGCGCGGTGGATTATCTGTTGAAGCCCTTCGATCAGGAGCGTTTCCGCAAGATGCTTGCGCGCGTTCGTCCGCGCCATCAGCAGGGCGGCACGGACGACCGTCAGGCGCTGTTGGCGGGCCTGTTGGCGCAGCTCGAGCGCGGCGCCCGCACCCAGGCCGAGGAGCGCCCGCGCCTCTTGGCCGAATTCAACGGCCGCCTGCACGTGATCGACGTGACACAGGTGGAAATGATCGAAGCCGACCGCAACTATGTCCTGATCCGCGTCGGCAAGGACAGCTATCACACGCGCAGCACGCTGGCTCAAGCCGAGCACGCACTGCGCACGCAGCCGATGATGCGCATCAGCCGATCCTGCCTGGTCAACATCAATTATCTGCGCGAGGTGAACCGCACACTGCGCGGCGATTTCATCCTGGTGCTGGCCGGCGGCGCCACGGTGACCAGCAGCGAGGGGTTTCGCGCCAAGGTGAAAGAGCACCTGAGCACCATGCGCATCACGCCGTGAGAGCTGTCTAGAGAAGCTCTTCCGGGGCGAACGGTGCGAGCAGCTTGAGCGAAAAGCGCTGCATCCGCGAGGTTTCGGGATCGCTATGCCAGATCTGCCCGGCGCCGGCCTCGCCGCTCGACCAGACGATCCGGTCGCCGTGGTCCAGCGACAGCTGGTAGCTGCCGTCGGCGCTGATGTCGTCCAACAGACTCGTCACCTGGCGGGCGATCTCGGAACTGCGGATCACCAGGCCCAATTCGCTGTTGAATCGCGCCGAGCGCCTGTCCATGTTGAGCGATCCGATGAACACCGTCTTCTGGTCGATGACGAAGGTCTTGGCATGAAGGCTCGCGTTCGCACTGCGGAACGGGTGAAAGCGCAGCCGCTTCTGCCCGAGCTTCGGCCGCACCTCGCGCAGCTCCACGCCCATCTTGAGAAGCGCCACCCGGTAGCGGGCATAGCCGTTATGCACCAGCGGTGCATCCGTCGAGGCCAGCGAGTTGGTGAGCACCCGGATGCGGACGCCGCGTCCGATGAGCTCGCGCATCAACGCGACGCCGTCCTCGCCGGGCACGAAATAGGGTGAAATCACCAGCACTTCGCTTTGAGCGGAGCGCAGCAGCGTGGAGATGTTATTGGCGATCGTCTCCTCCTGCCCGGTCCCCGTGTCGGTCGCGATTTTGGCGGGCCGATCCGCAAGCACGGTCGCCGGCACCCAGTCGAGATTCAGCGACCGGGCATCGAGCTCGCGGCCCAGCCAACCGGCATCGTCACCGGGCGCGTCACGGCTCGGCGGCGCAGCGGGAGCCGGTTCTGGCCCCACCGGCGAGGCGATCGAGGCGATGGGATAGGCGTACTTGCTGTTCCAAAACGCATCGAACGAGGCCGACAATTGCGGCACGATGGGTCCCGCGGCGACCACGTCGAGGTCGATGAAATTGCTGTGCTTGTCGAGCGTGAAGTACTCATCGCCGATGTTGCGTCCGCCGGTGATCGCGAGCTCGTTGTCGGCGACGAACAGCTTGTTGTGCATGCGATGGTTGATGCGCGGAATGTCCGAGATGGAGGTCAGGATCCTGCTCCAGGTGGCCGAGCGTCCGCCGGGAAACGGATTGAACACGCGGACCTGGATGTTGGCGTGCTCGCTCAAATGCATGAACCGCCGGTCCTCGCCTGCGGTGTTGAGGTCGTCCACCAACACCCGCACGCGCACGCCTCGATCGGCCGCGGCCCTGACGTGCTGCAGCAGCACGCGCGCGGACTCATCCTGGTGAATGATGTAGTACTGCACGTCGAGCGTTTTTTCGGCGTGGTCGGCGAGCGCAATCAGGCTGTCGAGCGCTTCTTCACCGGACAAGAGCAGCCGGATGCCCGAGAGATTGCGCGCAGTGCCGTCCTCGTCCAGGGCAACGATGCGCCCGAGCGCCGTGTCTTGCGGCGATTGAAGCGCCTGGCTCGGAAGCTTTTTGACGTGCTGCGGCAGGCCCGCGCAACCGGCGAGCGCCGTCAGGGCGCAGGCCAAGGCGATTTTGCGCATCCCCCGGATGATATCAGGCACTATTCCGGCCCATGCAGGCACCACGTCGCATCCGCAGTTTCGTCCTGCGCGCCGGTCGGGTCACCCCCGCGCAGGAGCGCGCCTGGGCTGAACTCTTTCCGACGTTCGGAGTGGAATTTGACGGAATGCCGATCGACTTCGACGCCCGGTTCGGGCGCAAGGCTCCGCGCTGCCTGGAAATCGGCTTCGGCGTCGGCGAAGTCATCGGATCCCTGGCGAAGGCTCATCCCGAGATCGACTACCTGGGGATCGAGGTGCATCGAGCGGGGGTCGGCCGGCTGCTGCTGCGAGCCCAGGAAGAGGGCCTCGCGAACCTGCGCATCGTCTGCCACGACGCGGTCGAGGTGTTGACGCGCGCCGTGCCCGACGGCTGCTTCGACTCGATACTCATCTTCTTCCCGGACCCGTGGCATAAGAAGCGCCATCACAAGCGTCGATTGATCGATACCGCTTTCATGGACCTGCTGGCATCGAAACTGACCGCCCAGGGCGTTCTGCGCCTTGCCACCGATTGGCAGGACTATGCGGAACAGATGCTGAGGGTGGGCAACGCCTGCGAGCTGCTCGACTCGCAGAGCGAGGATGCGACCTACGTGGCACGTCCCGACTTCCGGCCGCCCACTCGTTTCGAGCGCCGCGGCGAACGCCTCGGCCATGGCGTGTGGGACTTAGCCTACACGAAGCGAAATCCCGTCGGGAATTAAGACAAAAAGCTGCCGCGGATCCCGTCCGTGATGAATTGCACCGCGAGCGCCGCGAGCACCACGCCCGAGAGCCGGTTCATGACGTTCGCGCCCGTCACACCGATCATGCTCATGAGCCTGGGCGCCGCCAACATGAGCGTCAGGCAAACCAGGATCACCAGCGCCACCACGCCGAGCAGTCCGCTGAACAACACCGGGCTTCCGCGCACCTCGCCGCTCGCCAGCAGGATGGTGGCGAGCGCACCCGGCCCCGCGATGAAGGGAAATGCCAGGGGAAACACCGAGATATCCTCGCGCCGCTTTGCCTCCTCTTGTTCGGGTCGAGTCGACCGCGTACCGGAGGGACGGGCGAAAACCATCTCGAGCGACATCAGGAACAAGAGCGTACCGCCGGCGATTCGAAAGGAACTCAGGGAAATCCCCATGATCTCCAAAAAACGGGTGCCGATGAGGGCGAACAAAACGCAAATCGCTAGGGAAATCCCTGCCGCCTTCCAGGCCATGATTTTCTTGTAGCGGGCGCTCGCACCCTCGGTCAAACCCGCAAACAGCGGAATCAAGGAAATCGGTTCGACCACGACGAAGAAGACCACGAAAAACTTGATCAGGTGTTGGACCATCGAGATGCTGCTTCGCGCAAAATTTTTTGATTGCGCGAACGACTCATTGAGAGTTGAATTGGGTTGAGCATATCAGACGGAGACGGCGATGAACGTAGTGAAGCCGATCGTAGGTCAATGGTATCGCGGCGGTACGAACGAACTGTTCGAAGTGGTTGCCATCGACGACGAAGATGAGACCATCGAGATTCAGTACTTCGACGGCACCGTCACCGAAGTCGAGTTCGACTCATGGAACGAGCAGCTGCTCGACGAGCTCATCGATATCGCGGACGCACCGGAGGATTGGTCGGGCGCGATCGACGTCGAAGCGGAGGATCTGGACCGCGAATTCGAGGACAACGCGCGCACGCTCTGGTCGAATCCTCAGGATCGATCTGCCCGTCGCTGAGCTGATCTCCCTATCTGCTCTTCGCGGCCTCGCCGGCGGCAAGCGCGTTCAAGGGGGCGCGCAAAATCACAAGCAACACGAGCCCCGGCACCGCGACCAGGCAGGTGACGATGAAAAATTTCGGCCACCCGATGATGGGGACGAGCCATCCGGCGACCGCGCCCGTGACGTTGCGCGGCAAGGTGGCGAGGGCCGACAGCAGCGCGTATTGAGTCGCGCTGAAATCGGCCGAGCACAGTGACATCATAAAGGCCACGAAAGCCGCCTGACCCATCCCACCGATCATGGTGTCGAGCGAGGTTGCGAGCGCCAGCAGCCAGACTTTCTTGCCCGCGAGCGCCAGCCACATATAGAGCAGATTGGTGAGCGCCTGGCCGATGCCGAAGACCAGCAGCGATCGAAAGGTGCCCCACCGAATATAGATCCAGCCGCCGAACGTCACGCCGATCATCGTGGAGATCGTCATGTTCAATTTGCCGGCGAGGCCGAGCTCGTCCAAGGAGAAGCCGACGCCTCGCAGCATGAAGGTGCTGTACAAGCTCAGCGCCAGCGCATCGCCCACTTTATAAAGAAGCACCAGCAGCAGGAATCCCCACATGCCCTTGCGGCTGAACAAGTCGCGCAGCGGGTGCCAGACCGCGTCGGCCAGGGTTCTGGGCGGTTGGCCCGGGGTCAGCGGCTCCGGCGCAAAGAAAGTCGCGAAAACGGTCGCGGCCATGAGGCACGACACGAACAGAAAGGCGACCTGCCAGCCGAGGTGCGCCGCCACGATCACCAGCACCGTCCCAGCCAGCATCGCCGCCGTGCGGTAGCCGAAGGCGGTCGCCGCGGCAGCCAGGGCGCGCTCGCTCGGCGGAATGGTGTCCACACGGTAGGCATCGATCACGATGTCCTGCGAGGCGGAGAGGAAGGCGACAAAGATCGCGACCCCGGCGAGCACGTACAGTTCTTTGGTCGGCGAGCAGAAGCCCATCGCACCGATGGAGATCGCCAGGCATACCTGAAAAACCAGAATCCAGCCGCGCCGTCTGCCGAGCATCGGCGGCAGATAGCGGTCGAGCAGCGGTGCCCATAAGAACTTGAAGTTATAAGGCAATGCGACCAGTGACAAAAATCCGATGGTCTTGATGGCAAGACCGGAGTCGGCCAGCCATGCCTGCAGGCTGAAATTGGTCAAATTGAAAGGCAGGCCCGACGCGAAGCTCAGAAACAAAACGGCCGTCATCCGCTTGTCGCCGAGTGCTTGAAGTAACGTGGGCTTCGCGGTGTCCGTCAAAGAGACCCGCCGCGGTCGTCGATATTGAGCATGGCGCGCGATATTACCAGCACACGAGCGGCGCGCCGCGGTTTCGCGCACACCTTTGCATCGCGGGCCGCTTGCGCGGCGCCAAATCCCTTGCGAGACTGGCTGCGCTGTGACGTCCTCCTATCAAAGCGATTTCATCGACTTGTGCATGCGCCTGGGCGTGCTGAAATTCGGCAGTTTCAAGCTCAAGTCAGGCCGCGACAGCCCCTACTTTTTCAACGCCGGGCTGTTCAGCGCCGGCGCCGCCATCGCGGCGGTCGGGCGCGCGTACAGCGACGCCATCGTGGCGTCCGATCTCACCTTCGACATGCTGTTCGGGCCCGCCTACAAGGGCATCCCACTGGTGACCGCGGCCGCCGCCGCGCTGGCCGAGCGCCATGGACTCGATCTGCCGTTCGCTTTCAATCGAAAGGAATCGAAGGATCACGGAGAGGGCGGCTCGATCGTGGGAAGTCCGCTCAAGGGGCGGGTGTTGATCGTCGACGATGTGATCACGGCCGGAACGGCGATCCGCGAATCCATCGACATCATCCGGGCCGCGGGCGCCCATCCCGCAGGCGTATTGCTGGCCCTCGACCGGCAGGAACGCGGCGCCGTCAGCCCTTTGTCCGCCGTTCAGGAGGTACGCGAGCAGTTCGGGATGCCGGTCATCGCCGTCATCAGTCTCGCGGACCTCATGCACCACATGGGGAGCCACGGCCGGACGGCGGAACTCGCGGCCATGCAGAGTTATCGAGACCGCTACGGCCTCACAGATTGATGACTACACCCTGGAAAACACCCCCTCCCCGGCTCACAATGTCGCCGGCCTTGAGAGGGGGTATGGACATGAAGCATCTGAGCTGGGTCATTCCCGCGTGCGTTCTGGCGGGCTTTTCGGCGCTCGGCGCCTGGGCGCCGGTCCTCCCGGCGCGAGCGGCTGACACACAGCAGTCCCGCAGGGTCTATCAATGGGTCGACGAGCACGGCGAGACCCATTATGGGGATCGAATTCCGCCGGAATACGCCTCCCAGGAGCATCGGGTCATCAACGGCCAGGGCGTCGAGCTGGAACATACCGACGCGCAAAAGACAGGCGCGCAACTCGCCGAAGAGGAGCAGAAAAAGGCCGACGCAGCGCAGCGCGCCGAGCGTGATCACAATCTTTTGAACACCTATGTGTCGGTACAGGAAATCGAGCACCTTCGCGATCAGCGGCTGAATCTGATATCCGATCAGATCAAGGTCACCAATCAATTTCTCGAGATACTCACCGGGAAAATGAATAAGCTGCGGGTCGTCAGCACGCGCTACAAGCCCTACAGCCCGGATCCGAATGCGCCGCCCATGACCGACCAAATGGCCGAGGACTTGGTGCGCGTCGGCAGCGACATCCATACGCAGCAGGAAAACTTGCGTGAGAAGCGCTCCGAGGAAGCCATCATGAGCAAGCAATTCGAAAGCGACATCGCTCGATTCAAAGAGCTGAAAGGCATCCATTGACCTCGAAGACCCGAATACTGTTGGGAGTCACCGCAGGCATCGCCGCGTACAAGAGTCCGGACCTGGTCCGCCGCCTCATCGAGCGCGGCGCCGACGTGCAGGTGGTCATGACTGCAGGCGCCCAAAAATTCGTCACGCCGATGACGTTCCAGGCGGTGTCCGGCCGGCCCACACGAAGCGATCTGTGGGATGACGGGGCCGAAGCGGCCATGGGCCACATCGAACTCGCCCGCTGGGCGCAGCTCGTATTGATCGCGCCGGCGAGCGCAGACTTCATCGCCCGCCTGGCGGGCGGCCGCGCCGACGATCTGCTCGCGACGCTCTGTCTCGCCACGGAAGCGCCCTTGGTGCTGGCGCCGGCCATGAACCGCGTCATGTGGGCGAACGCCGCCACGCAGGCGAACGTCAAGCTCTTGGAGTCGCGCGGCGTACGCATCCTCGGGCCGGCCTCGGGCAACCAGGCTTGTGGGGAAGTGGGCGCCGGCCGAATGTGGGAACCCGCCTTGCTCGCGACGACCCTGCTCGAGCCGCCGGTCAATGCCGGCCTGTTGAACGGGCTCAGCGTCTTGATCACCGCGGGACCGACCCGCGAGCGGCTGGATCCGGTGCGCTACCTCACGAATCGAAGCTCCGGAAAGATGGGTTTTGCGATCGCCGCGGCCGCGCGCGAGGCCGGGGCGCACGTGACATTGGTGACCGGGCCGGTGCAGTTGCCGACGCCGGCCGGCGTCACGCGCATCAATGTGGAGAGCGCGCGCGACATGTACGCCGCCGTCCATCGCCACGTCGCAGACTCGGAGATTTTTATCGCGGCCGCCGCCGTGGCGGATTTTCAACCCGTGACCGTCGCGAAACAGAAGATCAAAAAGCAGGGCGGCATGGTCAGACTCGAGCTCGAGCCCGCCCCCGACATCGTCAAGTCGGTCGCGGACATGACCAAGCGGCCATTGGTCGTAGGATTTGCCGCCGAGACCAACGACGTCGAGGAGAATGCGCGCTCCAAGCTCAAGCGCAAGAAGCTCGACATGATCGCGGCCAATCTGGTGGGCGACGGACTCGCCTTCGACTGCGAGGACAATGCCTTGACCGTGTTGTGGCCGGGAGGCAAGGCCGAGGTCGCGCGCGCGCCGAAAATTGAAGTCGCACGCGAACTCATCGCGTTGATCGCGAAGCGGCTGCCGCCGTCCGACGGCGCCCCGCGGCGCGGCTCCCGCAAGCGGCGCGCGGCCGCCACGGAATCGCGCAGCCGCCTGCGCGCACGCCGCGCACGCCGCTGATCCGATGCAACGCAAGGTCAAGCTGCGGATTCTGGACCCGCGCATCGGGCGCGAATTTCCGTTGCCTCAGCATGCCACGGCGGGATCCGCGGGCATGGATCTGCGTGCCTGCCTCGCGGCCCCGCTGACTCTGCCGCCGGGCGGCGCGGAACTCATCCCCACCGGCATCGCGATATACGTCGAGGATCCCTCTCTCGCGGCGCTGCTGCTGCCGCGCTCCGGGCTCGGCCACAAAAGCGGCATCGTGCTCGGCAATCTCGTGGGTTTGATCGATTCCGATTATCAGGGGCCTTTGATGGTGTCGTGCTGGAATCGCGGCTCGGCGCCCTTCACAATCCAACCCGGCGATCGCATCGCGCAAATGGTGATCGTGCCCGTGGTGCACGTCGACTTCGAAATCGTCGAGGAATTCGCCGGCACCGTGCGCGGCGCCGGCGGTTTCGGCAGTTCCGGACACGCCTAGCGCCCAATCTTTGCGCTCGCGGACGAAATGGCGCTGGTGCATCAGAGAGCCGGACGTCATGCTCGCGGGATGGCAATCAGGGACTGGCCCACGGAGGAACGGCCGCGCGAGAAACTGCTCGAGCGGGGCGCGGGGGCACTGTCGGATGCGGAGCTCCTCGCGATTCTGCTGCGCACGGGATTGCCGGGCGGATCTGCACTGGATCTCGCGCGGGACATTCTCAAACGCTTCGGCTCGCTGCGCCAGCTCATTTGCGCCGACCGCGCGCGATTTTGCGAGGGCCGCGGCTTGGGCCTCGTGCGTTTCGCAGAGCTGCAGGCCGTCGCCGAAATCTCGCGGAGGCAACTGTCGCAGATCATGCGCTCAGGACCCCTGCTCGCAAGCCCGAAGGCCACGCGCGATTTCTTGAACGCCAGGCTGCGCGATCTCGAGCACGAGGTCTTTTGCTGCATCTATCTCGATAAGCGCCACCGTCTTATCCAGTTCGAGGAGCTGTTCCGCGGCACCATCGACGGGGCGAGTGTGCATCCGCGCGAGATCGTAAAGCTCGCGCTGCAAAAGAACGCGGCCGCCGTGATCGTGGCTCACAATCATCCATTATGTTTCATTGCGGTGTCACCACCCGGGCTTGGTGTCACCGCCAGTAGGGTATGGTGCGGGCCCCACCCGGGGCTGGCCCGATGAGCGCGCCCACCCAATGCCGGCTGCCGCTGCCCGGGTCGATGCGGGAAAGTGACACCCTGGAGTTCGGCAATGTCGCTGAGGAGGTGGAAGCGAGGTACCGCCTCCTCATCCGCGGCGACCACGACGAATTGCGAGCCGCGACCGGCGCCGAGATCATCGCGGCCGCCCGACGCGCGATGACCCGCCGCGTCCACCGAGGGACCGCCATGAGCTCACCTCGCGCCGTGAGAGAGTTTCTCGCGGTCAAGCTGGGCACGCTCGAACACGAAATCTTTGCAGTACTGCTGCTCGACACGCGCCACCGACTCATCGAGTACGTGGAGCTGTTTCGGGGCACGATCAATGGAGCCAGCGTACATCCCCGGGAGGTGGTGAAGCTGGCGCTCGCCCGCAACGCCGCTGCTTTGGTGCTCGCTCATCCGCATCCATCGGGTTCGCCCGAACCGAGCCAAGCGGATGAACTCATCACGCAGAGGCTCAAAGAAGCATTGGCGCTGGTCGATATCGCCGTGCTCGATCACGTCATCGTCGCCGGTGGAGAAACAGTCTCGCTGGCGGAACGCGGACTGCTCTGAGTTTCGACGGATCTGGTTCCTGCCTCGGTGGGAACCAGGCCCCGTTGGGTTCTCAGCCATATGATCAAGTCGGGGAAGACACTCGTCCTCCCGCGGCGACCCGCGTTTCATGCACAATTCGGTCAATGGCTGGACTCGACCCGTTGTTGACCGTCACGACCGACCGCTGTCGGCCCGCTTAAATCCGTGAAAGGCGGCGACCGCTTAAGTCGGCGGTTCCTGATCCCGACTACTATTTCTCGTCACGATTTTGTGAATCCAATTGCCGAGGAAAATCACGGCGCATAAAACGACCAATGCGATTGTGAGTACCCAATCCAGTTTGCGAAGAGTGTCTTCCATACCTTGTTTGCACTCCACTCAAAACTAAACATTAGGCGGCCTCGGCCACTGCCTCCCATCGACCCCAAACCGCCATGCGTGACCGTCCGCTTCATGATCTACCAACTTGGGGGCGCAATCGCCTTCACTCGATTCCATACGTCATCAGCAATTGCATTTTCTCGGTGGCGCAGCAGTCAGCCAATGGCCGCATCGGGGGTACCACGACCTGCACCCGTTTAGTTTATTGCGCCGTTTGGATGACAGCTTTGTGGCGCGCTTTTTCGGGGCCGAATGTCTCAAACTTTGGCCGACTGCCGCCGGATGTAGAAGTCCTGGACACCGGGGACGGGTCTCGACCCTCTGCTGACGATCAGAACCGACTGCTACGGAGAATTCTACATACTCCGACAATTTGTCACCGTTCGCCCTTTGATGGCCCCGCCCTTTTGCGGGCAGCCATTCCACAAAACCCTGCAACAACCAGCGCAGGGATCAGGCCGTAGAGCAAAATATTTTGGGTCCGCGAAATAAAAACTAAGGTGCCATGGCAATTGTAAGAAATGACGTGACCCGTCGCTGCATCCGGCGCGAGTGGCGACGAACATATTGTGCTCAATAGGAAGATCCAAAGCCCTAAACCGATATATACGCACGCCTGCAATGCTATGGCCAATACATTCCAAACGTTGCGTCGCGATTCGCTCATCAGCATTTCGTTCATTTTGGTGATCGACCTGTTTCAACCCTTGCCGCTAGGCGCTTCACCCACGTTCCACCGTTCCTAATCGACCCCAACCCGACCTCGGTGACCGGCGGCTTTGCGGCATTAACCCCGCGATTCGGTCGGAGCCGGTAGTTAAATCTCGCGTGTCAGAGGTCCGTCGTGACCCAGCTATCGCCCTTCCGAATCGTAATCGCGGCGCCTTCCAACATTGCATGGCGGAAGGTTAGAGTCACTTCCGGTAATTCACCGGCTGAGCGTCGAGACTCTGGCCCAACCCGGAAAACCACCTGGAACCAGTCGGATGCCTTCAGACTGCTTGCACCCACTGGGTAGATTATGTGGACCGAGTCAAATTGCACATACTGAAGTTTGGCACAAACGTCTTTTGGCACTGGCAATGTAGTGCCGTCAACGTAAATAGCCACGCCCGTGACTTTGTCATCTGAAATGTCAAAGACAGCTCTATCTCCGCGCTTGAAACTTACGGCGATGGACTGAGGCCAGACCCAAGGGTTCTTGGTGGCGTCCGCAATGTACGGGGAGCACACCAATAAGACGAGTACAGCAGAGCGAAGGAATGTGGGCATGCGCGATCTAACGAGATGAGGTTGAGCGACGCTGGGCTGCGCCGGTGGTTGATTTATAAACATCATCGACCTTCTCCTTGGTCAATCGAAGATACTGCCCTGCGATCGCTCCAACCGATTGTTAGACGTTGCCTCAACTTGGCGGCAGTCCATCCCATCACGACCCCTATCGCCGCCATGATCAAAACACCCCGCAGTGCGTAGAGCAAAAATTGGCGCTCGGGCAGAAAATCGCCGACCGCGCGATATCCGAACCAATTACTGCGATAGATGGCGATCAATTCGCCTAGTACATATGCCGCGGCACCAAAAGCCGCCGCCCTTTTGGTCACGTAAAATCCAACCGCGACTCCGGGAACAACAAAAAGCATCAGACTCCATAGCGTCTCAAGGCGAGCAAATAAGGTTGGACGGTCAACCTCAAAGAGGCCAGAGCGCGCAATTGCTACAAGGTCCGAAAGAACGACGAAAATCGCGGCTCCAGCGAGCGTAATGGCGACGTTTCGGTATCGCGACAGGTTCATCGTCTAACCAGTAATTGGGCGACGGAAACGTCGTATAAGCGCGTGGCATGTATCAAATGACATTTTGTGCACTCCTTGCGTTTCAGCCGGGCGTCGCGCATCGCAGATAGCTTACCGCAGGCTGTGAATGGCCGCTTCACGGCAGGCACTTCGGGATGGTCATCGGCCGGTGTTGGCCGAGTGCCGCCGAACCTAGTTGCAGTTTCAGTTCTGCTGAAAGTAAACGTCATTCTCCGCTATTCGGGGACTCAAACTGGTTAGAAGTGAAGCAGCCTGAAGACGTATTGGAGTCCAAGCCGGGTGCGTCATGTTTCTGACGTTTGGCAGATGGCCCTCCGCAAACGTGAGTGCCGAATCGGGCACCCCAGCTACAGCAGACGCCAGAGCCGCAATGGCTGCCTCCTCTGACGGATTCAGTTTTCCCTTTCCTATGACATATCGCCCCGAAAGAATCTCGTATTGTAGTTCCTGCGCGACATTGAAATTTCCCTCCGCTTCACATGCCGGCTCCGGGTCCATCGCGAGAACCCTCAAAGCCTTAATGAAGTAGAAGAATATGTTTTGGTACTTCTCTTCGGGATGCATAGATGAGCGTCTTATGGGCGGGACCCATACCCTGCTTGAGTTTACCGCGTGCCGCCAGCGACCGGTTCAAGGTTAGTCATTGGGGGTATGGCCGATGCCCGCGGTATTGGCCGGTCACGTCGGGGGAATGACGGGTATCCGGACGAGCATAGCGGTCGTTCCGAATCCGCCCCAATCGCACGTGGTCCGACAAATCCACCTTAGCTTTCATTTGTGAACTGCTCGGCCACGCAGTTCGGTCGGTATCGAGCCGCGGCCGCGCCGCTCTTCAGCGAGTTCACGGTCGCGCTGGGCCAAGAGATCGCGTGTCTCTTGGTAGGCGGCCGCGTAATGATCGAGGAGCGCGACGAGCTGACGGACCAGTGTGTTTGCGCTGCTGAGTTCGGCGCGCAGGCGCTCGATGGTCGGCTGATCGGTGGCGTTCGAATCGGGTGGGCGGCGCAACTGACGAATCGCCTCGAGGGCCTCAGGATAGTAGCGATACAGGGTATTGCGCGAGACACCGGCGCGGCGGCACACCGCCGCGACGGTGACCTGTTCGGCGGTGTCCTTGGCCGCGGCCTGTTCGAGCGCGGCTTGAATCCGGGCGGCGACCGTAGCTTCAGCGTGCGACACGGTTGCTTACCGAAGGGTCACAGGAGCGCACGATGGCAAGCGCCTCGCGCAGACGCTCGCGCGCAATCTGCAGGGTCTGGCGCGGCAGTGCCGGGTCGTTGAGCAATGCCTCGTGTCGAGACACTTGGGCTTGCCAGTAGGCGAGGTGTTGGGGACCCACGGCGAAGTTGCGGCAGCTCGCGCAGGTGGAGGGCTCGCGGCGCACCGGGTTCGGCGCGGTGGTGCTGCCGAGGCAAGCGCTATGGTCTTGTCGGTAGACGCAGAATCCCCAGTCACAGACGCCGAGAGTGAGGCCTGCGTTGGCGAGGGTGCGGGCATAGCGCTTCAAGTCTTGCTTGACGCGCTGGCCGCGAAATCGGGGGCGCTTGGCGAGGACTTCGGCGCCGGCGCGACCGCCGAGGCGGCGGGCGCTCAGCATCTCCTCCCAGGCCGTAACAGACTGCTCGAGGATCTCCCGATCGATCTCACGGTTCAGAACATGATCGGTGCCGGCATAACAGTAATCAGTGACGCCGCGCTCGCGGTGGCCCAAGTGTTGGGCGATCGCAAAGAGCGCCGTGCGGTCCCGGAGCGCCGCAAAGCGGACGAAGGTTTTGCGGCCCTGATGGGTCGAGGGTCGCCAGGGTTTGCCGTCGTTCACAGGCAAGTCGAACCACGGTACCGCACGGCGCAGCAGCAAGGCCATCGAGTGCGTGCTGGTCACACCCAACGCGCTCGTCGACTCGTGATGCCACTCGCTGGCACCGAGGTGATACGTACGGGCGCGCAACCACAGCTCATCGCGGCCGGAACGAATGCGGTGCGGTGCAGACAGGGCTTCGAGTACAGCGATTGCATGCACGGCGGTGCGTGGCGCAACCCACTGATGCGGGCGCCCGTGGAACTGCGCCTGGCGCTTGAATATAGCGCCCTGGATGAGGGTGAGCCCGGCATCGGCCTCGCCATCGCCACCCCCGTTGAGGGTTTGCACGCAGCCGACGCGCAGCTGAAGGATCTCGCTGGCGCGGGCACCGACGAGGTAGGAAATTACCACGAAGCAGGCGGCGTAGAGCACGTCCAACAACCGCGCGAGCTCGGCAGCCGAGGCGATCGGGTAGGGTCCGCGGTGAGTCGAGAGCGTGATGCGCGCGAGCGCGCGAGCGCTCGCCTTGCGCCAGACCTCCGCCGTGTGACCGCGCCGGCGCACCTCGGTGACGACGCTGGCAAACAGCTCGCGCGCTCGCAGCAAATCGCACGCACAACTGGATAGAAACTCCGTCGCGCGCTGAATCAGCGAAACAGCGATCGCATCGGGGGTATACGGCAAGCGCGGGATCTCGTTCTCACGCACGCCAGCGAGCAGGCCGCTGCTTTGACCTGGGCAGGGATCTACGATGAGCCCGTCGCCAATCTCAGCGCGATAGCGGTACAGATACACCAGCATGTGCAGGTACTTCTGGATCGTCGTGGGCGCGAGGGTGCGGCCGTTGGGGTTACGACGCTGGGCAAGGGCGAGTTGAAAGCGCTCAAGAGCCGTCGCGTCGAGATCAGCGAAGCGGCTGAAACGATGTTCGTCCATCCACCGGATCAAGATCCGAAGATACATCCCATAACCGGCGGCGGTGCTCGCGCGCGAGGCAAGCCCTGTGCCCAGCGAGCGCGCTCGAATTAATGCGATGAACGCGCGCGAGGTCTCAAGGAGGGCTGCGTAAGTCGGGTCGGTGAAGCGCCGGCCGCTCGGCAACTCGAAGTCCCAGAGCACCCGCTCCGGGTGCTCCTGCTCCAAGGCGTTGGTCGGCTTGAGCGTCCATGCCGGATCGTGCCACTGGCAGTTAAGCAGGATCGACTCCCGCGCCGGGGTTGCAGGGGAAATAGCCGGCGACCGAGTCGGGCGCGCCTTCATCGCAGCTCCGGCAAGGGCGGCAGGGTTGAATGTAAAGCGTTCGCCGCGGCAAGCTCGGCCGCGCTGAAACGCGCGAGAATATCCTGCTCGAGGATCTGCAAGGATGGTGCGTAGATCGCCTGCCAGCGTGCGGGGTGAAGGCTCGCAGCGGCGGCACGCAGGTGATCGCGCGCTTGTATCAAACGCGCCAGCGTCCGGGGATCGTCCGGAATGATGGCGTTCGGGCAGGTGAAGCAGCCGAGGAAGTTCGTACACAGAGACCCACGCCGGGCTCCCGCGGCGATGCCGGCGAAGGGATCCTTGCAATCGAACCCGAACATCGACACGGCGGCATCGGCGTGCGGTGGGCTTGGCCGGGGCGCCTCTCGCGTCTTGCGCGCCGTGGGCTGTTCGATGTGCCCGAGGAACGTGCTCTGCAGCGCGGCCACGCGCGCGCGATGCTCGGCCTGGACCTGGGGTGTATCGACATAGCGGATCGTGGTGGCGACGCTACGGTGGTTGGCCACCGCCTTCACCTTGAGGAGGTCGCCCGAGGCACGATAGAAAGCGCTCAAGACACTCGGCCGAATCGATGCCAGGGAAAAATGTGGTAGTCCATGACGCACGATAAACTCCGACCGAATCATCGTCTTCGCGAAAGCTGCCGAGAGACTGCTTATGCCGGACAGACCGTAGAATAAAAAAAGACGGCGGCGCAAGGGCAAAGGTACGTGCCGCCGCAGAGGCTCGGTGTAAGCCATGATCTCGCGCACCAGCGCGGGCGGCTCATCAGGATCGTTGGTGCTGAAGGATCGGCGTTGCATCTGACCGGCCCGATGCTTGGCCCAGACGAGCATCTGCCGATCCTCGAGCAACGGGAGCGGTTGCAGGCAATCGGTGGTGAGGGCCGCGATGGGCTCGGGGTTGCCGGCGGTGTGAATCAGGATCGCGAGGTAGTACGGCAACAGCGAGCGCGAATCTGGATAGAGAAGCGGCGCAATCTCTTTGGTGCCGCCAAACTTGTTAAGACCGCGCAGCACGTCGAGATCGCCCGCGCGGCGTAACCGGTTCCAGGTCGGAATGATCCCGGCATAGCGTTGTTCGATCGCGGCGACCAAGTCCACGCGCGAGGCGTCGGGGCTGCCGACGGTCCCGCGATGCGCGGCGCGCTCCTGCGCGAAATCGGCGCGGCGCGCGCGGATCGCGGCAATCTCACGCTCACACGCCTTCAATACCGCGCGCAGCTGCGCAGCGGGCAGCTTGCGAACCCCAGCGGTGTCGCGGTTGCGCCAGGGAAATGGGTTGTACGGATACTCCATGGGACCGAGCACACCGGGGCGGCAGCGCTCGAGCCACTGCAGAAGCTTGCGCAGTGCCGTATACGCACCCGCGCACGTCGACTTACTCCAGGGTTGCCCGTTCGCACGCCGTAGCCCGTTGAGCCACTCAACGTAGCGCACGAGCAGACCACGATGCATATCCGCAAGGCTCGCGAGGGCCGCGGTGTCGCGCGCGAACTGGCCGAAGACCTTCAGGTGCGCCCAGAGGACCAGCACGGATCGGGCGTCGCGGACACCGAAGTGCTGCCAGAACGCATCGGCCAACGCCTGAGTGACATCGGCCGGCAAGCCGAGCGATGCGAAGTCGATCAGCGTGCTGCGCACTTGTCGGGCGAGTTCCACCGTTGCAGGCGCCCCGGGGCGCGCGGCGCTCCTCAAGGCGGAGCGATCCAGAATGCGGCGCATGCGGTGAGTACGGACTCGCATCAGGTCATCCGAGCCTTAAGGAGTCGAAGACTTCCGTCAGCACGCAAGCATCGATGCTGATTGCGCGTAAATAGCGGTCCGTAGTCTCGATGCGCTCGTGACCCATCAAGATCTTGACGATGAACAGGGGGTTTATCGAGGCACCGCTCTTCGTCAGCTGCTCGAGGCGTTCCAGCATCATGCAGGCGAAGGTCGCGCGCAGCCCGTGCGACGCGACCTTGAATCCGCAACCTTGCCCGGTGTGCTGCAGGACTTGCTGATAGCGGTTCTTGCTGACGGCCGTGCCGCGGCTGCCGATGAACAACGCATCGGCACCGATGGGCAACCCCCGGCTCGCACGCCGGCGGAGCCATGCTTCCCGGTCGATCGCCACGAAACCCGCGGTCTCATCGAGAAGCGACCGGGAGGCGATGACGTAGCCCGGCTTGCGTCCCTTGCGCAGCACATCGATGAGCTTGAACGGTTGATCTCGAGCGCGAGGC